>Ga0209810_1001379_pt1 | contig 37081 bp, 31 predicted proteins | sample Coa_R1_7_FD_187159 | JGI IMG/M metagenome (GOLD analysis project Ga0209810, IMG submission 187159) | Surface soil microbial communities from Centralia Pennsylvania, which are recovering from an underground coalmine fire - Coalmine... | ecosystem: Environmental > Terrestrial > Soil > Unclassified... | reverse complement strand
GCTCATCTGTCACCCTCCGACTGGTTTGCTCACCATGCGTCGTGCAGGGTTTGGACCGATGAGCCGTTCCTCTTCCTCCCTCCCGAAAAACTGTCGTGAAGCCAGCACTGTGGTGGGCGAGGGGGAAGTCTGAGAGGCAGTTCGCGCTGTCCTCAGACGCGACGGCGACCGAGACGGGGATATCTCCCGCCCCCTTCGCATCACATCTCCCCTCTCCCATCGCAATGGGAGAGGGGCTGGGGGTGAGGGCCACCCCGACGTCACGGCCAGTTCTGCTATGACACCAGCGCCACTTCTCAAACGGCTCGTGAATTAACCCGTCGTGGTCGCCCCGCGGGGCGACCACGACGGGTTGGTCTACGCCTGCGTCAGGCCGGCCGGCACTCGGGCCGGCCACGACCACCCGGCGATGCCGTTAGTGCACGAGCCCTCCCACTTCTCCTCCCATTCATTGACTGAGAGACTTTCCGCCGCGTATAGTACGGCGTCGGCGGCCGCACCCGCGGCCGCCCTATCTTTGGATTCGGAGTCACCTGCGTGAAGGCCCTCTCGCTTCCCGCCGCCTTCCTCGCCCTGGCGGTCATGACGACCGGATGCGGCGGTCCGGATCGCTCCGCTCTCGCCACACAGACGGTGAAAGCCTACTGGACCGACATTGCGCACATGCAGCTTCGTCAGGCGTACAACATGCTGACGCCGGGTGACCAGGTGGCCCGCCCCTTTTCGAGCTACACGCAGGACATGATGGGCTTTCTCTCCGGCGTCGGGGGATTGCAAGTGAGGACCGGGAAGCCGATCGTGAACTCGGACGTCGCCCTCGTGCCGGTCAAGCTCTTTTCGCCCAAGGCTCCCAAGCCGCTGCCGGCCTGCCAGCACCTCGCCTGGGTGAACAATCACTGGTTAATCAGTGATCAAAACGGCGGCCTGAGTCCGCCGAATACCTGTAGGGCCTGAGATGGCGCCCGGGGGCGCATCGCCGGCACCGGTGTCCCGGCCGCGCGATCTCGCGGGTTATGTCCTCCGGCTGCGCGGCTGGATTGGCTATCACCTTTCGGTCCGCTGGAAGCTGACCCTCTGGTACACCGTGATGTACGCGGTGACTCTGCTGGCGGTAGGCTTCGCTCTCCCACCCCTCTTGCGGTACGAGACTGACCAATCAATCGACGCGTCGATGGTCCGGACAGCGCACCGAGTGATCAATCGGATTAATGAGACTCGCCCATTTACCGGCCCCGTGTATAGTTCCGACTGCCACGGTCAGGTCGTGAGGTACTGCGGGCAGATCGAGTTGATTCTGGATAAGACATCGTCGCGGCTCTCCGCCCCCGGTCAGTTCACAGAAGCGGTGATTATCGGTCCCGCCGGCGTGAACCTCTTGCCGCCTCATCCCGCCGTGTCCATCCCCATCCGGAGCCTCGCCGTCTTGAACATGGTCATGAAGGTGATCGGCGATGGGCGCCCGCGGTTCTTGCCGCTCCACGTGGCGGGCCAGGATGTCCGTGTCTACTTCGCGGTCTTGCACCCACCCGCCAGTGCCGGCCCGAATACCACAGGAGTTCTGGAGGTATATCAGATTGAGGCCGACTTCGCCGCCACGGAGCGCGCGCTCTCGATCACCTTGCTCCTGATGGCCCCCTTCGCCCTTGCTATTTGCTTGATTCTCGGGTGGTGGGTTGCCCGGGCGGCGCTGCGCCCGATCGGACGTATCTCGCGAACCGTGGGGGCGATCGGGGAGTCGCGCGACCTGGGGCGGCGCCTCGCATACCGGGGGCCACAGGACGAGATCGGCCGGCTGGCCGGTACTTTTGACGGGATGATGGCCCGGCTCGAGGCAGCGTTTGAGGCGCAGCGGCGCTTTGTCGCCGATGCCTCGCACGAATTGCGGACACCCCTGACCGCGATCCGGGGCAACGCCGATCTCATGGCGATTGCGCCGCCATCGGAGCGCGAGCTCTGCCTCGCCGCCATCCGGCGGGAGTCGGAGCGCATGAGCCGGCTGGTGTCCGATCTTCTCCTGCTCGCCGAAGCGGACACCGCCGAGGCCGGAATCCGCAAGCAGACGTCGGCGCTGGACGAGATTGTCGCCGAGGCGGCCCATTCCCTTCGGGTGACGGCAGGCGACCGAGTCAACATCATGGTTGACGTCGAGCCGGTGACGGCGGAGGTCGATCCGGACCGTATCAGCCAGCTGCTGCTGAATCTGTCCGACAACGCCGTGAAGTTCACGCCGCCCGGCGGGACGGTCACCCTCCGTCTGCGCCGCGACGGCGGCGAGGCGGTGCTCGAAGTCGAGGACACCGGGATCGGCATCCCGCCAGAAGAGCACGACGCCATTTTCCGCCGCTTCTATCGGGTCGACACCTCGCGCTCGACTCACGGCACGGGTCTGGGTTTAGCCATCTCCGGATGGATCGCTACGGCGCATGGTGGTACCATCAGTGTCCGCAGTTCGCCGGGACGCGGCAGCACCTTTTCGGTGCGCCTGCCCGCTGCCGCGGGACTGAGTAGTCAGCCGGCTGACTACTCAAAAACAAGCGCGATCTGATTACACACGGTCGGAAGGATCTCATGCGTAAGCTCGCTCTGCTCGGTCTGATTGCTGTCATCCCGCTCTCCGCTCACGCCTCCGGTGCTCGGGGCTCATCACACGCGCCCTCTACCGGCCGGGTCGTCGCCCGGATGCTGCAGAACCTGCGGGGCCAGAGCCATATCCGAGCCGCCGGCACCATCTACAGCCGGAACAACAAGCCGGTCGCCCACATGTCGTTCCGCTTCGCCTCCGGGCGCGAGTCGCTTGTGCTGTCGAGTCGCGAAACCGTGGTGTCGGCCGGCAAGAAGTCGACCTCCCAGCACTACGTGTACATCGGGCACACCATGTATACGTCCCTCGATGGGTCTCATTGGTATCACGGCGCCAACCCCAGTGCACCCTCGCCGGTCGACGTCCTCGCCCTCAACACGAATGGCGCCTACTGTTGCACCAACTCCGGGTCACGAGCCGGTGAGAACGTGTGGGTCGGCGGCTATACCACCTGGAACGGCCGCCGCGTCCTGAAGCTCAACTTCAAGGGCGCCACTGCCAGTGGCACGGCCGCCAGTGGCGTGGTCTACCTGGATCCGGGTTCCGATCGGCCCCTGGGCCTTCAATCAATGGTCTATCCATCGAAGATGACAGGAAAGTTCACCATCGCCTACGGCGGTTCGTACAGCATTCGGACACCGTAGAACGGACTTCCGGCGTCCCGGGTAGAGCGAACCTGCCGGCACGTAGAGCGGGACCGCGGTCTCGTTCAGAGTATCCCGGCGCCGACCTGCGGCTGTACCCGCCGCCCTGCCTGGTCGTGCCCCCGAGCCTCGTGACCTGCGACCGCAGGACGAAGGCGGAGGGTCACGGATGTCGCGAGCCCTCCCGGCGAGGACGCGCCTTACTTGATGGACCGGGGCAACCTCGGCTCACGTGTCCTTTTTGAGGCGGCGCGCGAAAGGCCCAGGACCAAGCACGCGACCTACGTGGCAAGCCCGTTAATCCAGCGTACGCACATGAGGGCGGAATGAACCGTCCATGAAAGAAGACCCGCTCCGATCCCCTCCGAATGGCCCAAAGATGAACGCCAGATGAATTTGATGTGAAGTGCTCTTCAGAAAACGTTGACACGGCGCGGTGCCTCCTCTATAGTGGGAACTGCAGACGGCAGGTTTGCGCCTACCGTCCGACGTGCTGAGCAAGGGGGTGATGGCCGACAGCGAATCCCGGGGCCCGCGATCATCCGGCGGTGGATGATTGTCGCCAAGGCGTCGGCCGCCATCTCTGGCGCGTCCGCGAGGCATTTCGAGAACGGTCCCGATCGAAGCTCAACCGCCATTCGACAGCTCTGACTACTCTCGAAAAGCTCTCAGGAGGTCAATGTGCATAAAGCACCCGGGGCGTTGCGCAGCATTCTGCTCGCGTTCGTCCTCGTCATGCTTGCACTGCCTGCCGCTACCATCACAGGTACGTCGGGCGTCCATGCGCAGACGCCGCCGTCACCCGGCCCCGGCAATATCGCCGGCGTCGGTTACGTGTCGCCGGCTATCGCATTTAATACTCTCGGCTCTAACCACACCGTCACGTTCGTCTGTACGAACGCCACCGGGTGTTCCGGCGTCGTTCTGACGGCTGCCAACGCCTCGTTGGGCACGAGCACTCCGTTTACGCAGGGAACCTGCGCGGGCGCACCCGTCACTCCGACGGGCTCGACCGTCGCCTGTCCCGCGGGAACCGTGCTGACCCCTTCGGGTGGTGTCGTTCCGGCGCCGGCTGCCAGCACGGCGACCGGGACCATCAATGAAGGCGCTCCGTACGTCTACACGATCACCGTGACGGGTACTGTCCCGACCGGCACCGGCGGTGCCGCGGCGGGTGCGTGCCCCACCGGTACGACCCTGACCGCGGTGGGCGCCGCGACGTGTAGCTTCAGCATCACGGCCCAGAAGAAGTACGTCGAGATCACGAAGATTGTGGCGACGTCGACCCCCAGCACTTGCGGCGGGACGGTCATCTTCTCTGAGGCGCTGAAGTCGTACTTCGGCCCGTCCTGTACGGTCGTGTTCACCGCATCGGGCACCGTCACCATCAAGACGGTCTCGACCTGTGCGGGCGAGCCGAGCGGACCTGCTCCGGCAGAATATGGCCCGGGTGCCATGTACGTGTGTAACAACGGCACTCTCGGCGTGACCGGCGTCACCGGCCCCGTCGCCGTTGCCCCGACCTTCGCGTCGGCCGCCACGGCGTGCGCCACCGGGACGCTGACGATCGCGGGCGCGGTTGCCACGTGCGTCGGCCCCTCGACTGCCCCCGGAACCGGAACGTTCGCCGTTCCGTTCACCGGCACGTGCCCGGACTACACGACGCTGACGATGGGGACGGACGCCCTGGGCAACCAGACCGCGACCTGCGTTCCGAACTCCAACCTCAGCTCGATTCCGCTCACGCTGACCTCGTCGGGCTTTGGCCTCTCGGGCGGCACGATCGGCACCGGTGTCGGCACGTTCTGCGCCGGCGTCGGGACCGTGACCGGTACGACCGTCACCACGGGCACGCCCGTGACGCTCTGCCCGACCACGTTCGGCACCGCCAGCGTGTTCGCCTGCACGGGCGCTGGACTCAACACCCAGCCGGCCGGTATCTGCAGCAACACGATTACGGCGAACTACACCGTCCAGGCCGAGAGCCGGGTGGTTCCGTACGTGAAGTGGGCCGGTGAGAAGCAAGTTCTCACCAAGTGCTTCGGCGTCGGCGCGGCCGGCGGTCTCATCGAGTTCACGCTCCAGGGCAACAACCCGGGCCTGAACGCGACCTTGCTGCCTGTCGACACGTCGCAAGCCGCTCTGGCCGCCGGCGTCATCAGCGCGCCGACTTCGGACACGGTGTACGCCGTTCCGGATGCGCTCGGTTGCGCCAGCGTGATCCTGTACGCCGCCGGTGAAGGCGCGGCCTATGTGGACGCGGCGCTGTACGCTCCTCCGGCGGGTGCCGTTCCCGGCACCGTGACGCCGATCATCAACGAGCACGCCTTTGAGGTCTTCTACCTCAAGTTCGACCACGTCAGCCTCGAGAACATCGCGGCTCCCGGTTCGTCGAACGCGGGCGCGGCCCCGAGCTTCTCGGCTGCCAGCACGATCGGCGCGGACATCACCTTCCTCGCCACGGCGGCCGGCTCCGGCACGCTCGCCGGCATTGGCGCGGGCCAGACCTTCCCGGTCGGCACGACCGCCAGCAGCATCACCTACGTCACCGCTCCCGGCGCCGGTCAGGCGGCAGGCGGCACGTACGCCATTCCGCTCTGCGGCACCGACCTGCTCCGCGCGATGGTGCACGGCTACTTCGAGATCCCGGGTGATCCGAGCAGCCGCGCCGCCGCGACCGTGAGCATCCCGAACGCGCCCGCCGGCTCCGCCGGTGGCTACACGCTCCCGGCCGGCCGCTGGGTCCTCCCCGAGGACTGGCCGGTGCTCGCCACGTTCGCCGGCTTCACGGCCACTCCCGGCCAGACGGCGCCCGGCGTCGTGACCCCGTCGTCCGTCTACTCCTGGGACATCAACAGCGGCTTCGCTTTCAACCCCCAGGTTGAGCCGGCGGTCCTCTGTACCGGTCCCAACATGGACGGCGGCAACGCGCCTGTGCTCGTGGAGAACGGGCCGATCGCCGACTTCAACACCGGCCCCTGCTACGGCGGGGACGAGCTCGGCATCGCGACCGGCACGGTCGGCGCCGGCTACAGCACGGCCCCCGACGGCCTGTGCGCGGGTGGTGAGACGGTGGCCATCGGTCCGTTCGATGCCACGCAGGCCTGCACCAACCCGTATCCGCTGCCCTACAGCCCGTCCGGCTCCGGCGCCATCGTTCCTAACGGCGCGCCGTCCCCGGTCACGGGTGCCACCTACACGTGCGGCACCGCTACCACGTGCGAGGTTCCGCTCGGTCCGAACTCGACGTATCTCCCCAACGGCTTCCTGAGCCAGTGGGATGCGCCGATGCCGCCCGCGCAGGTCACCTTCGCCGTCACCGGCGGCCCCGGCACGCTGCAGCAGATCAACAAGACCGCGCTCTACAGCGTCCCGGCGGTGTTCGCCACGCCTGGTTCGTACTGCACGGTCAACGCCGCCGGCGCCTGCGTCGGCAACTACTACTACAACCCGTTCTACGCGGAGGCCATCCCGTCGAGCCCGCTGATTCCGCCGGTCACCAACGATGGTGGCTACCTGTGGGATAGCTGGGGCTTCTCGTTCGGCCACACCACGGTCACGACAGCCGCCGCCACGCCCCTGACCACGACCATCGCCGCGGCTACGACGGTTTGCTCAGTCGCAGGTACCCCCGATACGGTCACGGTCGCCAGTGGCGCCGGTTTCTCGGCGGGTGACGTGATCACGCTGACGTCGGCTGCGACCGGCGCGGTTGTGACGGGCACCGTCAACAGTTCCACCGCGACCACGATCACCTTCACGTGCGCGCCCGGTACCGCCGCCACCGCCCTCGCGGTTGGCGACGTTGTCAGCGATGCCACGCAGGTGTCGCTGCCTGTGGCGACGAGCCTCGGTGCCGCCATTGGCGAGCCGGTCACTCTGACTTCGCCGACCGGCGTGACTTGCACGACCTTCGTGACGGGTGTCACCGCCACGTCGATCGTCGTCGCGCTCACCGGCGCGACCTGTGCCGCGGCCAACTTCCCGGCTGGCACGACGGTGTCCTTCGGCACCGCCGGCGCCTGCGGTGGGTCGGCTGCCGGCCTCGGAAGCGCCTGCACGGGCCCCGGCGGTGAGATCCTGGCCGCCCCGCGCAACCCGTACCCGTTCTGGCAGTGGGTGCCCGGCGCCTCGACCGGTGCCGCGGTGACCTCCGCCACGGTGTACTCGGACAACCACGGTGAGGCGATCGTCGGTCTGACCACCGGCTTCAACCAGCAGGTGCTCCCGACCAACGGCGTCTGCCCCACCGGCTACACTCCGGTTCCGACCGCTGCTGCTCCGACGAACTGTATTGCTCCGCTGGCCGCTCTCGGCGCCGCGGGCTTTGGGAACGTCGCTGCCGCTCTGAAGGCCGGCGCCGGCTGCTACAACACCGACAACACCGGCGCCTTCTCGGCAGCCGCCGGTGCCACGGTTGGCCCCAACGGTCCCGCCGCCGGCCAGATCTGTGTCAACTCGCTCGGTAACATCGAGCTCGGCACGGGCGCGGCTCTCGGTTCGACCACGGTTCAGGCCATCGCCGACTATCCGTACACCCGCGGTGAGCACCCGCAGATCAGCTCCGGCTCGATCACCAAGGTCTTCACCTCGATGTTCGCGAAGTCGGTGAGCGTCAGCACCGGGACCGCCGGCCCCGCCGGTACGACCAGCTACACGGTCACGATCACCGCAACCGACGTCTGCGGCAACGCGCTCGTCGGCGAGCCGATCTACGTGTACGCTCTCGGTCCGTCGGGTGGTGTCGTCCTGTCGCCGACCGGTGCGTCCGATATCGCCAACAGCTCCAGCTCCGCGACGGTGTTCGTGAACCCGGCAACGGGTACCTCGGTCCTGTCGCTGGAGGTTCTGGGCACGGCCATCGGCACGTCCGGCCTGGTGATCAAGGTGGTCTTCCCGGCCGAGGGCATCGAGCGCTTCGCGACGGTGATCCCCGGCTCGACGACCCCGTCGACCGTCACGGTCAACTACAACTCGGGCTACCAGATGATCGGCGGTCCCTCCAACAGCAACTTCGGTGTTGCCGAGGCCGTCTTCTCTTACAGCCCGACCACCAACGCCTACAGCAACGTGACGGCGAGCGACGCCGCGCTCTCGAGCGCTCCGCCCGCCTGCACCGGCTACTGGGCGTACTTCGCGGCGCCGGCGTCCGTTAGCCTGCCCGCGACCAGCAAGCCCGGCGACACGGCAACGTGCACGCTCGCGGCCGGCTGGAACCTGGTTGGTAACCCGTTCGCCTCGCCGGCCACGCTGCCCGCAGGCACGGTTGCCTACCACTGGAACGGCACGTCGTACGATACCGTCGGCTCGATCCCGGTTGGTGGTGCTGTCTGGGTCTACATGACCGCAGCCGGCTCCCTGACCCTGACGGCGTCGTAAGCACGACCGCAGGCCAGAGTGAGGAGCGGCCCCTTCGGGGGCCGCTCTTCTTTGGCGAATGTGGCTGTCATTGTGCCGCCGTGGCCCTCACCCCCCGACCCCCTCTCCCACTGCGATGAGAGAGGGGGCGATGTGCAACTCATCGTCTCCCCTCGCCCACCGCAGTGGGAGAGGGGCCGGGGTGAGGGCCACCCCCGACCACGTCGATGACCTTGACTCCCCCTACCCCCCTCTCTAGAATGGCCATGGCATTTCTCACCGAAAGGACCCTCATGAAGGTTCGCGCGCTGTGCCTTGTTGCCGGCACGATTATCCTCGGCGGTTGCTCGACTCAAGCCGCCGGCAAACCCTCCCCAACGGCGACAGCACCGGCCTCTCCACCGACACCCGGTTCCACCGCCGCCTCGAATCCCACCGGCGCTGCGACCACGTCATCGCCCACGGCGGTGGTGGTGGCCAGCGGCGACCCGTTTCAGACAGGAATGACGTACTTGCGGCGCCGGCAATACAGCGCGGCCGCCGTGCAGTTTCGCCGCGCCATCACCGCTCACCAGCACCTCGCCGAGTCATACGCCGGGCTGGGCGGGGCGGAGATGGGGCAGTCCCGGTTCTCGTCGGCCTACACCGCATATCAGCACGCGGCCAGTCTCAAGCCCACGACACAGTTGTATCTCTATGAGACCGCATACGCCGCTCTGTACGCGCAGAACTTTCGTCAGTCGGTCGTCTATACAACCCGGCTCCTTCGTTTGAATCCGTACAGCGTCGCGGCCTATCACCTGCAGATGCAGGCCTACAGCCGGCTCTATCAGCCCAAGATGGCCCTGATCGATGCGAAGCGCATCGTTCGGCTGAAGCCGAAGAATGCCGAGGCATACGACGATCTCGGTATCGCGCTGGCCAATACCCAGCACGACGAGGCCGCCTTGAACGCCTTCAGCACCGCCATCCGCCTCGATCCTCACCGCTACAACTACTTTTCGAACCGCGCGGTTGTCGAGCATCTGCTCAAGGACAAGGCCGCCGCCATCGCCGACTTCGCCGAAGCTGAAAAGCTCGCTCCGGACGCGAAGACCAAGAGCACGTTCGCGGCGATCGTCGCCGAGTTGAAAAAAACTCACTGATCGAGGCGCGGTTACATCTCGCTCCCTGTGCGCGTTTATCCCTAGGAGGTCCCTTTGTCTCGTCTTGCGTGTCTGTGCCTGCCGCTCCTGGCCTTTCTCGCCGGCTGTGGAGCCGGCGCCCAGGGGGCCGGCCTGGCAGCCAGTGTCAACGGCCACGGAATCACTCTGGCCCAGTACAACCAGCAGGTCTATGTGCGGCGCATGGAGTCGCTCGATGGGACCGGCGTCGACGTGTGCGCGGTGAAGAGCACGGCGTCCCTGTGCTCGATCCTGAAACGGGGCGTGCTGAACCAGCTGATCTCCGATGAGGTCATCCGGCAGTACGCCGCCGCCCACCACATCGCGGTGTCCAACCAACAGTTCGAAACGGCCTGGATTCCGACCTACCAGCAGCAGTTCCACGGCAGCCCGGCGGTTCTCAACGCCTATGCCAAGCGCATGCACCTGACGCCGGCCGACGTGAAGGCGCAGACCCGCCAGTCCGTGCTGCAGCAGCAGGTCATGTACGCGGTGACGTCGACTCTCAGCCCCTATACGAAGGCGGTGGAGATCGCCCGCATCGACGTGGCAACGCCCCAACAAATGGCGTCGGTGCAAAACGAGCTGCAGCACGGGAAAACCTTCCAGCAGGTGGCGGCGCAACTGAACAGCCAGAAGACGTCGATCTGCCACACGCAGGGCGGTTGCGGACAACCGGAGTGGCTGCCGGATAGCTTCGTTCCGGCCGGTGATACGGCCGTTTTTACGGCGAAACCGGGGACGGTCACCGGTCCTTTTTTCAGTCAGCAGATTCAGGAGCTCGACCTGGTCGTCGCGCGGGATAATCACTATGCGATGACGCAGGCGCAGGAGCTCCGCGCACGCCAGCAAGTTTTCGCCGGGTGGCTGAGCCGGCAGGAGAAGAAGGCTACCATCGTTCGGTACGTTCATCCGTAGTCCCCAAGGGAGAGCAATGAGGGTATTCGTCAGGGGAATCGCAGTCGCTCTCGTCGTCAGCGCTCTGTATGGGACCTTACAGACGGCGCACGCCGCTCTGACGGTGATCCAGGCGACGCCGAAGCGCGGCCACTTCGGCGACCCCATTGATCTGTCGGGAACGGGCTTTCCCGCGAACACTCAGCTGGCGGTCCTCATGGCATGCCCTAATTTGCAAAGAGCGAAGAGAAACTACGCGCTGCAATACGGGCCGTGGACTGACGGCCAGGGAAACTTCGCGGGTTTCATGGTGTCCGCAATCCAGACACACGGCCTGCCGCTCCCGACGGGATGCGTGATCTACATGTCGCCAATCAACAAGCAGCTCGCCGACGACATTCCCGCCGTCTATTACCTCGAGCCAAGATCTGTCAGGCTTTCGGGGTGCGAGGCGCGCATGTGCGTCCGCATCCAGGCCAGGCCGCGGCGGATCCGCGCCGGCTACCGCGAGCAGCTCAGCGTTACGGGGTGGCCCGGAGCCAGGACGGAGGTCACCATCGCCTATCCTGGGGGCGTCCCTACCACGTCGATTCACCATCTGAACTGGAGGGGCACCTTCAGCATGCAGATCCCGGTCAGCGGAACGTACCGCGGCCTGGTCCACGTTCGGGTGCGCACGCTGCTGATGAGGCGCATGACCTCTGGGTCCGCCGTCCCAATCAGCGCGTCGTCGCAAGCCACATTTACGGTCCTACACTAGGCTCCCCCGGGGAGCTGAGACATTAGGCAAGGGGAAGGTTCTATGCGCATTCATTCTCGTCTCAAGCGTCTGCTGACCGCGGGCGCCGTAGCGGCACTCGGTGCCTCGATTGCCGGCGCGCCGCTCTTTACCCGGGCGCAGACCGGTCCGGTCTGGCCGTCGTATCACGGGAACTTCTACCGGGACGGCTCCTCGACGGTTAGCGGACCGAGGAACCCGCTGTACGAGCTATTCTCCCTCGGCGCTCCCACGCAAGATTCGCCGGTTGTCGACGCCAACGGCATCGCGTACATTGGCGACAATGCCGGCACGGTCTTCGCGCTCAATCCGAAAGACGGGCACGCCAAGTGGACGGATCAGGCAAAGGGAGCAGTGACGGGTGTCTCACTGTCGTCCGACGGTTCTACCCTGTACTTCGGGGACAACACCGGTGACGTCTATGCGGTCCATACTTCGGACGGTAGTCAGATCTGGTCGATCAACGTCGGCGCGCCGACATCGGGCGCTCCGCTGCTCAACCCGAGCGGCACAACCATGTACGAGATCCGAACTCCGACGACGATTCTCGCCATTTCGACGTCGAATGGCGCGATTCAATGGAAAGATCCCCTGGACTATGCCATCGAGGGCAGCCTGACCCTCGGTCAAAATGGAAGCGTCATTTACGTGTCTCTCTACGGCCCGGGTGACGTTGCCGCCATACCGTCGACAGGACAGCAGGGCAGCAGCCAGACATACTTCGTGTCCGGGCAGCCGGTTACCAGCCCGTCGGTGGACGCTAACGGCAACATCTACGTCACCAGCGACCAGGGGGTGACCACGGCCTTCACGCCGGGTAACGGGACTCCGCGCTGGACCGCATCCGTCCCCGTGGGAACCAACGGCGTTCCGCCTCCGTCCTACACGACCCCTGCCGTCGGCAACGGAATGGTGTACGTCGGGAACACGAACCACTACGTCTATGCTCTCAATCTCAGCACGGGCCAGCAGGTGTGGCAGCAGCAGACGGGGGGCGCCGTCGATGGGCCGCCCGTCGTGGCACTCGGAAACAACGTGGTGTACGCCGGATCCGAAGACGGCAAGATTTACGCGTTCGACGGTGCGAGCGGGAGCCCTCTCTGGTCGCAGAAGGTGGGAGTCGGGATTGATACGTCGCCCGCGCTGGGCGCGGACGGCAGCTTGTGGGCCGCGTCGACCGACGGCACCGTGTACCGCTTTGCCGACACGACGATTCCGCCGCCCGTGCAGGCCACAGCCACGCCGGGAGCCGGGGCGTCACCGACTGCCTCACCCACGTCAACCGGTCCCACGCCGACCGCGACTGCGTCCGCGACACTGGCCATCACGTCCATCGCGAGCTCGGTGACGCCCGGCCACACGCAGTCCATCACGGTGCGAGCACCGGCCGGAAGCTCGGTGCACTTCCGCATCACTTTCCCGAACGGCCAGCACCAGAACAAGACCGTGACCGCCGGCAGCAACGGCACCGCGACGTACTCCTACGTGCAGGCACCCAGCAAGGTGACGCATTCGAATCAAACCGCAACGGTCGACGTGACCGACGGCTCGCAGAGCACGTCATCCTCCTTCCACATCAAGTGGGGCCATGTCGACGTCTCGGTTGAGCCGAGCACGCAACACGCCGGCGGGTACGTCAGCATCTACGTCCACACGACGACCGGTGCCAAAGTCACCGGGCTGGTCCTTGACCCGCGCGGCCACTACACCCACTTCGGTCCGTCCCGGGTGGGCAAGAACGGGTTCGCGCACTACCACTACCACTTGCCCAAGTACCTCCGGTCGCGGCAGAAGGTCTACGTCCGGGGTTCGACAACCGGCCACCATCCGAACTACACGACACGGGCCACACTCACCGTCAAGTAGCCGCAGCGCCGCAGTGGGGCGGGCCATGCCCGCCCCACTGCGGCGTGGTGTGCTATCGTGACGCAAATGTCTGTTTCGGCGGATTGAGGGAGACGAATGCGTCGAGCCGCGCTCATTGTTCTGTTGGCGTCGATTCCGCTTCTCGCGGTCTGGCCCGAGCTCGCGGGGGCCGCCCCGACGCATCCGGCCACGGTCGCGTCGGCGGTATCATGCCACCCCCACGGTAAGACGCACTGCAAAAAGCCAACACCCACCAAGCACCGGAAGTCGAAGCACCACAAGAAAAAGCGCAAGAAGGCGACGCCCGCGCCGACCGCAACGGCGACGGCGACGCCCACCATGACCCCGACTCCGACCGACACCGCGACGCCGGAGCCGGCTCAAGCGCAGATCGGCGTCGATGCGCAGACCACCGGTCCCTCGACGGTTGTGTTCCTGGTGTGCGGCCTTCCGTCCGGCGTCACGGCGTCTTTCGGCCCGAACCCGGCGCAGGGCGCTCGCGATCCTTCAGTTCCGTTCAAGTACGACGCGCGCAGCACGCTCACTCTTCAGGCCGGCTGGCAAGTGCCGTCCCGGTCGTACTCCCTCGAGGTCTACGCTCTTTATTACGGCCAGGCCCAGGGAGGAATCCTGAGTCCACAATTCCTCTCTCTGACGGTCAACGGCTCAACCGCTTCCGTCTCTGCTGCGCCGATCGCCCCCGACATCGGCATGCAAAATTGCTCCGCGTATCCGCCCGGTTACGCTCCCATCCCCACGGTCACGATCCCATCCAGCGATATCCAGGTCGGCGAGGCGATCGTCCCGTCGCGCCCTGCTCCGGGCGCAACAGTCACGATCACGGCATGGATCAAGGCGCGCGGGCAACCGGTGTATGGCGTCCCCGTCACGTTTACGTTCTACGGGCCGCGCCCCATGCCCAACTGCACGGCTGTGACCGATACCACGGGTCAAGCGGTCTGCCGCATCGCCAATACCAACCCGCTGACCGGTGCCAATGTCCTCGTTATCGCGACCTTCCAGTTCAACAACACCTACTACACGGCGAGCGCCTCGTATACGATGTAGCCGCCGCCGCGGAGACCTGCACTTTATGCGCTATTTGTCCGTCTGTTGTCTTGCCGTCCTGCTCGCCGCCTGTGGCTCGTCCTCTGCCGCGTCGTCCACCAGTACCGTCCCATCTGCGACCCCTTACAGCAGGGTTCACGCCGGAAAGGCGCCCCAGACCAAGACCAAGAAGCAGGTGACGCCGCTTCCGACCCTGAAGCCGGGCGTGACCGCGGTGCTCCCCACGGTGAAGCCGTACGTCCCCAAGACCCCGACCCCATTTCCGGCGTCGGACTACAGGTCGCTCCTGTACGGAACCGTGAGAACCAAGAGCGGCAAGCCGCTGGCACACGCGAAGATGGTCATACAGAACGGACAGAGGGTGACGTATACCGACGCGTCCGGCGCGTATCATGTCGGGTTCCCGTCTCAGGCTGCGGTGTCCGTACAGCCGCTGAAGGCCGGCTACGCCTGCGCGGTCGCCCTGGGCTTGCTTCATGCCGGGGAACATTACAAACTGAACTTCACCTGCGCCGTTAACACGCCCAGCCACCCCGCGCCGCCTCCCTTCCCCACGACCTTCGGCCACCACCCATAGAGAAGACGGGCCCGGAACAGTGGACCTGGGCCGGGACAAACCCGGCGCTCGCGCCGGGTTGGTTTATCGCGCCGCCCTATCGACGTACGCCGTGACACCGTACGGCGCCGTGACCGGTTGGAAGTGTCGGATGACCCACCGCTTGTAGCCCCTAACCTGCCAGAAGATGCCGAAAGACGGCAAGACCATGACGGCGTGGTACTCGCGCGTCTGAGAGATCAGCTCCGACGCCGGAAGCTCCCCCGCGTAGAGGCGCACGTTCGAGGGATCGCAGATCCCAGGTGGGACAGATCGGTGGGCGAGATCGGCGACCATGAGCTCGTCCGTCGCCAGCACGCCCGCTGCCGGCACGTGGGCGTCCACAAAGGCCGCCAGGGCCACGCCACGGGCGGGAGCGCCGGGCATGACGACGTGGCGGTCGTCGTGCGCCAGGTGTGGCAGGAGAACGAGATAGAGGACGAAGAGGGCTGCCAGCGGCACGGCGGCCAACCAGCGGTGCGAGCGAAGCTGCTCGACGCCGACGGTGACGGCAATGCCGGCCGGGACCGCCATGGCGGGCAGGAGGATGGCCGGATGGTGGGGGAATAGTGGCCGGAAGAGCAGGAGCATGACGGCCTGGCCGCCCAGCCAGAGAACCAGGAAGCCCAGATCCTCCCAGACGCCTAGCGCGGCGAGTACGGCCACACCGGCGAGGGCCAGCAGAGAGAGTCCCGCGTCGAGCTGAAAGAGATGCCACAAGATGAGCCACGACGGGCTCGTTCCGGGTGGAAGCAGCGCGCCGGCGCGTGTATGCAGCGAGATCACCTGTTGAAACTGCTGCTGGGGTGCCACGAGGACCATCTCCGCCACTACGGGCAAGAGCGCGGCGGCGAGAAACAACGTGACGGCACGAGCGCGGCGCTCAACCGGGAGCGCCACCAGGAAGATCCCCGGCACGAGGGCCTCGATGGCAAAGAGCTTTGTCAGAATCGCCAGCGCCATAACCAGTCCCGCGAACATCGGAAGAGACGGAAGCCCCACGCGCGCCCACCGCTGCGTCCCCGCGGAACTCCCGGCTTCTACCCATGCCGGGCGGGCGCCTCGCCGTCCGCGCTCAGGTTTCCGGCCGGGGTGTTCCCGGATGAGGAGGTTCGTTCCCTCATCGGTGGCGCCCTCGTGCACCTCCCGCGTCGCAAGCGCTCGGTAGCTCGCCGCCAGCGCCATCGCCAGGGCGACCAGTGCCGCCATCGGCCCTTCCGCCTCAACCGCGTGCGAGTAGACCAGGAAAGCGGGGCTGACCGCCAGCAGCAACGACGCGGCGGCGGCCGCGACCGGCCCGGCCAGGACCCAGGTCAGCCAGGCGATCGCCGTCAAGCCCAGGACGCCGAAGAGAATTTCGACGACCCGCGCTCCGGCTATGGAGTCACCGAAGAGGCGCATGCTCGAGGCGAGCGCGGCAAAGAGGAGCGGCGGCTGGGCGGAATACACCTGACGGAACAGCGCGTCGCCATGGGCCACCAGGCGGCTGCAGGCCGTGTAGCGCCATTCGTCGGCGTCGCTGATGGGATAGATGGCCGTGTTGTACAGCACGTCGGCCCGATGGGCCGCCTGCCACCATGTGAACCATCCGGCGGCGACGATCCAGCCCAGGGCGCCGACCGCCCTGCCCAGCGCCCGGCCGTTCCAGACCATGGCTCCTTACGCCGGAACGGTGTCCGGCACGTGCGCCACGCCTTCCGGCTCTTCCGTTTTGCGCCAGCGAGCGGCCAGCACATGCCTCACGACCACGTATGTGACGGACGCGTAGACGATTCCCGCCAGCACGTCGGTCGCATAGTGCTCGCCCATGTAGACCACGGCCACCCAGACGGCCGCGCAGTACGGCAAGAGTATCCAGCCGGCACGGCGCCAGGCGAGGCGCGCGTACAAGAAGCAGAGAAACGGGAAGGCCGCATGCTCGGACGGAACCGCGCCGAACGGGTCCCATCCGACGTTCTTCCACATCCAGGAATACAGACCGCTGAAGCTCTGCGTTCCGCCGAAGAACTCGGCGCCACGCTGGTAGACGCGGTGGACGTGTGGCAGGTAGTGCCACCAGTTGGCCGCGATCCACGGCGGGGCGGCCGGAAAGAGTACAAACGTGGCGAAGCCGGCCAGTGCCAGCACGAGAAAGGCGACCATGAACTCCAGGAACACGGGCCGCTTCCAGTACCAGAGGGCGAAGGCGACCAGCATGGGCGTGACGAAGTGCATCATGTACAGGATCGTCGCCGCGACGTCATACCACATGATGTGGTGCGTGTTGTAGAAGTGGCTCTGCAGCCAGATCGTCGGCACATGTCCGAAGAAGAGGGCACGATCGACCACGATCATCTCGGTGACATGGGGCTTCAGATGGCCGATGTTCCGGCTCATGTCCGTGAGGACCTGCCACGCCAGCAGCACGATCAGAAAAAGTGACCAATCTTTGAGGAACAGCCGGGCCTTCCCTGTGCCCAGGGCCGCGATCGCCACCAGCAGAATGAGCCGATCGGGGGTAAGGGAGAGGTTGAAGTGGAAGCTGGCGACGAGGACGATCAGGATGTACAGGCCAATGGCGGCCGTCACCACCTGAGAACGCTTCAATTGAAATGTCATATGGCGTTTAACGTGCGATTCTATCAACTGTGACGCGACGCGTACCTACGCGGCCCGGTCCATGAGGCGAGCCGCGGCAGTGTTCTGCGCCGCGGCCAGCTGACCCTCATCCAGGGTGACCAAATGGCCCTCGCGGACGATGGCCCGGCCGTGAGTGAGAACCGTATGGGGCCGGGAGGCGCCGAGCACGACGGCCGCGACCAGATCCTCCTGCCCGCCGGCCAGAGGTAGCGCCGCCGCGTCGAACAGCACCACGTCCCCCGCGGCGCCCACCTCGAGGCGGCCGATATCGTCGCGGCCCAGGCAGGCCGCGCCGCCCCGCGTCGCGAGACGCAGCGCCTCACGGGCCGTCATCGCCGTCACTCCGTCCCGCACGCGGGCCGTCAGGAGCGCCTGCTTGACCTCATTCCTCAAGTCATTGCCGTCGTTGGATGCACTGCCGTCCACACCGAGCCCGACACGAACGCCTGCGCCGATGAGGGCGCGAACCGGGGCGAGTCCGGATCCCAACAGCATGTTGGAGGTCGGGCAGTGAGCGACGCCTACCTGGCCTCGCCCCAGCGCGGTGATGTCATCCCCTGTCGGGTGCACGCAATGCGCCACCCACACGTCCCCATTTACCCAGCCGAGACGATCCAGGAGGCCAACCGGGGAGGACCCGAACGTATTCCTGCTATATCGGTCCTCGTCCACGGTCTCGGCGATGTGGGTGTGCAGGCGAACGCCGTGCTCTCGTGCAAGGCGCGCCGATTCGATCATCAGTTCCGGGGTCACGGAGAACGGCGAGCAGGGAGCAAGGGCAACCTGGGTCATCGCGCCGGCATTCGGATCGTGGTAGCGATGAATGAGACGCTCCGAGTCGGCCAGAATCGTGTCGATCGGCTGCACCACGTTATCTGGCGGCAATCCACCGCGGCGCTCGCCCAGGTCCATGCTGCCGCGGGTAGCGTGAAAGCGGATGCCGACACTGCGCGCTGCCGCGATCTGCACGTCCACAAAGTTCTCGCTTCCCGGTGGGAAGACGTAGAGATGATCGGCGGACGTCGTACATCCGGAAAGTGCCAGCTCGGCGAGCCCGGTTCGAGTCGAAGCGTCGATCATGTCCTCATCCAGACCCGCCCAGACGGGATACAGCAGGCGCAGCCAGGGAAACAGCGTCTTCCCTTCGCTGAGCGGGAAGGCGCGGGTGAGCGTCTGATACAGATGATGGTGCGTGTTGATCAGACCGGGGATGGCGACCAAGTCACGGCAGTCCAGAATCTCGTCCGCCTCGACGTCGAGGTTGCGCTCCATGCGCCGAATGAATCCGTCCTCGATCAGAATGGATAGTCCCGGCTCCTCGGAGCCCGTATCGTTCATCGTGACGACGAGACGGCAGTCGCGCAGGAGAAGGCGGGTCACGGAATCCCGAGCGGGACCAGCCGGAACGCGTTCACGTCCACGACACCCAGGTCGGTGACACGAAGCTCTGGAATGACCGAGAGAGCGAGGAAGCTCAGGTACATGAAGGGCGTGCCCACCGTGACGCCCATCGCGGCCAGCAGGTCTTCCAGCTTCTCCAGCGCCGCCACCACATCGCTCGCGCGCTTCCGGCTCATCAGGCCCGCGATCTCAAGCGGTAATTCACCCAGTACGCGGCCCTCGCGGCACACGACGAGTCCCCCACCGATCTCCGCCAGACGGCGGGCACAGAGCAGCATATCCTCGTCGTCGACACCGGCGATCACGATATTGTGGGCGTCATGTGCGACCGTCGAGGCGAATGCGCCGTCCCGGAGGCCGAAACCGCGCACGAACCCGATGCCGATACGGCCGGTTCCGCGGTGCCGCTCCACCACGGCCAGCTTGACGAGATCCTTCTCTGGATCGGCCACAATCGTTCCGCCGGCGACAGTTGGGACGGCGGCCGAAGCCCGGGTCACCACCTGGTCGGGCACCAAGTCCACGACGCGGATTTCCCGGGCGCCTTCGGCGTCCACCCTGAAGTCGGATATCTCAAGCGCGCCGAGATGGACCGTCCGGGTGACGGTCTCCGGGACCGGCGTGTCGGCGAACGGTTTGGCGATACCCGCGGAAGCGACGAGCTTTCCATCCTTGTACACCGCCTCCGGGTCGAACGATTCCAGATCAGCCACCACCTGCAGATCGGCGGCGAAGCCCGGAGCGACGGCGCCGCGGTCGTGCAATTCGTGGTAGCGCGCCACGTTGAGGCTTGCCAGCTTGACGGCGTCCGCCGGCCGCAGCCCGTGCGCGACCGCCTTGCGAACGATCGAGTTCATGTGTCCTTCGGCCATGAGAGTTCCCGCCTCGCGGTCATCGGTCACGAACATGCAGTTTTCGGTGCCGTAGTCCCGGACCAGGGGCAACAGGTCGAGCAGGTTGCGGATCATCGATGCCTCGCGAATCATGATCCACATACCAAGCCGGCGCTTCTCGAGGGCTTCTTCCAGGCTGGTGCACTCGTGGTCGCTTGCCGGCCCGGAAACGATGTAGGCATTGAGCTCTTTGCCGCGAACGCCCGGCGCATGACCGTCCACATGGCGGTAGTTCGCCACCGCCATCTTGCTCATGATCGCGGGATCGCCCGCGATGGCGGCCGGGTAATTCATGAGTTCGGCGATGCCGAGGACGCGCCGCCGATCGAGCAGGTCCGGGAATTCGGGAGCTTCCAGCGCAGCCGCCGGGGACTCGAAGTCGCTGGCCGGCACGCAGGACGGCATCATCACATACACGCCCAGCGGCACGCTCTTGCTCGCCGCCAGCATGTACTCCACGCCGGCGAGCCCCAGGACGTTGGCGATCTCATGCGGATCGATCACGACCGACGTTGTGCCGCGTGGCAGGACCGCGCGCGCAAACTCGTCCACATTCAGCTTCGAGCTCTCGATGTGGCAATGGCCGTCGATGAAGCCGGGGAGGACGATCTTGCCGGAGACGTCGTGGATGTCGTGCCCGTCGTACGCGCCCAGTCCGACGACGCGGCCATCCACGATCGCGACGTCGGCATCGAATACCTCGCCGGTGAAGACGGACAGAACTCTGCCGCCTTTCAGAACCAGGTCCGCGGCCTCATCTCCCCGCGCTACCGCCAGCATGCGGCTACGCACGGCCGCTCCCTTTGCCGCCCATAGTAAGCGCCATGATCGCCTTGGCCGTGTGCAGCCGGTTTTCTGCTTCGTCATAAACGACCGACTGTGGACCGTCGATCACGTCGTCCGTGACCTCATACCCCCGGTCGGCCGGCAGACAGTGCATGTAGATGGCGTTCGGCCCGGCAAGGGCCATCCTGCGGGCATCCGCAATCCAGTCCTTGTACCGGCCGGAGATGGCCAGCGCTTGGTCGGGCTGCCCAAACAGCTGCTCGATGCCCCAGCTCTTTGGGTAGACGACGTCCGCTCCTTCAAAGGCGCTGTCCATGTCGTGGATCACCTGAAACGAGCCGCCGGAGAGGCGCGCGTTGTTCTCCGCGTCGCGGAGAATGGGCTCCATCAAGGTGTACTCCGGCGGGTGAGCGAGCGTGACATCCATCCCGAAGCGGGTCATCAGCGAAACTAGACCTTGCGGAACCGACATGGGCTTGGCGTAGCTGGGAGCGTATGCCCAGGAGACGGCGATCTTCAACCCTTTCAAATTCGTCCCGACCTTCTCGCGAATCGTCATAAGATCCGCCAGCGTCTGCGTGGGGTGATCGACATCGGACTGGAGATTGATGACGGGCACGTCCGCGTGGCAGGCCACCTCGCGGATATATGTGTCTCCCGCCCCCGGCTCCGTATCGTGACGGATGGCAATGCCGTGTCCGTACCGGGAGAGGATGATCCCGGTGTCCTTGGCGCTCTCGCCGTGCGAGATCTGCATGACATCCGGCGTCAGGTCGTGGGCGTGCCCCCCGAGCTGGGTCATGCCTGCCTCGAAGGCGTTGCGCGTCCGCGTCGACTTGTCGAAGAAGATCATGAAAAGGGTTTTGTCGGGTAGCAGTCGGGTCGGTTCACCCAGGGCAAAGCGCCGCTTCAGGTCGTGCGACACGTCAAGAAGGCTCTCGATGCCTTCGACCGCCCAGTCCTGGGTTGCGATGAAGTCTTTGCCGCGCAATGTCGTCAGCACGTCGAACCTCTTCTAGCGAATAACGGTGAGTGGGTGCCGCTCCAGCTTGGCCCGGTCCTCGGCCGCTGCCGGATGATCGCGCTCGGGAACCGCGAGGTCCTTGGGGGCGCCGCACAGTTCAGTCGAGAGGTAGCGCAGGCCGTTGTCATTGACGATCGTCACAATGCGTCTCAGCTCCGGCCGAGCGTGCGAGAGCTTTAAGGCCCCGGCGACGTTGCATCCGGAGGAGATGCCGCAGAAAATCCCTTCTTCTCGCGCCAACCGCCGGGCCATGGTGATGGCCTCGTCCGATGAAACCTCGATGACGCCGTCGAGCAGGTTGAGGTGGAGATTGTCGGGGATGAAGCCGTCACCGATTCCCTCGATGCGATGTGGTCCCCATCCGCCACCCGCCAGGATGTCGCACTCGGCCGGCTCGATGGCAAACGCCTCAACACGCGGGTTCTGCTCCTTGAGGTACCCCGCCACGCCGGTCAACGTGCCGCCTGTCCCCTGGGCGTCGACAAACGCGTCGAGTTCTCCCCCGGTTTGCTCCCAGATCTCCGGCCCCGTCGTCGCGCGGTGGGCCGCTATATTGCCGGGATTGGAGAACTGCGAGACCTGCCAGTACTTGCCCGGCCCGTTCGCCATGATCTCTCTGACCTTGTCGAGCACCAGGTCGACATCGCTCTCGCCACCCGGCGTCAGTACGAGCTGAGCGCCATAGGCCTGGATGGTTTTTTTGCGCTCGTCGCTCATACCCTCCGGCATCACGATAACAACGGGATATCCCAGAGCGGCACCCGTCATCGCCGTCGCGATTCCCGTGTTCCCCGTCGTGCCCTCGATGATCGTCATGCCCGGCGTGAGCTCACCCCGCTCCTCGGCTCGCCGCACGATGGCAGGGAGGATGCGGTCCTTCACGCTGCCGCTTGGTCCGTAGTACTCAAGCTTGACGAGGATCGTCGCGTCGGTGCCGGCCGTGACGCGACGCAGCCGGACGAGCGGCGTCAGCCCCGCCGTTTCCAGCACGTTATCCGCGATGCTGTCGCGCCTCAGCCAGCGCCGGCTGCCTCCGTCCGCCGTCACCGCTCGCCCCGGCAATCGAGAGCGGCCAGGACCTTCTCGGGAGTCATGGGAAGGGAATGCAGCCGAACGCCCACCGCGTCGTAAATAGCGTTGGAAATGGCGGGGGCCGGTCCGTTGATGGCGATTTCCGCCACGCTCTTGGCCCCGAACGGGCCGGTAGGTTCCTCTGCTTCCACCAGAATCGTGGTCAATGTCGGCATATCGGCGGCGCAGAAGATCTTGTAGTCCATGAACGTGGGGTTGAGGACCCGTCCATCCGCGTCCACCAATATCTCCTCGGTCAGGGCGTAGCCGAGCCCCTGCGCGACTGCTCCCTCCACCTGCCCCTCGCAGATGTCAGGATTGATGGCGCGGCCGACATCCACGGCCGTCACGATCTCCACCGGCCGCACCTGCCCGGTCTCCGTGTCCACCTCGACTTCCGCGAACATCGCGACGAACGGCGGCGGGCTTTCCTTGGTCGCGTGTGACCCTTTCCCGATGATGACCGTCTTGCTCTCCCCGTAGAGGCACTCCAGCGCCACTTCCTGCAGCGTCACGCTCTTCCCGGACAGCGACGTCACCTTTTCATCGTGCACGAGGAGCCCTTCCGGATCTTCATCCATCATGCGCGCCGCGGCCGCGACGATTTGCTGACGAGCATCTTCCGACGCCTTCAGGACACACATTCCGGTGATGTACGCGGTGCTGCTCGCGTAGGCACCGTAGTCGAACGAGATATCGTCCGTGTCGCCCGACTTGATCAGGATGTTCTCCAACGGGACGCCGAGGACCTCGGCGGCGATCTGCGCCAGCGACGTGTCGCTGCCGGTCCCGATGTCGGCAGATCCCACCATGAGATTGAAGGACGCATCTTCGTTCATTTTCAGTGCCGCACCCGCCAGCTCGTCGCCCGCCACACCGCTTCCCTGCATGAGGATGCACATACCGACGCCCCGCTTGATTGGCCCGTCGCCGGGCCGGCCGCGCTTCTGGTACCAGCCGATGGCTTCGGCGCCCCGCTCGATGCACTCAGGCAACCCGCAGGAGTGGATGACACGCGGCTTCTTCCCGGCTCCTTCGCCGGCCGCCGCACTCATGAGATCGGTATCGCCGACGCGAATGTGGTTCATCCGGCGAAACTCGAGCGGCTCGATGCCCAACGCCTCCGCGACTTCGTCCATGTGGACCTCCATGGCGAAGAAACCTTGCGGCGCTCCATAGCCGCGAAAGGCCGCCGCGATGGGGAGATTGGTGTAGACAATGTCGGCGTAGAACTTCATGTTCGCGGCGCGGTACAGGGGCAGCGGCTTGGTACCGGTGTTGCCGGTGACCGTCAAGGCGTGCGTGCCGTACGGGCCGGTGTTGGTGAGAACGCTGAGCGCGTTGGCGACGATCGAGCCGTCGCGCCGGACACCCGTCTTGAGCGTGATGTGCTGCGGATGGCGATTCCGGGCGATGGTGAACTCGTCGGTGCGGGTGTACTCGAGTTTCACCGGACGTCCCGTCTTCATGGCCAGCACGGCGGCAATCGGTTCGGTCACCACTTCTTGCTTGTTGCCGAAACCGCCTCCCACCCGCGGCTTGAGGACATGGACGTTGCGGACGGGGATTCCCAGGGCGAACGCGACCATGCGGCGGCAATGATACGGAATCTGCGTGCTGGTACGAAGAACCAGCCGACGGTCCTCGTCGAGGAAGGCAATGGTGACATGCGGCTCCAGACAGGTGTGCTGCTGGTACTGCACGTCGAATTCGTTCTCGACGATGACGTCGGCCAGACGGAACCCTTTCTCCACATCTCCGGCCTCGACGTCGATGTGCGCCGCTATATTGCGCGACGCATCATAAATACCGTAGCTCTCCGGTTCATCGTGGATGATGGGAGCTCCGGCGCCCATCGACTGCCGAAAGTCCGTCACGGCCGGCAGTTCCTCGTACTCCACGCCAATCGCTTCCAGGGCGGCCTCGGCAATCTCGGGCGTCTCGGCGGCGACGGCGGCGACAGCATCGCCGTGGAAGCGGACCTTGCGGTCGAGCACATACATGTCGTACGGCGACGGCTCGGGCCACGACTGTCCCGCGCTCGTGTACGGGTTGCGCGGAACGTCGCGGTGAGTGATGACGGCATGGACGCCCGGGATCTCCGAGGCCCGGGACGTATCGATCGACAGGATGCGCGCGTGAGCGTGGGGGCTCTTCAGTACCTTGGCATGGAGCAGGCCCCGCATCTCGACGTCGTCGGTGAATGTCGCGCGGCCCGTGACCAGCTTTACCGCGTCGATCTTGGGCGCGCGCCGCCCAACCATGGAGAGCTCAGTCTTCACGCCGGCCGACCTCCTCGCTCACCGACGCCAGAACGGCCTCCACCGGTTTCTTGTACCCCGTGCAGCGGCATAGATTCCCGATGAACACGTGACGAATGTCGTCCTCGGTGGGTTGCGGGTTCATCTCGAGGTAGTTGGCCGCCGTCACGACCATGCCGGGGATACAGAACCCGCACTGGATCGCTCCGTTCGCGGTGAATGCCTCCTGAACGGGGTGAAGGCCATCAGCGGTCTCCAGTCCTTCTACCGTGGTGATCTGCGATCCGTCCGACTGGACGGCGAGGCGAATGCAGGCATCAATCGCCAGGCCATCCACGATCACGGCGCACGCGCCGCATTCTCCTGACTCGCAGACGCGCTTCGCGCCGCGGTACCCGTGGTCACGCAGCGCATCCAGGAGGGTCTCGGCCGGCGCCACGTCCCACTCCTCTCTGGTCCCATTGACGGTCACCGCTATCTTCACTCCCTACTCCGTTTCCGTTCGCTGGCGGGCGCGGTGCACGGCCCGCCCCAGCAGGACGCCGGACATACGCCTGCGGTACGCCTCGGATGCCCGCCAATCTGATATCGGACGTATGTCGTCGTTGACGGCACGGGCCGCCTCCGCGATGATATCGTCTGTCGGCTCCTGCCCTTCGAGCACAGCCTCCGCGGCGCCGGCGCGGACGGCCACCGGAGCGACAGCGCCCAGTGCAACGCGCACGTCGCGCATTCTCCCGCCGTCCGGCACAAAGCTCATCGCAAGGTTGACGAGCGCTATGTCGGAGTGACTGCGTGCCAGCTTGACGAAGCTGCCGCGGCGCGGCTTGGTCGGGATGCGAATAGCAGTGATCAGGGCATCCCCGAGGTTGGTGCGGTGCGGCCCCGCCGGAATCTCGCCCACCGGAGCCATGTCGACGTCGCCGCCCGCCAGCACCGCGACCGCGTCCAGCGCGATCAGGGCCGGTACCGCGTCGGCGGCCGGCGACGCATTGGCAATGTTGCCAGAGACGGTTGCCGCGTTCCTGATCAGCCAGGGCGCAGTGTCGCGGAACGCATCGGCCAGCATGCCAGCGGCCACGGACGTCACCGCCGCCTCGGCATCGCGCAGCAGTGCCGCGCCGCCAATGACGATGTGCCCATCCTCGCTCCGAACGTCGTTGAGTCCGCAATGTCTTATGTCAATCATCACTTCGAGATGAGGCGGCCTGTGTACCAGGAGGTCCGAGCCGCCCGCCAGGTAAGCGGCCCGCGTGCCGTGCGCCTGCTTGGCGGAGACCGCATCGTCCGCAGTGGCGGGGCGCACATATTCGCGCAGATTTCGCATCAGAGCATTTCCATGCGCTGCCACAGTTTCACGGCCGCCTCGCGCGCCTCTCGGCGAATCTTTTCTTCATCAATCGCCACGAACTCGCGGTTGCGGCGAACCCAACGGCCGCCAACCATGACATCCCTCACGTCGGCGGACGCGAAGGCAAACATCCAGTGCCACGGCAGGTTTCCGCCATCGAGGGGCGTTGGTGGCTCGTAATCCAGGACGACGAGGTCCGCGGCCGCTCCGGGCTGGATCATGCCGATCGGATAGCCGAAGAAGTCGGCGGCGAGGCGTCCTCCCCGGGCCAGCATGTCGAGGAAGTCGCCGGCATCGGCATCGAGCGTGTCCTCGCGGGCCCGAAAGTAGGCGGTACGGCTCTCCGCGAACATGTCGCCATCGATCCCGTCGGTGCCCATGACGCCCCGATCGCCAAAGTTAAAGACGGGGGCGCGCCCGACCCCGTTATTCAAGTTCGAGCGGCAATTGTGAGCCATCCAGGTGCGGCGCTCGTGTAGTGTCTCCATCTCTTCGTCGTTCACATGAACCGCGTGGGCCGCGATCGCCCGTGGCCCCAGGATACCGAACTGATCGAGACGCACCGCCGCACGCCTCCCGAACCGGCGCAGGGAGTCCTCCTCGTCGTACCAGTCCTCCGCCACGTGGATATGGACCCCGCTGGACTGACTTCGAGCCAGATCCGCGAGCGCCTCGAGCGTGTCGTCTTCCAGGGTGAAGGACGCATGGGCTCCCACCATCCCCCGCACCAGGGGCCGGAGATTCTCCGTCAAGAACCGCCCGGTCTCGCGCAGGCCCGCCGCGCGCCGCTCTTGGCCGCCGCGGTCGGTCACTTCGTAACACACGACGGCGCGCGTTCCCACGTCCTCGAGGGCAGCGGCCACCATGTCGAGTGACCCGTCGATGCAGTTCGGCGAGGCGTGGTGGTCGATGAGCGTCGTGGTACCGGCGGCCAGGGCGTCGAGCGCGCCGGAGAGGGCGGAGTAGCGGATGCTCTCTTCGTCGAGAGCCCGATCGAGCCGCCACCAGATCCGTTCCAGGATTTCGACAAAGTTCCGGGGAGGCTGCGAGGGACCCGGCATGCCCCGCGCCAGCGACGAGTACAGATGAGTGTGAGCACAGACGTTTCCCGGCATTACGAGCCGCCCACCCAGGTCCACGACGTTCGCCGGCCGATCCGAGTCACCAACTTCGGCAATCAGACCGTCCTCGATCGCGATGTCCGTGCGTGTCACTCTCCGCCGCGGCGGGTCGGCAACCACTCCGTTGACCAGTTTCAGACGCTCCACCGTCACCTCCCGCCGGGCTGCCAAATACTACGGAACGACCTATGGAAGCGCAAAACAACGTTGTGGCTTGACGGACAGGTGTTCTAAAATAATCGGTGGACAGTGCGGCGGCATGACGGCCTATACCTTGACCAGTGCCGGGTGCTGTGACACAATCCGGGGACGCACGGAGGCGCGGGGAGTTGTGATTTCGTACATCCGGGGCACGCTGATGCGGAAACTGCCCGACCGCGTTGTCGTGGAATGCGGGGGCGTCGGATACGACGTCTTCTTGCCGCAGTTCGTGATGCGCTCCCTCCAGGAGAAGCCCGAGGGAGAGCCCATTGAGCTGGAAATCTATTACCACGTCACCGAGCGCCAGCTACGCCCTACTCTGATTGGGTTCACCAATGGCTACGAGAAGCGCTTCTTCGAGAAGTTCATCACCGTCGAAGACATCGGGCCGCAAAAGGCGGCGCGCGCCCTGGTTTTGTCGGTCTCCAAGATCGCCCAGGCGATCGAAGCTGAGGACGTGGCCGTGCTGAAAAAGCTTCCGGGAATCGGCGAGCGGACGGCGAAGAAGATGGTCGCCACTCTGCGGGGCAAAGTGGCAGAGGAGGCGCTGCTGGTCGACCAGGGATTCAGCCTCGTGACCATGCCGGACGTGACGGAGGAATCCGTCGGCGAACTACGCGAGGACGGCATTGCGATTCTGCTGGATCTCGGGCACCGCCGCCCAGAGGCGGTGTCAAAGGTGGACGCGGCGCTCAAGAGGAATCCGGGCATAACAACGCCCGAGGATCTTATCCGGGAAGTGTACCGGGGCGAACGTGCCGCGTCGTAGTGGGAAGTGTGAGGTATGACGAGAACACCGGCGATCACTGCCGAGAGCGGCTCCGGAGCGTTTGAAGGCAATCAGGAAGAACAATCGCTTATTACGAATCTGCGTCCGCGCACGCTCGACGAGTACGGGGCCTCCGGACAGCGAACGGTTGTAGAGAATCTACAGATCGCGATTCAGGCGGCCCGCAAGCGCGGGGAGCCGCTCGATCATGTCCTGTTGCATGGCCCGCCCGGTCTGGGCAAGACGACGCTCGCTCACATCATTGCGACGGAGATGGAAGGCGATCTGGTGAGTACCTCCGGCCCCGCGCTGGAGCGCCAGGCCGATCTCATGGGGATCTTGACGGGACTTGAGACCGGCAGCGTCCTGTTCGTCGACGAGATTCATCGGCTGTCGCGAGCCGTGGAAGAGTTTCTGTATTCGGCGATGGAAGACTTCCGCGTCGATTTCGTCCTGGAGAAGGGCACGCACGCGCGGACGGTGAAGATTCCGCTGGCCCGTTTCACCCTCGTCGCGGCCACCACGCGTACCGGGATGATCACTGCTCCGCTTCTCGACCGCTTCGGGCTGCAGTATCACCTCGACTTCTACTCTCCGGAGGAGCTGGCGCGCGTCATCCGGCGCTCGGCGCAGCTTCTGGGCACGCCGATTGATGACGACGGTGCGTTCGAGATCGCGCGGCGCTCGCGGGGCACGCCCCGCATCGCGAATCGCCTGCTCAAGCGGGTGCGTGACTACGCCGAGGTGCGTGGCGACGGCTTTGTCACACGGGATCTCGCGGACGAGGCACTCCGCCGCGAGGGCGTAGATGTCGAAGGGCTCAACGATCTGGACCGGCTCTACATCAACACCATCGTCGAGTACTACAACGGAGGACCGGTGGGGATCGAGGCCCTGGCGGCGACGATCAACGAGGACAAAGATACCCTGGTCGACGTCATCGAGCCATATCTCCTCAAGCGCGGTCTCGTAGCGAGGACGGCCGGCGGCCGGAAGATCGGATCGAACTATCGCAAGCTAAGCGGCGCGCAAGGCAGCCTGTTCGCTTAAATGACCACGGTCTCCGGGTCGGTCGACCGCATCGTTTTTCGCAATCCGGAGACCGGCTACTGCGTTGCCCGTTTTCGCCTCTCCGATCCCTCCGTGAGAGATACCACGACCACCGTTGTCGGCGCGATGCCGGACGTGCGGGTCGGCGAGGTTCTGCGCCTCACGGGCGAGTGGCAGCTTCACCCCGTCCACGGACGCAACTTCCGGGTGGAGCGTTTCGAGGCGGAACTACCGGACACGGCGGAAGGCATCGAGCGCTATCTGGGATCGGGCGTCGTCGCCGGCGTCGGCCCCGTCACCGCGGCGCGCATCGTGGAACACTTCGGTGACGAGTCGCTCCGTATCCTCGACGAGGAGTCCGAGAGACTGCTCGACGTCGCCGGAATCAGCCGAAAACGTCTGGAGGTCATCCAGGCATCGTGGCAGGAACAGAAGGAGGTGCGCGACCTGGCTCTCTTCCTCCAGGACCACGGTATGAGCGTTGGACTTGCTGCCCGCATTTATGGGGAGTACGGACGCGAGGCGGTGGACGTCATCAAGCGTGATCCTTATCAGCTGGCGCACGACGTGCACGGCATCGGATTTCGCACCGCCGATGCCGTTGCCGCTCACCTTGGCATCCCCAAGGACTCGCCCTCCCGGTATGTCGCGGGGCTGCGTTACGTGCTGTCGGAGGCCGCGGAGGACGGACACCTGTACCTGTCGCGCCCGGCGACCCTGGCCAGGGGGGCCAAGCTGCTTCGCGCCCGCGTCGAAGCGCTGGAGCCGGCCCTGCTGGACCTCATCAGGCGAGGGGACGCCGTCATCGATCGCGATGACGTCTATCTGACTCCGTTCTACAAGTCTGAAGCCGGCGCCGCACGGCTGGTCGCCGCGCTCCAGGAGACGCCGTCCGTGCTCACCCTGGATCGCCGCTCCGACCCTTCCGATGCGCTGCGGCGGGCGGCTGAGGTGCAGGGGCTAGCATTAGCTCCCGGCCAGCTCGAGGCGGCTCATCGCGCCCTGACGTGCAAAATCAGCGTGCTGACCGGTGGCCCGGGAACGGGTAAGACGTCTACCCTGCGGACCCTGATCGTCGCGCTCGAGCTGATGGACGTCACCTACGCCCTCTGCGCGCCGACCGGCCGCGCCGCCAAGCGGGTAGCGGAAACGACGGAGCGGCCCGCGTCGACCATCCACCGGCTGCTCGAGTACCAGCCCGGTATCGGCATCTTCGGCCGTGATCACATCAACCCGCTCGAAGCGGACGTCGTGATCGTCGACGAGGTCTCGATGCTCGACGCTGTGCTCTTCTACCACCTCCTCAAGGCGGTGCCGCCTGAGTCTCATCTCTTACTGGTTGGCGACGCTGACCAACTCCCGGCGGTCGGGCCCGGGAGTGTCCTGCATGAGCTCATCGTCAGCGAGAGAGTCCCCACCACGCGGCTCACCGACCTGTTCCGTCAGGCGCGCGGTTCCAACATCATTCGCGCCGCCCATGCCATCAACCGCGGTGAAGTACCCGAGATCGGCAACGCGCCGACCGATGATCTGTTCTTCACCCGCGCCGACAACGACGAGGCAGCGGTCTCGGCGATCAAGCGCTTGCTTCTCGAGCGCATCCCGCACCGATTCGGATTCGACCCTGTGGACGATGTCCAGGTCATCTCACCCATGCATCGGGGGCCGGCCGGCGTCGCCAACCTCAATACCGAGATCCAGGGGCTGCTCAACCCGGCCTCCGGGAACCGCCAGGAACTGGCACGCGGCCAGCGGCTATTCCGGCTAGGCGACAAGGTCATGCAGATCCGCAACAACTACGAGAAAGACGTGTTCAACGGGGACCTGGGGCGCGTCACCGCTATCCGCAATGACGAGGGAGCGCTGGACGTGACCTTCGGACGAGATGTCATTACGTACGAGGCGGCCGATCTGGACGAGATTGTCCTCGCCTATGCCATCTCCGTTCACAAGGCGCAAGGCAGCGAATTTCCCTGCATCGTCATGCCGCTCGTGACCCGTCACTTCATGCTTTTGCAGCGCCACCTCCTCTACACGGCGATCACACGGGCGCGGCAATTGTGTGTCCTGGTGGGGTCGCGCCGGGCCCTGGAGGTCGCAGTGGCCACCGACCGTGGCGACGGACGCAACACGCATCTGGCAGAGCGACTGAACGGAATGCGGCCTCCGGCCGATCAAATAGGGTTGCTCTAATAGAGCGTGGCTTTCTTTGCCGCGGCTCTCGCGACTATCTTCAGCGTCATTGATCCGGTCGGACTTGCCCCACTGTTCCTGGGACTGACGGCCGAGATGAGCGGGCCCCAGCGCATCGCGACCATTCATCGAGCCGTGCTGATTGCGGCGCTCATCCTGCTCATCTTCGCGATCGCCGGTAGAGTGATGCTCCATGCGCTCGGCATATCCGTGCCGGCGTTCTCGATTGCCGGGGGCATTCTCCTGCTGCTTATCGCCATCGACATGCTGTTTGCCCGAACGTCGAGCACCAAGGAGACACCGGCCGAGCGCGCGGCAGCTTTGCAGAGCGCCGACATCTCGGTGTTTCCCCTCGCGATCCCTATCGTGAGCGGTCCAGGCGCGATTGCCACGGTGATCCTCTATATGTCGTACGCCAATGGAAGCCCCGTCAAGGTCGCCGCCGTCCTCGCGGCCATCGCCATCTCGTTGGCTGCCAGTTATGTGTCGATGCGGCTCAGCGGCCTGCTTCTCCTGCTACTTGGCGAGACGGGCGTGCATGTGGTTGGGCGGCTCATGGGCATTCTGTTGGCGGCTCTTGCCATCCAGTTTGTTCTCAACGGCGTGGCCACCTACTGGCATCACACCCTCGCTCTCTAGGCCGTCGTTGTCCGGGACGGCTTCGCCGACTTCCATACTGTGTAGGCATCCGGCAGACAGACCCCGCACGGACGATACCCGGCCGCGGCCGCGTCCGACGCGTCGGCGAAGAAGACGCGGTGCCTGGCATAAGCGCCCTGGGCGAGGTCTCGCAGGGCGGCGGGGCAATCAAGCCGCCCGTAGATCTTGCTTCGCCGGTGCCCGCCATAGCGACCCGGCTCCCAGCACGGGTATGGACGGCCCGATCGATCCAGCAAGACAAACGGCTTCGTGCGCGCCGCGAACGTCATTGCTGCCCAGTCCTCAGATAGTCGCGTGCGGCGCTTTTGGTAACGGACAGAGCAAGCGTCGCACACCGCGTGCGGGTGGCCACGACCTCTTTGCCCAGTTCTTCGACGACATCTTCGTACGACATGTTCTGGATCTCGTCCAGTGTGCGGCCGACCAGTTCTTCGGTCAACATGGATGCCGCCGCCTGGCTGATGGTGCACCCTTCACCCTGGAAGGCGGCTTCGGTGACCCGGCCGGTGTCGTCGACGTTTGCGTACATCACCACGATGTCCCCGCACCCCGGGTTTCCACCACTAGCACGAATGTGCGCCGGTTCCAGTGCGCGCTTATTCCGGGGATTGTCGTGATGGTCGAGAATATTGTCGATGTAATCTTGACGGTCCACGTAGTACTCCTATGCTCATGATACGGCGCGGGGGTACGCGAAAAAGGTGCTATATAGTGGGTAAGAAAAGCCGGAGGGAGGAAGCGTGCCAGCCGGATTCGACCGATGTAGGCTCACCATGACCTACGCCCTTGTCGCCGCGCTCAGCGGAGGTCATACCGCCTTTCGCACTCCGTCCGGTCTCTTCGTGGAGGCGGCAGCCGCCGTTCGCGCGGCTGCATCGGAGGAGTCATGGTCAAGGAAAAGAGGCAGAGTCCCAGCACTCTGCTCTGGTTCATCCGGCACAAGCCGTACGTCCCGATCTCCGAGATCCGGCGTCGCTTTGCCATCGGGACCGATGAAGGGTCGTTCATCGAGGGCGGGAACCACCGTCGCGTCTTTGTAGGGTTGCCGCCCGCAACGGCGGAGTCTCTGGAGAAGCTGTGGAAACAGGGAAAGATCGGCGTCGAGTTGTCCTGTGAGTTCGATGCCAGCGTCGTCATCGGGGTCTATCCGATGAACCCGGCCAAGGAGCCGTCGAACGGCGCCTACGCGAACGGACGAAGGTTCGATGTCGAGCCGCGCGAAGCGGCCAATTCCTGAGGGAGCGGAAGAGAGCACATGACCGTCGAGGAGAGGGTGGCGGAAGCGCCGAGCGTTCGTCAGCCGCCGACAAATGCCATGCCCGGACGCGGCGGCTGGTGGATCCAGCCGAATAGCGTCGCGATCGCCTTCACCCTGTTCATCCTGTATTCGGGCTGGTCCGTCCTCTTCCTGTCCGGCCACACCACCTACGGCCCGTACCTCTCGCCGTTCTACTCCCCGCACATCCCGCTGAACTGGCCTCTTTCCGCCGCCATTCTCGTGGCGTGGGTGCCCCTCGGCTTTCGCGCTACGTGTTACTACTACCGAAAGGCGTACTATCGCGCGTACTTCCGCGATCCACCGGCCTGTGCGATCGGTGAGCCACAACATCCTCACCTTTTCGCCGGCAGTTACTCGGGAGAACGCAAATTCCCCTGGGTTCTGAACAACTTCCATCGCTACTTTCTCTATCTGGCATTGATCGTCCTCGGGTTCCTGTGGTGGGACACGATCAATGCATTTCACTACGGCGGCACCTGGTACGTCGGACTGGGATCTCTGCTCATGCTGGCCAATGTGATCCTGCTCACGGGCTATACCTTCTCGTGCCACGCGCTGCGCCATCTCGTGGGCGGGAGCGTCGACTGCTTTTCCTGCGCATTTGCCGGGCGACCACGCCACGGCATGTACGGGCTGGTGAGCAAAATCAACCCGTATCACCCGAACTTCGCCTGGCTCAGCCTGGCATCGGTTGCCGCGGTCGACATCTATATCCGGCTCGCCTCCTACGGAGCCTTCGGCCACTGCCTGGGAACCCATTTTGGCTGCTGATATGGCGGTCGACTACGAGATTCATGACCACGACGTCCTGATCATCGGCGCGGGCGGCGCCGGCCTGCGCGCCGCCATCCAGGCCTCTAACGCCGGCGCGTCCGTTGGCGTTGTCACGAAGTCACTTCTGGGAAAGGCACACACGGTGATGGCCGAGGGAGGCATGGCTGCCTCGCTGGGAAACGTGGATCCGGCCGACAACTGGAAGGTGCACTTTGCCGACACGATGCGTAGCGGGAAGATGATCAACAACTGGCGCATGGTGGAGCTCTTTGCCAAAGATGCGCCAAATCAGGTGTACCAGTTAGAGCGCTGGGGAGCGCTTTTCGACCGCACTCCCGAGGGCAAGATCATGCAGCGGCCGTTCGGCGCTCACACATACCGCCGCCTGGCGCATGTCGGCGACCGCACCGGACTCGAACTGATCCGGACGCTTGAGGACCGCAGCATTCACACCGGCGCGACCGTCTACATGGAGTGCATCGTCACGCGCCTGCTCAAGGACGGTGATCATATCGCGGGTGCCTTCGGGTACTTCCGAGACGATGGCCGCTTCGTGCTCTTCCGGGCCAAAGCCATCATCCTGGCCTCCGGCGGGTGGGGCCGGATGTACAAAGTGACGTCGAATTCCTGGGAGTGCACCGGGGACGGCGTTGCCATGGCCTATGAGGCCGGGGCCGAGCTGCGCGATACCGAGATGGTCCAGTTTCATCCGACAGGCATGGTATGGCCGCCGGGGGTACGCGGCATTCTCGTCACCGAAGGCGTCCGGGGTGAAGGGGGGCTGCTGAAAAACTCACTCGGCGAACGCTTCATGGAGAAGTACGATCCCAAGAAGATGGAGTTGTCTTCCCGAGACGTGGTGGCTCGCTCCATCTATCGCGAGGTCCAGGAAGGCCGCGGCTCGCCGCACGGCGGGGCTTTCCTCGATATCTCCTACAAGCCTGCCGACTTCATCCGCACCAAGCTGCCCTCCATGTACGAGCAATTCAAGGTGCTGGCCGATATCGACATCACCAAGGAGCCGATGCAGGTGGCTCCGACGGTCCACTACGCCATGGGCGGTGTCGATGTCGACGGTGATACGGCGGCGACCACGGTGCCGGGCCTCTATGCGGCGGGCGAGGTGGCCAGCGGATTGCACGGGGCCAATCGACTGGGTGGCAATTCGTTGAGCGATCTCGTCGTGTTCGGCACGATCGCGGGACAGTGCGCCGCGGATCACGCCCGTGGCATCGCGAGCTTCCCGGGAATCGACGATGCGCAGATTCGTGACGAACAAGAAATTCTACTGCGCCCGTTCGAGTCTGGCGGTGGTGAGAACCCGTACCTGATCCACCAGGATCTGCAGGACATCATGGCGGACCACGCCGGCATCTCTCGCACCGGTCCGGGGCTCGAGGAGGGCCTGGCGAAGCTGGCTGCCTTGCGGGAGCGAGCGTGCCGGATCTCGATCAAGGGATCGCGAATCTTCAATCCGGCATGGAGCATGGCGCGAGACGACCTGTTCATGCTGACAGTGGCCGAAGCAGTCATAAGAGCCGCCCTGGCTCGAACGGAGAGCCGCGGCGCGCACTGGCGGCTGGACTACCCCGAGCTGGATCCCGAGCAGGGGAAGGTTAATTACATGGTCTGCAAGGCGGACGGCTGCATGGAAGTGCATGCGGCCCCGATCCCCCCGATGCCGCCGGAATTGCAAGAAGTTATTGAGGAGACGTCTTAGTGCCGGATGAAACAATCACGTTCCGCGTGTGGCGTGGCGACCCGTCGGGAGGCCAGGAAGTAGAGTATCGTGTTCCGGCCGTCACCGGTATGGTCGTTCTCGACGCCATGCACTATATCCAGGCGTATCTCGACGGGGATCTGGCCGTCCGCTGGAACTGCAAAGCAGCAAAGTGCGGTTCATGCAGTGCCGAGATCAATGGGTTCCCCAAGTTGATGTGCAAGACGCGCATCGACGGCCTTCCAGCCGACGCCCCGATTCACGTCCACCCCATGCGCTCGTTTCCAGTCATCAGGGATCTGGTGACCGACGTCTCGTGGAACTATCGCGTCAACAAAGAGATCGCCCCGTTCACGCCGGCGGAGGACGACGGGGAGCCGTGGATCATGTACCAGGAAGATGTGCAGAGGCTCTACGAGCCTCGCAAGTGCATCGAATGTTTCCTCTGTCAGAACACGTGTCACGTCCTGCGCAATCATGACGATTTCGCCGGGTACTACGGGCCGCGCTATATGGTGAGGTATCAGTACCTGGCCATGCATCCGAAGGACATTCTGGACCGACGCGAGGCTCTGAAGCAGAAGGCTGGGATCGGGTACTGCAACATCACTAAGTGCTGCCAGGAAGTATGCCCGGAGCACATCCACATTACCGACAACGCGATCATCCCGCTCAAAGAGCGGGTGGCCGATGAGTATTACGATCCTATTCGTTGGGCAATCCGCAAGTTGACCGGCGGCGAGCGAAAGCCCGAAGAGAGCACGACCGGTCCCGGGATCGTCGAGACGCCGAAATAGTGAACGCCCCCGAGGAAACCCTCGGGGGCGTTCAAAACAGGCGTTGTGGCAGCGGCCGATCGTCCCACCCCGGTAGACGGGGCAGTATTGTAGGTGCAGCGCCGTTGCACGACCGTGATCGGGACGGGAACGGGTGGGGCCGACGCGCCAGGAGGCCACCA
>Ga0209810_1001377_pt1 | contig 37133 bp, 40 predicted proteins | sample Coa_R1_7_FD_187159 | JGI IMG/M metagenome (GOLD analysis project Ga0209810, IMG submission 187159) | Surface soil microbial communities from Centralia Pennsylvania, which are recovering from an underground coalmine fire - Coalmine... | ecosystem: Environmental > Terrestrial > Soil > Unclassified... | reverse complement strand
ATCTAGGGGAAATGAGTAGGGCGTTTTCCTCCACTCTCAGATACTCCGTTAAGGGTTCTATATTAGAAGCAATTACGGGAAGCTCCGATGCCATAGCTTCAAGCACAACAAGCCCCCATCCTTCTTTAACAGAGGGAAAGACAAGCACATCTGCCGCCCTATAGAGATTGGGCATGGAATCATCAGGGACTGCGCCAAGCGGGATTATATCTTCATTTAGTTTTAATCCCATATTCTTGATTTCAGAAAAGAATTCCTCACGGTATGCCCTGTAATCAAATAGCGTCTCACCGCCTCCGATTAGCCATACAAGGCGCTCGCCTTTTGTTTCAAAATACTGTCTTGCGATTTTAAATGCCCTGAGTGAGGTCAATGTATTCTTTCGAGGTTCAATCCCACCTATGCTCAGCATTACCCTATATCCGCTTACGGAAAAGCCATCTTTGGCCTTTTCTTTTGGAAATCCTTGAATATTGAACCTCTCTACATCCACACCATTATGAATGACAGCAGGGTTTAGAGAATACCGAGAGCGGAGTTCCTTTTCCCAGAACCCGCTGACGGTGATTAGGTAATCGGGCTTCGTGATGCTTCTGAGTTGACAGTCAATTAGAGACTGGGATGTGAAATCGTCTATGTGATGAACGGTTCTAACGAATGATTTTATTAAGCCCTGATTACGCAGATTGAGGAGTGCGTTTGCGGAGACGCAATCCTCAGCGTGATATATGTCATAATCTTTCGCCGCGGAGACCAGGGAATCAGAATACGTGTTGATATACCGCTCCACCTTTTCATCTATGGTTTCTTGGTGAGGAGCAGGGCAGGGGATAAGGGTATGGGGAACGCTTACAGTTTTAAAGAAGCCACCTCCTGAACTCAGGGCATACACATGAACCCGGTGTTTAAGACGGGATAGTTCTTCAGCCAGATTTAGCGTGTGAACCACGCCGCCCCTTGGCTTTGTCGAATATGTAAGGAGAGCAATTTTAAGTGATTTCATCTATTAAATCTTCTATACTTTCAATCTGAGAAACTAGAAATCGAATCCCATAATAGACACCGATTGCAATGTCTGCTCCCGAAGTCTCTCCCATTTCTATCACGGTCTTTGAGACTGCGGCAACCCGGCTTGGGTCTTTTGTAAGGAGGCTGTGAATCAATTCAATCACAGCCTTAGGCCCCTCGCCACGGCGGGCCTGGTCTAAAAGGGTTTGGCTGTATATTGTGGTTTTTCCCTTGGCTGCCCGACGGATTTCATCTGAAACCCTTTGGTAGAAGCTCAATTGCTTTCTTCTATCTTTAATTAGCGCCTTTCCACCCAGATTCAAGCTGAGGATTAAACCCGTTAAGAAATCGTCGCAAGAGGGTGTAAGCCCCGGACCAAGCCCAAGAATGGATAAGGCTCCATTTATGACCGTATGGAAGTCCCCTCCAAACAGCCCCCGCATGAGCATATCTATATAGGGTCTCGCCGTCTCTGAAAATGTGGGCTTTTGCGGTTGAAGAAAAAATTGAAGTGGGCCGTGCAATTCAACGTTCTCTAAAAGCGGAACAAGCCCTTCTCTAGTTGGGGATGTATAAATCATGTCTCTGAGAACCCTGAGGTTTAGGCTTATGCCCGATGGGCTTATAGATGAGCGTTTGGGAAATGAGAGCGGAGACTGGTTGGAAGATTTTCCGAATTTAATCGCGATCGCATCATCTCCAAATATCAAAGCGTGTTTATCAAATTTCGCTCTCATCCCTTCCACAACGCCAATTGTCTTAAAACTTTTACTCCCGAAATCTTTTATCAGGATGGATGTGGGACTGATATAGTTCTCATTTTTAATTACACTAATTATTAGGGAATTGCTTCTGGATTGTATATAGAATGCGTGGTCAAAGACGCTATGCACTTTAGCCCTCTTAGAACCCATGAGTGCCTTTAGTGCCTTATAGCCGACGGATTCAGCTATCAACGAGATGGAATGGGCCTTCTTCTCTGTGGACATGTAGGGGGAATCACCCTTGTCCCCGCTTTCCCCAGTGCGGGCGCTCTCCCCCGGGGTATGAGCTAAGGAGAATGATCTTTCTGCGAATGCTCCAGGGAATTCTTGAGTAAATCGGGACAAAGATATTACGCCAGAAAAAGGGGATAAATCCTTTTTCACGATAGGGCTTCACGCAGAAATCGGGATAATTAGCCGCCATTTCATCCGCGGCGGCTTCGAGCAGATATTTTTGAGCGTTTTCTCTTAGCCACTCGCCAAATGATTTTTTTTCTGACATTTGAACTTCCCTTATATCTTAAGCACCGGCAGATTTGGGGGGCTGATACCCTTCCTTTGCCAATTTTGCCAATCCTGCCTGAGCGGCTAGGGCAATAGGCTCCATTAAGGCTCCAATCGGTGGAGAATAAACGTTCTCCATCCATGCAAAGTCCCTGAGCGTAGCCCCGCGCTTTATTGCAAATGCAAGAAAATCAGCCCGCTCTTTAATCCCTTCGCCGCCTGCCATCTGGGCACCCATAACTCGAAGCGTTTTCGGGTCGGCAATGAGCTTTACAAGAATCCTGCTCACCCCGGGATAATACCTTGCCCTTGAAATCCCCTGTGCGGCAGCAACTATATGTGGAATCCCCAGAGCCTTGTGGAGGGTCTCCCCGAATGAGACCCCACCAATCTGAACCTTTCCACCTACCATTCCCCAGGGGACATAGACCGGATCGTATGCACGGTCGTCGCCTGCGGCATTGGCTCCTGCAACCCTTCCTTGAGAATAGGCATGGCTTCCTGAAAGCCCTTGAATGGGAACATCCGTTACGCCGTGAATAACCTCTATGCAGTCCCCGGCTGCATAAACATCCTTTGCGGATGTTCTCATGTGGTCATCCACTATAATTCCGCCGGTCGCCCCAATCTTTAGCCCTGCTTCGCGTGAGAGGCGGTTATTGGGCTTTTTATGCGTGGCAATCACAGCCACGTCACAGGGAATTTCCTCTTCTGTTGTGACGACGGATCTTATCTTCCCATCTGAACCATTAAACCCCAGGACCTTTTTCCCCAGATGGATCTTGGCTCCAGCCTCTTCAAGGGATTTCTGGACGGGCTGCATGATGTCGGGGTCGGCAACATCGGACATAAGCCAGGCTCCTTCATCTACCAGGTGGGTCTCAAGCCCCCTGTGCGCGAGGTTTCCTGTCATCTCAATCCCAAGAGGCGTTGCCGATACGACAACGACCCTTTTTATCTGGTCAAGAATCTTGTCGAACTCCATTGCGCGGCGTATGTTTTTAACATAATGGATTCCCTCTAAGTCAATTCCCGGGATGTTGGGTTTTTCATATTCAAACCCTGTGGCAATAACCAGCCTGTCCCACTCAAACACCTGAGAGCCAACGTTTACGGTACGCTTATTCAGGTCAATTCCTGTAACAGTTGTCTGGAGTCTCAAATCTATTCCAATTTCGGCGTAGTGCTCGGATGTCTGAAGGAATAGATTCTTGAAATCGGGAATCTCTCTTCCATGAACGAAAGGAATACCACAAGGACTATAGGCCACATCTTCATACTCTGTAAAAAGGGTTACAGAGGCCTCCGGGGCAACAGCCCTTGCGGTTGATGCTGCTGAAATCCCTCCAGCACCCCCGCCTATTACGATAATACGCAGGTTATTTTGAGCCATATTGATCTCACCTCACTCAAACTGAAAATCCAATCTTCTATTATTCATCTTCGATGGCGGCCTTGACCTTTTCCATCAACTCAGGGGTGGGTTCTAAACCGTGTTCCTTCGCATGAACCCCTGCCTTTTGGAGTACCTCCTCTACACTCTTTCCTCGGATTACATGGTTGCAATCGGAACTCGGATTTACCTTCTTGCAATAGATTACCTTACTCATGATTATCTCCTCCTGTACTTATCTAAAACGCATTTCGCACTCCAAATCAGTTCATATCACGCGATTTTGAGCTGAATTTTTTAAACCTCACATTGCTCGGATTCAATACCCTTTCGAAATCGGGAAGCGCCGAGCATTCGCCACAGCTCACGCATCCCGCCCTGCTGCTCTTTGAGCCTCCATCATATTTCGAGAGTATCTTTGCGGCTTCGGTGTATATATATTCCATTGCATGAGGCTCCGGGGGTTTCACATTCTCCATTGGTGTTCCGGCAATTGGGCGGAATGGAACGATAAATGGATAAACTCCAATGTCGGCACAAAGGGCGGCTCCGCTTATTACGGTTTCCGGTTTCTCTCCAAGTCCTACCAGAACATAGGTGCTCACCTGCCATCTTCCAAAAACGCTTACACCCTCTTTCCACGTTTGGATATATCTATCGAACCCGATTTTTGCCTTTCCGGGGGTTATCTTATCAAATACATCCGGGTCAAATGTTTCAATATGGACCCCTAGGGCATCAACACCGGAGTCTTTTAGTCTTTGGAGCCAGCCCAAGTCCTCAGGGGGAACTATTTGAAGCTGTATTGGAAGACCCGTTGCCCCTTTTACCTCCGAGCATATCTCGGCGTATTTTCTCAGTGCCTTTTCCTCGTCTTTTGCAACTCCGGATGTAAAAACGACATTGGTGATACTGTCGAGTTCCTTCGCCCGTGATATGGTTTCAACGAGGCTTTTGGGGTCTTTAAATCCCACGGTGCTTCTGTCCTTGAGCGTGAGTTCTATCCCGCAAAACTTGCAACGCCTCCAATCCTCCCAGAAAACGCATGTCTGAAGGAGTGTTGTGGCAAACGTCGTCGGACAGTGGAGGAGTCCGATTCTTCCCATCGGTACTCCCATTGACGTTGTGTGTTCGTAGAACTTCGCCGCCCCCATAAGCTCTACCTGATTAAGAGCAACGCCCTCTCGAAACACCCAGTATTCGCCGTTTATTTGATCGAGATAATATGGAGAGGAATGGACAAAATCTCCGACAACTGGAATATTTCCTTCGCTATCGGGAAGGATCTTTAGATGAATCCCCCCGGTAGGCCCCGCTCCGCCCCTTCTTATGTTTCTTGTATCGGGAATCCTCAGTCCGTAACTCTGCAGTTCTACTTTCAGGGCCTTTGAATCCATAATTCCCTCCTTTTGAGCGTTCAACTATCTTCTCAGCACCAGAAAAAAATGGTTGAACGCATAGACTCATATATCACAACGGTAGGGGCAGACCTAGTATTCGCTCACAATAGGGCGATCACAAGGTTTGCCCCCTCTAAACTACATCGAGCGGATGCGGATTAATCCACTACACAGTCCAGGTGCTAAACATCATTGCACCTGCCCTATGGTGTTCAATTACTATATCTAGGATATCAGTTGGGTGTATAGGCTTCACACCCTCTAGCATGTCCTCTTCTCTTACACCTATGAGGCAGGCGGCTGAGAAGCGGCATGCGTAGACCTTTATTCCTTCATTGAGCATCCTTTGAACGAGATTGGGGTAGAGCTGTATCCCAGCGCCGTAACCGTCATCTCCTATATTCGGCCACCCTCTATAGACAGGTATAGCAGAAGCCGGACCGTAGAAAATGACGCTCGTATCATAGCCCTTTTTTTTACACCTTATAGCCGTCAGCATGTTGATGCCGGCCACCGAACCTTCGTACGGAACCGTATGAACAAGGAACAATGCTTTTTCTCCAGGATTTGCCTTGTGATCGGGAAACACCTTCTCCTCGTAATTAACAATCGCCTGTCCCTTTTTCGGCTTTTCTCCTTTTACTCTTTCTACCGCCATCTTGTATTACCTCCTTTTTGGGTTTTTTAATCAACCACGAAGACACAAAGGCACAAAGTTAGAATTTTTAATTTTTTCTTCTGATCCCTGGTTCCTGATTTCCGACTTCTTATTCTTATCTGGAATAGAGCTTCTGGGCGTTTTCCCAGAAAATCTTGTTTTTCAACTCTTCTGAAATCTTTGCTCCTTCAACCTTCCAGTATTCCGAAGGGAAATCTCCCCAGGGCGTATCAGAGGCAAAGAGCACATTATCGGTGCCTATGCCTGTGCGCTCAATCTCGTGAAGCAACCAACGTGAGCCAAAACCAATAGCCCATGTGGTATCTGTATAAACCTGGTAGCCCTCTTTTACCAGATCAATGAATTTTGGAACGAGCCTTATGTGGCCGCTCACACCGCCTCCCATATGGACTATATGGATTTTGATCCGCTTTCCGTATTCCTTTACAAACTCAAAAGCGTTTCCCACATCGGAGCCTCCTCCAGGGCTTGTGTGAATGTGGAGGACGAGATCATTCGCCGCAGCCGCATCCACAATGCTATTCCATATCCCTCTTGCCGTATCATCCCAATCAGCGGGCTTGTATGTTCCCCCAAGAAGGCATGTGGCTTTTAGTGCAACGATACCTTTTTCTTTTACGTGCTTTAGGGCTTCTTCCGTTCGCTCCTTGTCTTTTGCCATACCTGAGACCCAGATGGCACCAACAAGCCGGTCTGCCTTGTGTACGCTGTCAATCACAAGGGGATTTAGCGTAAAGGGCTGCCCTGAGTCGGGTACCCCATAATTGGATATGACCATTGCCCGACCTATGCCATACTCATCCATGTGCTTTGTGTATTCCTTTGAGGATGGGTATTCAATCACGGTCGGCTTTACGGGTTCTTTAAGGTCATAAAACTTGTACGCGGGTAACTCGCCTATGTGAGTATGAGCGTCAAATACCTTTCTATTTACCTTCATCTGTCTCACCTCCTTCTTTTTACATTATCTTAGTATAAAAGCGAAAAAAGAGCAATCACGCCTTTTCAGATTGCTCCTTTCAATTCTTTGAGCAAGTAACATGCCAACTTTTTTAAAGTTTCTTCCAATCGTTAAGAAGCCGGTTTTTTGAAACCATCCATTTAGTTTGTGCTTAATGTCTGGGCACGAAGTATTAAAAACAGCCATCACTTTTATTTCCATGTCTCAAGTACCCTAATCATGAGTTATTTCCGTTCCTCCCTCTCCTTTTAATGCGGCATCTATGCCCTCCAGCGATGTTATGATTGTCCTCTTCCCTCCCGAATCGAGAAATTTAATTGCGGCCTCAATCTTGGGACCCATACTCCCCGGTGGAAAATGCCCTTCTGCCAGGTAGTGCTTGGCCTCTTTAAGTGTCATCCTACTTAGATTCTTTTGTTTTGGGGTTCCGTAGAAAATGGATACCTGATTTACGGATGTGACTAGGAGAAGCATCTCCGCACCTATGAGACTTGCAAGCCTCTCTGCCGCAAAATCCTTGTCAATTACCGCAGCCACTCCTTTGAGTTTTCCCTTTTTATCTCTAAGTACCGGAATTCCGCCACCTCCGCATGATATTACGACAAAATTCTTCCTTATCATCTCTCCAATCTCTTCTCTTTCAACTATGTCAATCGGCTTTGGAGACGGCACAACACGTCTCCATCCCCTTCCTGAATCCTCTCTTATCTCCCATCCCCTTTCCTTCTGAAGCTCTTCGATTTCACCTTTCTTAAAAAACGGGCCTACAAACTTCGTGGGGTTTTTAAAAGCGGGGTCATTTTCAGAAACCACTACTTGAGTTACAAGGGAAACAATTGGTTTTTTTATTCCATTTTTGGTAAACATATTTCTTAAGGTCTGCTCTATCATATACCCTATCTGCCCCTGTGTCATTGCATCACAAACATGAAGGGGCATTGGTGGGATAATATCGGCCAAGGATTCCTGCTGCATGAGAAGATTTCCAACCTGAGGACCGTTGCCATGTGTGATCACAACCTGATAGCCCATATCAAAAAGGCTGGAGATCTCTCCGCACATCTTTTCAGCCTTCGCCAACTGATCGGCATAACTGCTTTTGCCGCTAAAATCCATAAGAGCATTTCCACCAAATGCTACCACAGCCACATTCATTTACTTCCTCTCCCTATTGAATCTCCAGACCCTTTTTCCCTCTTTTCGCAATCCACCCCGCGGCCCTAGAGGCAAGGGCGTTTGTATGAAAAACTAAAACCCCGCTTTCCATTAGTTTTTTCTCCTGTGATTTTAAATTCTGCGGGTCTTTATCTGTGCCGCAGACATGAGCCACAAAAGCAAGAGAGCGTTTCTTACTCCTTGCTATTCTCTTTGCCTCTTTGATTGCCGGAATGAGGTCTCCGGCGGGGTCGGGGCTTGCCACGTATCCAAGGACTACATCAAAGAGTATTACAGCCGTGCCTGGGTCGGATGCCTCTTTTATTAATCTCTCCTTTCTCAGGGTCGCGTCTATCATTGGATGGGGGCGCCCCACTGTGAATTCCTCCTCGCCTAAATCAATGCACGTATGACGTTTACTCCGATTCGGGTCTTCTAGTTTGTTCTCTTTATATAATGGAGCATTTGAGTAAATCTTTCCTAAAATCGGGGTGAGGACGTACTGGGCCTCATAACAGAGGGTTCCGCCTGAAAATAGACCCCGAATGTATTTCTGTTTGGAATCGAGTGATTGGATAAATTTATTGGCCTGTTTTCTCCAGTTCTTATTGAGAAGAACACCGTGATGTTCTACGTGCCCTTTCACGAGTCTCAAGGCTTCTAAAGCCGCCTCTTCTAGAGTTGAGGAAAATCGGATGCTTGAATCCGATTTTTTATCAAATCTATTTCCAAGAAAGCATACAACGGTGGGTTTTTCGGACTCGCGAACCGTATTAATCACCCCTTGTGCCACCTCCTCAGACGGCGGTTTGGAAACGAGAAGGAGAATCTCTGTGCTCCTATCGTTCTGAAGCATCTTTATCGCTTCCATTGCCATAATGCCGCCGACCTTTTCAGATAAGTCCCTTCCTCCCAGTCCGATTGCATGAGAAATCCCTGAGCCAAAGTTGTGTATGAGTGTTGTGACCTCTTGGATTCCCGTCCCTGCCGCACCGACTACTCCAATTGGGCCTCGCGTCACCACGTTTGCAAACCCAAGCCCGATCCCGTTTATTATCGCCGTACCACATCCGGGACCCATAACCAGAAGTCCCCTCTCTTTTGCCCTGTCTTTTAGCTCTATTTCTTCCTCTATATTCAGATTATCGCTGAAAAGAAACGTATGAAGCCCCATTTCAATAGCCTTTGCCACTTCAATCTTTGCATACTGACCGGGAACGGAAACAATTGCGAGGTTTGATTGAGGCAAGGCGCTGTATGCGGAATCGAGGGTTTTGTGCTCTGCTTTTACAGTAGCGCTGGGCTGTGCGGGAGAGAGGAGGGAGTCCAATTTTTCTATTGCCTCTTTTGCTGCCTTTTCAGATTCTGCTTCAATTGCTACAATCAAATCATTTGCGCTTGCCGATTCGGGAATCTGCCTGATCATCCCGGCGTCTCTTAGCATCTTTAGATTAGCCTCAGTCGCCATAATAGCGGAGGCCTTTCCAACGCCGGGAAGTGCGCTGAGCTTCTGGCTTATCTGCATAAGCTTCATTGAGTCCTGGTAATAATTTCTCTTAACGGTGCTGACTACCGCCATTTTTCTTCTCTTTCAATTAGCCACAAATGAACTTCGTGTCCATTTGTGTCAATTCGTGGCTAAACTGTAATTTATGCTGCCAAATCATACTTCTTTCCAAAGGCCATAAGAGCCTGTGCGAAGCACTCATAAGGGGCTTTCACAATTCCGGCTCCGATCTGTCCTGCTCCTGTGGCTTTATGAATTACCGCGCTATCTATACTTGGAAGAATTTCCGTTTCTACAACCTTGCGAATATCAATCCCCATTGGAGTTCCCTCAAAATCCAGAGCGGGGACTCCAAACTTTGAATTTTTAGTGATCGTAATTAAACCCATCTGTTTTGTTATGCCCACAGCTTCCTGAAAACCGCCACCGGCAAATGAGGCCATGGCGGGCGCGGCGGCAATTGCAAATCCGCCAAGCCCCATAGTCTCTATAATCGCGCTGTCCCCAATATCGGGGGCACCATCGTCAGGGCCATATCCGGGATTGTAGAGGGCATCGAGAAGGAGAGGAGAGGGTGATACAAACCAATTATCCCCTAGTCCGCTTACGCGAATTCCGAAATCCGTTCCATTTCGAGACATGGCAGTGACTATTGTGGAATCCTCTATGTCCCGTGCCGCGTCCATTGCGAGTTTACAACCAGTCATGGTCATATTGAGAAAGAAGTGGCTGTTTCCAGCAATAAATCTATAGACCTGGAGGGCAGTATCACGCGATAAATCTATTGAAAAAAGGGGTTCGATAATGCTTTTTAAAAAAATATTCGTAGAAGCCGCGTGACGGTTATGGCACTCATCCCCCATCTGAATTCCCTGAGCCAAAATATTCCAGACAGAAATACCTCCGGCCTTCTCAACTACCCTTTTCATCACGGGACCCAATACGTCCCGCATCCATCTGAGTCGCTCAAGTGTTTCACTTCCGAAAGCCCCAAACCAGAGAACCTTGCCTCCGCCTTCATTGAAGGTGGAGTAAACCATTTTGCCAGACATTAAATCCTTTGTGACAATCACGGGCATGGAAGGGGAAATGATTCCCGTCATCGGGCCTACGGCATCGTGGTGATGGTTTGGAGAGAGTTTAACTCCATTTGTCTTCATCAGCCCCTCTGCTTCACGGTCGTCACTGGCCAGGCCCTCAAAAATCAAAGCCCCCCTAACGGCCCTCTTCATCGGGTCACACACCCTTTCCCATTCGATTGGAGGTCCTGCATGAAGTATGGTGTTTGGGGTCATATCAGGGATGACATTGAGCGCGGTACTTACATCAACGAGAACTGGCTCGACGGAAAGTATTCTTTCTATACCAGTCCTATTGGCTTCATTAATCCGCTTGCCCAGATAATTAACTAACCCGCTTTCTGTTTTTCCTTGCATTCTTATTTCAGTCACCATGTAATTTAACAATGATGCGAGATGCGTGATTCATGGTTCTCTTGTCCTGTATCGTGCATCTTGTATACTGCATCAATTCCTCACGATGGCGGGACGGCAAGCACCCATATTAGCTTTGCTCGAACGTTGCCTATGTTCTTCCATTTATGCTCTGCATGAGTCCTGAAATGGAGGCTATCGCCGGGGTTGAGTATGTATGTCTTACCATTTACTTGGAATTCCATTTTTCCCTGAATGCAATAGACCAGTTCCTCTCCGCGATGGCTCATGTGTTTTTTCCCGCTTGAGGCTCCGACCTCAGCTATCGCATAAGCCGCGGTCATGATGAAATCCCCGTATTTCTTTGCGGATACGCATTGTAAATCGAGTCCTTTCTTAAACGTAAAAATTGACTCGCGTTTGCCTGCCGAGACGAAAACGGCATCCTCGTCTTTTTCTTCGATGAAGAAGCTGACCCTTTTCCCCAAGGCGTCTGATATCTTCATCATCGTGGTTATTGTCGGGATTATCCCATTTGACTCAATCCTGTGAATCCCGGCTGCGGAGATGCCAGACCTTTTAGCCAAGTCCTGAAGAGACCAGCCCTTTTCGGTTCGGAGGGTCTTTATTTTCTCTCCCAGCTTTGAAACTATTCTGTCTACCTGATTTTTTTCTTCAGTCATCTACTCACCATAATTGTTTTCTCATCCCTGATTACTTGCGTCACGTGACTGAACATACGAATCTGCCCCTCCAAACCCGATTAGGGGTTCTTCACTAAAATCCCAGAAGAGTTTTTTTTCACCTGAATCATTGATAAAAAAGACCCGACAATCCGAAGTCACTTTTCCAATCGCCTCGCATACCAAGTCAAACTTTCTGAAAATCTCTTTTACCTTTGGGGTGTTGTGCGGCCTGAGAGACAGGACAAATCCAAAACTCGGAAACGTAGCGAGCCAATCTTTGAGAGGGACCCCAGAAGGCTTGGGGATTTTATCTATATAAATCTCGGCTCCCTTTCGGGAACACTCAAGAAGCATCAATGTTGAGCCGATAAGCCCAGCCATGCTTACATCTTTTCCCGTATCCGCCAGTCCATCTTCGGCTATTTGGGGCAGAAGCTCCAAATGAATTAGAACCTCTTCGCTGTTCAAATTGCTTGAAGAATCCCAGAAATTAAAACCAGAATAAAACCTTCCGTTGAGATTGGAAACAAAAACCAGATCATCGTCCGCCCTAGCATCAAAACTCGAGAGCAGCCTCTTGGCTTTACCGAGTATGGAAACGGAAAGCGAGGAGCAATCTCGCTCGACAGTCAAATGCCCGCCAATTACAGGGACCTTATAGCGTAATGCATTATCCCTGATTCCACGAAGCACTTCCTTGGCCTCTTTGGAATCGGATGCGAAAAGCACATCTACAATCACCATAGGTCTGCCGCCCATAGCATATATGTCATTTACGTTTGTAAGAACGGATGTGCGTCCGGCAAGGTACGGATTTGATTTTAAGAGAGGGGGGTAAGTACCCTCTGCGGCAAGAAGCAGGTAGCCGTCCTGAGTTTTAATGGATGCCGCATCATCACCAATTGTTATGTCACTGCCATCAACTTGAGAGACCTGGGGTAATACTTGCCAGAGGCTTTTTAACCTGGCCTTTTGGTCTAACCGAGGAGAAGAGCGCAAAACCCGAATTAGCTCATCCATTTGTTTTCCTTATCAGCCGCGAATCAGCACGAATGACCTCGAATGAAAAGGAGAAGAAATTGATTCAAAATTTTTATTCGTGTTCATTCGTGGCCAAATCCGCTTCCATTAACTGATGGGGGAGACCTTGATAAGTTACTGGCTCTCCCACTGTTTTCCAGCCCAATCTCTCAAAGAATTTCACATTCTGTGGTTGAATGTATGCGAGGAATTTCTTACAACCCCTGGATTTTACCGATTTTACGGCTAGTCTCACGAGGCCTGGTCCCACTTGCCCGTTGCGATAGGTGGGGGCAGCGCCAAGCCGTCCGCCGAACCATGTGTCTCCTTCCTTTTTGTAGCACCTGACCACACCTACAACCTTTCCAGTTGATTCTTCAATTGCGACTATGTGAATTGCGTCACAATCATAGTTATCAACATCGGTTTCAGGAAATATCTTCTGCTCCTGGACAAAGACCTCGTGGCGGAGACGGAAATACTCTTCTAATTCCTTTGCAGTTTCAGCGATTTTGAATGTGAATTGTCCCATATCGGCTTCCAGAAGATTATGGAAGAGAATGTTCTTCCTGTAATTAGAACAGGCTTCTTCAACCCTCGTATACTATATTCACCATTCTATCAACTTTAATAAACGGAGTCAAGGGCTTTTTTTTCGGGAGGTTGTATTTGTTGCGATCTACCAGGTTGTGTAGAATATCTCTATGTCATTTGGGGTTTACATCCACATTCCGTACTGCGTAAAGAAGTGTCCCTACTGCGATTTTAATTCCTATGGCGTAGGGAAACGCATTCCAGAAAAGGAATATACTGAGGCAATCCTTAAAGAGATCAATCTCTACAGGGAATTGATCGAAGAGTTTCCTCTTGGTTCAATATTCTTCGGTGGAGGAACGCCGTCCTTATTTTCTCCGAATAGCATAGGAAAAATAATGGATGAGATACTAACAATAGCCTCTCCTCTAGATTCAATTGAAGTCTCATTGGAAGTAAATCCAAAAACGGCTGACCTTGAGAACTTAAGGGGTTTGCGTGATGCAGGAGTAAATAGAATCAGCGTCGGGGTGCAATCCTTTTCGGAGAGAAAGCTTAAACTGCTCGGAAGAATAAACACGCCTGATGATAGCAGGAAAATACTGTACGATATAATCAAAGCGGGGTATAAGAACTTTAATCTCGACCTCATGTTTGGGGTTTCTTTTGAAACCATTGATGAGTGGAGGGCGGATTTAGAAGAGGCGCTTGGATTTAATACGACTCATATCTCTGCCTACTGCCTTACAATCGAAGATGATACGGAATTTGGGACGCTCTATTCGGGGGGTAAATTGCCGCTCCCTGATGAGGGCACCCTTACGGACATGCTCTCTTTCGCATCTGGTTTTCTTGAGGATGCTGGCTACAGACAATATGAAATTTCAAATTTTGCAAAGCCGGGATTCGAGTGCAAGCATAACCTCCTCTACTGGAGAGGAGAGAATTATCTTGGACTCGGTGCCGGGGCGCATTCCCATATTTTTTCGGATAGATTTAATCACTGGGGTACCAGGTGGGCTAACCTAAAGAATCCTGATCTCTATATTAAGACGGTTTTGGAAGGGAAGAAACCTCTAGCGTTTACAGAATATCTCAAAAAAGAAGAAGCCTTTGAGGATAAGATTCTTATGGGGCTTAGGCTTCGGGAGGGAATCAGCCTTGCAAGTATCAAGGAGAGATTTGGGGCAAAACTACGCCCTGACAAATTGGACTCCCTCATAGATGGTGGCTTTTTGGAATTCTCCGGTGATTTGATTCGCCTGAGCAAAAAGGGGATTCTCGTTTCAAACGAACTCATTATGAGACTTCTTGACTCCCTGGCTTTTGAGTGAGGGATAAAATTATTTCTTGGGATTTAAGGAATACGCGATTCCTTCTACTTCTATATAAAATCTGTCCCCTTCCTGCTTGAGATACTTGGTAATCTCGTAGTAAGCAGGCCTTGAGAATCTCGCTTCAAATTCTCCGTTTTTTACTTTGGTATAAGGGATGTTCTCTTCATCCATCCAAAGTGTATCGAAATCGAGCTTCTCCTCGGTTTCGTCATTGAGGATTAAATAAAGCCCATCGGTACGTTTATCTATCATCTTCACAACATAGGGAGTGTCTTCTACGTGGGCATAAACCCTTCCTCTCCCCTCGTCTATATAGTATCTGCCCTCTTCGTCGCGCCTCAGCAATTTGTTGTTGTAGAGGTATGTCCATCTATGGAGAATAGGAATCCCGTCCTGATACCAGTTACCTTCTTTGTCAATATAGATTCTCGGCTGAAATTTATCCCCTTTTTCCGGCTCTTTCATATTACTCTCCTATCACCTTCATAACCATCCTTTTCCTTCTCTGCCCGTCAAATTCAGCATAAAAAACCCTCTGCCACGGACCAAGGTCTAAATCTCCCTTGGTAATCGGCACGATTACCTGATGGTGCATTATGAGATTTTTGAGATGGGCATCGCCGTTGTCTTCTCCGGTTCTGTGGTGTTTGTAGTCTTTCCTGTATGGAGCGAGTTTTTCAAGCCACTCCCAGATGTCCTCGAATAGTCCTTCTTCCAGATCATTCACATAGACCGCTGCTGTTATGTGCATTGCAGATACCAGAACAAATCCTTCCTGCACGCCGCTCTTTTTTACAATCTCTCTTACTGTGTCTGTTATGTGTACTATTTCTCTTTTATTTTTTGTGTTAAACCATACATATTCAGTGTAGCTTTTCATGGTTTTTCTCTTTTCCGATTTATATAATGCCTGCAAAAATCTGGCTTTTATACGGAGTTCGTTCACAGCTTTTGGGGTACCTATAGAGCGATTCGCTTTGCTCTCTCAGTTATGAATTCCTTATGATCGCCCTTTCGATTTGAACTCCTTTTACTGCCCTCAATTAAAAATAATTATAAACTTCTATTCCATATTTTTAAAGCTTATTTTTGATTAAGATTTGGTTAAATACTACGGGTTCTTAAGGTGAATTTAAATCAGAAACTCAGAAAACTCTGGGAGGCTAAATTGAAAGATACATCTATTTTGTCATATAATTAGTCGGGGGGATGTGTCTATGAATAACGATAGCCGAAACTACTGTTCTAAAGAGAGTTCGGAAGGAGAAATGGAATGAGCATAAAGATTTCATTTTTGGCAGATGCAAGACAATTGACTTTTTATCTTTTTCTTACGGTTTGCTTTCTTACCCTTTGCGCGGTGGCTCCGTTGCCATCGGCGGCTCAGTCAGCCGTTTCACCGGAGGCTCTCTATCAGTCACTACTCAAATCAATGCCTACAAATCTTCCTCCCGGATTTTCTTCTGCATCGACATTGGAAATCGGCAATGCCGATAAGGGTGCGGGGCTGGTCGGTGAGGTAGACCTCATATTCAAGGGAGACGACCCGAAAGCAAGGCTCGGCTATTTCGTCTTTACAGACTTCAACGCTGCGAGTGAGTTCAACCGCAAGCATCTACCAGGTGTGATTCCGGGACAGAAACTCCTTGCCTATCCTCCTTTTGCCAGATGTGCTGACATACCTAACGTTGGAGGGTATTGTGACATGTGGATCGAGGGCTATAGTGTTATTATGGTAGCATCCGCTTCAAACAAAGATGGCGCTGCCTCTTTGATGGGTATCGGTTTCAAGCACCTTGGTACTGTTCATGATAATCTGGCTAGACAGGTTCCTCCAGTGACGCCCAGCGGAATTGATCCGTGTTCCTTGGTAACAAAGGCAGAGTTAGAAAATGCTCTGAATCAAACAGTCGGACAGCCGCAACGCGATCGAGTCGGCGGCTGTTTCTGGCAATCAATGGGTGGTAACAGCCTTACAGTCCAAGCATTTAACACCGGACGCATAGGGTTTGACGCCGCAAAGAGCCACACGTTTAACACGGTCGCTCTTCCGGGTATTGGGGATGAGGCTTTCGGATTTGTCTCCCTGGCGGGTTTTGTTCAAATAAGCCTGATTAAAAACAACCACTATGTAGCGATCACTCTCCAGAATCAGCGCAATCCGGTACAGCTCGAGACGGCAAAGGCACTTGCCACGAAGATTGCGAACCGGCTCTGAAATGGAGAACAGTGTTCAACCTCAATCGGTATGAATTCTGTAGGCGACTAATGAGGATTCGTCTGGCTGGGCCTTTGTTATCTCCCCTGTGTCTATTTGTGCTAATCTATGGCTGATTATGGATAGGAGTTACAACGGGATTCCCTCTCTGGTTAAAATGCAGTAAAATTTAGGACAAATTAAGGAGGAGGTAAAGTAAGATGCGGAATATTATTACATTGGTGATATTTGCCCTTTTAATTTCTATTTTGTGGGGGTTTAGCAAAATGGCAAAAGCTGAGGGATATACAGAGGCAAATACACGGGCGAAAATGGGTGAACAGAACGAGCCGGAGGTCAACCCAGACCCTATGAGGAGTATATGCGCATATATGTGGAATAAATACTACGAAAAAGAAAAGGCTGAAATAAGGGTCTCAACGAGAGGCAAATATTATGAAACTGTTGTATTTACTTGCCCAAATTGCAGTCTTGAGGAGTATTTTGTAAACCCATTTCTGAATACTGAATATCAGGGCAAAACCGGTATGGACAGGATAAAGGAATGCGGTTTTACGCAGGTTGTTTTTAGGGGCGGAAGAGGGATACAAGAGATTGTAAGACAGGTTCCGTGACTGAGGTAAGGGTCATTTATAATAAGGTACAAACGACAATTTGTTATTAGCTAGGACATGAGGTTCGCGGAGAAGGTGCTTAAAAGGTTTTCTCTGCGCACCGTGTGACTAAATAAGGGAGAGGATTTCAAAATGGGAACATTTCCATTTGGCTGGATTCGCGAGATGGATAAAGAAAACTGGCAGCTTCTTTGGAACTCTGAGACAATGGTTCTACACGCAAAGGGCGCAACATCAAAAAGGGTCATCAATATCGGACAGTGCCCCTCCTGGCGTGAGGCAAAAGCCCTTGCTGAGAGGGTACAGAATGAACCTGAGTTTTATATAAGTATTAGCAAAAACGAATAGGTAATTAGTTGGAAACGTAACCAAAATAGATATGTAGAAACAACTTAAATAGATTCTCTTTTCTGTGATTAAATCTATATTCCACTTCTTTAAGATACATTGGGAAATGATATTTGGAAACCCCACGATAATTGTACAGGATATGTTTAGCGTAACTCCAAAACCCTTCAATACCGTTAATGTGGTTTTTGTCTGGCCAACTAAATCCGTTGCTATGGTTCAATCTGTGATATGGCAATCTCCTTTCTGAGTTGTTTAAGCGATTTCTGATGGTTGCTCTTAGCGCATTTCACATATCCGCGCCTTGTCTTATATGTCTAAATGAACCACAGAATATGCACTTTCTGCCCCTTAAAAAGTTGGCCGCACAGTTAAAAACACTGTTTCGCATAGTAATCATAGGGATATTCTAGCCCCCTCTGGTTACGAATCCCACTAATTACCTTTTCTTTATCCCCGTAATCTTCTCTACGAGAGACCTCCTCTCATCGAGATCATATTTGCGCATCATCTCTATCCTTTCGGCTTCGGGTGAGCCGCCCCCGTGAATGCTTATGACGGAGTACCATCCTCCCTGGTAAGAAGCCGTAATGTCTTCGAGAAGCCTTGCAATCTTGAGCCTTTGCTCAGCGGGGATGTCCTCCCTGCCTTTAAGGTATCTTGAGAGCCTGTCTTTGATATTTGGAATTTCCATATCTTCGGGATAGGGGGAGGTTACGAGTATTCCGCCCGATGTCTCGTGTGCAATCTTAAACATATCGTATATATGAAGCCCTTGAAGGAGCTTTCCAATGTTTGCATAAACCGGGTCTGGGGAGAAATTCCCGGCGGGGGTCTCTTTTCCAAAAACGGAGGAGGCAACGCCGCAGGCGTAGAACGATTCTACAAACTTTATGAGTTCCGAAATCTTATCGCGAATGTGACCGACCTTTTGCGGGTCGAGTCCGTTACAGTCCGCCATAGAAGCCGAAGCCCCGATAAGCATATCCCCAAGCCCGGCCCTGGCACCTATACAGCTTAACCTATGATGAATGGCGAAGGCTTCAGTTAATGCTCCCGCAAACTGCCACTCGCCAGCCAGAAATACTCTCTCCCAGGGAATAAAAACATCATCAAAGAGCATTGCCGCCGTTGCCTGTCCGTAGCAGGAGCTAAACTCCGCGCCAGATTCTCCGGGACGTCCAGCTTGGCGTGATACCATCTCAATCCCTTTAGTGTTAATAGGAATAGCGAAAGAGACTGCATAGTCCTTGTCGTTTTCAGTCATGGCCCTTGTAGGAAGTACTATTATTTCGTGCGTGTAAGGGGCACCTGTTACAATCGCTTTTATTCCCCTTACAACTATTCCCTTTGCGTTCTTTTCAACAACCCTGACGTAAACGTCTGGCTCCTGTTGCTCATGGGGTCTCTTGCTACGATTGCCCTTGGCATCGGTCATAGCAACGCATGTCGTTAGGTCTTCCTCCTGTACGTAGTTTAGGTAGTCAAGAAATCTCGCGTGGTATTCGGTATCAAACTCCTTGTCCACTTCGTGTGTGGTTTCATAAAGGGCATTTAGAGCATCGTGACATAGATACCTTTGAGCACACCCGGATATACGGCAGAGAAGCCTGACCATCTCAAGCTTTTTAAGAAGGTCATCTGTATTTGTATTTATGTGAAGGAGGCGATTTACCTCCTTCCCAGTTATGTGAGAGGTAGCAATCATAACGTCTCTATATTCAGGTTTTAGCGCATACTCGTATGTGAGTGATATGGCGTTAATACCGGGTTGCAGAAGTGGCTCATCTGGAACGCTCTGGATCAATTTACCCTTTATATAAACGGTAGGGTTTAGTTTTCTTAAGCTTTCAACGTATTGTTCGGGTGTTCTCATTGTATATTAACCACCTTCGCGTCTTAGTGCCTTTGATGAATTATACTTTTACTTTCACCTGTTTTCTAGGTTGAATTGCCCTGACTCTCTTCTTCTCTACCTTATGTGCAAATGGGTTCTCGATCTCAGGGTGGAACATGCGGAAGTGGTTGAGGTGCATATCCGTATATGAGCCTTTGGGATAGTACTTATCATAGAATTCAATATCGAGATGCATTGCCTGGAACACAAGGCGCATATACATCGGATCAACAAAGGCGGGGAACCTTCCATAAGTATCATATATATAGTTAGCGACGTCCTTAACGATCTGGATTGTCCTTTGCGTAGGTTTAGGGGCTTTCATAAGGTGTTTGTCGGGTTCTTGATAGGGGAATGGTTTATCCGGTTTCCATGCGCTCTCTTTATGCTCAAGGAAGGCATCTATCGCCTCGCTCATATCCCTGTAATAAGGGGGACAGTAGCCCTGGAACACACCGTCCCTACCAACGGGTACGGTTGTGGGAGGTTCAATGGCTCCCTTCTTGGGCTGGATAAACCTAAACCCTAATCCCCTGAAAAGTTGCGGGGCTGCGCCCATGGCAAATCTCGGTATAAAGCCGCTAAACGTCCATCCGGCAAGGCCAAGGGCCTGAAGGGCAAGGCTCATATTCTGGCAGATAAAGGCCTGCTCAACATTGAGCCCCGTAAGTATTCTCACCTCAAGGTCAAAGAGGGAAAGCTTTACGTTTTCTTTAATCCTGCCCTTCTTTATCCATTCTTCCATCCCCGCGGGTTTTCCTGTAAGGTCGTCAATAATCTGAAATCCGTACGAGTTGCTGCAATATAAGTGGAGGAGATTTAAATACTCCTCCGTTACGTCCGTCACCGGAATGAAGGTCGTCGTCCCGGGTTTGTTTGTATTCCACTGGTTAAACTCAAAAAGCCCGGGCATACGGTCTGGCAACTGCGCCCTGCCGTCTTCGAGCTTTACGAGGCTCTCTCTGTAGAGTTCGAGAAGGCGCTGAATCTTGTCTTCGCGGTCCATTTTAAAGAACAGGTCAAGCTCTTTGTCTCTAGGCAGCATCCCCTTTACGTTTACAAAGTAAAGCCCTTTATCGTTTGTGAAGAATAGCTCTGTTCCATGATTATTACATGCCGAAGGCCATGTGCGTCCTGTCCACTGACAGAGGAGATCAATGCCGGTTTCCGGGGGCAAATCGGCAAGGCAAAGACCGGTAAGTCCGGTTCCTGCCCATACAAGCAGCGCCTCTTCTATTTCATCCAGCGGAATCGGAGGGGCGGAGGATTTAAATTCAAGCGAGCTATCGGTAAGCTCCATGCCCAGGCCAAAACGACGAGAGCGGCGGTTAAAGATGGCGTCAAATAAGGGATACTTGAGTGCCGCCTCGTATCCCCTGTTGAGAAGTGAATTACCTTTCTTAGTCATGATAATACTCCCTCCCGGAATCAGTCTGATTTTTAGCTGTAGCGTTGTGCATAACGTTTTGCGGTGTATTTTGTCATCGCTTGGGCGAACAAGGGGTCTAATTCCTACAGGGGTTTGCAATGACTTTTACCGGATGTTATGCTGCTAATTATAGAATTTAAAATAAGAGATTGAAAAAATCAAATTGAGAGCGATTTTTCAAAATAATGAATGAACAGGGAAATGACAGGAATAACAATACCTGCGAAAAGGTTCGGTGCATCGCTGGATTTATAAGGCCCTAAAAATCTAGACCAGAGGTTCTTATCTTTCGTATTATATATTTGAGGATTAAAAAACTGGGCGGCAGCCGAAATATTGAGGGATATATTAAAAAGTAGATGACAAACCACGACAGGTTCGATGAATTACCCCCAATTTATGCCCTTGGCGCTCTTGATGGAGAGGAACTCCGGGAATTCGAAGAGCACCTCAAGACCGGCTGCGCCATCTGTGAGCAAACGCTTAAAGAGACAGAGGCGATTTTATCCCTTATTCCCTATTCTCTGTCCTCTGTTCAGCCCTCTCCAGATGTTAAAGAAAGGCTCCTTAAAAAGATCAAAGCCTCTAAAAGGATGAATGAGAGTTCCTATGAACCTGCCTTCTGGAAAAGGCTTCAACCCGTCTGGTTTAAACTCGCAGGAGCGGCTGCTCTAGTCTTGTTAGTCCTTCTCTTTATATCTAACCTATTCCTTATGGACAGGCTTAGAGAACAAAGGGCAGAGGTAAGCAGGTTAAGAGAGCAGGTTTCGACCCGGAGTGAGGTAATCGAATTTCTTCAAGATCCTAACACTGTAGTTATAGACCTCATCAATCTTCAGCCGGGTTTAAAAGCCCACGGAAGGATACTCTGGGATAAAAAGAAAAATAAGGCGCTGTTCTATGGCCTGAACCTTCCGCCGATCCCTCTTGAAAAAACTTATCAGCTCTGGGTAATTGCGGATAACACCCCTGTGAGTGCAGGCGTTTTCAAGGTGGATGAGAAGGGAAACGGTTCTATGGAGCTGAAGACTTTACCTGAGCCTGACAGGGTTCAAAAATTTGCCGTTACGCTTGAGCCTAAGGGCGGTATGCCCAAGCCTACGGGGGATATGTACCTGGTTGGAACATCCTAATCCAAAGATTAAATTTCTAACGTAGATATAAACAGAGACAAATAAATGAATCCGTGATTGAGTGTGTGCATCAAATGACGAAGAAGGTTGACGAAAATGTGCTCAATTTATGTTAATATAGCTGCCTGCTAATGATGACAATAATCCACAAAAAAGGAGGTGAAACACAATGATTAGATTTTTAACTCTAGGTGTAGTGGTTTCTTTGCTCACACTTTCTCTAGCCTTTGCTGCGGAAGAGATGAAAGGCAAGGAAACGATGAAGAAGGAGCCCAAGACCCTTACAATTCTCAGCGAGCCTGTTGACCCGGCTTGCTATATGTCTCAGGGACTAAAGGGAGAGGGGCATAAGGCCTGTGCGGAGGCTTGCCATAAGGCCGGACAGACCCTGGCTCTTCTATCCGATGACGGTTCGCTCTTCTTTGCAATAGAAGGGAAGCCCGGAACAAACCCCGACGGACAATTAGTTCCGTTTATTGGGACTAAGGTAAAGGTAACCGGCAAGGTGTTTGAGAGCGGTGGTGCTAAGGCTATGGTCGTTGAAAAAGTGGAGCCGGTAAAGTAAAGTAGATATCGGTTAGGGAGCATCTCAAAAGATGCTCCCATTTTTATCTTCCAATCGTGAAATTTTACCTTCCTGGGATATTCGTTTTAATTTGCATTCTTTCACTCAATTCGTGCTCTGGAGAAAAGCCTGTAGAGAGGCTGCAGTTTCTCATGGGAACGTATGCCCGCGTGAGTGTCTTTGGAGGGACGGATGGGGATATAGACGCGGCGTTTTCCAGAATCAGGGATCTGGATAACCTGCTGTCGGATTACAAGCCGGACAGTCAAATATCTCAAATTAACCGCTCATCCGGGAAAGTCCCTGTGGAGGTAGGTGATGAGGCTAAAGAGGTCTTGCAAACGGCCCTCAGAGTTGCCGAGGAAACAAATGGCGCATTTGATCCCACAATCGGCGCTCTAACAATCGGTCTCTACCATTTCGGAATGGAAAACGTAAGGGTTCCAACCGATAAAGAGATAGATAAGGCAAAGACTCTTGTGAATTATAGATGGGTGAGAATAGATGGAAACCGGGTCTTTTTGGAGAAGGAGGGCATGATGCTCGATCTTGGCGGGGTCGGAAAGGGTTTCGCCGTTGATAAGGCCGTAGAGGCTTTAAAAAAAAGGGGAATCAAAAAGGGTCTCGTTTCTATCTCAGGCGATATGAGGTCTTTTGGTGGGGACTGGCTTGTAGGGATAAAAAATCCGGCGGGGGAGGATGCAATAGCCGCTTTCAAGACTGGGGGACGCGATTTAGCAATATCAACGATTGGGGATTATGATGGGTACATCGAAAAGGACGGCAAGGTTTATCACCATGTTCTTAATCCGAAATCGGGAAAACCGGCGGGTGATTTTCGGAGTATAACCGTGATTATGGAGGGAAATAACATCCTTGCCCACGCCTATGCCGCATCGCTCTATGTCATGGACAAAGAGAGGGCGCTGGAATTTTTGGGTCGTTATCCTGAGATTGGGGCATTTATGGTCTTCTCTAATGGAGAGATATACTATAACGATAGGTTCAAGAGGCTTGTGGGGTTTAAGAATTAGCGTTATATCCCTATTACCATCTTTGCATAAAGGGCGAGCGGCCGCTCGCCACTATTAATTTGGATAACATTCGAGGGCGTGAATAAAATTTGTATCTTGCTTTATCTCTGTGGAAGGCTATATTAACGTGGGTTTGGTATAGATTTGTAGGGCTTGCCTACACATATCTTTGCATGAGAGGTCAATAATTATGGAAATGAAACTCGTATCACTCGCTCTGTTCCTACTGCTTTTAGGAGGGGCGGCCTATGGTTATGAGGTGATTCAAGTAACGGATGGCGGAACGATTAAGGGCGAGGTGAAATTCGTGGGAACACCGCCAAAGGATGAGACAATTAGGATAGACAAAAATCAGGACTACTGCGGAAATACCCTCCCCGCGAATAAATACATTATCTCACCAAGCGGTGAGGTTCAGAATGTCGTGGTTATGATAGAGGGTATAGATAAGGGTAAACCATTTCCAAAAGAGCCTGCGGTGGTCAATAATTATAAGTGCGCGTTTGACCCCAAGGTCGTGATAGGTTTTGAGGGTGATGAATTGGAGATTAAAAATAGTGACCCGATCCTCCACAACACCCATCTCTATCAGGATGGGAAGGCGCTCTATAACATTGCTCTCCCAGATAAGGATGAGTCTATAAAGAGGCCCATGAAGAAAGCGGGACTGATAGATGTAAAGTGCAATACGCACAAGTGGATGAGCGGGTATGTTTACGTATCAGACCACCCTTATATTACAGTTACTGGCGCGGACGGTTCATTTACTCTAACCGATGTCCCACCGGGTAAATACAAACTAAAGGCATGGCACGCGGCTCTGGGAGAGGTTACAAAGGATGTGGAGGTTGCAGCGGGCAAATCTACTGAAGTCAATTTTGAATTCAAAAAATAGTTGGTGTGTAAGGACTAATAACCAAAGAAGGCCTGTCATTGCGAGGGACGAAGTCCCGAAGCAATCCTGTTTGAGATTGCTTCGTCGTTTCACTCCTCGCAATGACAATTCCGGGGGAACATGATTTGTTATGACTAAACTAAAATTCGGCATCGTCGCACCGGCGGGTGAAGAACCAAGAAGGCTTCTCGATTTTATAAGGCGCGCTGAGGACTCCGGGTTTGATAGCTTCTGGGCTGGTGACCACATGGTTTTTATGAGGCCCGTTGCGTTTGATGTTCTATCAACAATTGCGGCGGCAAGCGTCATCACAAACAAAATCTCTATGGGCTCGTTTTCAGATGCTCATAAATTCCATCCCGCAGTGCTCGCGCAGCGCCTCTCTACTCTCGACCATCTGACAAATGGAAGGTTTATACTCGGTCTGGGTATCGGTGAGGCGATGAACCTTGACCCCTATGGCATAAAGTGGAATCGTCCCCTTTCGCGGATGGTTGAATCAATAAAGCTCATAAGAAGGCTCTGGGAGAGCCAGGAGCCATTTGATTTTGAGGGCGAATTTTTTAGATTCAAAAAGGCTATTCTCGGTGCAAAGCCAACTAAAGGAAAGGTTCCAATATACATTGCTGCACACCGTCCAAAAAGCCTTCGCGTTGCCGCTGAGATAGGAGACGGTTGGATAACTCTTCCTCAGCCTCCTTTTCTCTTTGCCAGAAAACGGGAACAGGTAGAAAAATGGAGAAGAGATTTTGGGGGATCTGGGGTAGCGATAAAGAGGGAGGTATTTCAGGGAACCACTTGGAGTTTAGAGAATTTTGACAAATGCCAATATCTCTTTACATCAATTGCCAATAGCAAAGATGAGGCTTTCAGGGCTGTGGAGCATCTGAGACACACCATAATCTGGTCTGAGATTTATGAAGAGGCATACGGTGTTAAACTCCCCGAAGAATATAAGGGGTTTGGTTATATGAACGTTATTACAACGGATGAGAAAGAGAGACAAAAAATCATAGAGCAGGGCAATCTGTTCCCAAAAGAGGCCGTTTTTGATTTCACACTCTCAGGCACTGCTCATGATTGCATAAAGAGAATAGAGGAATACATTAATGTCGGTGTGAATCATTTCCTAATACATAACTTCAGCGCCGACCGTGATTGGAGCTATAAGGTACTGACGGAAGAAGTGATTCCGTATTTTAGGTAATGCGATTTATACGAGTAGAGTTGAGTTGGAATTTGTGAAAATTTTGCTTACACTGCTTTCATAGGATGGTAATATTTGTTGTTAAAAAAACATATAGAGTTTTGTTATTGAGGCCTAAAAGGGATTGAAAAACAAAGGCTTGGAGGTGAAGCTATGAGAACCTATCGGTTCTCCGTGGTAATTGAAAAGGACAAGGATGGCTATTTTGCCTTCTGTCCCCAGCTTGAGGGATGCTACACGCAAGGAGATACATACGAGGAGGTTCTGGAAAATATTAAAGATGCCTCCGACTCCATGTGGAAGACAGAATAGAGAACGGTGAAGATATACCACAACCTGAATCTGTGAGTCTTACTTCTATGGAAGTGGCTGTATGACTGAGAAACTTCAGAAGAATTTAAAAAGTTAATGAGGTGATTATGGCTCAGCCTAAACAAAGGAGATATGAAAAGAAGTAAAAGTTCTGTCTCAAAGGCGCGCTCCTAATGTAATATTGAACCTCTTTGCGAAACCTGCAATCGCTCTAAAGGAGGTTCTATAGTATGAGAGGTGACTGCCCAGCTATTTCGCCTTCTCTATATTTACTATAAAGAGCTTATCCGCCGTTTCTTTCAATCTAAAATGAACCCTGTCGCCCGGCTCCAGTCTCTCGATCTGCTTGGGGTCTTCTACCTCGTAGCTCATAATCATTGCCGGCATCACATTGGGGATCTCTTCGTGGTCTATTATGAGCCTGTTTCCTCCCGGTTTGAAAAGCAGCTTGCCGTTTACTTCGTAGAACTTGGGCCACTGGCTCTGCTGATGCGCGGCAAATTCATCCCTTACCTCTGATAGCTCGCTCCGTGTTCTTTGGAAGCCCTTTTTAACATCGTTTAAGCGTTTCATCCCATTGAAGGCAAGCCCAAGGGAAACAAGAGAGATAATGAGCGCTACGGTTGAAAAAAATCTCATTTGCCTTCCTCCGTCATTATATAGCTAATATAGAATAGATTAGGATTTCTGCAACAATTATATATGGATTATTGTGATTATTACACAAAGGGTCTATTCTTATAAGGATAATTAGCTAGGGGAAAAGGATCACTTCCGGAATAGGAGGAAAACATTGGAAAAGGTACCAAGCCCGATTAAAAGAAAGCTCCTTGGTGAGCTTTTGGTGGAATCTGGTATAGTAACAAAGGATCAGCTATGGGAAGCCCTTGAGCGTCAAAAGTCAATCGGAGGGAGAGTAGGGAATATTTTAGTTGGGCTTGGCTATATTTCTGAATCTAAACTCAAGGAGTTTCTTGCAAGGCAGCTTGATATACCCGTATTAGACCTCTCGACGACTGAGATTGACATGGATACTGTTAAGTTAATTCCTGCTGAAACGGCTCACAAACTCAAGGTAATTCCCGTAGGATTAGAGAGTGATTTAGGGAGAACGGCGTTAACTATCGCGACTTGCGATCCCACTAATCTAGAAATTGCAGATATAGTCTCGTTTATTACTGGTCTCCCGATCCAGATTGCGTTTGCCCTTGAATCGGATATTGAAATGGCGCTGGAGCGTCACTACAGTACTGGAATTGAACCGTTTGATGGGGCTGTTGACCTGATGACAGAGGAGGAGATTAAAAGAACAATACTCACCCTTGTAGACCTTCTTGAAGAAAGAGGGGTAATAAAGCGCGGGGAGTTAATAAAGAGAATATGGGAGAAAAAGCCCTGAGTCTCGCGTATGTTCCTGCCATTCTACTATAGCCGAATCATTAAGGTTCTATCCAAACGCGGCTAATGTGGTGAATGGTTTTATAATTGACTCGAACTTGGATTCTTTTAAGGTAAACTTTAATGAGGAAATCAACTATATGCGCATAGGGATAAAGGCTTTGATGCTTCTCGGCTTCTTCTATCCATCATGTCACGGTGGGGAGGCGGGGATTCTACCTGTGCTTGTGTCTCCTCGTAGCAAGAAAACCTACTTGAGAGGGGGGACTGTTCTGGGAGCGGGTTCAAATCTTTTCCATGCTGGAGGGATAGAGGTATTAGGAGCCATCCCCTTAGCTCAGTAACCCCGTTTTCGATGAGATTTAAATAGAACTACGGAGTTTAATTAGGTGGTATACATTTCTCTTCAATAAACCATAATATAAAAAGAGGGCAATCGAACTTTCAATAAACCCTAAGGTAAAAAGGAGGAACGGAGGCATTATGGATTTTCCAAACCACGTAAAAAATAAAAAGCTGCAGAACTGGATTCAGGAAATGGTCGCCCTTTGCAAACCCGACAAAGTCCACTGGTGCGACGGTTCGCAAAAGGAATATGACGATATGTTCAACATAATGCTAAGGTCGGGCACTGCCATCAAGTTAAATGAAGAGAAGCGGCCTAACAGTTACCTGGTGCGCTCTGACCCCAGCGACGTGGCGCGTGTAGAAGGCCGTACTTTCATCTGCAGTGTCAATAAAAGCGATGCAGGTCCCACAAATAACTGGATGGCACCAGACGAAATGAAGGAGATATTGCTGGATCTTTTTAATGGCTCCATGCGGGGCCGAACGATGTATGTCATTCCATTTAGTATGGGTCCGCTAGGCTCGCATATAGCCCATATCGGGGTGCAGCTCACCGATTCGCCTTACGTTGTCGCGAGCATGAGGATCATGACCCGTATGGGAAGCGCCGTGCTCGATGTGCTTGGAGAAGGGGAATTCGTGCCCTGTCTTCACTCGGTTGGTATGCCACTTGGGCCGGGACAGAAGGATGTCTCTTGGCCATGCAATGAAACTAAGTACATTGTCCATTTCCCGGAAGAGCATTCCATCTGGTCTTACGGGAGCGGCTATGGCGGCAATGCACTACTCGGTAAGAAATGTCTAGCATTGAGAATCGCCTCCGTCATTGCCAGGAAAGAGGGTTGGCTTGCTGAGCACATGCTCATCTTGGGTGTGGAATCGCCTCAGGGGGAAAAGAGTTATATAACCGCCGCATTTCCCAGCGCGTGCGGGAAGACCAATCTTGCCATGCTTATTCCGCCTGATGCATTCAAAGGGTGGAAGGTTACCACAGTGGGAGAGGATATTGCCTGGATTAAGCCGGGCAAAGACGGCAAGCTCTATGCGATTAATCCGGAGGCCGGGATTTTTGGCGTTGCCCCAGGCACATCGGAGAAAACAAATCCAAACGCCATGGCTGCTATAAGCCGAAATTCCATATTCACGAACGTGGCTCTAACACCCGATGGTGATGTGTGGTGGGAAGGCATGACCGAGCCTCCACCTGAATTAATTGATTGGCAGGGCAACCCCTGGACGCCGGGGTGTGGAAGACCTGCTGCTCATCCCAATGCTAGATTCACTGTTCCTGTCAGTCAATGTCCTTCCATTGACCCGGATTGGGAAAATCCTGACGGGGTGCCGGTGAAGGCCTTTGTTTTTGGCGGAAGGCGAAGCAGCGTCGTTCCTCTCGTATACGAGGCGCCAAACTGGAACTACGGGGTGTACCTTGCAGCGACTATGGGTTCAGAGACAACCGCCGCGGCTACAGGTAAGGTTGGGGAAGTCCGGCGCGACCCATTTGCAATGTTGCCTTTTTGCGGCTATCACATGGCCGACTATTTTAATTACTGGCTGGATTTTGGACGGAGAATTCCTAATCCACCGCCGATTTTTGGAGTCAACTGGTTTCGCAAGGATGAGAACGGGAAATTTATATGGCCCGGATACAGGGAGAATATGCGCGTGCTGAAGTGGATTGTTGACCGTGCTAATGGTCGTGCTTATAGCGTCGAAAACCCCATCGGGCGCGTACCTCAATACGAGGATATTGACTGGCGTGGGTTGGAATTCAGTCGAGAAAAATTTAGAGAACTGATGAATGTAGATCGCGAGGTATGGAAAGAAGAAATACTTTCTCACGAGGAACTGTTTATAAAGCTGTATGATAAGTTGCCAAAGGAACTCATATTTATTCGCGAACTGATCTTATCGAGTCTCTGGCGGTCTGGTGGAAATAGACATTTGAAATAATGGGTTCCTACCGCAATCAAGGCGAGTGATAAAATGATCTGGGGGGCGCGATTCATATTGCGCCCTTGCTAATTTTAACGCGCAGGGCATAAACAATCACTTACCCTTGCCGATTCCCATGCCCCTTAAAAGGTCTTGGCTGCTCAGAACGTGTGATTTTGGGCTTCCCTCTTTATCAATGTATATGGTGGCGCCACACTGAAGACAGATTCCAAGCGGCTCTTCCGACTCTAATTTGGTTCCCGCCTCTTCCGTAAGGAAAAGCCCCCATGCCTCTTGGGAGCACTGGGGGCATTTCTCCACCATGCTGAACTTTATCGAGTCGGGAACGAGTCCCTGAAATCTCAGTATTTCAATCCCCTCAAGAATCTTATCGGCTCTGATTTTCGTGTCCGTTTTTAGAACTAATGGGTTTGCAAAGGTCTTTGCCATTTCTATCTCCATCCCTTTTTCTTCATTATACAACACAATTTTGTGGGTTGGTAAGTACGCAGCATCTAGGGGGCAAACCCTTAAAGTTTGCCCTTTGTCTTCTCTACTCTCTCTTTTGCTGGGAGTGCTCTTTGCCCGAAAAACTAATACCTCTGGACTGTAGCGGAGTTCAATACATATGTATCGTTTGTTGCGTTGCTGTCTCCGGGGCTTATGGATAACGTGTACTGAGTCGTTGGGTTAAGGGATTGAGGGGGATTGCCTATTATCTGAAAGGTTCCGCCGGGGGAGAGATTCGTTATAGCGCTGCTTGCGAGTTGTTCCGTAACCGGAACCCCATTGACTACTGTAGTGGCAATAAGCGTAACGGCTCGACTTCCGACAAAAGGCGACTCTCCGACATTGCGCACAATACCCACTATAACTGGCCTGGACTGGCCGGTTGTCGGGTCTGTGACATAGGAGTTGAAAATGCTCTCGGCGGCCAAATCGGCGGGTCTCTGTATGACTACCGGCGGCGGTGTTGGCGGTTCAGATACACAGCTCATGAGACCCGCTAGACTCAGAACACCCAGGGCTAAGATAATCTTCTTCATTTTATTAATACCTCCGTTCATGCACCATTGATTTCTTCATTTCCTTTACCTGGGAAACTGTTTTGGACTGGACGAGTTTAGGCTGAGATGTGCTTGCCGGAGCGCCCTGTGTATTTGTGCGGTTCTTTTATGAATTCAATTCTGCACTCATCAGAGCAGAAGTAGTACTTTTCATATTGTCCTTCCTCTTCTTTATACTCTTGTTTTGTGGCGTCTTCCTCAGATACCAGGCTCCCGCACCTCGCACACATTAGCGTTTCGATATCGTCTGCCCCTTCTATTGAGGGGCGGTAATCCTCATATTTACTTGGGTCCTTTAGAAACTCGACTCTGCAGTCATCGGAGCAAAAGTAGTATTTCTCTCCATTGTGCTCCTGGATGACTACATTTTGCTCGGATACGTGGTTTTGGCACACGGTACATCTCGTTTCCATAGCTATTACCTCCTTACCTTTGTAAATTCCATGAGATTGGTAGAGACCATTGAGATTAGAACCTCGTCCCTACATTTCATTTTTTCAACCTATAGATGAGTTATTTGCAATCTTTATACCAGTGGGTTATCTTTGCCAAATTGTTAGTGTTTGTGAGAGGTTATATATGAAAGTTATTGAAGAAAAAACAAAAGCACATGAATCTCTGTGCAGTAATACACTATACGGACTGTGTAAATCCGCACAAGAAATACCAGCATTGGAGATTTACAACAGTTGGCATTGCCCGCTTCAAAAGGAAGTCCGCAGGTATCGGCTGGACATCAGGATAGAAGAAATTTCAAATTAAAATACACTATCGCTTTTTTCGTTGGTAAACTTATCTATAGATATAGATCCTATAGCAACCTTTCAAAAAGATAAAAGAGGTGGATCGCACAACCGGATTATCCACTATCCCATTAGTGAGTGGATCACTTGGAGGCTCTTATGCTTATAGCACTAAAAGAAATAGCAGAAGGCAAATACAAACGACAGTTCCTGCTCGAACCGCCTAAACCGCCTATAGAGCCGCCTCCGCCATCTCCACCTGAACCGCCCATAGAACCGCCTCCGCCCGAGCCGCCTATAGAAGTGGTATCAAAGCCGCGTTTATACCACAATAGTGGTTTAGTATCGCCATCCCTTCAAGGAGATTCAACATGCTCTTTAAAACTAAAGAGCGGTATGAATGGAATTTAAATGCGATACTATGCGCTTGTATGTGATTATGATGGGACACTGGCTTCGGATGGTCGGGTGAGCGAAGAGACATTGACGGAGCTTGAGCGTCTGAAAGGCTCGGGTCGGAAATTGATTCTTGTCACAGGCCGTGAATTGGATGATCTCATACGCGTTTTCCCGCCCCTGAACCTCTTCGAGCGGGTTGTGGCCGAGAATGGGGCATTGCTCTATCGGCCAGCCACACATGAGGAGAAGCTCCTGTGCGGGAGGCCGCCAGAAGAGTTTATCGGGGTGCTTAGGGAACGTGGTGTCACCCCGCTCTCTGTTGGACGCGTAATTGTCTCTACGTGGGAACCGCATGAGACCACAGTGCTTGAGGCCATACGCAGCTTGGGGGTTGAAATGCAGGTCATATTCAACAAGGGGGCTGTGATGGTGCTGCCCTCCGGAGTGAATAAGGCCTCCGGACTCAGCGCGGCTCTGAATGAGATTGGCCTCTCCCCGCACAACGTTGTTGGCGTTGGTGATGCCGAGAACGACCATGCCTTTCTCAGCTTGTGTGAATGCTCTATAGCAGTTGCCAATGCCCTCCCTATGGTCAAGGAGCACGCGGATTCAGTTACAACCTCGGAAAATGGCGCCGGTGTCAGGGAGCTTATTGAAAAACTCATTAGTTCTGACCTAAGTAGCCTTGAGTCTCATCTTGAAAGGCACGAAATCCCACTTGGCACGCGCGAGGACGGACATGAGGTGCGTATTAAGCCTTATGGTGTGAGCGTCCTCCTTTGCGGTACTTCGGGGAGCGGAAAATCAACATTCGCAACCGGCTTCTTGGAGTGCCTTGCCGAACATGGATACCAGTTTTGTATTATAGACCCGGAGGGGGACTATCAAAATTTCGAGGGAGGAGTTGTGCTGGGTAGCGGCAGACAGGCGCCGGTTATAGATGAGGTGGTTAAATTGCTTGAGAAACCGGATCAAAATGGGGTTATAAACCTCGTTGGAATTCCCATTGGAGACCGGCCCTCGTTCTTCGAGAGCCTTTTACCTGCCCTTCTTGAATTGCGCGCTCAGACCGGGCGGCCGCACTGGATAGTAATAGACGAGGCGCACCACCTGCTTCCCTCATCCTGGGCTCCTGCTCCTGCAACGGTTCCTAAGGAGCTGCATGGAATGATGTTCATAACTGTCCATCCCGACCACGTCTCTCCTGTCATTCTGTCATCGGTTGATGTGGTAATAGCCGTGGGAGAGTCTCCAGAGCAGACTATTCGCATATTCAGCCAGAACCTTGGCGAAAATCCACCTTCGGTCCCTCAATTGAAGCTCAAGCCGGGCGAGGTTATAGCCTGGTGGAGGCGACTGGAGGCAGACCCATTCCTGTTGCGGAGCATTCCCCCGCGTATGGAGCGTCGCCGTCACCTTCGCAAATACGCCGAGGGGGAGCTGGGTCCCGATAAGAGCTTTTACTTCCGGGGGCCGGAGGGGAGGCTCAACCTGCGTGCCCAGAATCTAATGCTCTTCATTCAACTAGCCGATGGGGTTGATGATGAAACCTGGATGTACCACCTCCGCCGGGGTGATTACTCCCACTGGTTCCGTGAGTCAATCAAGGATGAAAGCCTTGCGCGTGAAGTAGAAATCATAGAAAAAATGGCCGATATTTCTCCTGAGGAGAGCAGAGCCTTGATTAAGGCTAAGATCGAGAAGCGCTACACCGGCCCGGATTGATACTGTCCGCCGGTGCTGGAATTAGCTGTCCTTATCAGCGTGCCTCTACAGGTGGCTTAATACTCTCTTCTCGGATTGTGCTTTAGCTTGTAAATATCATTTTCTAGGGCATCGAGTTTATTATTGAGTCGTGCTAGTTCCTCCGGCCTTCTAACTCCCTGTGTCTCCAATTTTTCCATACTCAGCTTGATCTTATCAAGTCTGAACTGTAGCTTAGAGGCCTCTTCATCGGTCAATGTCCCCGTTGCCAAACCGTTATCAATCCTGTGTTGAAGTCCAGCGATCCGCTCATGAATATCGGGATAAGATACAGGCGCGTATTCCGGAGGTGGGGGTGGGGGCTCAACGCAGTGGGTTAAAAAGATAAATGCTAGCAGACCGAATAAGGGAAATACCGCTTTCATGTTAGTCTCCTAAGTCCTATTTTTTTTGTTTATATTAACCAGTCTTTCGGCGTTAGGGTTTCATATAAATTGGGTAATAATGCACCATGAGTTTGTTTGATTTGTATGGTATACCTAAAATAATCGCGTCCATTTTTGGTAACGTGGTCGCTTCCTATTGACTACCGGCATTCCCTGTATGAAAATTGTTGAGTGTAGATTCTTAGGAGGTGAGTTATGGCAGACTCAAGGATCGCTTATGGAGACGGATTCATCACCGCTGCCCTTCCGGAGAGAACTCAGACCTTAGAGCCGCCCCCTCCACTCGCGCCGTTGAAAGATACAGAAGAAGCCATTCGGAATGCACTTTATTCCCCTATTGCCCATGATCCGATCTCTAAGTTGGTGAATTCCAAATCGAGGGTCACCATTGCCTTTGATGACCCCGTGATCCCTCAAATACCCATGAAGAAACCGGACTTTAGAGAGGTAGCTATCACCGTTCTTCTCGATGAGCTGGAAAAAGCCGGAGTGAGGAAGGGCAATATTAGGCTGATTTGTGCGAATGCGCTTCACCGCAAGTTTACAAACGGGGAGTTGTCAACTATTTTGGGCACTAAAATTCCCCTTGCATTTGGCCCCAATCACCTCTACTGCCATGACGCGGAGGACAGGGAGAATCTCGTTCTTGTAGGCGAAACGGAGAGGGGGTTTGAGGTTGAGGTAAATAGGGCGGTTATGGAATCAGACCAGGTTTTCTATGTGAATATTACAAGCCTTCCGTTTCACGGGGGGTGGAAATCCATTGTTGTCGGACTCAGCAGCTATCGCAGCATACGTCAGCACCATAGGCCATTTAGAGGGGCAAGCGGCAAGTCCGTAATGGATGCGAAGAGATCGTCTTTCCAGAAGCTTATATGGGAAATGGGAGCTGTTATTGAAAGAGAGCTAGCCGGGTACGGAAGGCGAATCTTTACAATTGAATCCGTTCTCAACACCGCTCAACCGCAGGAACCCATAGCTGTATTTGCGGGGAATATCCCCGATGTGCACGAAAAAACGCTCGATGTGCTTTATAAACAGCAGGTGGTCTCGCTCCATAAGCAGACGGACGTTGCCATATACGGCATTCCAAATCAGTCTTACTATGCGAACCTCTCTAAGATTAATCCCGTTCTGGTGAGGAACCAGTCCCTCTCTTATGCCTTTGGACTCTACCATAACAAGCCACTAGTTCGAGAGGGTGGGATTGCGATTTTTGTAAACCCGTGCCTGGCAGAGTTTCATGAGATGAACCATCCATCTTATATTGAGTTTTTTAACCGGGTGCTTCCGAACACCCAAGACCCCTATGATATATGGGACCTCTATGCCGAGGACTTTGCCCACCGTCCTGAATACATACATAAGTATCGCTATGCGTATGGATTCCACGGGGTTCATCCTCTTATACTCTGGGGTCAGGGAGCATTTCCCCTGCGCCACCTTGGCGGGGTTTTTCTGGCGGGTGCAAAGGATTTCGATGCCGCAAGGCGTGTAGGTTTCGAGCCGTTTGGTACGGTTGAGGAGGCAATAACCGAAGCGGAATCAACGCTTGGAAAGGATTGCAGTATAACCTACCATTCTGCACCACCGGCCTTTATCACGTCTATAGAATGATAGAGGATTCTACCATCTTTGAAGCACCGAACTAGGAAGCGGTGTTCTTAGCCTTTCTTTTTCTATCTGGGCAATCATGTTTTTTGCCATTTCATTATTGAAGTACCAATCTGCGTAGACTGTGGGGTTTTTCTCTTGTATTACCTCTTCCAGTGTTTCTTTTGCCTCGTCATATCTCTTTTGCTTTATTAGATTCCTTGCAAGGTGAATCTTTAAGACCGTAAGATGCGGATCAAGCCTTATAGCCCTTCTCAGGTATATCTCTGATATGTGAAGATCCCCTCCCATAAATTCGGGGATGGTGTAGTACAAAAGGCCGTTCATACCGAGGGCATAGACATGGTCCGGCTCCAGCTTAAGTATAAGCCTTAGCTCCCTTTTTATTTCGGGAAGTAAAAAGAGAGACCTTAAAACCCCACGCGTTTCCCCCCATGAACCCAGGTTTGCCACGTAGAAGAAATGCGCATCGGGGTTATTGGGCGCGAGCTTTACGGCTTTTTTCGCCGCCTTTATTCCGTTCTTAAACACCCTGATCTTTTCATTGTCGTTCGGAGCCTTTACGTATCCGTATGTGAGCCAGACCCTTGAGAGGAGAACCAAGGCATCTACATTGTTAGGGGCCTTGTCAAGAATGGCTTCGAGGATTTCTATTGACCTGTCCAGATTCATTGAGTCCTTGTAGTAATCGAGGTAGATTCTCTTTGCCATTTTGAGTTGGGCTGCTATTTCTCTTGTCCCTGGTGCTGTCTTTCTCTTAGGTTCGGCGATTCCTGTGAGCGACAGGGAGAATGCTGCAATTAACGTTAGAAAGGGCATAACAAACCTAGGATGACTCATCGTGCTTCCGCATGTGGTATTTTGCGTTAATTACGGTGCGCCGTTGTTACTGCCTTTTACCTCGGCGACTATAATCAAAGGCATGTGATCCGACGCAAGCCGAGATAGCGGGGTGTCAGAGATATATGCTCTGACAGGATGGAGTTGGTTATTAACGTATATACGATCGAGTTTAAGCTTGATTGGTCCCCAACGAAACGTGGCTCCATCTTTACAGCCGGATAGCCTAAAGGCATCATGGAAATAATCCTCTATAGGTGAACTCACCACTGATATTGGTCTGTCATTGAAATCTCCGAGAATAACCATAGGCTTTTGAAGCGTTCCATTGAGTAGGATTGATTTGCTGAGCAGCCTGCGGCGTTGATAAATCCTCTCCCTGATGCCAAGCCCCAGATGCACATTAAAGACGTGCAGGTGAGCCGAATCAAGGGTGATGTTGCTGTGCAGGGTGCCTCTAGGCTCAATGCGGCGGAGCCTGAGGCGCGGTCGGAAAGAGAGATCATGCCTCTGGTTCTCCCGAATTGGAAATCGGCTCAAAGTGGCAATTCCAAATTCGCCCTTCCCCATGCGGCGATTCACGCAATGATGAAAGTGCATACCAAG
>Ga0209810_1001373_pt1 | contig 37242 bp, 37 predicted proteins | sample Coa_R1_7_FD_187159 | JGI IMG/M metagenome (GOLD analysis project Ga0209810, IMG submission 187159) | Surface soil microbial communities from Centralia Pennsylvania, which are recovering from an underground coalmine fire - Coalmine... | ecosystem: Environmental > Terrestrial > Soil > Unclassified... | reverse complement strand
TATCCGGGCGGTCACAAGCTCGACGGCCCGATGCAGGCGGAGGCGTTCGCATGGCTGGACCAGTGGCTAGCAGGGTAGGCACTCAATCGGACCGTTCTCCTCGGCTCACTTCCCGGCCGCTGGGCAGGGTCCTTCCGTTTCCCGGCACTCGACGCCGGGCACGGAAAGTACCCGTCTCCAGGGCCTACGGCCAAGCGACTGCAAGGGACGCCGCTCAACGGTTCGCGGCTCGGCCTTGCGACTAGCGGACGCACAGCCAAGCCAGGTGGTTCCATCCACAGTCGCAAGGCAAAGCGAGCGTGCGAAGTGCCATCCCTTGCAGTCGGTTGGCGGCGTAACCGCCCCGGCACGCCGGGGGTTTTCAACCCCCGTCTCCAGGGCCTACGGCCAAGCGCCCTGGCGGACGCACAGGAAAGCCAGGTTATTCCGTCCGGGAGGACGGTCGGCGGCGCAGCCGCCCTCTAGCCGGGTACTTTCCGTGCCCGGCACGGATCGGGGTTTTCAACCTCCGGCGCTCTACGACTCCGGCCAAGCGTCCTGGCGGACGCCAAAAACGCAACAGCGCCGAGAATTGAATAACCCTGCCAGGGGAGCAGGGCATTCCTACGGCAAAGCCTCCTGTCCGAAAGGCCAGGAGGACTCCTGACTGAACGTGCCGTATTCCAAGCCGCTTGCTATACGTAATCAGCAGAGGGTTCTGCCACTTCTTTAGATACCACTGGCGAATTCGGAGGAAGCTTGAACCGTCCTGCAGAACAGGAGCGCGTTCTTGATTTTCGAGGAGGCACTCTATGTCCCTGCAACAAAGACCTGTCGATCCGGTTCCTGAGTTGACGGTACGCATGGCCAAAGCCGCCTTCCCCAAAGGCAATCCCTACCTCACCTTGCGCGATCAACTGGGCATTCTGTTTCAGGATGAAATCTTCGCTCCCCTGTTTCCATGCAGAGGACAGCCTGCTGAAGCGCCCTGGCGTCTGGCACTGGTGACCATCATGCAGTTCGCCGAAGGCCTCTCCGATCAGCAGGCCGCAGAAGCGGTGCGCAGTCGTATCGACTGGAAATACGCGCTCTCCCTGGAGTTGGAAGATCCTGGCTTCGATCCCTCGGTGTTGTGCGAGTTCCGTGCTCGCTTGCTGGAAGGGAATGCCGAACATCTGCTACTGGACACCTTGCTTACCTGGTGTCGAGAGAAGAAATTACTCAAGGCAGGCGGCAAACAGCGCGCCGACTCCACCCATGTGCTGGCAGCCGTGCGGGCCATCAATCGCTACGAACTGGTACTGGAGACGATGCGTGCCACGCTGGATGCGCTCGCCGTTGCGGATCCCGATTGGCTACGCACTCGTCTGCAACCGGAATGGGCCAAACGCTATGTGCGCCGTTTTGAACCGGAGCGCTTGCCTGCCAAGCCGGAGGAGCGTCAGGCACTGGCACAAACCATCGGCGCGGACGGCCTGGCGCTCTTGAACGCGGTCTATACTCCCCATGCGCCTATCTCGTTACGCCAATTGCCAGCGGTTCAGGGAATGCGCCAGATCTGGGTGCAGAATTATCAGCAGACACAGAAAGGATTAGAATGGCGGGAAGCGGACAACATCCCTCCCGCCACCTGCTTTCTGAGTTCGCTCTACGATACGGACGCGCATCTGTGCAAGAAAGGCAATACCTGCTGGGTTGGCTACAAAGTGCATCTGACCGAGACCTGCGAAGACGAGACACCACCGCTGATTACTCATGTCGCGACGACTGCCGCACCGATAGCCGATGGCGAAGCAACGCCTTAGGTACATCAGGCGCTCAAGGATAAAGACCTGCTGCCCAAAACCCATATTGTGGACACCGGCTACTTGGATGCCGACCTGTTGGTCTCCAGCCACAAAGAGTTTGGAGTGGATCTGCTGGGGCCGACGCGCCCGGATTTACACTGGCAAGCCAAGGCCGGTCAGGGTTTGGATGTTTCCACTTTCAGATCGACTGGGCGGCGTTGGGTTTCGGTGCGTTGTTCCTGCTGCAATCGGGTCTGTTCGTGTGGGTCGCAACCAGGCGCCCCGACATCGCCTTCCGCCTGGGCACGTCCCTGCGGGCGTTCGTGGGCAGCCTGTTCCTGCTGTACGCCCTGCTGGCCTACCCCGTCTTAGGGGCAATCCTGGGGCATGGCTATCCGCTCTCGCCCAGCTTCGGCCTGACCCCCTGCCCTACGGTGATCTTCACCTTCGGGCTGCTCCTGTGGGCGGAGGGCAGCGTGCCGGCCTCTCTGCTAGTCATTCCCTTCCTCTGGGCCTTGGTGGGCTTTAACGCGGCCCTCCGGCTGGGCGTCCCCGAAGACGCCGGCCTGCTCGTCGCCAGCTTGGCCGGGGTTCCGCTCCTGCTATCCGGTCGTCCCGGACCACGCCTAGTGGGGAGGCATCAGGACAAAGCCACACCGCAGCCGAAGCGGCTGCCGGGTAGAACTGTTCCGCGCTCCCCTGCGGCACCGGGGCGTTAGCAGAATCCGTCAAAGTGGGGATGTCCGTACCGCGCTCGGCGTGCTATAAACAGCCTGGGAGGATAGATGCTATGAAACCAATTCTCGTTCTGTATGCTACGCGGGAAGGGCAGACGCGCCGTATCGCTGAGTATGTCGGAGCCGCGCTCTGCAGGAACGGATTTGATGCGGACGTTCTAGATGCCGCGACGCTCCCACTGAAGTTCACGTTCGCGCGCTATGAGGCTGCTATCCTCGCCGCTTCGGTCCACTTCGGCAAGCACGAGCCGGAGATTGTCGCCTTTGTCCAGTCACACCGATCCGAACTGGAGTGGATGCGGGCCGTATTTCTCTCGGTGAGCGCGTCCGAAGCGGGTGCCGAGGACCGTGCTGCCTCTCCAGCCGCCCGTGAGCGCTCCACTGCAAAGGTGAAGCGAATGATCGAGGCGTTCATCCAGGAGACCGGCTGGCGCCCGGCACGCGTGTTTCCCGTCGCGGGCGCACTCATGTATCGCCAGTATGGTCCGTTCCTCCGGTTCATGATCCGCCTGATTGCCAGGCTATCGGGCACTTCCATTGACACCTCGCGAAATACCGAGTATACGGATTGGGAAGCACTCGATCAGTTCCTGAAGGAGTGGACCGCTGAGTTCGTTAACGCTGGAACGGTTCGCTCTGCTCCAGGCGACAAGCTCACCCTTCATGTGCGATAAACGCTGGCGTGCCAAAAGGCAAAGTACCTCGCCTCTTCGATGCGTCGTCACCGAAACCGTATTACAATCGGCCATTTAGCGGATGTTTTCAAGGAGCCAAACCGCTATACTGGCAACGTAACGCATTCGAACAGGAAAGGAGAACCCATCCATGTCCCTGTGGAATTCCCTGCCCTTGGCTCTCTTGGGCAGTGGCTTAGCCTACTGGTGGATCGTGCGGCCCTGGCATCTGCGCTGGGGGGCGACGGAGGCTGAGGTTCAGGAACCCCTGCCCGGTGATGACCTCGTGCCTCATCCGAAGCAACAGATAACGCATGCCATCACCATTCACGCGCCTATTGCTCAGGTCTGGCCGTGGCTGGTTCAGATCGGTCAAGACAGAGGTGGGTTCTACAGCTATGCCTGGCTGGAAAACCTGGTCGGCTGTCATATGCGCAACGCGGAGCAGATCGTTCCAGCGTGGCAGCACATTCAGGTTGGGGACAACGTGTGGCTGCATCCTAAAGCACCGCCGCTGCCTGTTGTCCTGGTCGAACCGGGCCGCACGCTCGTGCTCGGCAGCAGCACCGGCGAACCGGGAATATGGGGCTTCCACCTCAAGGAACAGGACGCACGGACGACACGCTTGATTATCCGGAGCCGGGGCGGGGACTGGATACCCGGCCTGCTCGGTCGGGTCACGCACTATACCGTGTTCGAACCGGCCCACTTCATCATGGAACGCAAGATGCTCTTGGAGATCAAGCAGCGCGCCGAGGCGCGGGCACAACGGCACGCGGACGCTCTCGCCTCAAGCGTAAGCTGAGGGAAGGCCAAGAGCCGTCTCAGGAGAAGTAGGAATTTGTGCGTCAGGAAAGGCAGATAGAGCATGGGAACGATGCGCGCTAATGTGTTTCGTGGTGTCAATGACATCGGCATTGAAGAAGTGAAAAAGCCGCATCCTTCAGTAGGAGAGGCAGTCATTCGAATCACCTTGACGACGATATGCGGAACCGACCTGCATATTGTGCGCGGAGAGTACCCCGTCAAGCCGGGACTGGTGATCGGACATGAGCCGGTCGGGATCATAGAAGAAATAGGACCGGGCGTCACCGGCTACAAAGTCGGTGACCGCGTGCTGGTCGGCGCGATCACGCCCTGTGGACAGTGCCGCGCTTGTCTCTCCAGCCATTGGGCTCAGTGCGGTCACGGTGAGGACACTCAAGCCCTCGGCGGCTGGAGGTTCGGCAATACCATCAACGGCGCGCAGGCGGAATATCTGCTCGTTCCTAGCGCGCAGGCAAATCTTGCCATAATCCCGCAGGGAGTGAGCGATGAACAAGTCGTGCTACTTGCCGATATTGCTTCGACGGGGTTTAGTGGGGCGGAAGCAGGCCAGGTCAAAATCGGCGATACGGTCGTCGTCTTCGCACAGGGGCCGATTGGCCTGTGCGCTACAGCGGGCGCGCGGCTGATGGGCGCATCGCTCATCATCGGTGTGGACAGCGACCCTGTCCGTTTGGGGATGGCGAAGCGGATGGGAGCGGACGTGGCGCTCAATTTTAAAGAGCAGGATGTGGTCGCAGAAGTGAAACGGTTGACGGGCGGGGGTGTGGATGTGGCGATAGAAGCCCTGGGAACACAGGAGACATTCGAGAATTGTCTGCGCTGTCTGCGACCGGGGGGCACGCTGTCGAGTCTGGGCGTCTACTCAGGCAAGCTGCAGGTACCTTACGACGCCTTCGCGGCCGGCATAGGCGACTACAAAGTCGTGACGACGCTCTGCCCGGGCGGTAAAGAGCGCATGCGCCGCTTGATGGAAACCGTCAAGAACGGGCGAGTAGATCTGACACCGCTGCTGACTCACACCTTCTCGCTGGACGACATCAAGGAAGCCTACGGGCTGTTTGGGGAGCGGAGGGACGGTGTAATAAAGGTCGCGATCCGGCCTTGATCGTCGGTCCTATTCCAAAGGAGTAGTCGCCTTGGATTGGCAGCAGATTTATGACCAACGCACAATGAGCGCGGCACAGGCCGTTGCCCCGATTAAGTCCGGGCAGCGGGTCTTTGTGGGCAGCAACTGCGCCGAGCCCCAGACGCTGGTGGACGCACTCACGGCCCGCGCCGACCGCCTCGCCGATACCGAGATCGTCCATATCCTGACCCTGGGAACGGCCCCCTACTCGGCCATGCAGTTTGAAAACCAGTTTCGCCACAACGCCTTTTTCATCGGCGCCAATGTCCGCGAGGCCGTCAACGCTTGCCGCGCCGACTACACCCCCATCTTTCTTTCCGAGGTTCCAGCCCTCTTCCGCAAGGGGCAGGTCCCGTTAGATTATGCCCTGGTGATGGTATCCCCGCCCGACGCGCACGGCTATTGCAGCCTGGGAGTCTCGGTGGATGTCGTCAAAGCCGCCGTCGAGAGCGCGCGCTACGTCATCGCCGAGGTCAACCGGCAGATGCCCCGCACGCTCGGCGACAGCTTTCTGCATGTCAGTGAGATAGATGCCTTCGTCGAGAGTGATCGCCCGCTGCTAGAACTGGCGCCCACGCCCCAAAGTGAGGTCACACAGCGGATTGGCCGCTATATCGCCGACCTGATCGAGGACGGTTCGACATTGCAGATGGGCATCGGCGCGATCCCGGACGCGGTGCTGGCTTCACTGACAGGAAAGAAGGATCTGGGCATCCACACCGAGATGTTGAGCGACGGGGTAATCCCGCTCGTGAAGGCGGGCGTACTGACGGGCCGTTACAAGAGCCTGCATTCGGGCAAGATCGTGACCTCTTTCTGCATGGGAACGCAGGCGCTCTATGCGTTTGTGGACAATAACCCGGCGGTCGAGTTTTATCCCACCGAGTATGTCAACGATCCCTTCGTCATCGCCCAAAACGCCAAGATGGTCGCCATCAACGCCGCCATTGAGGTGGATATGACCGGCCAGGTCTGCGCCGACTCCATCGGAGAGCGGTTCTACAGCGGCATCGGCGGGCAGGTAGACTTCATCCGAGGCGCGGCCCGCAGCCAGGGCGGCAGGCCCATCATTGCGCTCCCTTCGACGGCCACCCTGCCGGACGGAACCATGATCTCCCGAATTGTGCCTGCCTTGAAGCCGGGCGCGGGCGTGGTGACCTCACGCGGCGACGTCCACTATGTTGTCACCGAGTGGGGCGTCGCTTACCTGCACGGCAAGAGCTTGCGTGAGCGGGCGCTGGCGTTAATCCGCATCGCGCATCCCGACTTTCGCCGCGAACTCCTCGCGGCGGCCAAAGAGCGTCATCTTGTTCCACCGGATCAGACCGACCAGGCCCTCATCCCGCGCTATCCGGAGGAGTTTGAGGAGCCTGCGCGCCTGCGTGATGGCACCCCGGTCCTCCTGCGTCCGATCCGTCCCACCGATGAAGAGCCTCTGCGCGAGTTCCACTACCAGCTTTCGGAGGAGACCGTCTTCCGCCGCTACGGCCATATGATCAAATCGCTGCCGCGCCGCGAGCGGATGAAGTTGGTCAATGTGGATTACGAGCGCGAGATGGCGCTGGTGGTCGTGCGGCAGAGAGAGGCCCGCGAGGAGATACTGGGCGTGGGCCGCTACTATCTGGATGAGAGGACGCGCATGGCGGAGTTAGCCTTCACAGTGCGCGATGACTGGCAGGAGAAAGGGATCGGCACGCTGCTGATGGGCACGCTGCTGGAAGTGGGGAAGAAGCAGCATCTGGCAGGATTTGAGGCTTATGTGCAGGCGGATAACGTTAGGATGATTGACCTGCTGCTGCGTTACGGCTTCGTTGTCACGGCCCACGGAACCCAGGATAGCGTCCATCTGTGCCTGCGGTTCGAGGCTTCTGGGGCGCAAGGGGCAGCGTGTTGAGCTTGCCCGCTCCGCCTTCCCTCCAGAAGCGAGCAACACAGGCTCGGTTCGCCCTTCCAGGCCCCTATCCGGTCGCCACGTTGGCGGCCCTCGGCCTGCTCCTGGGCGCGCTGCTGTTCCCGTTTAAGCCCCCGGCGGCGCATCGCGTCTTTGCTGTCGTCGCCCTCGGCGGAGGGATACCGCTGACCTGGGCGACCATCCGCAACATGGCGCGTGGACGTTTTCATGTGGACGCGATCGCGACCCTGGCGATCCTGGGTTCCATCCTCCTGGGGGAGTATCTGGCGGGCGCGCTGGTGGTCCTGATGCAATCGGGTGGCGAGGCGCTCGAAGACTACGGCCTGCGGCGGGCCAACCGCAGCCTGGAGAACCTGCTCCGCCGCGCCCCCAGCATCGCGCATCGCCAGCAGGACGGCACCTTCGTGGATGTGCCGGCGGCAGACCTGGCTATCGGAGATGTTCTCCTGGTGCGCCCCGGCGACATCATCGCGGCGGATGGCGTGGTGATGGAGGGGCAGGGCAACGTGGATGAGGCCGCGCTCACGGGCGAGCCGGTTCCGCTCCCCAAACTGCCCGGCGACCGGGTCTTTAGCGGCACGATCAACCTCTCTGGCCATTTTCGCATCCGCACGATCAATACCGCCGCACAGAGCAAATATGAGTTGATCGTGCGGATGGTCCAGCAGGCGCAGGGAGAGCGCGCTCCCATCAACCGGCTGGCCAATCACTATACGCCTGCCTTCACGCTGCTGACCCTGGCGATCTCGGCGCTGACTCTGCTGACGACCCACGACAGCGTCCGCGCCCTCTCTGTCCTGGTGGTCGCCACGCCCTGCCCGTTGATTATCGCCACCCCTCTGGCCGTCCTCTCCGCCATGAATCGGGCAGCTTCCCTGAACATCATCGTCAAGAACGGCGCCGCCATCGAGCAGGCGGCCAACGTCCAGGCCGTTGTCTTTGACAAAACCGGAACCATCACGGTCGGCACGCCCGCATTAAGCGGCATCTGCTGCTTTGCCGACGCCCGTCCCCCCTGGACCCAGCCGGATGCGCTGCTGTCGGCAGCCGCTGCGGTGGAGATGTTCTCTGCTCACGTACTGGCAAACGCGCTTGTACAGGCTGCGCGCGAGCGCGGATTGACGCTGGAGCCTGCCACAGACATCCATGAGGTTCCTGGCATTGGCATTAGCGGGACGGTACAGGGCTGGCGTATCGCCGCTGGCTCCGAGCGCTTTATGCGCTCGCAAGGCATCCTGGTAACGGAGGAGCACCGGCGTGAGCGCGCCCAACTGAGCGCACAGGGCTATACGGTCGCTTACGTCGCCGTGGACTCCCTGCCGGTCGGGATGCTTCTCTTTGAGGATAAGCTCCGTCCGGAAGCGCCGCAAGTGCTAGAGCGGCTGCATCGGCTGGGCATCGCGCGCCTGCTCATGCTGACGGGCGATACGCCAGAGACAGCGCTGGCGGTGGCAGCTAAAGTCGGGATCGAGGAGGTTCGGGCACGGCTGCACCCAGAGGACAAACTGGCGGCGATTCGGGAAATCATGGCGGATGGCCCGGTCATGATGGTAGGGGATGGCATCAATGATGCGCCCGCGCTGGCAGCGGCCAGCGTCGGCGTGGCTATGGGCGGTTATGGCGCGGGAATTGCTACCGATGCCGCGGACGTAGTCATCACCGTAGAAAACATGGAGCGGGTCGCCGATACGATCTCAATCGGACGCCGGATGGTCGGGGTCGCACGGCAGGGTATCCTCTTCGGTATCGGAGCCAGTATCTTCCTGATGCTCCTGGCCAGCCTGGGCGCCATTCCCCCGGCAGTCGGCGCGCTCTTGCAGGAAGCTCTGGACCTGGCGACTATCCTGAATGCCCTGCGCGCCCGATAGGCGCTTGCGCGAGCTGAGCTATCCACATAATTTGCTAGTGTATAGACGAAATTAGTGAGGTCAATCTCGCTTCTGCCATTTGCGTTGCGTGCTCCACAATCGGCCATGCGGCGGATGTTTCCTTGTTCGATAGGGCTTATACTAGGCCACACTATCTTTGCACTTTTCAGGCAGCCAGCCGCTGAACCATCTCCTGTGGCACAGCGCCGTCCTGAAAACCTTGTCTCAGCCACTCCAGTAAGCGGCTGTAATGCTCGTTGTAAAGTTGTCGGCGGATCACTCCTAGCAAGGAGCCTGCCGCCTTACGAAGTGCCCGTTGCTCTTCCAAAAAGACATATCCGCAACAGGCAAGCGTCCAAAATCGCAGAGTGCTTTTGGCACTCATCATTGGATAATGATCGCTGCCAAACAGTTCTTTCAAGTCGTCCAAGAAGGTTTCGATCCCCCAGCGGAGCGCAAGAATATCCAAGAGCGTCTGTGTGTCGGCCTCCAGCAAAATCGAGACAAAATAGCGGGTCTGCTTGAGGGAGGCATCCGCCCTAGCACGCACGATCAGTACCTGACAGGCACCCAGTTTTTTAACAAAGGTGCGCACCCGATGCCCAAACACCGCGTTGCCTCCCGAAGCCGAGGGCCAGACATGCTCGGTAAACTGCTCTGGTGTGAGTGTGGCGGCATACTCAGCCAGGGAGCAGTAAAAGGAGTTGCCCTCCGCATCCACAAGGCGCAGTTTGCGGTTGCACTTGAGTCCGCCGCTGATGGCAAAGCCGCGTTTCTTGGCCGCTCTCCAGAGTTTGCGGCAGGCAAACCAGGAGTCGACAAGGGCCTGAGTTTGTGTCTGCTCGACGGGTTCAAAGTCGGTTACACACGCAATGGCCAGATCAATCTTGCTCTTAAAGGGTTGCGCTAACTTCTGGCAGGCGCTCTTGGTGCACTACATTTTCGGCGACAGGGGACACTGGCGTCCCTCCAGCACATACAGGGCCTGAAAGAGGCTGTGTCCGCTGACCTGCGCCTTTTGGGTAGACGACCAATGTCTTCCTAATCCGCCCATCTTGCGTCCCTTGCTCTTAGGATGGGTGCTGTCATCCAGAAGAAGGTAACCTGTCACGACGGTTGCCTTGGGTCTGCCCCGCCTTTTGGGACGTGTCTGCTCTTTTTGTTGATGGGCGGCGAGGACCAGAGGACGCACTTGGGGGTCAAAGCGTTTGCGCCAGGTCTGTGCCACCTCTTCTTGCGACCAGGGAGCGCGCCCAAAGAAGCGCGACAGTCCTGAGAGCGAGCGAGCGTCTAATATTCTGCGCAGTAAGGCGGTGAGGGTTCTGCGTTCCTCACAGAGCAGCAGCGCCAGCAGTACGGTCGCAAAGTACTTGCGCTGGGGCTTGCTGAAATGCTCTGCAAAGGCAGAAACGCATTGACAAAGTGCCTCTGTTGCACAGGTAATAGGTAGAGGCATGGCTCGCTCCTCGGAATATGGTGGGTTGGCGCTTACCATTTTCCCTCAGAACGAGCCGTGCCTTCAAGGCTTAACTGCAAAAGTGCAAGGATAGTGTTTTTCTCTCCATGCTTCTGTGTGCTTTATCTTTATAATGGCCCAGGAAATTTGGACACGAAAAGCGGCAGAAATAAGTTAGACTGAAAGTGCCATGAGAAAACAGCATTCCCCCCGCTTTCAAAGCCAAAATCGTCGCCGAAGCGCTCAAAGAAGAGAAAACCATCGCTCAAATTGCTTCCGAGAACGGCATTCACCCCAACCAGATCAGCGCCTGGAAAACCACCGCGCTCCAAGGGTTGCCCTCGCTCTTTGAGCGCGAAAGCAAACGGGCTGCCGAGCAAGCGGCCCATCAACAGCAACTCGAAGAACTCTATGCCCAGATCGGTCGGCTCAGCACCCAAGTGACCTGGCTGAAAAAAAATCTGGCCTCGATCCTGAGGAGGGCCGAGCGGGTGAGGCTCATTGAGCGGGCGGACGCTCAACTGCCGCTGACGGAGCAAGCCGCTCTGTTGTCGTTGAGCCGCTCCAGTCTGTATTATGTGCCCCGCCCCTCCGATGCGCGGGAGGTGGCGATCAAGCATCGGAGGGATGAACTCTTTACTCACGATCCCTGCTTGGGCGCGCGGCGGTTGGCCCATCTGCTCCGAGAAGAAGGGATGCGGGTGGACCGCAAAACGGTGCGAGCCTACATGCTGGAGATGGGATTGGAGGCGATCTATCCCAAGCCCGATCCGAGTCAGCCTGCGCCGGAGCATCGGAGCTATCCGTATCTGCTGCGGGGCGTGCCGGCGCGTTACCCCAATCACATCTGGGGAGTGGACATCACTTATGTCCGCTTGCTGTCTGGCTGGATGTATCTGGATGTATCTGGTAGCGATCCTGGACTGGTACTCAGGCTATGTGGTGAGTTGGGAACTCAGCCAGAGGCTAGAAATCGGGTTCGTGCTGGCGTGTCTGGATCGGGCTTTGGAGAGAGCGCCCCCAGCCATCAGCAACAGTGATCAGGGCAGCCACTTCACCAGCCCCCAATTCGTGGATCGGCTGCTGGCCAAGCAGGTGGCCGTCTCGATGGACGGTCGGGGGCGCGCCATGGACAACATCTTTACCGAGCGGTTATGGCGAACGGTCAAATATGAGGAAGTTTACCTCCATGACTATCCGATGCCTCGGGAGGCACGGCAGGGGCTGTGCCGTTACCTGAGCTACTATAATGAGAAGCGTCCCCATCCATCGCTGGGGTATCGCCCGCCCGCCGAAGTCTATTTCGGCACCACTCAAGAAGACGAGCTGAAAGGAGCAGACCCTAACTTACAAAATGCCTGTCGGGTGTCTTGACAAACTGGGCCACTATAGAGAGCAGGCGAACAGGTCTGCTGTGGTTTCGATCCGCATATACGCATGATGCGGCCCCACACTACTGGCTTGTTTAGGAAAGGAAAAGCATGATGAAAGCTTGGAGGTTAGAGAGTTTACCTGATGTGTTGACAGTCGAAGAAGCCGCTGCCGTGTTGCGCGTGGGCCGCAATACAGTGTACGAGGCCATTCGCTCAGGCGAAGTACCCTCCCTGCGGATCAAGCGCCGCATCCTGGTGCCGAAGTCCGCCCTCCTGCACTTGCTGGGCGGTCATGGAAGGGGTTCCGAATCGCCCTCCCCCCGCTGAAGCGGATCGGCAGGCACGGTACAAATACCGTATGACCTTTTTGGAGAGCGCCAGACCACCAGAAAACTAGGCGTTGCACTACTTCCGTCAACCGGAGGGAGATGCCAGACGCAGGGAGGGAGCCAACAACGATGAAAGGCCACATTGTCAAACGTGGCGAGGACACCTGGTCGTTGGTGTTTGACCTGGGGCGCGGGGAAGACGGCAAGCGCAAGCAGAAATGGGTCACCGTACGCGGTACCAAGCGGGAGGCGGAGAAAGAATTAGCTCGCCTCCTCCACGAGGCCCATACGGGCACATTCGTGGAGCCATCCCGGATGACGCTCGCCGAATACCTGGAATACTGGCTGGAGAACTATGCGCAAACGAAGGTCTCGCCAAAGACGTTTGAGAGCTATGCGGAGTTCATCCGGCTCTACATTATCCCCAAGCTCGGTCAGCACAAACTGGCAAAGCTGCAGGTAGCCCACATCCAGAGCTACTACACGCAGATGCTCACCTCCGGTCGCCTGAAGCGCGCAGGAGGCTTGTCGGCCCAAAGCGTCTTACACCAGCACCGGATTCTTCGGCAAGCGCTCCAGCAGGCAGTGAAATGGCAGTTTCTGGGAAGAAACCCGGCTGACGCGGTCGTGGCGCCGCGACCAGACCACCGCGAGATGCGCGCACTGACAGACAGAGAAACCGCGCAGTTGCTGAAAGCGGCAGAAGGAACCCGCTTGTATATGCCCATCCTTCTGGCGATCACGACCGGCTTGCGGCGCGGAGAACTCCTGGGCTTACGCTGGGCCGATATGGACCTATCCACCGGCGTTCTTTCCGTTCGCCAATCGCTGGGCCGGACCCGCAGTGGTATGGCGTTCAAACCGCCTAAAACCGCCAAAAGCCGTCGCACCGTAACCTTGCCAGCCTTCGTAATTGAAGCTCTAGAGCGCCATCGAGCCGTCCAGAATGAGGAACGCCGCCTCTTGGGAGGAGCATACCAGGATCAGGATCTAGTAGCAGCAGAACCGGACGGTCAACCTCGATCTCCAGGAGCACTCAGCCGGGCGTTCAGCAAACTGATAATTGCAAAACGACTACCGCAGGTTCGCTTCCACGACCTGCGCCATAGTCACGCGACCCAGCTTCTGAAGCAGGGAGTACATCCAAAAATCGTCAGCGAACGGCTCGGTCATTCGACCATCGGCCTGACGCTCGACACCTACAGTCATGTCTTACCCGGGATGCAGGAGGAAGCCGCCAAGCGCGTGGATACGGCCCTGCGGGCGGCACTGGAGAAGGAGGGAACCGACCAACCGTAAAACGACAGGCTAGCATGATGCCGAGCCTGCCGAGGCAGCAAAGAAGTTTGTTAGCAATTGGTTAGCAATTCGACGTCCTTCGCTCTAGTACAAGAGAGCGGAGGACGCTTTTTGAGAACGGAGAGGACAGGATTCGAACCTGCGCACCCTTGCGGGTGTCCTGTTTTCAAGACAGGTGCCTTCGTCCACTCGGCCACCTCTCCCTATTTTCCCTGTTTTTAAGTATATCCTATACCAGCCCGTTCGTCAATGCGAATTCTCACAGTCCTTACCACAGGGCCAGCTTCTCCTACTGCACAAACGGCGTCTGCGCCCGCCCCCATCCGAAGACTGAATACCATCTCCATGCCAAAAACACAATCAACGAATGCCTTACCTTTCGTAAGCTGTTTGCCACTTGGCTAACGGAAATGTGGCCTTTTGCCGTCCAAACCTGCCAATGACAGTGACGCTGATCTCTTTGTCCTGGCTGGTGATACGCGGAGCGCCATCAGCATCATATAGGTCAAAGGCCACCTCGAATTCTCCTTTGTACCAGGTGTACTCTTCTCGTCTTGGTATTTCTATATCGTACGCTCAAGCTTCTCCTTACCATTCTCATCCCTGATCTGGCGGTAAGAAGGGATTTTTTCGGAAGTACTGGATGGCCTTGTGTAGTTGAGCCGGAACATTGCCGGGTTGAAGTACAGGCTGATAGACACGGTTACCGACCTGCATATCCACGCGAACTCCATGCAAATCCTCAGGATTAGCTCTCCGGTAAATACCTTCCGCGCTAAAATTGGGATAGATGCCCAACTCACAGTAAAATCGGACTTGATGCAGACCTCGTTGGGCTATCTCGGCGAGCTTGGCGCGAGGCTTCCTGTTGTGCTTCCGACAGATTGAGTTTGCGCGCGTTAAAGCCTGCTTCATAGGCGAGTAGGCGTGGATGCTGAAAGGTTACCCAACTCACGGTCTCATGGTTAATTCTGCCAATGCCTCGCCGGGCGAACTTGAGCGATCCATACAAGCTCTTGTCGCGTTTAGCCCGCTCGTAGCCGTTGTACCAGACTTTCTCCAGAACTTCCTGTGATGGCGCTAGAGCGGGATGCAACGGCAGCACAGCAAATTGCAGGAACACAATCATAATGTACAATAGAGCGTTCATTTATTTGCTCGATGCTGAAGGCATTGGGCTGTGTCCACCTGGACACAACGTTAGTATCAGCCAGATAAGGCAGTAGATGCCTTTCCTCTTACGGAGCTAGACTTTGACCGCTAGGTAATACAGAGAATGGGCTAAAACGTCTCACGATGACTCATTAAGCGCTCGGCAAGCTTTGTGAGGCCGTTTGTCGTTAGCGTCTCAATATATTCGTCTGCCGTTTTGGGCGGTCGCTTCAACGAGGCACGGTGTTCCTTCACAGCCGCCAAGAACAATTCTGGCGCATCATCAAAGAGAGTGGTGAGATACTTATCGGGGTGCAGGGCCCGAACGTTATATGGTTTTAGGGCCGAAGTTGGAAAATCCGACAGATTAAACGTGACAATAACCGAAGCTTTGGCTTCTATCGCTGCTGCAAGTACATGGCGATCGTCCGGATCGGGTAGGGTAAGAGAAGAAAGATGCTTGTCATAGCCCGTCACCAGGCTTTCCTCATTTATCGCATCCATTAACTTGCGAGTACGCTCTAGCTGGGCAGAAGTGATCTCAGGATTGTCTGCAAGAACATTGCGCATCCCTTCTGCATGAATCTCTTCTGTCCAGTGCGGTTGATAGACAACACCCACCGCAAGCCACATGAACAAATCACGCAAGGCAGGAGGGTAGAGAACGCAGGCGTCCAAAACCACATTGATCACTTATAGAGGTCCAGCCGCTCAGTTTCGGCTACTAGCTCCCCCATGACTTTCTTGCGCTGCGCTCGCTCTGTTTCCAGATAATGCAAGACATCCTCATAGCGAATACGTCTATGTGCGCCGACCCTTCGGTAAGGCAATTTGTTTTCATCGAGCATTTTGATAAGCGATGGGCGAGAGACGCGCATAAGCTCTGCTGCTTGCTGTGTGGTTAGCTCGGTATCTATTGGCAGCAAGGTAACCGAATGGCCTTTTGCCATCTCCTGAAGCGCCGAAAACAGAATGCGCACGGCAGAGATGGGTAAGGTGATTTCGGTTCCTTGATCGCCTTCGGTGCAAAACCGAATACGCGCCTCATTGGCTGCATTGTCTCGAAGCAAAGGAGCAAGGGCTTCGCTTGATGTGCGAGCGATCTCTGTGTCCTGGTCGGTAGGTGTTATGGCTTCGTTTGGTGTTTGAACAAACATAGTGGCCTCTAATATAAAATCAGCCTCTCACCGTATAAGATACCCCATAAACGAAGCATACGCAAGAATCGAAGCATACGAAAAGTTTGAAAAAGATTGGAACAGTTCTTTCCGCCCTGTGGCAGTCAGCATATCAGGGATCATTAGGCAGTTATAACATACCGGATTCGTCAAGCTTACCAGTTTATAGGGTAGACGTTGATGCCGGTGAAGCAGCCGATGAGCGTGGTGAGGCCGCCGGCCAGAAAATCGCCGAGGATGACGCCGTAGAAGAAAGGCAGCGATTGGCGGTAGAGGCGAATGCCGCCGTAGCGCAGGACAAGCGTTTTTATCAGCCAGGCCAGGAAGAAAGGCAGCCAGACCTGGTTCATCGTGGCCGTGTTCGCCATCGCGTAGCCGACCGGGTGGAAGACCCACCAGGTAAAGCGCGTCCGCAGCACCATCAAGAGCGTCGTGATAAGGAAGCCGGCGCCGACGGCCAGCGTGCCGGGCAGGTCGGTCTTGACGGGGGTTTTGAGCGCGTCGGCCAACTGATCGAAGGGCAGGCGGCCCATCTCGGTGCGCCAGCTATCGGTCTTGGCGCCCGCGCCGTAGGCATACCAGATCATCAGGGCGATGGCAAAGGAGATGGCGATGCCGAGCACAATCGCCACCACCAGCGCGACCGTCAGACGCCGCTTGTTGGCGTTGAGGGCGTCGGCCATCTTGTAGGCGTCGAACTGGTTGGGCATGGAGAGGCAGCGCAGGTCGAAGTTGGCGATGGCGTTACGGACGTAGGCGAGGATGGTCAGGTCGGCGGGCGTGTAGACGGTCGTGCCGAAGGTCGTGGTCATCAGGTGGTAGGCGTCTATGTCCGGGCCAAACAGCCAGGCGTTGCCGGTCTCGGCGCGTATGCGCGTGGCCGCGATCATGTAGAGCAGCGCCAGCACGATCAGCGTGATCGCCACAAAGCCCCGCATTCCCGCCACAACGCACCAGGCCACCAGCAGCGCCAGGCAGACGCCCAGGCCGAGGAAGGCCAGACGGTAGGGCATCGGCTCGTCGGCGTCGGCGGCAGGAGACGCGCCGTTGGCGGCGCGGCGCGCAAAGGCCAGCCTCCACACCTCGCCGAGATATCGGCGCGACAGCCACAGGCCGACGAGCGTAAGGGCCAGGAAAGCGCCCGCGCCCTGATGCCCGGTAAAAGGCCACGTGCTCTGTCCGCCCGCGCTCGCCCCGGACGTGATTCCCGACGCCGCCCCGAAGACCGCCTCCAGTTTGGTCACCAGCCAGAAGAACCAGCAGCTAAAGGTCATCTCCACCGACAGCAGGTAGGCGATGGCAAGCACGAACGGGTAAAAGGAGATGGGCGTCGAGCCGATGGCGTTCCAGGGCGGCGCGCTCAGGAAGGTGACGAGGTCGGGCTGGTCGGCGGTGCGCGTGGGGATATAGGGCACGGGCGGGATGTTCAGATGTACCGTGTTCATCACGTCTATCAAGAACGGGATAGCAAAGCCGATCCAGAGCAGGCGGTTCTTAAAGAAGCTTTGGCCCTCACGGATCATCTCCACCGGCACGGCGACGGTCGGAAAGGCCAGCCGCTCACGGTCGATCCACTGCCGCCGCAGGATGACGACGATGCAGAGCGTGGCGATGGCAAACAGCGCCAGGAAGCCGATCCAGGCCAGCATCGGCACCTTCCAGGCTTCCCAGGGGACGCGCGCGTTGCCGACATAGAACGCCCGCAGCGCGTCCTTATCCTTGAGCGCGATCCAGTCGGGGATATATTGGTGAAACAGCCCGGCCCAGCCGTTGCTGGAGCTGGCGTAGTAGAAGGCGGCGGTGATGCCCGGCACGACGAAGTGCAGGCCCCCGGAGGAGGAGAGGACGGTCGAGACGGTCATCATCGTGTAGATGACCAGCAGTTCGGCGGCGGTGAAGGCGAGCGGGCGCAGGAAGCGGGTCAGAACGAGGTTGACGACGACCAGCAGGAACAGCACGTTGAACGCGCCGACGGGGATGCTGGTATTGGCGAGCGCCGTGTGCCCGCGCCCGCCCAGCACCAGTTCGGCCCAGTGAATCCAGAGGTCGGTCAGCGCCGTGAAGATCAGGCCTAATATCAGTGCGCGCCAGGTCAGCCCGGAGGCGCGGCGGGCCGCGCCAGCGATCTGCAACCCGCTCTCGCCGGTGGATGGCGCGACCGCTCCCCTATTCCGTTCCTGCGACTGTGCTGGCTGCGCCATCGTTGTTTCGTGCGGCCTCCTCAAAGCGCCACTGTCGCTTCTTCCTGGCGGTGGGCAAGCTTTGCCGCTATGGGGCCTATGATCTGCTGCCCAGGAACGGCTTCCAGAGTCCTTCCATGCCTCCGACTCATCGGTAGAGTACACTCAAAATTACCTTAGCCAGGGTGGGTCTTTCACACAAAGCTCACCGGGCTGCAACTGCACTGCGATAGCTATACATTCACCCTGATACTTCAAAGGGATCTTCAGTTTCTCTTGGCTGATCACTAATGTCGGGTACCTCTCATGAACAATATGCCAGGCCTGTTGATTTAGAACTGTACGACCGCCTTCTACGGACGAGAGTCTAGATGCATACACGACCGGAGTTCCTACCGCTATAAGTTCTTGCCCTCTAATAGCGAAGTGAACCTTTCCGAAATCCACTCCTATCCCCAGGGCGGCATCTGCAAGAGTGACTATAAAACAATCTGCCTTCTGTGCATAAATCTTCTCGAACTCCCTATGACACTCTGCCGCTGTTTTAAGGCAGAGAACTGCAGCATCTTCCCCCGAATAGAATAGAGGGAAGTGAGCGACAAGACCATCTCCAGTAAATTTGTCAATAATGCCATAGTTCTCCAGTATTCTACTGCGTAGGCTATCTTCGAGCGCGTGCATAAACTCCACATACTTCTCCGGAGTTTTTGCCAGCAGCATTAGATCTGTCGAGCGTCGGATGTCGACTGCCATTACGAAGCAATCGCTATGAGTTCCATTGAACTTGCTCAAGAACTCCTGGTTATTGAGCATGACATGGGCCGACCGGTTAATCCGATAATAGAGACCTGTTTTTTCCTTGCGGTTACTCTCCTCTCGGCGAGCATTAAGGATGGCAAATGCAGCTGCCTCTGCGAAGGCCTCCAACGCGTCCGTCTCGTCGATATTAAAGACATGCTCCTGCCGATAGTTGACGAAGAGAACACCGACGAAGTTCTTTTCATCATCGTTTTTCTGATGGATCAGTGGGAGTGCCGCAAGAGATCTGATTCCTTCCCGCTTACAGAAACGTTCCCTTTCTGGGTGTTCTTCATTTTTTCTGAGGACCTTTGAAGTAAGATCGACGCCGTCGGTGTCATGGCTCTGCACATTCGGGATGTATACCGGAACCTCACGCTTGAGTATTTTCCACGGTACGTCCGTCGGATAAACCGGATTGTTCATATACTGTCGGTAACGCAACTCACCCGATATGATTGGTGTCCCATCCCGCGTACGGATAAATTCTTGGAGTTCGTGGTCAAACTGATAGAGAATAACGACATCTGCGCCCAAAGCTGCTTTTATACTGTTAGTTATCCCGATTAGGGTCTTCTCGATGTCACCATATGTGGTATCTCTGGTGAGTTCTGCCGTGATCTGCCGAAGTGCCTTCGGCAGACTTATCCTTCCAGCAATGATAGGGCCCACATCACAGGCAAGCTGCGCCAGGTCATCCTTATGCTGATCGGTGAAGTAGCCTTCATGTTCATGATCTGCATTGATAACCCCTAGAACCTCGTTCCCTGCCTTAATCGGTACAGACAACAGTGATCGAAAAACAGGAGGTTCTTGTCTGGTTTGCAGGAAGCTCGGATCCTGATTCACATTGGGTGAGATGGATGGTTTACCCTCGCGGGCCACCTTGCTCGCGATGCTGTTGTCTTCTACCTTGAAGACTGGTTCGTGTGTTCTCCCCTTTCGGGGAGGACCCAGCCTCGCCTTAATATGCAATTCCTGCTTGCTCTGGTCCAGCATCATAATGGAACCAGCAGAGGCATTTACGGTGACCAGTGCCGCGTTGAGGACGATATGGAGCAGGTCATCTAAGGTTTGACCTTGATCAAATTGGTATGCCATCGCTCGCTCCGCTGCAAAAAGACTCCTGACCATACCTCATAATTTGCCGGATTATAACGCTCTATGCGGTCTTATGCCGAAGAGGTTGAACGGTAGCGTAGTTTTTCTAGGTGCAGTAAGTTAGTTCCTGCTGTCCGTCTCCTGCGTTGCAAATCGCGTAATCGGGGTATTCTCTATTTCTACCGGGAGCCATTGATGCGATGTCAGATCGACCAGTTCTCCGCATCTAGATTAGGATATTATAGGGAAGCGGTTTAAAGGGCGACGCGGTACTTCGCTATTGCGGGCTCGTCTACTTCGATGCCAAGCCCCGGCCCCTGCGGAACCTGCATCGTGCCGTCCGGCTCCAGCGCAATCGGGTTACGGATGACTTCGCGGAGCATGACGTTGTTGGAGACATTATACTCCAGGAACAGGCTGCGCGGCAGGCAGGCGTTGACGTGCAGGCTCACGGCGGTCAGCAGGTCGGTCAGCCAGGCGTGCGGGGCCATGTCAATCCCGGCGCGCTCTACCTCCCACATGATCTTGCGCACCTGAGACAGCCCGCCGCACCGACTGATGTCCGGCTGCGCCACATCAATCTTGCCCCGGTGGATGAGGTCGTGAAAGCCCCAGGCCGTCGCTTCCTGCTCGCCAGCGGCCAGGCGGGTCTTCACGCCGGCCTCCTTGACGCGCGCATACCCTTCGTAGTTTTCGGGGTGCAGGAAGTCCTCCAGCCAGTAGATGTTATACGGCTCCAGGTCACGGAGCAGCTCAATGGCGTCATAGGCGCTGCGGTTCACCTTCCAGCCGGGGTCAATGAGCAGGTCCACGTCCGGGCCGATGGCTTCCCGCGCCGCCCTGACCAGCGCGATATCGCGCTTTCGATCCTGTCCGAAGACGCCCCAGCCGAACTTGATGGCCGTAAAGCCGCGCTCCAGATATGCCTCACAGGCGCGCTTCATGGCGTCGGGGGTCGGACGGAAGAGCGTAGAGGCGTAGGCGCGCACGCGATCCCGATAAGCGCCGCCCAGCAGTTTGTAGAGGGGCCTGCCGATGGCCTTGCCGATGATGTCATGGCAGGCGATATCGAAGCCGGAGAGCACCTGGACGGCCACGCCGCGCCGTCCGTAGTAGATGCTGCCCCGGTAGACTTTGTCCCAAAGCCGCTCCACGTCGAAGGGGTCTTCGCCGACCACCAGCGTCTTGAGCCCCTCGAACATCTCCATGCCGCTCGGCGGCGCGTGGACCGCCGCCACAGCGACATGCGGGGCCGTCTCGACATCGGCCCAGCCGGTAATTCCCTCATCGGTGGAGACCTTGATCAGTAGGCAGCGCTTGATGCCAACCGGCTCCTCGCTGCCCTCCGGCGGTCGGTTCTCTTGCGGCGTTTCCAGCAGAATTGCCTCGACATCGGTAATTTTCAAGCCCTCACCCCCGCCGCCTCTCCGAAAGCAATGCAGGAAACAACGTACAACCTGCCGAACGTTCTATTATCCGGCCCTATAGGAGATGCGCGTATGCCACTGTCATCGTCGCAAAAGCATGGCTGCCTTTTCATGCGCCTTAACGGAGAGTAACACAATGTTGAGATCAAGGAAACAGGTGGTTCTCCGGGTGGTATGGCGGTTAGTCGCGTGTATGTTTCTGGCTTTTCTCGCCATGCTTATCTCTATATCGGCCACAGAAACGGATCCGACATTACTGTACTTTGTTGCCTTTGCGATTAGCTCCATAATGCTGCCGCTCGCTTGCATCTGGTTCGTGAAGGTGGGCGAAAGAAACTACTCGCTGCCCCTGCGTCTGCTCTTACCATTGGTCTATTTCGGTTTGCTCTTTTCTATACCGATGACTGAATGGCCTCTGCGCTTCACCCTGGCTATATATCAACTATCCACGAACGCATCCGAAACCGCCGCCATGATTTTGCTCTGCGCTTCACCCTGGCTATATATCAACGCCCTCTACAGCGATTGGTAGATCGAACCCTGGCAGGTTCTACGGTGACCTTTCCACAAAGGATAGGCCCTTTTGTGATTTACAAGACTTCACGGGAAGATCCTGGAATAGCCTCCTTGTGGCATAGACTCAAAGGGCCGTTCTTTTTTGGCGTTCTGCTCGCCAAACCAGGAACAACGATTTTTTCCGGGAGCTTTATGGTGTTGCAACCGTATTAATGGGCAGTGGCTGCTCGTCTCTGATTGGGATTAGGTCTCTTCGTGTAGATCAGTAATGCCGCCATAAACACAGGTACCGGAGGTCGCACAAGTCCCCGCGCTTCGGCAAGAGCCGACAAATTCCGATAGCCTATAGCTAAGCGCCACCTTCCTTGTGCGGCCCCGGAGGGGATATTATAGCTGGCTGAGGTCGGGCGAGGGGCCATCCGGGATGGCATCCAGGTAGCGCTGCATATAGACCCGGAGCGCCGGCGGCAGCGAGTCGAGATACCTCGGCTGGCCTATCCAGGCTTCCTGCCCGCGCTCGTGGACGGCCACAGGCTGCGAGGCCCGCAGGAAGGCATGGTGCATCGTCCAGCGGAAGGCTCCCGTCGGATTATAGCCCCGGTGCAGCAGGTTGGGATAGTAGAAGACGACATCCCCCGGCTCCATCTCCACCATCATCTGGCCCGGTATATCGCCGACCGGGTTGCTCTTCAGCGCTTCGCGCTCGGCCTCGGTCGTCGGGCGCAGGTGGCTGCCCGGCACGATGGTCAGGTAGCGGTCGGGAAAGAGCGGCGCGTTGGTCTGTACGACGGTTCGAAAGCCGCGCTCCAGGATGGTCACCTGATGCTTCCCTTCTACCGGGGCGATATCGCGATGCCAGGCTTGAATATAGGGCTTGCCGTCCCCGCCCGCCAGCATCCCGAACAGGCTATAGCGCACCGGAGCGCCTAAAATCTGTTCGCAGATTGGGAAGAACGGACCGTTTACCAGCGAGTGAGTGAAAGCCGGACGGATAGTTTGCGGGCGCAGCAGCGAGCCGAGGCGTTCGGGAACGCGCTTTTCCTGATTGATCCAGGGAATTTCCGGCCCTTCGCCTCTGGCCGAACGCTCGACCAGATCCCGAATATCGGCCTTCAGCGCGTCTAGATCGGCCTGCGGGACGATGCCCCGCTTGATGAGATAGCCATCACGCCGGTACTGTGCTCTCTCCTCGTCGGTAAGCGTGTAATCCATCCATTTAGCTCCTTCTTCGCCGGCTTCACCGTGCGGCAAACACTTTCGGGCGAAACGCGGTCTGTATCTCGTAGATCGAGCCCTGCCGTTCCGGCATGGGCAGCGGAACGCGCATGTCCATCTCTTTGACGCGATAGCGGCGGGTGGGCATGCCACGCAAAATCTGCGCGTCGAACGCTTCCAGATCGCGCACGCCCATTACCGGCCAGGCGTCTACGGCGGTATACTGGATGAGGAAGAGGCGGCGCGGCTTCTCGGAGGTGTTGGGAGCGGAGGCGTGCAGGGTGCGGCAGTGGTGTAAGGTGATGCCGCCCGCCCGCACCGGCACCGGCACGGCGCGCGCCGTCTCCACGCGCTCCTTCGCCACGTCCACCGCCCCGACAAAGACGCCCTCCTGATGGTGGTCCAGGATGGGGCCGCGATGTGAGCCGGGGATCATGAGCATACAGCCGTTTTCGAGGGTGCAGTCGTCGAGGGCGACGCCGACCGCCAGCAGGTCGTCGTTGGTATGGGGATAGAAGGCGAAATCCTGGTGCCACTCGACCGGCGAGCCGAACGCCGCCGATTTCATGTTGAGCTTGCTGGCCTGGTAGCGGACGCCCGGCCCGATCAGCGCCTCCACGCAGTCGAGGACGGCCTGGCAGCAGCCGATCTGCTGGAAGATGGGATGGATGGCGCAGGGCTCCTTGAGTCGGCGCACGCGCGGCTCCTGAGCGGAGTGGCCCGGCTCCAGATCGTAAACGCTGTCGTGATCCATGACGGCCCGCGAGCGTTCCACGAAGTCTTCCACTACCTGCCGTGCTTCCTCGATCAGCGGCAGGGAAATTACGCCCTCCACCGCCAGGAAGCCGTTCTCCTTATAGAACTCGACCTGATCCTGACGCAGCATCTTCACCTCTCCTCTCCTATCGGCAGCCATCAGCGCAGGGAGTTCACGACCGCAAACACCTGCGCGAGCTTTCGCACATCAAGGCGCTCGGCTGTACGCACTCCACTGCATATATCCAGCCCGTAAGGCCCTACCTCTTCCACAGCCTGGGCAATGTTGTGTGGGTTCAATCCACCGGCGAGGAAAACAGGCACGTCTACAGCCTCCCGAATCCGCCGACTGAGTTTCCAGTCGTGGACCCGCCCTGTTCCTCCGAGTTCTTTGATTGGGAGGGCCAGATTGCCGGAATCCAGCAGCAACCCGTTGACGTAGGGCGCGACGGCCACAGCCTCTTCTATAACTTCTGGTCCCGTAACGTGGATGACCTGCACGATAGATATGCCCGGCATGGCGTCGTGTAGGTCTTCGTATGTGCCGTTTTCCAGTCGGTCACAAATCTGGATCGTGTTGGCTCCGGTACGCTTTTGCTGGGCGATAATGGATCGCGTGTCTTGCTGGCTCGTCAGCAGGAACGTTGCCACACCAGGGGGCACTTTTGCAGTAATCTCGGCGATGCGGTCTTCAGATATCACCCCCGGCCCACTCGGCATGTGCGACACCAGCCCCAGCGCGGAAGCTCCCTGATCTATGGCCTCCCGTGCCTCCTCCACACTGCGGATGCAGCATATCTTGATGCGCGGCTTGCTTGTCGGCTTCATACGTTCCTTGCTTAATTGCTTTCGCGGGAGAACGCTTCCGGCGGCAGGACAGGCAGACGCTCGGAGCCTTCCGATAACGCACGCATATCCGCTTCCCATGCCTCATCATCGTCAACGTTATCAGGCGAGGTCGGCAGTAAGCTGTTCTCGATCAGACGGCGGGCATACTCAGCAGCATCCAAGCTCTGACGCCGGACTTCCTGTTGCAGCCGGGCCTCTACCTCCGGCGAGAGTTCTAATATAAGTGTCACGCCTTAACTCCCCTCCTTTGCCCTGCCTTGACGCAGCCTGCGTAATTCGGCCAGCATCTCCTCTAAGGTCGCTCCCCTGTCTATTAGGCCGTCACGCAATTCATTGCACAGGACATCAATTCGGGATTTATCTGGGCTGAGAAGTAACAGCCCGTCCCCTAAATCATGCTCAGATGTATCTTGGGTCATTGGTTTCTTGCTCAATTCCAGGGCTTACTCAAACACGACCAGCAGGTCGTCGGTGTCTATGCGGTCGCCGGGTTTGACCAGCACCTCTTTGACGACGGCCTTGATCGGGCTATTGATGTATATCTGGACTTTCATCGCTTCGATGGCAACCAGGAAATCGTCCTTTTCTACCGCCTGTCCCGGCTTGATCCCGACCTCCACGACCGCGCCGGGCATGGGCGCGCCGACATGGTGCATGTTGTCCCGGTCGGCTTTGGGGTGGCGATGTACGGAGGCAGCCATCGCCCGATCCGGAACTTTGACCTCGCGCGGCTGGCCGTTGAGTTCGTAGAGCAGCGTGACCATGCCCTGATGGTCCGGCTGGGTGCGGGCGATCAACTTGATGAAGAGCGTCTTGCCCTCCTCGATAGTCACCGCCGTCTCCTCGCCCGGCTCCATGCCGTAGAAGAAGACGGTCGTGGGAACCGGGCTGACATCCGAGAACTCGCGCCGATGGGCGGAGAAGTCGGTGAAGACCTTTGGGTACATCAGGTAGGAGAGCACGTCTTCCTCGGAAGGCTTCCGGTGAATTTTGGCCTCCACCTCCGTGCATTTTGCCTGGAAATCCACCGGGGGCAGTACTTCGGCCATGCGCCCCTGCACTGGCTTGCGGCCCTTAAGCACCGCCTCCTGAAGCTTCGGCGGGAATCCGCCCTCCGGATAGCCGATCTCGCCCAGGAACAGGCCGACGACCGATTCCGGGAACTGTAGCTCTGGCGCGCGCTCCAGCAGCGTCTCCGGCGTGAGGTTATGGGTGAGCATGAAGAGCGCCAGGTCGCCGACGACCTTGCTGGAGGGCGTCACCTTCACGATGTCGCCCAGCATTTCGTTGACGACCGCATACATCCGCTTCAACTCCGGCAGCCGGTCGCCCACGCCCATCGCCTCGGCCTGCGGGCGCAGGTTGCTGTACTGCCCGCCGGGAATCTCATGCAGATAGACGTCGCCCGCGCTGGATTTCAAGTCGCTCTCAAACGGCGCGTATTGCTCCCGGACGGCCCGCCAGTAGTCGGCATGGCGCATCAGGGCCAGCAGATCCAACTGTGTATCGCGCGGCTGGCGCTGGAGGGCGGCGACCAGGGCCTCCAGGCTCGGCTGGCTCGTCAGCCCCGACATGGAACTGATGGCCGCGTCCACCACGTCCACGCCCGACTCGGCGGCAAACAGCAGCGACGCCACCTGCCCCCCGGCGGTATCGTGCGTGTGGAAGTGGACCGGAATGCCGACCTCCTGCCGGAGCGTCTCCACCAGCTTGCGGGCGGCGTAGGGACGACACAGGCCCGCCATGTCCTTGATGCCGAGCATCGTCGCGCCCGCCGCCTCTAACTCCTTCGCCAGGCGGACGTAGTAGTTGAGATTGTATTTGGGCCGGGACGGATCGAAAATGTCTCCCGTGTAGCAGATGGCGGCCTCCGCAATCGCGCCCGCCTCCCGCACCGCCTCAATCGCGGGCAGCATCGCCGGGACGTAGTTGAGCGAGTCGAAGATGCGGAAGACGTCTATCCCGTCGCGCGCCGCCACCCGCGCAAACTCTTTCACGACGTTGTCCGGGTAGTTGGTATAGCCGACGGCGTTGGAGCCGCGCAGCAGCATCTGAAACAGGATGTTCGGGATGCGCTCCCGCAGGACGGCCAGCCGCTCCCAGGGGTCTTCGGAGAGGAAGCGCATGGTCACGTCGAAGGTGGCCCCACCCCACATCTCCAGGGAGAACAGGTTCGGGAAGTCGCGCGCGATGGCCCCGGCGGCGGGCAGCATATCGTAAGTTCTGAGCCGTGTCGCCAGCAGGGATTGGTGCGCGTCGCGCAGCGTCGTGTCGGTCACCAGTAGCCGCTTCTGCTCCCGCACCCACGCCGCAAACTTCTCCGGGCCGAGCCGCTTGAGGATGTCCCGCGTGCCCTCCGGCACGGGCGAGTCCTGATCGTAGGGCGGCACGACGGGCGGCCTGAGCTTTTGGGGCCGGCTGTCGGCGGGAACCTGCGGGTTGCCGTTGACCGTGATGTCGCCGATGAACTTGAGCAGCTTGGTGCCTCGGTCGGCGCGCTCCGGGAAGTGAAAGAGGTCGGGCGTCTCCTCAACGAAGGTGGTGGTGCATGTGCCCGCGCGGAACGTCGGGTTATTAATGACGTTCTCCAGGAACGGGATGTTGGTCTTGACGCCGCGAATGCGGAACTCGCTCAGCGCCCGCACGAGCTTGTTGCAGGCGTCCTGGAAATCCAGACTCCACGCCGAAACCTTGACGATCATCGAGTCATAGAAGGGCGTGATGACCGCACCGGTGAACGCCGTGCCGCCGTCGAGCCGGATGCCGAAGCCGCCCGCCGAGCGGTAGTGGGTGATGCGGCCATAGTCGGGGATGAAGTTGTTGGTCGGGTCTTCGGTGGTAATGCGGCACTGGATGGCGTAGCCGCGCATCTGCACCGCGTCCTGGTTCGGCAGGCCGATGGCGGGGTCGGAGAGCGGGTAGCCTTCGGCGATGTGAATCTGGCTCTTGACGATGTCAATCCCCGTGATCATCTCGGTAACGGTATGCTCGACCTGGATGCGGGGGTTCATCTCGATAAAGTAGTAGTTGCCGTCCTGGTCTACCAGGAACTCGACCGTGCCTGCGTTGCGGTAGCCGACGGAGGCGGCCAGCCGGACGGCGGCGGCATAGAGCTTTTCGCGCAAGGTCTGGGGCAGGGAGATGCTGGGGGCGATCTCGATGACCTTCTGGTGGCGCCGCTGCACGGAGCAGTCGCGCTCAAAGAGATGGAGCGTGTTGCCATAGGCATCGGCGAGAACCTGCACCTCAATATGCTTGGGATGGCGCAGGTACTTCTCCAGGAAGATGTCCCCGCGCCCGAACGCCGCCTCGGCCTCGCGCGTGGCGGCGATGAAGTGATCTACTAACTCCCTTTCGTCGTTGGCGACGCGCATCCCGCGCCCGCCCCCGCCAAAAGAGGCTTTCAAAATCACCGGATAGCCGACCTGCGCTGCCCAGTCCGCCGCTGTCTGCGCGTCGGGGACCGGCTCCGCCGTGCCGGGCACGACCGGGATACCCAACTCCTGGGCGTTGCGCCGGGCGGCGGTCTTATCTCCCATCGCCTCCAGAATATCCGACGACGGCCCGATGAAGACGATCCCGGCAGCTTCGCAGGCGCGAGCGAAGTCGGGGTTCTCCGCCAGAAACCCGTAGCCGGGATGAATGGCGTCTACCGCATGGCGTCTGGCGATACGGATTATCGTCTCAATATCCAGGTACGCCTTCAGCGGATCGCGGCTTTCGGGCAGCGGGTAGGTTTCGTCGGCCTTATAGCGATGGAGGGCGCCGCGATCCTCTTTGGAATAGATGCCGAGCGTGCGGATGCCAAGCTCCGCGCAGGCGCGGAAGACACGGATGGCGATCTCGCTGCGGTTGGCAACCAGAACGCGGTTAAAGGAGCGGACAGGCATGGGACGAGCTTTCTTTGACAACGTTGATCAAGATAGGTAAGCAAGCGCGCTTCTCGCTTCGGCGCGATAGCGTAAAATCGGTCTCTATTACATTCGCGACAGGAAGCGCTATCCCCTGCGCGAACAAGTTAGAATTGATGGAAGGCGGCCCAGGACTTCTCCTGCCGACTTTGCAGATTATGTGACATCGTTTGTGAAGCGAACAGAGTGCCAAAAAGCAGAGATCTGGCATTCGTGCCGACCTACCTGGCGCGTAATCTCCATCCTCATCTGCTGAAGCGCCGCAGACTGGGCTTGCTCTCGTAAAAGCAGAGCACGCCAACGCCCGCCCTCTGAGCGAACGCATTGGGCGCGGTACGGACAGGCCGACAAAGGTCATCTCAAAATAAATTCAAAAAATTTCGCCGTACTGCAACAAACGATCCTAGGAGGCGTATAATTAGATAACATACAGTAAGGCGGCAAACATAATGAGAGACCCATTCCATACGACTTCGAAACGGGGAGCCATACTTCAGCAGGCGTTGACTCGATTTCCTGATCTCAATGTTAACGCGATCGAAGCCCACGTAGCATTAGAGAACACCGCGGAAATCGCCGCTACGCTCACATTTACGCCACTCGAAGAGCACGGTATCTCGCGCGGAAAGTTCCATATTCTCATGTACCTGACCATGGAAGAGATGCTGGGAAACGAGGCGCCAAGTCCCTCCGCCATTGCCGGGAGCCTGGGGGTCACACGGGCAACCGTAACACAACTCCTGGATGGACTGGAGCGCGACCGCTTTGTCGAGCGTCGGAACGTCGGGCATGATCGCAGAGCGCAGGCCATCCACCTGACGGAGGAAGGAAGGCGTCTATTCGATGTACTCGTTCCCTCGATCAGCCGTAAAATCGCCCGGTTTTACTCGCCGCTCAGTCCGAACGAAAGGCAGACTCTGATAAAGCTGCTCACAAAGCTGGCGGCACAAAACTCGGAACTCGCAGGCCGGTAGGACGTAACTCCCCGGCATCTGTTCCGGGTGACTTATGCCCATTTAGTTAGGTAGCATACAGTATCTCGCCTTATAGTATGGCGGCTAAAATACCGAGACATTCCATCAGGCTTGTCCTGCAAAGAGGAACATGAGTAACAATCCGCCGTTCGGGGGATGTCCTTTATTGCAAAAACGGCTAGACTTCCCACAAGGCGCTTATGTTCTTCTGCCGCACGGATAGGGTCACTTCACTTAGCGCAGGCTTGCGAACAGAGCAAGCCCAACGAAAGGAGACGCAGATGAGAAAGTTCATTGTGGTGATTTTCCCGAACGAGACCACCGCCTATGAGGGAACGCGAGCGTTCAAGGAGTTGGATGCCGAAGGCAGCCTAACTCTCTACGGCATGACGGTGGTCGCCAAGGAGACCGACGGAAATCTGTCGGTCAAACAGGACGCTGACCAGGGACCTCTGGGCCTGGCGGTCGGCACGCTCACCGGCGGCCTGATCGGCTTGCTCGGCGGCCCGGTGGGAGTCGCGATTGGCCTGGGCGGCGGCGCGCTGATCGGCAGTGTGAGCGACCTGTTCAATCTGGGGGTGAGCGCGGACTTCATCCAGGAGGTTTCGCAGCACCTCATCCCGGGCCGGCTCGCGCTCGTTGCGGACGTGGACGAGGAGTGGATCACGCCCCTCGATACCCGGATGGAGGCGCTCGGCGGCATTGTCGTGCGCGAGTGGCGGGCCGATGTCGAAGACGAGCTGTACCTGCGGGAAGTCAACGCGCGCAAGGCGGAGTTGGCGCAACTGAAAGCGGAATTCGCTCAAGCCCGCGAGGAGAACCGGGCGAAGGTGAAGGCGCGCATGGAGGAGGCGCAAGCCAAACTGGACGATGCTTTGACTCGCGCCCAGACCTGGCTCGATCAGCGCAAAGCGGAGACGGAAGCGAAGGCCAACGCGCTGCAAGAGCAGGCCGCGAAGGCCAGGGACGAGACCAGAGCGAAGATCGAGATGCGCATCACTGTGATGCGCGAAGACTACCACCGGCGCGCGGAAAAGCTGAAGCAGGCGCGGGAACTGGCGAAAGAGGCGCTCAGGCCGTAAAAGCGCTGGCGGCTTCGGTCGCGGGGCGTCTCCTCTCCCGCTCAGAGGAGACGCCCTGCGACCGAAGGCCTGGGAGGACGGCGCGCTCTACGTCGGCGCGGGTTTCACACGGAGCAAGACGTTTCATTATGCAAGACGTTTTACCTGGGAGAAAGGAGAACGATCATGTTGACACAATTAAGCCGCTACTGGTGGGTGATCGCCCTGCGGGGCGTCGTGGCGATCCTCTTCGGGATCATCGCCTTCAGTCAGCCCACGACCACCCTCGTGGCCCTGGTCTGGCTCTGGGGAGCCTATGCCATCGCCGACGGGGTCTGCGCCCTCTTCGCCTCGGTTCGCGCTGCCGAGCAAGGCCGGAACTGGGGGATGCTGCTGCTGTCGGGCCTCTGCGGGATCGTCGCCGGGATCATCGCCTTTGCCTGGACAGGGATAACCGCCCTGGTGCTGCTCTATCTCGTCGCAGCCTGGGCGATCGTGACCGGCATCTTGGAGATCGCGGCGGCGATAGGACTGCGGCAAATTATCGAGGGCGAATGGCTGCTGGGTCTGAGCGGCGTTCTCTCCGTTCTGTTGGGAGTGGCGCTCATAGCCAACCCCCGGGCGGGACTGGTCGCCACCGTATGGATGATCGGCGTCTACGCCCTGCTCTTCGGAGTAACGATGCTGGCGCTGGCGTTCCGCCTGCGGACGCTGGGCCATCCTTCCGTTCCGCATTCTACGACGGCGTGAGCCGGACGCCGATCTCCCGGAGCGCTCCGGGAGATCGGCGTCCTCCTGGATTTTGTCCCGAAAAACAGGACTGTCGCCTGAAAGGAGCAGCCCTGTTTCCATTACGGTCTGTTCGCATCCATGCGACGGCTTCTATGAGAAGGTTCAGCGATGCTAAAAACGATCTCAAATCTGTCCCTCTGTGCGTTGCTGGTTCTCTTTATTTCCTGGCCTGTCGGCGGTCAAGAGGCCGGAACGTCCAAACCGGCCGCCCAGCAACCCTCCAATGTGCAGGAACTCCTGGCCTGCCTGGAACGGGCCGCCGCCGACTTGCAGGACTACACCGTGACCGGAACGACCGAGGCGCACGGAAAGAAACAGACGTTCAAAATGGCCTTTAAGCGGCCCCACTTCGTCCGCATTGACACGCCCGACGGGCAGGTCGCCGTACAGCCCAACAGCGAGATCAAAGGCCGCCTGGGGCATGGCCCGCTTGGGAAGATCGCGCAGACGTTGGGCCGCCGCGACAAGCGCCTCCAGGATGCCGAGGGCATTCCTTTCTATGAGTCGGACTTTGTGTCCATGCTGGCGCGTGTTCAGGCGCAGATCAAAGGCGGCGCTGCCGCAGCCATGCAGGCGAGCGCGACCTCCTACCTTCTGGAGATCCGTTCCGGCGACACAGCCTGGAAATATCGGCTTGCCAAAAGCGACTTTTCCCTGCAAGAGAGCAGCCGCTGGGTGAACGGCAAGCAGGCGGAGATCACGCGCTATGCGGATTTTCACGCGAACACGGGAATTAAGACCGCCTTTTTCAGATTTTGAGCGTACTCTGCCACTACGTTGGCAGGAAGGGTAATGCAGGCGGTCTACGCGAATCGAAAGGAGGAGCAAATGCCTGATCTGGCGAGAGAGGACTCTGCGGCCCCCCGCGCGTCCTCCGATCTATCCTCACTGGAGGAAGCGCGAGCTGAGGACGCCCAAGACCTGGCAAACGCTCGCCTGGATGAGGGGGACGAAGGCGCAGAGAGACCCTGGTGGCGCAGCATCGGTCCGGGCCTGATCACCGGCGCGGCGGATGACGATCCCTCCGGCATCGGAACCTACTCGGTCACGGGCGCGCAGTTCGGCTATCGCCTGCTCTGGCTGGTTCCCTTCTGCCTTCCCTTGATGATCGCTATCCAGGAGATGTGCGGGCGGATTGGCGTCGTCACCGGCAAAGGACTGGCGGCAGCCATCAAGGAACACTATCCCAGGTGGATGCTCACCGGGGCGATTCTGCTGCTGATCGGGGCCAATGTTACCAACATCTATGCTGACCTCAACGTCATGGCGGCCTCGGCACAGATGCTGTTTCACGGCACGTTCGTCTTCTGGCTGACGCTGCTGGCGGCAGGGATCATCGGAATGCAGATCGCCGTGCCGTATCGGCTCTATGTGCGCTGGCTGAAATGGCTCTGCCTGGCCTTGCTGGGGTATGTCGTGACTGCGTTTATGCCAGGCACGCACAACGACTGGGGACAGATCGCCCGGCATCTCTTCATGCCGGAGTGGCAGAACAATCCCCGGTTCCTCCTGACGGTGGTAGGGTTTTTGGGAACGACGATTTCGCCCTATCTGTTCTTCTGGCAGGCCGGTGAGGAGGTCGAAGAGGAGATCGAGGCAGGCAAGGAGGATGCGCCCGGACACCGCATCGCTCCCGCCGATGACAGGGAGATACGCAGCCTGCGCCTGGATACGATCATCGGGATGTTTGCTTCTCAGGCCGTGACCTTTTTCATCATACTCTGTACAGCCACGGACCTGCACGACAAAGGCATCACCGACATCAACACCGCCCAGGACGCCGCGCGGGCGCTGCTGCCTCTGGGCCGGGCGGCCTATTGGCTCTTCGCCCTGGGTATTCTGGGAACCGGCTCACTTGCCATACCGACGCTGGCCGGCTCGATAGGTTATGCGGTCGCCGAAGCCAACGACTGGCGCTATGGGCTGTATCGCCGGTTTGCACGCGCACGCGCGTTTTACCTGGTCATTGCCGCGGCGGTTGTAGGCGGCTACGCGCTGAACTTTGTCAAGAGCATCAGTCCGGTCAAAGCGCTGCTCTATTCGGCGGCCATGAACGGCGTGTTCGCGCCGCCGTTGATTGTGATCCTGCTGCTCGTCTGCAATAATCGCAACATCTTTGGGAACCGCAGCAATGGGCGGCTGTCTAACATTTTAGGCGCGATCACGGTGGTATTCATGGGGGCCGCAGCGGCGATCTTGATCTGGGCGCTCATCACGGGGAGGGCCGCAAGTTGAGCACCGATGCCGTTCTTCACCCGACGATGGGCTTGCTCTTTTCACAGCCGCCGTGAAGACCGGCTGCTTATGAGCAGCGCTGATAGCCCACAAACCAGAGAAGGGAAGGAGTTGCTTATGTTCCAGGTCAACGATGCCCTGCTTGAATTGTTCCAGGCGCATGACATCCATGCTACCCTTCATGGCGAATGGATCATTTTTTCCGCAACACCATACACGAGCCAATGCCTCGATTGTTCGCGAGCTCAGGCAACAGGCTGCGATATCTGTCCAGCTAGACGTGCGATTTGAGATCGCGCCGGGACGCACTATCATCGAATCGTTCTCGGGGGTTGGCGAGACAAGAGAGAAGGCCGTCTCTGATGCCTTCGACAATTTTGCCCTCAATTCATTCCATGTGCTTCTTGCGGCCTTTCTCGACCCAAACGATGATCACGTTTCCGAGGAGGAATGGATAATCGGCGGCGAAAAGAGACGCGTGACGTTGGGCAACATTGGGGTTCGGGGCAAGCCGCCCGTTTCAGGGGAGCAGTTGGGCGGCTGGTTCGAGCCGTTTGAGCAAAAGATCAAGGAGAAATCTCTCGGTCCGGAGACGTACTGGATGCGACTGTACTATGGACAGAGACAGGGCAAGACAATGGCCTGTGAAGTTCTCCTGGACAATACGGTGTGGGAGGAGATGCAGACGGCAATAGCCGCCCTTGACTGGCCGCCTGGCGAAGAGTTCTACAGTGTCCGTCTCTTCCTGGTCATTCACGGCCAGAATGGAGATGCCTTGACTCCAGTAAACACAACTTCGCTTCACGGACAATCCACGCCCAAAACCCAAGCCTCGGATGCAAAAGCCCGCCTCCCCTGGTGGCGGTTCCGGCGTCGCTAAGGCGATAGGATAGCAGCGCGGCGATGGATGTGTCTGGGGTTGTTTTCACAATCTTTCAAGATGAATAGGGAGTGTCCCTTGAGAAAGCGACTACGCAAGAAAAAGCATATCGGCGAGTTCCAAGAGCTTGGCTTCCAGGTGGAGTGGCGTTGGTCCCAGCCGCTAGATGTGGATGCATTTGAGCAGTTCTGGGAACGATTCCTGGCGTTGATTGAAGCGAAAGGCTTGACTTTCGGCGGCGGCAGTGATGCGGAGCATGGCTCCGGCTTTATCTGTAGCGCGCGCCCTGGGTCGGCAGAGGAGCAAGACCGTTCCGAGGTTAAAGCCTGGTTACTGGAACAGCCGCACATAGCTCAGGTTGATGTCGGCCCTTTGGAAGATGCCTGGCATAGCAGCAATCGTCAGTATGCCCAATGTGAGCGATGGCTGACACGAGAGCATAACTCAACAACGGAACCAGGAACCGTTTTGCGTCAAGAGCGAGTGATGATACCGCCGGTGTATGGGAGCCGAAAGTATACTGCTCATATTCGCTGTGTGCGGTGGTACTGACGTGTTTCCATTGGCTGAGTGCGTCTCTTAACATTGTTCGCTTATCAGGCGTGCTATAATATAGGCAATATAGGCAGACTTTAATTGCGAGGGGGACCATGAGCGAACTGGTGAGCATTGTCTATAAGCCGCAGGATGTAGACGAACCCGTTAGCGGCTATACGCGCGTGCCGTTGCAGGAGGCGCGGCTGATCGAAGGCTATGGCATCGAGGGCGACGGAAAGGGCGGCGTTTCCGGACGGAATTTGAACCTCATGTCGGCGGAGTCGGTGCGGGGGCTGGCGCAGGAGGGCTTTCGTACCGGGCCGGGACAACTCGGCGAGCAACTGATCATCGGTGGGCTGGACGTGGATGCGCTGCCCGGCGGGACGCGCCTCCAGATTGGCGAGACGGCGTGTGTGGAACTGACGAAGCCGCGTACGGGCTGCGCCACCTTTGAGCGGCATCAGGACAAACTGCGGCAGGAGGCCGCCGGACGCATGGGCATGATGGCGCAGGTGATTGTAGGCGGCACCATCCGGGTAGGCGATCCGGTGCTGGTTCTAGATTAATAGGATGGCTCACGTTCTGGCTTCCCTCCAGACCGGCAATGCGGCGATGTTGAGATGCCGCGCCCCATCGAGCGGCAGCGCGGAGGGGCCGACAGAGGGGAAATCAGCAGGCGCTTCCATCTGTACGGTCTGTACGGCGGCGCTGTCTCCGACGATGTCCGTCGGCTCCTGTGCCCGGCCCGCGATGGTGTTGCCCGCGAAGTAGATGCCTGTACAGCCGGCGGCGACGGAGAGTGCCGGGCCTTTGCCCGGCGCAAACGTGTTGTCCAGGATGGCGATGTTATGCAGGCCGCCTGCAATGCAGATCTCATATTCGGCGTCGCCGCGACGAGCCGTCGTGCGGCCAGGTACGCCCCGGTGAATGCGTGCAATGCCGGTCTCCTGTTCGGCGGCGCCGCGACAGTTGGGGCCGATAGTGTTGGCTTCGATCCGTATCCTGTCGCCGCCTTGCACCGCGGGACGCCGAAAGGCGATGCCCTGCAATTGGTTGCCGACGATCCGGTTCCCGCGAATCAGATGATCCGTATCCCGCTCCCCGATGGATATGCCCGCCGCGCCGTTGGCTTCCAGCCGGTTCTCCGCGCAGATCGAGTGCGTGGTGCGCAGGCAGTAGAAGACGCCGAAGCCGCCGTTGTCATGAACCGCGTTGCCCTCCATGACGTAGCGCACCGAGCCGCTGCCGGGATGCAGGCCGCTTCCGGTGTTGTCGTGAAGGTAGCAGCGGCGGATAAGAATGTCGGCGCACTGCTGGAAACTGATCGCGTCCCCGTTGTAATGCCGCACCTCGATGCCTTCCAGCCGCACGCGCCGGCACTGAAGCAGAAACACGCCCCCACCCCGGCAGCCGTTGAGCGCGCGCGTCTCCTCCGGGTTGCCGTCGAGCGTGAGGTTTTCCACCGCTGCCTCCGCAACGTTCCAGCCCTCAATCAGCGGGAACAGGCTCGTCACCCGCCCATTGTGCGAGGGATGGTAATCGTGGTTGAGCATCCGATCAATAAAGAAGAGGTCCCCCTGACGCGCGATGATCGTGGCTACCGTGTCATAGAAGCCGTTCGAGTGGTCGTCGTGGATATGGACGCCCATGCCGACGCGGAACGTCTCCGGCTCGGTCACAGTGAACTCGTAATGGCCGTAGCCGATATAGTCGAGCAGGGGGCTGGTGACGCTGGGAATCTTTTGCAGCACCGTCCCCGGCTCCCCCACCAAGCGCACTCCGTTGCGCAGATGTAGCGCATCCTGCATCCGGTAGGTGCCCGCCGGGATCTCCACGACGCCACCTCCGGCCTCTGCGACCGCATCCACCGCCCGCTGGAGGCTCTCGTTCGTTCTGTCCTGGTCGTGCCGGACATTTACGGTAATTCCTTTGCTCATTGGCGTTTCCTTCTCTGCTCGCAGTCCTCTTCGCTCTCAGAGTGTTTACGGAACCCGGTTGCGCCCGGCCCTAAAGGACCGGGCTGCGGACGGCAAGCCCCATAAATGGGGCTGCGCAGGGTGGATCGGTTCCTACCAAAGGCAAAGGAATCCACGCGCTCCGCCTGGAGAGCCTCTCGCAGAGGCTAACCAACCTCTCGTAGCCCGCTGATGATCCTTGCCCTTCTGAATCGGTCCTTGCCCGCGTAGGTGTCGCTAGGCGGAGGCAGGGGCCGTAACCCTGCCGACCCTTGCCGTCCATTGCAGGCCCGACCCTGGCAGTCAACCTTAAGCGCCGCTTCTACCAGGCCGAGATAATATCCTTGCCGTCCATTG
>Ga0209810_1001372_pt1 | contig 37286 bp, 42 predicted proteins | sample Coa_R1_7_FD_187159 | JGI IMG/M metagenome (GOLD analysis project Ga0209810, IMG submission 187159) | Surface soil microbial communities from Centralia Pennsylvania, which are recovering from an underground coalmine fire - Coalmine... | ecosystem: Environmental > Terrestrial > Soil > Unclassified... | reverse complement strand
CCGGGGTACGTCATGCCCCACACGAGATCGAGCAGGCGCTCGCGGGAGAGGACGATGCCCGGATGCTCGAGGAAGCAGGCGAGAAGGTCGAACTCCTTGCTCGTGAGCTCCACCAGGGTGCCGGCGACGGTCACCTCGTGCGAGTCGCGCCGCAGGACGACGTCGCGCGCGGCGAGCACCTCGTCCTCGCTACGGCGCTCGGAGCGCCGCAGTATCGCCTTGATCCGCGCCGAGAGCTCGCGCGGCGAGAACGGCTTCGCGACGTAGTCGTCGGCGCCGAGCTCGAGCCCTGCGACGCGGTCGGGCTCCTCGTCGCGGGCGGTGAGCATCACGATCGGCACCTTCGAGCCGGCCCGGATCCGGCGGCAGACCTCGAAGCCGTCCATGCCGGGGAGCCCGATGTCGAGCACCACGAGCCGCACCGGCTGGCCGCGCAGCTCGGCGATCGCCTCCTCCCCGGTCCGGCGCCAGAGGACGCGCCAGCCGTCCTGCTGCTCCAGGTACTGCTTGACGAGCTTTCCGATCGAGTCGTCGTCCTCCACGAGGAGGAGCGCGCCACCCGTTGCCCTGGCGGTCACGGCTTCAGGATAGGTGCGGCAGCGGCTGGCGGATCAACCCTGACCGGGCCCTGGACGACCCCGCTTAACCGGCACAACCTTCTCGACGTCCACAGACTGGGCCGGCCCGGTCGCGGGCCACGTCACCAGGACGTGCCACTTCGGCGCAAGCACCGACAGGGGCAGGTGCCGCCCGAACCGAACGACCTGCGTCGTGCTGGAGAGGGGAATCTGCTGGATGCGGCCGTCGAACTCGTGCAGCGTGAGCTGGGTGCTGCTGACCTGGGTGATGACGCCGCGATCGAGGTTCCACTGGGTGCCGTTCTTCTCGATCACGACGGCCCGGACCATCTTCGGGCCGAAGAGCTCGTTGACGATCGCCCGCCGGATGGCGAGGACGGGCCCGGCGAGCCACAGCGCGACGTTGAGGGCCGCGAGGACGCCGACGAGGAAGACGAACCGCCTGGAGAACATGCTCTTATTGTCGTAGTTTCGCGGCCGTTCCAGGTAAATCCGCGGTAAATCAGGTCACGGTGTACTCGGGCCCCGATCCGCCCTCGGGCGGCGTCAGCCGGCCGCCCTTCGCGGTGATCGCGCCGCACTGGATGCAATTCGAGGGAGCGAGCTCGACCAGCACGGTGCCGTCGCCCTCCTCCCTTCCGAGCTCGTACACCTGGGCGGGGCACATGTGCTCCCAGAGCCGCGCGACCTCCCGCGGCACGCGGCGCTCGATCCGGATGTGGTTCGGCTGGTCGTCGCGCGTCTTGTTGCCCGAGGCGAAGACGGAGGAGAGCTTGTCGAACGTGAGCTTGCCGTCGGGCGCCGGGTAGCTCGCGTCGCGGTCGGTGACAACGAGCGGCTGCTCGGCGTCGGGCTCCGCCCGCATCTTGCCGAGCTCGACGCGCCCCTTGGAGACCGTCATCGCGCTCGCAAGCGCGCCGCCGACGAAGAAGCCGCGCCCGAAGACCTGGCGCATGTTGCGCACCTCGTAGAGGTCCTGCCAGATGAAGCTCTCGCGCACCGCGTCGTCGTAGGACGCGAGCGCGCTCGCGGGCGTCTCGCCGCGCTGCAGCGCGCGGAACGCGGCCTCGGCGGCCAGCCGTCCCGATTCGATCGCATAGTGGATCCCCTTCAGCCGCGGCACGTTGACCATGCCGACTGCGTCGCCGCAGAGGAGAAGGCCCGGCGCGTGCAGCCGCTGCGGCAGCGAGTGGAAACCGCCGCTCGGGATCGTCTTGGCGCCCCACTGCAGGCGCTCGCCACCCTCGAGGATCCGCCGGATCTTCGGATGCGTCTTCAGCTCCTGCAGCAGGTCGTGCACCGAGAGCGACGCGTCGCGGTAGTCGAGCCCGACGACGAGGCCGATGGTGACCATGTCCTTCCCCATGGGATAGATGAAGGAGCCGCCGAACTCGCGATAGCGCTTCCCGGTGCGCAGGGGCCAGCCCATGGTGTGGATCACGCGGTCGAGCGGCTTTGCGACCTTCCATACCTCCTTGACGGCGAGCTCCCAGACCTGCGGGTCCTCGCCGCGCAGCCCGAAACGGTCGAGGGCGACCCCGGTGAGGTGGCCCTGCGTCCCCTCGGCGAGCACGGTGACCTTGGCGACGAGGTCCGAGCCCGCCTCGAAGTTGCCGAGCTCGCCGCCCTCACGGTTGCGTCCCTTGTCGCCGGTGCGGACCCCGACCACACGTCCGTGCGAGACGAGGAGCTTCTGCGCCGCGGTCTCGGAGAGGATCATCGCGCCGCCCTCCTCCGCGCGCTCGGCGAGGAAGCGGCCCAGCTGCGAGAGCGAGAAGATCCAGTTCCCGTGGTTCCGCATAGGCGGGGGCGGCGGAATCGGGAGCGCCGCACGGCGCGTCAGCACGTAGACCGACTCGCCGGTGACGGGGCCGTACGAGGGGAGGTCCTCCATGCGGAACCGACTGCCGAAGAGGCGGCGCAGGGCCCGCGGATCCACCACGGCGCCCGACAGCAGGTGCGAGCCTGGCTGCTTGCCCTTATCGAGCACGGCCACCGGCACCTCCCCGAGCCGCTCGGCCATCTCGGGGTGCTCCTCGAGCAGCTGGCCGAGGCGGATCGCGCAGGCGAGGCCGGCCGGGCCCGCCCCGACGACCAGCACGCCGACCTCGATCCGCTCGTCGGGCGGATCGGTCGGCTCGGCCAGGTAGTCGCGCGCCGAGAACGGCGGCGGGAAGTTCGACGGACGGCTCATCCCTTGCGAGCGCGGACGAGCTCGGTCAGCTTGGGCACGATCTCGTGCACGTCGCCGACCACGCCGAGGTCGCTGAACTCGAAGATCGGCGCGTTCGCGTCCTTGTTGATCGCGACGATCGTCCCGGAGCTCTGCATGCCGACCTTGTGCTGGATCGCGCCCGAGATGCCCAGGGCGACGTAGAGCTTCGGCGAGACGGTCTTGCCGGTCTGGCCGATCTGCGCGGAGTACGGGTACCAGCCCGCATCCACGACCGCGCGGGTCGCGCCGACGGCTCCGCCGAGCGCCTTCGCGAGCTCCTCGGCGAGGGTGAAGTTGTCGGGCGAGCCGAGCCCGCGGCCGCCGGCGACGATCACGTCGGCGTCCTCGATCGACTTGCCCTCCGCCTCGGCGTGCGCCTGCTCGACCATGGTCGTACGCGTGGAGAAGTCGCGCAGCTCGACCTCGACCTCGCGCGTCTCGGCCTCGCCGCCGGACTCCTGGGGATCGAAGGAACCGGAGCGGAAGAGCGCGATCCGCGGGCTCGACGTCCAGCCGACGTCGACGTAGACCGAGTCCTGCAGCGCCGGACGCTTGCCGACGAGCTCGGCCGCGCCATCTTGCGCTGGTCGCAGCTCGAGGTCGACGAGGTCCCAGTTGAGGCCCGCGTCGAGCCGGGCCGCGAGGCCGGCTGCGACGTCGGCCGCGAGGACGCTTTGCCCGAAAAGGACGGCGTCGTACTCCGGGGCGAGCTGCGCGAGGACGTCGACTCGCGGTTGCGGCAGCGGTGGAGTGAGCGAGTCGTCTCCGCTCGCCACGTGGACGTTCTTCGCACCGTGCTTGCCCAGCCGCGCCGCCAGGTCGGCGCCCGCGCCCACCACGACCGCGTCCACGTCGCCGAGCGCGGCGGCCTTGCTCAGCACGCCCAGCGAGTTCTTCACGAACCCGTCCTCGTGATGCTCGGCGAAGACGAGAAATCTCACAGCAGCCTCTTCTCGGCGAGGAAGTCGACGATCGCCTGAGCGGCGTCGGCGTCGCCTTCGATCTTGCGCGCGTCGCCGCGCGCCGGCGGGTCGCCGAGCGCGAGCACGGTCGTCCGGGATCCCGCCTCCCCCGCCTGGCCGGCCTCGATCCCGACATCCGCGAGCGAGAGGACGTCCTGCGGCTTCTTCTTCGCGCCCATGATCCCCTTCAGCGACGGGTAGCGAGGCTCGTTGATCGCGTCGCTCACAGCGACCACCGCGGGCAGGGGCGCCTCGAGCGTGTCGTAGCCGAACTCGGTCTGACGCTTGACGCGTACGGAGCCGCCGTCGACCGAGAGCTCCATCACCTGTGAGACGACGGGGCGGCCGAGGCGCTCCGCGACCGCCGCCCAGAGGACGGCGCCGTCGGCGTCGGAGGCCTGCTGGCCGAAGAGGACGAGATCGGCCTCCTCCCGTTCGAGCGCGGCGGCGAGCAGTCGGCTCGTTGCGACGAGGTCGGACCCGGCGGCTGCGTCGTCGGAGACGAGGACAGCGCGGTCGGCCCCCATCGCGAGCGCCTTGCGCAGCGAGTCGAGCGCCTGCTGAGGCCCGAGCGAGACCGCGACCACCTCGGTGTCGGAGTCGCCCTTGAGGCGCAGCGCCTCCTCCACCGCGTTCGCGTCGAAGTGGTTGAGCGCGCCCTCCCCAGACCGGTCGAGGCGCAGCGTCTGAGCGTCGATGCGGCTCGGACCCTCGGGCACGTGCTTGACGCAGACGGCGATCCTCATCCCGGCGGGACTCTAGTGATGCCGCCGCGAGGGTCGGCTCACATGCGCTTCTGCAGCGAGCGCACGTCCTTCACGAACGTGCGGGTCTCCCGGTACAGGCCCCGCTTCCGGACCGCGCCCTCGCCCTGGTACCAGCCGGCGAGCGCGAGCCGCTCGTTCCCGTGGAAGTCGTGGAGCAGATGCGCGAGGTATGCGACCCCGGCGCGCACGTTGCCGTTCGCGTCGTGGCGCAGGCGATGGCCGATCAGGACGGTCTCCGCGAAGCGGAACGTCGTCGGCAGCAGCTGCATGATCCCGCGGGCCCCGACCGAGGAGACGAGCGCATTGTTGTAGCCGGACTCCATCCACGCGAGGGCGCGCACGAGATGGACGCTGACCCCGTAATGCGCTGCCCAGCGATCCAGGAGGCTCCGGACGAACGCCACGCTCTCGGTGCGGTAGGCGACCCGGTGCGGCTCGACGTGTCGCCGGTGGGGCACGCGGAGCCGCGTCCCGATCAAGAGGAAGTGGTGCGGATCGAGATGGTTGATCCGGGCGAGCCTCGCGACAGTGGTGCCGTAGCGCCGCGCGAGCGACGTGAGCGTGTCGCCCGGGCGGACGACGTGGACGACACTCGGCACTCGGTGCCTGGAGTGACGGCGCTGCGTGGGGTGGGCGGCGAGGGGGACGCCACGCGCGAGCGGCACGTGATCGAGCCGGACGAGCGCGGTGAACGTGTGCGTTCCCACGACGCCGTCGCGACGCAGGTGCAGGCGGCCCTGCATGAGGCGCACGCCGTGCAGCGTCGGCCCGTCGAAGTACGCGTTCACGGGGACGCTGATCCCCTGGCGGACGAGCAGGAACTGGAGCACCGCGACGTCCCAGCCGAAGGCGCCGCGCCGCAGCGTGCGCGCGCCGAAGAGCGGCCGGCCGAGCGGCCCGAGGGCCTTGCGCGTCCGTGCGTTCGCGAGCCCGGTCGCGGGCAGGCCGTGGATCCGCTGGAAGGCTCGGATGGCGGCGACGGTGTTCGGCCCCGAGATCGCGTCGATCGGCCCGCGGTAGAGCCCCTGGGCGCGGAGCGCCACCTGCAGACCGGCCGTCTGCGGGTTCCGCGCGACGGCGAGCGCAGTGGGCGCGAGGGCGAACGCGCAGACGGCAACCGCTCCGATGAGAAGGATGCGTAGGCGCATGGGGTCCACGTCTACGCGGCCCCGGCCGCGAATCCTCCCCGCTTGTCCTACGCGTTACCTGCCGACGAAGCGAGGCGCGCGCTTCTCGGCGAACGCGGCGAGCCCCTCCTTGGCGTCCTCGCTCGCGAACAGGTCGCCGAACTCCTCGGCTTCGCGCTCGAGCGCGCCGGGAGAGAGGTTGAGCAGGCGTTTCGCGACGCGCAGCGCGACCGGGCTCTTCCCGGCGAGGTTCTGCGCGGTCTCGAGCGCATGGTCGAGGACAGGGTCCGCGATCGCGTTCACGAGCCCGATCCGCAGCGCCTCCTCGGCAGCGACCGGGCGGCCGGTGAGGATCAGCTCCTTCGCGACCCCGAGGCCGCAGATGCGCGCGAGCCGCTGCGTGCCTCCCCAGCCCGGGACGATGCCGAGGTCGATCTCCGGCTGGCCGAGGCGCGCGTTCGTGGAGGCGTAGCGCAGATCGCAGCCGAGCGCGAGCTCGCAGCCGCCGCCGAGGGCAAAGCCGTTGATCGCGGCGATCGTGGGCTTCGGCATCTCCTCGAGCAGCCGCGCCGCCTCGTGGCCGAGCGCCCCCCACTCCTTCGCCTCGTCCGGGCCCAGCCCGCTCATGTACTTGATGTCCGCCCCTGCCACGAAGGCGCGCTCACCCGCGCCCGTGAGGACGACGACGCGCGCCGACTCGTCCTCGGCGAGCTCGTGCAGCCTGTCGCGGAGCTCGCTCAGCGTCTCCACGTCGAGCGCGTTCAGCGCCTCTTGCCGGTCGATCGTGACGACGGCGACCGCGTCGCGGCGGTCGACCTCGACACTCACGCTGCGACGGCGCCTTTTAGGAAGTCGACGATCTCCGTCGTCGGGGCTCCCGGACCGAACACGCCTGCGACGCCGAGCTTGCGCAGCTCGTCCGCGTCGTCCTCGGGGATCGTTCCGCCGACCACGACGACGACGTCCTCCACCCCGTTCTCGCGCAGGAGCTCGAGGATGCGCGGAACGAGGGTCATGTGCGCGCCGGAGAGAATCGAGATGCCGACGGCGTCCGCGTCCTCCTGGATCGCGGTCTCGACGATCTGCTCCGGCGTCTGGTGGAGGCCGGTGTAGATGACCTCCATGCCGGCGTCGCGGAGCGCGCGGGCGATGATCTTGGCGCCGCGGTCGTGCCCGTCGAGGCCCGGCTTCGCAACGACGACGCGGATCTTCCCAGCCACGGCGCGGAGCGTAACGGAAGGCCCGAAGAGCCATGTCCGGTGTCAGACACCTGACGTGGCCGCTTCGAGCAGGGCCTCAGAAGACGGGGGTCTCACGCCACGTGCCCCACACTTCGCGCAGCGCGTCGCACATCTCGCCCATCGTCACGTAGGCGCGCGAGGCCTCCATGATCGGCTCCATCAGGTTCCGGCCGTCGTGAGCGGCGTCCTCCTTCAGCCTGGCGAGCGCTGATTCGGCCGCAGCCGCGTCCCGCCGCTCCCGCACCGCCTGCACCCGCTCGACCTGCTTTCGCTCGAGGGCGGGGTCGATGCGGAGGATCTCGATGGGCTGCTCCTCCTCGACGTCGTACCGGTTGACCCCCACGACGACGCGCTCGCCGCGCTCGACCTCCGACTGGTACCGGAAGCTCGCCTCGGCGATTTCGCGCTGCATGAAGTTCTGCTCGATCGCCGGGATCACGCCGCCGAGCTCCTCGATCCGCTCGAAGTAGTCGTAGGCCTGCCGCTCGAGCTCGTTCGTGAGCTGCTCGAGGTAGTACGAGCCGCCGAGCGGATCGATCGTGTTCACGACCCCGGTCTCGTGCGCGATCACCTGCTGGGTGCGCAGCGCGAGCCGCACCGCGTGCTCGGTCGGCAGCGCGAGCGCCTCGTCGAAGGAGTTCGTGTGCAGCGATTGCGTCCCGCCGAGCACGGCCGCAAGCGCCTCGATCGCCGTCCGGATCAGGTTCACCTCCGGCTGCTGCGCCGTCAGCGAGACCCCCGCGGTCTGCGTGTGGAAGCGCATCAGCCACGACCGCGGGTCGCGTGCCCCGTACTTCTCGCGCATCTGGCGCGCCCAGATCCGGCGCGCCGCCCGGTACTTCGCGATCTCCTCGAAGAAATCGAGGTGCGCGTTGAAGAAGAAGGAGAGCCGCGGCGCGAACGCGTCGACGTCCAGGCCGCGCTCGAGGCACGCCTCGACGTACGCGAACCCGTCGGCGAGCGTGAACGCGAGCTCCTGCGCGGCATTCGAGCCGGCCTCGCGGATGTGGTAGCCCGAGATCGAGACGGGGTGCATGAGCGGGAGCCGCTCCGCGCACCACTCGATCATGTCCACCACGAGCCGCATCGACGGCTCGGGCGGGAAGATCCACTCCTTCTGCGCGATGTACTCCTTGAGGATGTCGGTCTGGACGGTGCCGCGGAGCCGCTCGAGCGGGACGCCCTGCTCCTCGCCGACCGCGGCGTAGAACGCGAGCAGCATCGCGGCGGGCCCGTTGATCGTCATCGAGGTCGAGACCTCGCCGAGCGGGATCCCGTCGAAGAGCGTCTCCATGTCGGCGAGCGAGTCGATCGCCACGCCCTCGCGCCCCACTTCGCCCAGCGAGCGAGGGTGGTCGGAGTCGTAGCCCATCAGCGTCGGCATGTCGAAGGCCGTCGAGAGCCCCGTTTGCCCGTGCTCGAGGAGATAGCGGAACCGCGCGTTCGTCTCCTCCGCCGTGCCGAAGCCGGCGAACTGCCGCATCGTCCAGAGCCGGCCGCGGTACATGGAGGGATAGACCCCGCGCGTGAACGGATACGCGCCCGGCCAGCCCAGGTCGCGTTCGTACTCGATGTCGACGTTCTCGGGGGAGTAGAGCGGCTCGTTCTCGACCCCGGAGATGGTGGAGAAGAGCTCTCCCTCGCGCTCGGGCGTCGCCTCGTAGCGCTCGCGCCAGGCGCCGCCGCCCGGCTCTGTCTTATCTTCCGGGGGTCTCTTGGTCGTCGCCATCGCCCGAAGTGTAGGAGCCCGGCTTCCACAAAGGCTCCTCGCCGGCATTCGCGGCGCGTGCGAGGACGAAGAGGAGGTCCGAGAGGCGGTTGAGGTAGACGGCGACGAGCGGATTCGTGTCCGGAACGGCCAGAATGGCCCGCTCCGCGCGGCGACACACCGCCCGCGCGAGGTAGAGCCGGGCGGCCCGCTCGCCGCCGCCGGGCAGGACGAAGCTCTTCAGCTCGGGCAGCGCCGCATTCGCCTCGTCGATCTCCGCTTCGAGCCGTCCGATGGCGTCGTCGGTGATACGCAGGCGATCCTCGTTTCCAGCGAACGGAACGGAGAGGTCGGCGCCGAGGTCGAAGAGCTCGTTCTGGATGCGCTCGAGGCCGCCCGCCCAGCCGACGAGCGAGTTGAGCTCGTCGACGTCGCCCATCGCCGCGACGCGCGGGTCGAGCTTCGAGACGCGCGAGCCGTCGCCGAGGCTCGTCTCGCCCTTGTCGCCGCCGCGCGTGTAGATGCGCGTCAGGCGGACGGGCTCCTCGCGCTTGCGCATGCCGCGTAGCCTACGGCGATGATCCGGCGCGCGACCGCCGACGACGTCGAGGAGATCGTCGCGATCTACGAGCCGTCGTTCGGGCTGCTCGACTTCCTGCCACGGCTCCACACGCACGAGGACCACCTCGGCTTCTTCGGGCACTGCGTCCGCGACTGCGAGGCCTACATCCTCGGCCGGGGGTTCGCGATCCTGGCGGGCGACTGCCTCACGCATCTCTACGTCCACCCGGACGAGATCGGCACCGGCGTCGGCCACGCGCTCTTCGAGCACGTCAAGACGTTGCGACCGGAGGGCTTCGAGTTCTGGGTCTTCCAGCAGAACGAGCGCGCGCGGCGCTTCTACGAGGCGCACGGCGCGGTCGCCGTCGAGTTCACCGAGGGCTCGGGGAACGAGGAGAAGACGCCCGACGTGCGCTACCGGTGGACGTCCGGCAGCTAGCGGACGGGCTCTGGCGCTGGACGGCGCCGCACCCGAACGCGGCCGACTGGCCCGACTGGGGACCGCCAGTGCCGCCGGAGGTCGGCTGCGTCTACTACGAGGCGCCGGACGCCGTCGTCCTGATCGATCCGCTGCTGCCGGCCGGCGAGGAGGACGGGTTCCTCGCGTACCTCGACCGCGACGTCGAGCGGCGCGGCCTTCCGGTCTCGATCCTCCTCACCGCCGCCTGGCACGAGCGCAGCGCCGAGGCCCTGCGTGCCCGCTACTCGGCGGGCGACCGCGTGCCCGACACCGTCGAGGCCTATCCCGTCGAGGGCGCGCCGGAGGAGCAGCTCGCCTATTTCATCCGGCCTCACCGGGCGCTCGTGGTAGCGGAGATCCTCGTCGGCGATGGGCGCGGCGGCCTCGCCCTCGTCCCGTCGCCGGCGCTGACGGACCGGGCCGCGCTCGACCGCTCGCTGTGGACGATCGCCGAGCTGCCGGTCGAGCTCGTGCTCGTCTCCCACGGTGAGCCCGTGCTGCGGGACGGCCGCCGCGCGATCGAGTCAGCCCTGGGCTAACGCGCGCTCCTGCAGGCCGAGGATCGAGCGCGCGATGACGAGCCGCTGGATCTCGCTCGTCCCCTCGTAGATCTCGGTGATCTTCGCGTCGCGGTAGTAGCGCTCGACGGGGAACTCCTTCGTGTAGCCGTAGCCGCCGAGGATCTGGATCGCCTCGCCGGTCTGGCGGCGCGCCATCTCCGAGGCGAAGAGCTTGGCCTTCGCGCCCGCCTCGGTGTGCGGCAGGTCGTTCTCCTTCAGCCAGGCGGCCCGGTGGACGAGGAGCCGCGCCGCGTCGATCTCCGTCGACATGTCCGCGAGCTTGTGCTGGATCGCCTGGAACCTGCCGATCGGCTGCCCGAACGCGTGCCGCTCCTTCGCGTACTCGCGGGCGACGTCGTAGGCGGCCTGGGCGATCCCGACGGCCTGCGCGGCGATGCCGATCCGCCCGCCGTCTAGCGTCGCCATCGCGACGTGAAAGCCCTTCCCCTCCTGGTGGAGGAGCCGGTCGGCGTCGACGAGCGCGTCGACGGCGATCGAGTTCGTGGTGGACGAGTTGAGGCCGAGCTTCTCCTCGCGACCGGTCACCCGGACGTGCTCGGCGTCGAGCACGAACGCCGAGACGCCGCGCGCGCCCGGCGTGTCGGGATCGGTGCGGGCGAAGAGCAGGAACGTGCCGGCGTACTCGGCCGTCGAGATGAACTGCTTCGCCCCGCTGATCCGCCAGCCGCCGTCCTCGCGGGTCGCGGAGGTCCGGAGCGATCCGGCATCGGAACCGGCCTCGGCTTCGGTCAGCGCGAAGGCGCCGATCAGCTCGCCCCGGGCGAGCGGCGGCACGAAGCGCGCACGCTGCTCGTCGGTCCCGAACCGGAGCAGCGGCAGCGTCACCGCGCTCGTGTGGACGGCGACCGTGACTCCCACGCCCGCGTCCCCGCGCGAGAGCTCCTCCAGAACCAGCATGTACGAGAGGAAGTCGGCCCCCGCGCCGCCGTACTCCTCGGGGACGCAGACGCCCATCAGCCCGAGCTCCGCGAGCTTCGCGAAGACGTCGCGCGGGAAATGGTGCTCGCGATCCCATTCCCCCGCGTGCGGCTCGATCTCGCCGCGGACGAAGTCGCGCGTGAGCGCCTGGATCTCCTTCTGCTCGGCGGAGAGCTCGAAGTCCATCAGCCGTAAGCGTAGAAACCGCGGCCCGACTTGCGGCCGAGGCGGCCGGCCTCGACGTGCTCGCGCAGGAGCGGGCACGGCGCGTACTTGTCGTCGCCGAGTCCCTCGTGCAGCACGTCCATGATGGCGACGCACGTGTCGAGCCCGATCAGGTCGGCGAGCGCGAGCGGCCCCATCGGGTGAGCGAAGCCGAGCTTCGCGATCGTGTCGATCGCCTCCGGTTCGGCAACTCCGTCGTGCAGCGCCCAGACGGCCTCGTTGATGAACGGCATCAGGATCCGGTTCGAGACGAACCCGGGAAAGTCGTTGGCGACCGCAGGGGTCTTCCCGAGGTCCTCGGCAAGCGCAACGATCGCCGCCGCGGTCTCGTCGGAGGTCTCGCGGCCGCGCACGATCTCGACGAGCTTCAGCACGGGCACCGGGTTGAAGAAGTGCATCCCGATCACTCGCTCCGGGCGCGAGGTGACGGCCGCGAGCGACGTGATGGGGATCGAGGACGTGTTCGAGGCGAGGACAGCTTGCGGCGGGAGCAGCTCGTCCGCGCGGCGGAAGACGTCTTGCTTGACGTCTGGGTCCTCGATCACTGCCTCGATCAACAGGTCCGCGGGCACGAGTTCGTCGGCCGGCTCGATGCGGGCGAGCACCTCGTCGGGGTCGGCTCCCCCCTTCTCCGCGAGCTTCTCGAGGCTGCGCCGTATTGTCCCGAGGCCGCGCTCGGTCGCGCCCGGAGCAGCGTCGTGGAGCGAGACGCGCCGGCCGGATGCGGCGACGACCCGCGCGATTCCCCCTCCCATCTGGCCCGCGCCCACGACGAGAACGTGGTCGAAATCCATGCCGCGGTGAGGCTATAACGTCGCGCTGTGCCCACGGTCGACGTCGACGGCGCGCGCATCTGGTACGACGAGGCCGGGAGCGGCCCGGCCGTGCTGCTCCTGCACGGCGGCCTCGGCGACTCCGGGCTCTGGGAGCGGGTCGTGCCGTTCCTCGCCGAGCGGTTCCGCACGATCCGCACCGACCTTCGGTTCTACGGCCGCTCGACAGGACCGGCCGTGCCGTGGTCGTGGGAGGACGACGTCTTCGGAGTGCTCGACGCGCTCGAAGTGGAGCGGGTGGGCCTCGTTGGTCTCTCCCTCGGCGGCCGGATCGCCTTCGACCTCGCGCTCGCTCGTCCCGAGCGGCTTTGGGCCTTGGTCGGGGTCGCTCCGGGGCTCGCCGGGCACGACGGCGCCGCGTACACCGAGGAGCACGAGGCGCGCTACGAGGCGGCCGACGACAAGCTCATGGCGATGATGGAGATCGACCTCGAGGTGTGGGCGCCGCTCGGCGCCGACGAGCGGATCCGGCAGCTGTGGCGCAGGACGCCCGACGCGAACCCCCTCCCCGAAGGCGTCGAGCCGCGCGAGCCAGCAGGCGCGCCGGCGAAGGAGCGGCTCGCCGAGCTCGCGGTGCCGACGCTCGTCGTGACGGCCGCGCACGACCCGGCCGGCTTCCGCGAGATCGGCCCGCTCGTCGCGCGCGAGGCCCCCGATGCGCGCCACGTCGAGCTCGATTCCGATCACTATCTGACGATGCGCGAGCCGGAGCTCGTAGCGCGCACCCTGGTGGAGTTTCTGGCGCAGTTCGACGCGTCTTGACCGCGCCGACTCGCCCGGACTAGGGTCGCTCAACCGAGCGGGGCCACGCCGAGCGAGCATGCTTCTGGACCGCCGCCCCGCGCGGGTCATACAGCCCTAGGAGGAGGGGAGATGCCTAAGTCACGATTCAGGCGGCCGAGCCCGGCGCTCGTCGTCGCGTTGATCGCCCTGTTCGTCTCGTTGGGCGGCACCAGCTACGCAGCGTTCAGCCTGCCCAAGAACAGCGTCGGCACGAAGCAATTGAAGAAGAACGCCGTTACCAGCGTGAAGATCAGGAATCACGCCGTCACGGCGGCGAAGCTCAACACGAAGGGCTTGACCGTGCCGAACGCACAGCACGCGAAGACCGCGGACTCCGCCACCGACGCGACTCAGGTCGGAGGAGCGTCCCTCGACTCGCTGACGATCGCACGCGGCACGACCAGCGCCTGCGATCCGTCGAGCAGCTCCTTCGTCGATTGCGGCACGGTCGATCTCACCCTGCCCCGCTCCGGGCGCGTGCTCGTGTTGGCGAGCGCGGGCTACGACGGAAGTAACAGCAACGCCTACCGAGGCGACTGCAAGCTCGTGGTCGACGGCACCACCACTGTCGGGCCGACGATCGCGAATGGGCAGGCAGTCGCTCTCGACGGAGCGACCGCCATCGTCGGCGGCCCGGGCTACAACGCGAACGGACAGGTGGCGACCGCCCTCAACGCGGTCACTGATGCGCTGCCGGCCGGCACGCACACCTTCTCGCTGCAGTGCAACCAGGCCGGGGGAAGCATCGAGTTCCCCGAGACGTACGTCGCCGCGGTGATGCTCGGAACGGCATAACCGCGGTCGTACGAACTTCGACGGCGGGGGTCGAGCGGCCCCCGCCGTCGGCGCCGAAGCTCAGACGTCGATCAAGAGCGCATCGCCCTGACCGCCGCCGGAGCAGATCGCCGCGAGGCCGAGCCCGCCTCCGTTGCGCCGCAGCTCGTGCACCATCGTGCCGAGGATGCGACCGCCGCTCGCTCCGATCGGATGACCGAGCGCGACTGCACCGCCGTTGACGTTCGCCGTCTCCGGGTCCGCGCCGAGCATCGCGAGCGAGTTGAGGGCGACCGAGCAGAACGCCTCGTTCACCTCGACCCGCTCCACGTCCTCGATCGACTTCCCCGCCTTCTCGAGCGCCTGCCTGCCGGCGTTCGCCGGCGTGCGCGCGAGCCACGCGAACTCGTCCGCGACGTAGCCCTGCGAGACGATCGTCGCCAGGGGCTCGAGCCCGCGCCGCTGCGCAAACTCCTCGGAGCAGACGACCACGCACGAGGCGCCGTCGTTGACGCCGGGTGCATTGCCGGCGGTCACCGTCCCCTCGGGATCCATGACGGGCTTCAGCGACGCGAGCTTGTCGAGCGTGGTGTCGCGGCGAATCGACTCGTCCGCCGTCACGTCGCCCACCGGCACGATCTCCTCGTCGAAGCGGCCGGCGTCCTGAGCCGCCGCGGCCCGCTCGTGCGACCGAAGCGCCCAGGCGTCCTGGTCCTCGCGCGCGATGCCGAGGTCGCGGGCGACCTGCGCCGCCTGCTGAACCATGTGGAGCTCGTCGAAGGTCGAGCGCAGGCCGTCCCAGATCATCAGGTCGAGCAGCGTGCCGTCGCCCATCCGATAGCCCCGCCGTGCCTTGGGGAGCGCGTACGGCGCATTCGACATCGACTCCATGCCGCCCGTGACGACGAGCTCGACGTCGCCGGCGCGGATCATCGAGTCGGCGATCTCGACCGCGCGGATGGAGGAGGCGCAGACCTTGTTCACGGTGTCCGACGGCACGTCGATCGGGATTCCCCCGCCGACCGCCGCCTGCCGCGCCGGAGCCTGCCCGGCGCCCGCCTGCAGCACCTGGCCCATGATCACGTAGTCGACCTCGCGGCCTTCGAGGCCGACGCGGTCGAGCCCCGCCCGGATCGCGATCGCGCCGAGCTCGGTCGCCGGATACGCGGCGAGGCCGCCGTTGAGCTTCCCGAACGGCGTCCGGACCGCCGAGACGATGACGCTTCTGGTCACGATCCCAACTTAGCCCGCGAAGCTGATGCCAGGCTCGAGCCTGAGCGCAAAGGCGACGACGAGTTGCACCGCCCGCTCGATGTCCTCCAGATCGACCATCTCGATGGGCGAGTGCATGTACCTGAGCGGCACCGAGACGAGGCCGGTCGCCACGCCGTGGCGGCTGAGGTAGACGGCGTCGGCATCGGTGCTCGTCGTGCCGCGCGTGACCTCGACCGCGAAGGGGATGCCCTCGGCCTCGGCCGTCTCGTAGAGCAGCTCGAACACGCGCGGATGAATCGACGGCCCCCGCGAGAGCGTCGGACCTCCGCCGAGCACGACCTTGCCCTCGTCCTCCGGCTCTCCTCCCCGGACGTCGTTCGCGTGCGTCACGTCGACCGCGAGCGCAACCTGCGGCTCGGTCGCGAACGCGCTCGTCCGCGAGCCGGCGAAGTCGCCGACCTCCTCCTGCACGGCCGCGACCGCGATGAAGTCGCCGGGGCCGCCACCCCGCTCCGCCAGCCGCCGGGCTGCCTCGAGCGCGACGTAGCAGCCGATGCGATTGTCGAACGCGCGAGAGGCGACTCGGCTGCCGTGCAGCGGGAGCGGCGCACCGTGCCAGACGGCGGCGTCGCCGGGACGCACGAGCTTCTTCAGCTCGTCTCCGTCCTTAGCACCGACGTCGAGGAAGAGATCTTCGTACTCGACCGGCTTCCGCTCCTCGCCCCGTCCGCGGCGGAGCTTCTGCACCCGCGCCGCCACGACCCCGGGCAGCGGCCCGTCGCGGGTCAGGACATCGACGCGCTGACCCACGAGCACGTGCGGGTTGAAGCCGCCCACGGGCCGCACTGCGGCGATCCCGTCGTCACCGAGATGCGTGACGACGACGCCGATCTCGTCGATGTGGCCGACCACGGCGAGCGAAGGCCCAGCGGCGGTGCCGGAGACCCGTACCCACGAGCTGCCGAGCACGTCGGACGAGACCTCGCCGACCGGCTCCGCCGCCTCCCGCCACACCACGGCAGGGGCACGCTCCTGCCCGGAAGGACCGGGCGTCGTCAGCAGCCGTTCGAGCAGCTCCGGCAGGGCCATCGCCGCTCGACACTACCTGCGCCCTCTGCCCCGGCCCCGCGGTAGCGTCCCGGCGTGAAGCTGCGGACGCTGCCCGACAGCTATGCCGTGGTTCGCCTCCAACCCGGCTCGGAGCTGCCGGAGTGGGTCGACATCGGGCCGTTCCGCTCGGTCACGCGCACCGAGCACGAGGTCTCGGTCGTCTGCCGCGACCACGACGTGCCCGAGGGCGAGAGCGTCGACCGCGGCTGGACGGTGCTCGAGGTTATGGGCCCGCTCGACTTCTCCCTCAGCGGCGTGGTCGCGTCGCTCGTCAGCCCGCTCGCGGAGGCGGAGCTGCCGATCTTCGTCATCTCCACCTTCGAATCGGACTACGTCCTCGTCCGTTCGTCCGATCTCGGCCGTGCCGCCGACGCGCTCGAGGACGCCGGCCACGTCTTCGCGGCTTGACGGCCCCGCAGGGCGCGCCTACCCTGCGGCCATGACTTCCGTCCTCGGGCGGTGGGCCTGGCGCACCGAGCGTGGCGGGAGCCTGCGCGCACGCTGAACGCGCCGCACAGCCCGTCCGCTCGTATCCGGCTCCGCAAGGAGCCTTTTTCATGCCCGTAACCGAGCTCCCAACCGACCTTCTCACGCCGCTCGGCGCATACCTCAGGCTGCGCGAGAACGCCGCCGGCTCGTTCCTGCTGGAGTCGGTGGAGCGAGGGCGACTCGGGCGATACAGCTTCGTCGGCGCGGGTTCCCGACTCGTCACGTTCGAGGAGGTCGAGGAGCTCGGCGAGCCGGTGGTGGGGTACCTCGGCTACGACGCCGTCGCGACGTTCGAACCGACGGTGCCGCTGCCGGAGGTGGGGCCTGCCGTGCGCGAGAGCCTCTTCCTCGTTCCCGACGTTCTGCTCCGTTTCGACCACGCCCGCGGGGTCGCCGAGCTGCTGCGCGGTGCCGCGCCTGCGCTCGACGGCCCGGCTCTTCCGCTGCCCCGTACCGAGAGCCCGCGCGGGCCGCTCGACCGCGAGCCGTCCCGGGAAGAGCATCTGCACCGCGTCGAGCGCGCCAAGCAGCACATCCGCGAGGGCGACGTCTTCCAGGTCGTGATCGCGCAACGCGCGACCCGCCCCACCTCGGCCTCGGCGGTCGAGCTGTATCGCGCGCTCCGGCGCGTCAACCCGTCGCCGTACCTCTTCCTGCTCGAGCTTGGCGATATCGCGCTCGTGGGCAGCTCGCCGGAGACGGTCGTGAAGTGCGCCGGACGCCGCGCCGAGCTCAATCCGATCGCCGGCACGATCGCGCCCGGCGAAGGCGACGCGGCCGCGCTCCTCTCGTCGGAGAAGGACCGCGCCGAGCACACCATGCTCGTCGACCTCGGTCGCAACGACCTCTCTCGCGTCTGCGTGCCCGGCTCCGTGAGCGTCGCCCGCTTCATGGAGCCCGAGCGCTACTCCCACGTGACGCACCTCGTCTCGGAGGTCGTCGGCGAGCTCCGGGACGGGGTCACACCGTTCGAGCTGCTGCGCGCCTGCTTCCCGGCCGGCACAGTCTCGGGCGCGCCGAAGGTACGTGCGATGCAGATCATCTCGGAGCTCGAGCGCTACCGCCGCGGGATCTATGCGGGCGCGGTCGGCTACTACCTCCCGGAGACCGGGGAATTGGACACCTGCATCGCGATCCGCACCCTGTGGCTCCGCGACGGCGTCGCGCACCTGCAGGCGGGGGGCGGCATCGTCGCCGACTCGGATCCCGCGGCTGAGCACGAGGAGTGCCTCGCCAAGCTGCGCGCGCTCGAGGCCGCGATCGAGCTGGCAGAGTCGGAGCAGGACGGCGCACCGTGATCCTCCTGATCGACAACTACGACTCGTTCTCGTACAACCTGGCGCACCTCTTCGGTGCGCTGGGAGCGGAGGTGGTCGTGCGGCGGAACGACGAGCTCGACGCCGACGAGGCGGAGCGGCTCGCTCCCTCTCACCTCGTCGTCTCGCCCGGCCCCGGCCGCCCGGCCGCCGCCGGTGCGACGCCGGAGATCGTCGCGAGGCTGCTTCCGGGCACGCCGACGCTCGGCGTCTGCCTCGGCCACCAGGCGCTCGTCGAGGCCTGCGGCGGCGAGGTCGGCTACGCGCGCGAGCTCGTCCACGGGAAGGCAAGCCCGGTGCGACACGACGGGAACGGGCTCTTCACCGGACTGCCCGATCCGTTCGAGGCCGGGCGGTACCACTCGCTCGCCGCCACGAGGCTGCCGGACGTGCTCGAGCCGACCGCGTTCGCCGACGACGGAGAGGTGATGGCCGTGCGGCATCGCGAGCTGCCCGCGGTCGGCGTGCAGTTCCACCCGGAATCGGTGCTGACCCCCGAGGGGCCGGCGCTCGCACGCAACTTCCTCGAGGGGAAGCTGTGATCCGGCAGGCGCTCGCTCGGCTGCTCGACGGCCACGACCTCTCGCGCGAGGAGGCGCGCCGGACGATGGCGGTGATCATGGCCGGCGAGGCGTCGGATGCTCAGATCGCGGGCTTCCTCGTCGCCCTGCGCGCAAAGGGCGAGACGGCCGACGAGATCGCGGGCTGCGCCGACGCGATGCGCGAGCACGTGCTGCGCGTCGCTCCCGAGCGCACCGACCTGGTGGACGTGGTCGGCACCGGCGGCGACGGCGCGAACACGTACAACATCTCGACCGCCGCCGCCCTCGTCACGGCAGCGGCCGGAGCCGCTGTCGCGAAGCACGGGAACCGAGCGGCCTCCTCTCAGACCGGAGCCGCGGACGTGCTCGAGGCGCTCGGTTTCCGGCTCGAGCTGCCGCCGGAGCGGATCGAGCGCTCGATCGACGAGCTCGGCTTCGGCTTCCTCTTCGCGCAGGCGCACCATCCGGCCATGCGGCACGCGGCTCCGGTCCGGCGGGAGCTCGCGACGCGTACCGTCTTCAACGTGCTCGGACCGCTGACGAACCCCGCCGGCGCCCGCGCGCTGGTGCTCGGCGTCTATTCGCCGGACCTCGCCCGGACGCTCGCCGAGGCGCTCCTCCAGCTCGAGACGACGCGCGCGTACGTCGTGCACGGCGCCGGCGGCATCGACGAGCTCTCGCCGTGCGGGCCGAACCTCGTCTGCGAGGTGAGCGGCGGACAGGTGAGCGAGTACGAGCTCGATCCGCTAGAGCTCGGCATCGAGCGCTGCGACCCGGGCGAGCTGCGAGGCGGCGACCCGCAGACGAACGCGGCCGCGCTGCGGGACGTGCTCGGCGGCGCGGACGGCGGGCACCGCTCGGCAGTGCTCCTCAACGCTGCCGGCGGGATCGCCGCGGCCGGTCATGCCGAGAGCCTGCGCGAGGGGATCGCGAGAGCGCGTGAGGCGATCGACTCGGGCGTGGCAGCGGCGCGGCTCGACGAGCTGGTGGAGTTCTCCCGCTCATGAGATTCGCCGAGAGCCTCTCGCGGCCCGGCTTCGGCGCGATCGCCGAGTTCAAACGGCGCTCGCCGTCGGCCGGGGACATCAGCCCCCGGGCTCGGCTCGAGGACGTCGTGCCCGCCTACGAAACGGGAGGCGCCAGGGCCGTCTCCGTCCTCGTCGACGAGGCATTCGCGGGCTCACTCGACGACCTGCGCGCCGCTCGGGCCGCGACGGGTCTGCCGCTGCTGGCGAAGGGCTTCTTCTCGACCGAGGAGCACCTGCGCGAGCTGCGGGAAGCGGGTGCCGACGCGGCGCTCCTCATCCTCCGCGATCTCGACGACGCCGCCGCCGCGCAGCTGATGCGTACCGCCGAGGAGCTCGGGCTCGACATCCTCGTGGAGGCTCACGACGCGGAGGAGCTGGCGCGAGCGACCCGCCTCGACGCTCGCGTGATCGGCGTCAACGCGCGCGACCTCGGCACGTTCTCGATCGACCGGACCGCTCAGCTCGGCCTCGTCGCGAAGGCGCCTGGCGACCGGGTCATCGTCGCGGAAAGCGCGATCCACACGCGCGCTCAGGCAGCGGCCGCAGAGCTCGCGGGTGCCCACGCAGTCCTCGTCGGCACGTCGCTGATGCGCGCGGCCGAGCCGGGCGCGAAGCTGCGCGAGCTTCTCTCGCGGCCGCTCGTCAAGGTGTGCGGCCTGACGCGGCAGGAGGACGTCGATGCGGCGATCGAGGCCGGCGCAGACCTGTGCGGCTTCATCTTCGCCGAGGGCTCGCCGCGGAAGGCGACCGAAGTCCTGCCGGTGCCCGAGACGGTGCTCAGCGTCGCCGTCTTCGTCGGCGAGCCCGAGGACCGCGGCAGCGATCTCGTGCAGCTGTACGAGCGCGAGGAGGGCACGGTGCGTGGGCGCGACGGCGCCCTGCTCCGCGACGGGGCGAAGGTCGCCCGCGTCGCCGACCTGCCCTGGGACGGCGAGGATCCCGACCACTGGCGGAAGGCGCGCGGCGACGACCGCCTCGTCCTCGCGGGCCGGCTCGGCCCCGACAACGTGCGCGACGCGATCGAGGCCGTCGAGCCGTGGGCCGTGGACGCAGCATCCCGGCTCGAGTCCGCTCCCGGCATCAAGGACCACGCGAAGGTGCGGGCCTTCGTCCAGGAGGCGCGATGAGCTTCGGCGACTACGGCGGCCGCTACGTCCCCGAGACGCTGATCCCGGCGCTCGACGAGCTCGAGCGCGGCTGGCGAGAGGCGCTCGCGGACGACTCCTTCCGCGCCGAGCTCCACGGCCTGCTGACGACGTACGCGGGGCGGCCCACGCCGCTCACGCTCGCCGAGCGATTCGCGCCGGGCAAACGGATCTACCTCAAGCGAGAGGACCTCCTCCACACCGGAGCGCACAAGCTCAACAACGCGCTCGGTCAGGCCGTGCTCGCGCAGCGGCTGGGGAAGCGGCGGATCGTCGCCGAGACCGGAGCCGGCCAGCACGGCGTAGCGACGGCGACGGTCTGCGCGCGGTTCGGCTTCGAGTGCGTCGTCTACATGGGCGAGGAGGACATGCGCCGCCAGCGGCCCAACGTCGAGCGGATGCGGCTGCTGGGAGCGGAGGTGCGCGGAGTCGACTTCGGCACGAAGACGCTGAAGGAGGCGACGAGCGAGGCGATCCGCGACTGGATCACGAACGTCAAGACCACGCACTACCTGATCGGCTCGTGCGTCGGCCCCGCGCCGTACCCCGAGCTCGTGGCCGAGCTGCAGTCCGTGATCGGGCGCGAGGCGCGCGAGCAGATCCTCGCAGTCGAGCAGCGTCTGCCCGAGGCGGTCGTCGCCTGCGTCGGGGGCGGCTCGAACGCGATCGGGATCTTCCACGGCTTCGTCGAGGACGAGGACGTGCGGCTCGTCGGCGTCGAGGCGGCGGGCGCGGCCTCGCTCGGGAGCGGCCGGCCCGCGGTCCTCCACGGCGCGCGCTCGTCGGTGCTCGCGGACGAGGACGGTCAGATCGCCGACGCCCACTCGATCTCTGCGGGCCTGGACTATCCCGGCGTCGGGCCCGAGCATGCCTTCCTCCGCGACACCGGCCGCGCCGAGTACCGCGTCGCGACCGACGAGGAGGCGCTCGCGGCGTTCCAGGACCTCGGCCGGACGGAAGGCATCCTCCCCGCGCTCGAGCCCGCGCACGCCCTGGCCCGCGCGCGCGACCTCGACGCCGAGCTGATCCTCGTCGGGCTCTCGGGGCGCGGGGACAAGGACCTCGCGGAGGTGCTCGAGCGGCTGTGAGCTGGGACCCCGCCCGAACCTCGCAGTTCTTCGACGAGTACGGCGAGCGGGAGTGGACCCGCTTCGAAGACGGGCGCACGCCCGGGCCGAGCCTCACGACGCACACCAGGATGCTCGAGGGCTACGTGCGTCCCGGCGACCGCGTTCTCGACGCCGGCTGCGGGCCCGGCCGATTCACCGTCGAGCTGCTCCGGCTCGGCGCGCACGTGACCGCGCTCGACATCTCGCCGGGCCAGCTCGAGCTTCTGCGCGGACGCGCGCCCGCCGTCGACGCGGTCGTCGGCGACATCACCGATCTCTCGCTGTTCCCCGACGACGGCTTCGACCTGACGGTCTGCTACGGCGGCGCGCTCAGTTACGTCGTCGACCGCGCCGAGCAAGCGGTCGCCGAGCTCGCTCGCGTCACGAGACCCGGCGGCCACATCCTCGTCAGCGTGATGGGGCTCGCCGGCGCGGTGATCCACTACGCGCCGATCCTCGTCGAGCTCGCCCGTCGCGACGGGCCGGCGAAGTCGTTCGAGGTCGCACGGACCGGCGTCCTCCCCGAAGGCGACGGCTACGGCCATCTCGCCATGCGGATGTACCTGTGGGAGGAGCTCGAGGACCTGCTCGCCCCGCACGGCGAGGTCGTCGAGGGCGCGGCCGCCGGCGTACTGCCGCATCTGGAGGTCGAGGAGCCGGAGATCCGCGCCCTCGTCGAGGAGCTCGAGGAGAAGCTCGCGTTCGATCCGGGTTCGCGCAGCTGCGGCGAGCACCTCATCGGCGTCCTCCGTGTGGCGTGACCAAGACGCTCGTCATCTACCTCGTCGCCGAGCCGGAGACGCCCGAGCTCGCATGCGCGGCCGTCGAGGGCGGCGCCGACATCGTCGAGCTCGGCTTCCCGTTCTCGGATCCCCTCGCCGAGGGGCCGGTGATCCGCCGCGCGTCGGAGCGCGCGCTTGCCCGCGGGATGCGCACCCAGGCCTGCCTCGACGTGCTCGCGAGAACGCGCGAGCTGCTGCCCGAGACGCCGCTCGTCCCGATGACCTACGCCGCGATCCTCGAGGCCTACGGTTACGAGCGCTTCGCGGCGGATGCGCGGGAGCGCGGCGCGTCGAGCTTCATCCTCGTCGACCTTCCCGTCGACGAGCAGCCGGCGCTGCGCAGGATCCAGCTCGTCGCGCCGACGTCGACCGAGGAGCGGATCCGCGCCGCTGCCGAGGCGACCGACGGGTGGCTCTACCTCGTCTCGGTGACCGGCACCACCGGCGCCCGCACGGAGCTCTCGCCCGCGCTGCAACCGCTCGTAGAGAGGGTGCGGGCCGTCAGCGACGTGCCGGTCTACGCCGGCTTCGGGATCTCGACGCCCGAGGTCGCACGCGCGGCCGGGGAGCTCGCCGACGGAGTGGCCGTGGGATCGCGCGCAGTAGAGGTCGCAGAGACCGGTCCCGACGCGCTGCGGAGCTTCGTCGCCTCGCTCCGGGCGGCCCTGGACTCTTAGCGACGTTTTAGGTCCCGCTCAGGTCGCTCTCACCTCCGGGCGCGACCCTGAGTCCAGCCAACTTCCCTCCGTGAGCGCCGGACCTCGCCCGGCGCCGATCAGCTCCCCCTCAGCTGTCGGCGTCGGGCTCGGCGCTTGGTCGGCGGCGACCCGCACGGGCAGATGGAGGCGGAACACCGTGCCGCGCTCGAGCCGATTCACCGAGCAGCGGCCGCCGTGACCACGGGCGACCGCAGCCACGATCGCGAGGCCGAGCCCTGCGCCGCCGCGCTCGCGGGTGCGCGCTCCGTCGGCCCGCGCCCAGCGATCGAAGACGCGGGGAAGCGCCTCGGGTGGGATGCCTGCGCCGGAGTCGGAGACCTCGATCACGACTCCGCCCACGCCGTCCGCGTGGGCCGCGAGCTCGACGGCGTCGCCCGGGTCGGTGTACTTCACCGCGTTCTCGAGCAGCGCGTCGAGCGCGTTCCGCAAAGCCTCCGGATCGGCGAGCAGCCGCCCGGCGAGGTCGACCTCGAGCCGCCAGGCCCGCGGGGCGACCTCGGACCAGCGGATGAAGAGGTCGGAGAGGAAGGCCTCGAGATCGATCTCCTGGAAGCCGAGGCCGTGCTGCTCGGACTTCGCGAGCAGGAGCAGCCGTCCCACGATCCGCTCCATCCGCCCGAGCTCGTCGAGCGCCACCTCGAGCTCCGGCGCATCCGGCTGCTCGCGCCGCAGCAGCTCGAGATGCCCGCGGGCGATCGTGATCGGCGTCCGCAGCTCGTGCGAGGCGTCGTGGAGGAAGCGCTCCTGCCGTTCGAGCAGCGAGGCCCGGATCTCGGCGACGCCCTGCACCTCCGCGAGGGCTGCCTGTCGGCGCTGCGCGTGCCAGACCATCGCCAGGAACATCGCCGACATGAGCGGCACCTCGAAGAGCTCGCCCCACAGCTGAATCCCGTCGAAGGCGTCGGCGAAGATGCTCGCGCCCGTCGCGAGGGCGACGACGGAGAGGACGGCCCACATCGTGCGCATCGACCAGGTGCGGATGCCGTAGACGAGCGTGAGGCTGATCCAGACGAAGTGGAACGGGATCGTCTCCCAGCTCGGCCACCAGACCATCGCCACCCAGTTCGCAGCGGCGAACACCGCCCACCCCGCTTCGAGGGGATTACGCCGCAGCCAGCCGGTAGCCCGCATTCCGCACCGTCTCGATCGCCGCATCCGGTCCGAGCTTCTGCCGCAGCCTGCGGACGCAGACGTCGACGACGTTCGAGCCGGGGTCGAAGTCGTAGCCCCACACCTCCGCAAGCAGCCGCTCACGGCTCACCACCTCGCCTGCGTGCACGAGCAGGTGGTGGAGGAGCCGGAACTCCCGATCCGAGAGATCGGCCGTCCGCTCGCCGACGCGTGCCTGCCGCCGCGCGACGTCGAGGACGACGTTGCCGCCGCGGAGGACGCGCTCGTCGCCGAAGGCCGCAGCCCCGCGCAGCCTCACGCGAATCCGCGCCAGTAGCTCGTCGAGCGAGAACGGCTTCGCGACGTAGTCGGTCGCGCCGAGCTCGAATCCGCGCAGCTTCGTCTGGATGTCGCCCCGCGCGGAGAGGATCACGACGGGCAGCTCGGGCTTCGTCCGGTGCAGCTCGTGTAGTACCTGCAGCCCGTTCAGCTCGGGCAGCAGGAGGTCGAGCACGACGAGGTCCCAGCGCGCGCGCGTCGCGAGGTCGAGCCCCTTGCGCCCGTCTCCCGCCGCCACGACCGTGTAACCCTCGGCTTCGAGGCCGCGGGCGAGAAACGCCTGGATCCGGGCTTCGTCCTCGATGACCAGGATTCGCATCGCCTGGCCGCGCAATCTACACCGGACTCCGATGACAGGCAGATGACCGGGAAATGACAGGTTCGTCATGAGACGAGCGCGAGCAGGTCACCGTTGATAGGAACCCGCTCCATGCGGCTCGGGATCAAGCTCCTGCTGGTCGCTGCGGTCGTGGCGGCCGCGGGGGTCATGATCGGCTTCTACGTCTCGGACCTCACGACGCTCGCGGGCTCGCCCGCGTATTCCGTGCCCGTCCAGAACGCGAGCAGCGGCCACCCAGTGGTCAACCTCGAGTTCCAGACGGTCGCCGCGATCGGACCGAAGTTCAGCCAGAACCCCGACTGGGTCTCGTACCTGATCAAGACGACAAGCGGTTGGAAGCGCGAGACGGTCTGGAACCTGCCGGCGAACGCGACCGTGCACGTCACCTGGCTCAACTTCGACGGCGCCAGCGGGCTCCGCAACCCGTTCCTCGCGCGCCCCCAGGGAATGGTCGGAAACAGCATCAAGGTCGACGGCAAGACGGCCGACCACATCGACCCGAACGACGCATCGCACACGTTCGCCGTGCCGGCGCTCGGGATCATCGCCGCGGCTCCCGGCGTGGCCGACGACGCCAAGAATCAGTGCGGCTTCGCGCCGTGCTCGCTGTCGAACGCGCACCGGACGGTCACGTTCACGTTCCACACGCCCGCCAAGGGCGGTCACTTCCGCTGGCAGTGCTTTGTCCCCTGCGCGGCGGGCTGGATCGACGGCTTCGGCGGCCCGATGCAGACGATCGGCTACATGGACGGCTTTCTCAACGTGAGGGCGTAGCGTGGCCGCCGATCCCGCAGCCGCTCCGCGCCGGCCCACCGACTCGACGAACCACGGCCTCCGCGTCGTCGTCGCGTGGCTCGTGCTGAGCGCGGTCGCGACGCCACTCGTCGCGATCTTCGTGGGCCGCCTGATCCCGCCGGGCAACGGCAGCGTCCAGGGGACCGAGCAGGTGTTCGACAACACCTGGATGGTGTCCGTCGTCACGCCCGTGATCTGCCTGCTTGCGGTCTTCTTCGTCTACGGGCTCTTCTCGTTCCGCGCGGCGCCGGGCGCCGCGGTCGTCGACGGGCCGCCGCTGCGCAACGACTCGCAGATCCAGGTGCTCTGGATCGTGATTACGAGCGTGATCGTGCTCTTCCTCGCCGGCTTCGGCAGCTACGAACTCCTCCAGAACGGCGCCGGCGGAGGACAGGGGCCCAACCCGGTCGCGATTCCGTCCGGCCCCAAGATGCAGGTGCAGGTGATCGGCCAGCAGTGGCAGTTCACGTACCGCTACCCGTCGCTCGGCGGCCTCGAGTCGAACCAGCTCGTGCTGCCGGCGAACACGGACATCGAGCTGCACGTCACCTCGCTCGACGTCGTCCACTCCTTCTGGGCCTACGAGCTGGGCGTCAAGGCGGACGCAAACCCCGGCGTGGACAACGTCGCCTACGTCTTCACCAAGGGCCCGGAGACGTTCCACGTCCGGTGCGCCGAGCTGTGCGGGCTCTGGCACCCCTACATGTTCAACAACGGCAGAGTCGTCGACTCCGCGCAGTTCCACGCGTGGGCCGCGAAGCAGCAGAAGCTCTACGCCGCGATCAAACCGTTCGTGAACAAGTCCCCTGACCAGGGCGGAACGCCGTACGCCCACACGTATCTGCCCCAACCGCAGAGGAGAGCCGGATGACCGCCGTCGCCGCCACGCCGCAGCAGCCGATCTGGCGCCGTCTGATCGGCTTCAACCTCCTCACCGGCATCGTGCTCGGCATCGGCGGCTGGTACGTCGGCTGGTTCGGCGCCCACGCCGTCGTCGGCCCCAGCATCGACTACTTCGGGGACATCGACTACAACGAGCTCTCCGTCTACCTCGCGTATCTCGGCGGCGTCGTCGGCTTCCTCGTCGGCCTCGGGTTCTTCAACTACCCGTTTGCCCGCCTGCGCGGCTACCCGCCGTCGCTACGGGAGAAGGAGACCGCCGGCTGGACCCGCTACTTCGGCCTCTGCACGGACCACAAGGTGGTGGGCATCCAGTACCTCTGGGGCATCGGCCTGTTCTTCTTCATCGGCGGCCTGAACGCGATGCTGATCCGCACCGAGCAGCTGAGCCCGCACGGCCAGGTCTTTCCGATGGGCACCTACCTGACGATCGTCGGGATGCACGGCACGATGATGATGGGGATGATGACGAGCGGGATTCTCGGCCCGTTCGCCAACTACCTCGTGCCCATCATGATCGGCGCGCGGCGCATGGCCTTCCCGCGCATCGAGGCGCTCACGTTCTGGATCCTGATGGCCGCCGGCGCCATCCTGACCACGACGATCTTCTTCGGCGGCTTCCCGACCGGCTGGACGGGCTACGCGCCGCTCTCGAACGAGGCGAACGCCGGGATGGACAACTACGTCCTCTTCTTCGCGCTCGTCGGCATCTCGATGACGCTGCTCGGGCTGAACATGATCGCGACGATCCTGACCATGCGCGCCCCGGGCCTCACGTGGACCCGGCTGCCGATCTTCGTCTGGGGCGTCCTCTCGACCGCCGTCCTGATGGTGCTCGCGGCGCCGGTGCTCGTCGCGACGCTCTCGATGGAGGCGCTCGACCGGACGGCGCAGACGTCGTTCTTCGTCACCGCCGCGGGTGGCAGCAACTACCTGTACCAGAACCTGTTCTGGGTGTTCGGCCACCCGGAGGTCTACATCCTCGCCCTACCCGGGTTCGGGATCGTGCTCGAGCTGCTGCCCGTGTTCTCGCGCAAGCCGCTCTGGGGCTACCGGCTCGCGGTCGCCGGCTTGCTCGGCGTATCGCTCCTCTCGTGGTTCGTGTGGCAGCACCACCTGTTCGTGAGCGGCATCAACGGCGACCTGCGCCCGTTCTACATGCTCTCGACCGAGCTCATCTCCATCCCGACGGGCTTCACGTTCCTCTGCGGGATGATGACCCTCTGGCGCGGCCAGATCCGGTTCACGGTGCCGATGCTCTTCTGCCTCGCCTGGTTCTTCAACTTCCTGCTCGGCGGGCTGTCGGGCGTCTTCCTCTCCGACGTGCCGAGCGACGTGACGACCCACGGCAGCTTCTTCTCGATGGCCCACTTCCACTACACGATCATGGGCGGGCTCGTCTTCACGTTCTTCGCGGCGATCTACTACTGGGTGCCGAAGATGACGGGCTGGGAGCTGCACCAGGGGCTCGGGAAGATCCACTTCTGGACGATGTTCATCTTCTTCAACTCGACCTTCGCGCCGCTCTTCGCCGCCGGCTTCCTCGGCCAGCCGCGTCGTACCCCGGTCTATTCCGGCAGCCTCAAGTTCCTCAACGACTGGGTCTCCGTGTCGGCCTTCCTGCTCGGGATCTCGATGCTGATCTTCCTCTTCAACCTCATCTGGTCGCTCGGTTTCGTGAAGAAGCCGGCCGTGGCGAACCCCTGGGCGTCGCGCTCGATCGAGTTCCAGCTGCCGTCGCCGGTGCCCGTGCACAACTTCGACCGCATCCCCGTCTTCTCGAGCGACCCGTACGGCTACGGCGAGGGCCCGGCCCCGAACTGGGTGGTGCCTGCCGGCGCCCCGGCGGGAAGGGAGTGAGCATGTCCGCCGAGCCGCTCGCATCCGAGGACACCGGCTACGCCGTCGTCGAGCAGGAGCCGCCCGAGCTGCTGGGACGGAACCTCATCTCCGCGAGCTACCTCCTCGCCGGAGCGACCGCCTTCTTCTTCGTCGCCTTCGTCTTCGGCTACTTCTATCTCCGCTCGCTCGACAACGGCGGCATGTGGAAGCCGAAGGGAGTCGACGCCTCGATCGGCTGGGGCACGGCGGTCGTCGCCTGCTACGTGCTGAGCGCGGCGCTCGTGCGGCTGGGGCTCGTCGACCATCGCGCATTGCGCCGCCGGCAATGGCGGCAGAAGGGCGGCCTCGCGCTGCTCGTCGGCGTTGCCGGGCTCGTCGTGCAGGCGATCGCCTGGACCCACCAGGGCTTCGGGCCCGCCGACGGCGGCTTCGCGAGCGTGTATTTCGGCTGGACGGCGTTCCTCTTCCTCTTCGTGCTCGGGACGCTGCTCTGGCTCGAGATGACCCTCGCCACGTCGTTGCGCTACCGCAAGATGGAGACCGGGGTTCCTGCTCCGGGCGAGGCCTCCGGCGACCCGCACCGGATGGCCCACGACATCCGCGACCCGCTCTCGCTCGTCCGCGCCGAGCTCGTCGGGCTCAGCTTCTACTGGACGTTTCTCGCCGCGATCGCGGTTCTCGCCTGGGTCGTCCTCTACCTGATCTAGATGGACCCGCTGCCGCTTCTCGTATGCGGGGCGGCGGCGCTGCTGTACGCCCTGGGTCGGCGCGGGAGGACGCGCGTCTGGCGCGAGCTGAGCTTCTACAGCGGCGTGATCCTCACGTTCGTGGTGCTCGAGCCGCCGTTCGACGACTGGGCGGACCGCTGGCTCTCGGCCCACATGTCCCAGCACATCGTCCTCATGACCGTCGTCCCGCCGCTCGTCGTGCTCGGCCGCCCGTGGCCGCGCATGTGGCTGCCGTTCCCCCTCTCGGCACGCCGCGCCGTGGGCGGCGCGCTGTCGCGCTCGCCCTCGTTTCGGCGTGGCGCGGGATTCCTGAAGCGGCCGCTCGTCGCGCTCGCCGTGCAGTCGGCGACCGTGGGGCTCTGGCATGTGCCGCAGCTGTACGACGCCGCCGCGCGCAACGAGTGGATCCACGTCTGCGAGCACGTGTGCTTCGTCGCGCCGGCACTCGTCTTCTGGGGCGCGCTGCTCGACGCGCCACCGCTGCGGGCGCGCATCGACCATCTCCACCGCGCGATCTGCTTCGCCGCCGCGATGGTTCCGGGCTGGATCCTCGCCATCGTGCTCGCCTTTGCGTCCGCCCCCGTCTACGCCGCCTACCCCTCGCTCACCGACCAACAGCTGGCCGCCGGCGTGATGTGGGTGCCTGGCTCGCTCACGTACTTCGTTGCCGCGTTCGTCTTCTTCTACCGTTGGCTCGAGCCCGGCGTCTCCGACACGCCGGCCGCCGAGCCCCGACCCGAGGAGCTCTCATGGACGTGACCGCCTCCTTCCTCGCCGGCGCACTCCTCAGCTGGGCGCTGCCCCTCGCCCTCCTGGTCTCCGTCTTGACCTGGTGGATCGTCGTGCTGCGCCGCCGCCGCAACGAAGACGCGTAGTCAGGACTTGAGCAAGTTCACGACGGAGGGCCGTCCATGGCGGACGATCTTGAGGACGTCCCACATCCGCGCGGCCTCGTGGCCCGATACGAGGCACGCGAACCGGTAGACCCCCTTCCTCGTCGCCCGGAACGTGAAGCGCGCGGTCTGTCCGGCCGCGAGCCCGAGCTGCGGATTCGGCGTCGCGGCACCGCGAAACGCCGGCTTCGTCGAGCCCGCGTTCTGCACGACCGCACAGGAGTGACGGAGCGGTCCGCGGTTCTTGCACACGACGCGCACCGTCCAGCCGCGGGGCACCGTCCACATGAGGAAGCGTGAGTAGCCGTCGAAGTTGAAGCCGCCGTTCGCCCCGTCGTAGGAGGCGATCAAGGTGATCGTCACCCGATGGCGTCGGGCATCGACCGCAAGGAAGTTCCGCGGCGGAGGAGGCGCCTGCGCCGCGAGTGTCAGGGCGGCGGCGGCTGCGGCGATCACGCCTCCAGCATCGCAGAGCGAAGCGAGGACCGCGACCGTTCTTAGCGAACCCTCACAGCTCTCTCACGCTCGTCCTAGGCATAACGGGCACTCTGGGGGCCGTAGCCACGATGCAAGGAGAGCCGAACATGAACCTTCGCCCTGCCGGCCCGCGCCTGCGGCGCCTCCTACCCCTCGCGGTCGCGGTCGCCATCGGTGCCGCAGCGGGTGCCGGCGCCTACGCCCTCTCGAGCCACGGCTCGGGGACGCCGAGAGTGTCCACGGTCGTCGTGCCCGCGCAGTCCGCCTCGTCGACCTCGAACGTCGACTCGCTCACGCAGCTCTACAAGCAGGACGCACCGGCCGTCGTCGAGATCAGCGTCGAGTCGACGACGAGCAGCGGCTCGTCGGGGGGCTTCCCGTTCGGCCCCGGCGGATCGCAGACGCAGGAGGCGGAGGGAAGCGGCTTCGTGATCGACACCAAGGGCGACATCCTCACAGCCGAGCACGTCGTCGCAGGCGCCAACTCGATCAAGGTGCAGTTCGAGGACGGCTCGACCGCGAAGGCGACGCTTGTCGGCAGCGACAAGACGACCGACACCGCCGTGATCCACGTCGACGCCACGCCGTCCCAGGTGCATCCGCTCACGCTCGGCAGCTCGGCTTCCGTCCAGCCGGGCGAGGCCGTCGTCGCGATCGGCAGCCCGTTCCGCCTCCCCGAGACGATGACGGCAGGCATCGTCAGCGCGACGGGTCGGACGATCACCGCGCCGAACGGGTTCTCGATCACCGACGCCATCCAGACGGACGCCGCGATCAACCACGGCAACTCCGGCGGCCCGCTCATCGACGTCGCGACGAACACCGTGATCGGGATCAACGACCAGATCCTGAACGCGGGCGACACCCAGGACAACGCCGGCGTCGGCTTCGCCGCTCCCATCGACGCCTCGAAGACCGTGGCGCACACGCTCATCGCGGGCGGCAAGGTGCAGCACGCCTACCTCGGGGTGCTCATCATCTCCGGGCACGGTGGTGCACGCGTCGCGAAGATCGTCTCCGGCGGTCCGGCGCAGAAGGCCGGGCTGAAGTCGGGCGACGTGATCACGGCCTTCGCCGGCCACCGCGTCACCTCGGCCAGCGAGCTCACCACCCTCGTCTCCGCCGCCCAGCCCGGCCAGACGGTGAACGTGACCGTCCAACGGGGCGGCGCGACGAAGCACTTCGCTCTCAAGCTCGGCGTCCAGCCCGCCGCGGCCATCCCCTAGCTCCCCTTGCGCAGCGGCGGGCGGCCCGCCTCGGCCGCCCGCCGCGCTGGCGGACGAGAGCGAGGCGCGCATGGACGTGCTGTTCCGACGGCACTATCGCGACCTCGCGGCATATGTCCGCCGCCGCGCGGACCCTGACCTCCTGGAGAACGTCGTGGCCGAGACCTTCCTCGGGGCTTGGCGGCGGCTCGACGATGTCCCGCTCGAGGCTCGGCCCTGGCCGCTCGCAGTCGCACTGGTCGCGGGACTCTCAGCTCCTGCCTGTTCCTGGGCCTGCAGCAGTAGGGATCGCGCCACCTCGTAGGATCGCCGAGTGGAGTCGGCGGGAGATGAAGTGTCCCAGCTGGACCCCCGGCTGGGGCGCTGGACACTCGTCGCGAGCATCCTGGGCTCGTCGATGGCCTTCATCGACGGCTCGGTCGTCAACGTCGCCCTGAAGGCGATCGAGCACGATCTCGGCGGCGGCCTGGCGTCGCAGCAGTGGGTCGTGGATGCCTACCTCCTCACCCTCGGCTCGCTGATTCTCGTCGGCGGCTCGCTCGGCGACATCTTCGGCGAGCTCCGCGTGTTCGCGATCGGGGTCGCCTTCTTCGCCGTCGCCTCGGTGCTCTGCGCCGTCGCGCCTGACGCGACCTCGCTCATCGTCTTCCGCGGCGTCCAGGGAGTGGCGGGGGCGCTTCTCACGCCGGCCTCTCTCGCCGTGCTCACCGCGACGTTCTCCGGTCCCGCGCGTGGCGCGGCGATCGGCCAGTGGACCGCCTGGAGCGGGATCTCGTTCGTGATCGGACCGACCATCGGCGGCTGGCTCGTCGACGTCTCCAGCTGGCGGGTGATCTTCCTCATCAACGTGCCGATCGCGCTGGCGACCCTGATGATCGTCCTGCGGCTCGGCGCGATGCGCCAGCCGAGGCGGGAAGACCTGAGGGTGGACGTGCCGGGCGCGCTCCTCTGCACCGCGGGGCTCGGCCTCGTGGTGGCCGGCTTCATCGAGCAGCCGCACCTCGGCTGGGGGAACCCGCTCGTTCCCGGCGGGATGGTCGGCGGGGCCGCACTGCTCGCCGCATTCGTCCTGTACGAGCTGCGCACGCCGATGCCGATGCTGCCGCTGCCGCTGTTCCGCTTGCGGAACTTCTCGGTCACGAACGTCGAGACGCTCGCGGTGTACGGGGCCCTCACGGCGCTGACCACGTTCATGACGCTCTTCCTGCTCGAGTTCGGCGGCTATTCGGCCTTCCGTGCGGGCGTCTCGCTGCTGCCGATCACGGTCGTGATGTTCTTCCTCTCGCCCCGGACGGGGCGCCTGTCGATGCAGCACGGGCCTCACCTCTTCATGGCCCTCGGACCGATCATCGCCGGAGTGGCGGTGCTGTGGTTCGCGCGCCTGCCGGCGCACCTGAACTACTGGGTGGACCTCTTCCCCGCGCTCCTCGTCTTCGCCGCGGGGCTGTCCCTCACCGTCGCCCCGCTGACGACGACCGTGCTGGCCGACGCCGATGCTGGCGATGCCGGAGTGGCGTCCGGAGTGAACAACGCGGTGGCCAGGATCGCGGGGCTCCTCGCAGTGGCGGTGCTCGGGATCGCCGCGGCGGGGGGCGGCGACCACCTCACCGCGCACGGCTTCCACATCACGATGAGCGTCGTCGCGGGGCTCCTCGTCTGCGGCGGCCTGATCGGCGCGCTCGGAATCCGTAACCCATCTACATAGGTATTGCCTATGTGTATGCTCCGGCCATGCCGAAGCGGGCATACACGGCGACCGAAGCCGCGAGGGAGCTCGGGATCAGCGTCGACACGCTGCGCCGATGGGACCGCGAGGGGCGAATCCGCACCAAGCGCGACAGCGCGAACCGGCGCCTCGTCGCGCTCGAGGAGATTGAGCGGATCCGCGGCAGTGCCGGCGCGCAGCACATGAGCGCGCGGAACCGCCTGCGCGGCACGGTCAGCGAAGTGCGAGTCGAGGGTCTCCTCGCTCAGGTCGAGCTCACCGTCACCGAGCCGGCCCGCATCGTTGCCGTCGTGACGCGCGACGCCGTCGAGGAGCTCGGGCTGAAGCCGGGGATGGCGGCGACTGCAGTCGTCAAGTCGACGTCCGTGATGGTGGAGGCGTGAGGGCGCGCGTGCTCGCGGCGACGGTCGCCGCAGCGCTCGTCGTCGCATCCTGCGTGCTCGCCGCCGCGGCCTTCGCGGGTGGCGCGCACAAGGCCTCGCCGCACCTGACCGTCTTCGCCGCCGCCTCGCTGACGAACGTCTTCCCCAAGATCGACTCACACGAGAGCTACTCGTTCGCCGGCTCGAACTTGCTTGCGGCACAGATCGAGCAGGGGCTGCCCGCCGACGTTTTCGCCTCGGCCAACACGGGCCTGCCGTGGGGGCTGCACAGGATGGGCCTCGTGACCCGCCCGGTCCTCTTCACCGCGAACCGGCTCGTGATCGTCGTGGCGCATGGAAACCCCCTGCACATCCACAACGTCCACGACCTCGAACGGCCCGGCCTGAAGATCGTGATGGCAACAGCCGGGGTGCCGGTCGGCGACTACACGCGCAAGGTGCTCAAGCGGCTCGGGCTCTCCGACCTCGTCGACAAGGCGGTGAGCCAGGAGCCGGACGTCCGCGAGGTGCTCGCGACGGTCGTGCTCGGCGAGGCGGATGCCGGCTTCGTCTACACGACCGACGCAAGAACGGTCAAGGGCAAGGTCGGGGTGGTGGGAATCCCGAAGTCGGCGCAGCCGCAGGTCGTCTATGCCGCGGCCGCGGTGCGCTCGAGCAAGCACCTGCAGGCGGCGGAGAAATGGGTCGAGCGGCTCCTCACGAAGCGAGCGCAGAAGCAGCTGCGCGCGGCCGGCTTCCTGCCGGTCCCGCACTGATCCGCCGCGCGCTCGCCGGCGCCGCCGTGTTCGCGGCAGCGGCGGTCGCGCTCGCGTTCCTGCTCCTGCCGATCGTGGCGATCTTCTCGCGGGTCTCGCCCGGGAGGCTCGTCGCGCAGCTCTCCCGCCCGGTCGTGACGGACGCGCTCGTCATCAGCCTCAAGACGAGCGGGATCGCGCAGGCGCTCGTGCTGCTCCTCGGCACTCCCCTGGCGTACGTGCTCGCCACGCGCCGCTTTCGCGGACGGTCGCTCGCGGTCGTGCTCGTCGAGCTGCCGCTCGTTCTGCCGCCGGCGGTCGCGGGAATCGGGCTGATCGCGACCTTCGGCAGGCTCGGGCTGCTCGGCGGGACGCTCGACGCACTCGGCGTCCGGGTCGGTCTGACCCAGGCCGCGGTCGTGATCGCCGTCGCGTACGTCTCCAGCCCGTTCTACGTCCGGCAGGCGATCGCAGCATTCGAGGCGGTCGATCCCAACCTCGTTGCCGCCTCGCGCACGCTCGGCGCGGGCCGCGCGCGGACGTTCTTCCGCGTCGTCCTTCCTCTCGCCCGGCGCGGGTTGGCCGCCGGCGAAGCGCTCTCCTTCGCCCGAGGGCTCGGCGAGTTCGGCGCGACGATCATGTTCGCGGGCTCCTTGCAGGGGGTCACGCAAACCCTCCCGCTCGCGATCTACCAGCAGTTCGACCTCCCGCCGGACGGCTTCACCACCGCGCTCGCAATGAGCGCCCTTCTCGTCATCGTCAGCGGCGCCCTCCTCGTGGCCCTGCGGGTCACCCTCCAATGGCAACCCTCGAGACAGACTTCACGCTTCCTCTTCGCGCCTTCGCGCTAGAGCTCGCGCTCGACGTCACGCGCACCGTCGCGCTCGTCGGACCGTCCGGTGCCGGGAAGACGTCCGCCCTGCGCGTCGTCGCCGGCCTCGCCGAGCCGCGGCGCGGCCGCGTCTCGCTCGACGGCGAGCGCTGGCTCGACACGGAACGCCGCATCTCGCTGCCGCCCGAGCGGCGGCGAGTCGGCCTCGTCTTCCAGGACTACGCCCTCTTCCCGCACCTCAGCGTGCGCGCGAACGTCGCTTTCGGCGCCGGCGGCCGGAGCGTCGACGCGTTGCTCGAGCGGTTTCGGATCGAGCACCTCGCCTCTGCCCACGTGTCGGCGCTCTCGGGAGGAGAGCGGCAGCGCGTCGCGCTCGCGCGAGCGCTCGCCCGGGAGCCGGCCGTGCTCCTCCTCGACGAGCCGCTCGCCGCGCTCGACGCGCATACGAAGGCCGAGGTCCGGCACGAGCTCGCAGAGCTGCTGCGCGAGCTCGCCCTGCCGACGCTGCTCGTGACGCACGACTACGAGGACGCGGCCGCGCTCTGCGACGAGGTCGGCGTCCTCGTCGACGGCCGGCTGCGGCAGCTCGGGCCCCCGGCCGAGCTCGTGTCGCGCCCGCGCGATGCCTTCGTCGCCTCCTTCACCGGCGCGAACCTCCTCCGTGGCCGAGCCCGCCGCGGCGACGGCGCGCTCACCGCCATCCGGCTCGAGAGTGGCGAAGACCTGTACTCGGCCGACGAGGCCGAGGGGGAGGTCGGCGTCGTGGTCTATCCATGGGAGGTGTCGGTGGCGCGCGCCCATGCACCCGAGGCAGACTCGGCGCTGAACGTCGTCCGCGGCCAGGTCGGCTCGCTCGTCGAGGTGGCGAACCGCGTCCGCGTGCGCGTGGGCCCGGTGACCGCGGAGGTGACTGCGGCGTCGGCCGCGAGGCTCGAGCTCGCCGACGGCGGCATCGCCTACGCGACGTTCAAGGCCACCGGGACGCGACTCGTCCCGCTCTAGGTGCGGACGGCGCGATACGCGTTGACGACGTAGGGCAGGCGCAGCTCCTCGCCGTCGTGCAGCGACGGATCGCCGTCGAGGATCTCCCCACCTGCTCGAACACGAGGCGGCGATCGTCCTCTGGCAGCGCAGCGACGCCGGAATACGCGATCAACAGGTGCTCGAGGGCGGGCCGCGGCAGCTCGTGGGTGTGCGGGAAGAGCGCGTGCTCGACGTCGCGGAACAGTCCCTTCTGCGTGACCTCGTGCGGCCAGTCGCGCATGCGCCAGCGCGGTACCTCGGGCCGGCCCTGAGCGGCGTAGATCGCCTGGCCCATCCTCGCGATCGTCGGGTGCCGGTCGTCCCGGTGGTTCCAGCCGAAGCCGAAGCGGCCCCCCGGCTTCAGGACACGGTGGATCTCGCGCAGCGCCGTGGTCAGCTCGAACCAATGGAGGCTGGAGCCGGCGACCACCGCGTCCGCGACCTCGTCCTCGAACGGGATCTCCTCCGCCGAACCCTCCGCTCCCTCGAGGCCGAGGCCGCGCAGGACGGCGAGCATCCGCGGATCCGGCTCGACCGCGACCACGCGAACGCCGAGCGCGGCCACGGCCCGTGTCAGCTTCCCGGTGCCGGCGCCGAGCTCGACGACGAGCCGCGCCTGCCCGAGCACGAGCCAGCGTGCTGCTTCTTCGGGCCACGCAGGTCGCGTGCGCTCGTACTCGGCAGCGTGCGCCCCGAAGGTCAATCGCCGCGGAACGGTCTCCACTCGAGGAACCTAGTCAGTGCGTCGGC
>Ga0209810_1001371_pt1 | contig 37288 bp, 32 predicted proteins | sample Coa_R1_7_FD_187159 | JGI IMG/M metagenome (GOLD analysis project Ga0209810, IMG submission 187159) | Surface soil microbial communities from Centralia Pennsylvania, which are recovering from an underground coalmine fire - Coalmine... | ecosystem: Environmental > Terrestrial > Soil > Unclassified... | reverse complement strand
CACCCGCGCCGCTGTCGCAAAGGTGAAGAGAGCAACAGCGCATGCGCAGATCACAGCCCGGCAATAGAATTCTGCAACCGTCCGCTCAACCGGTTTTTTCTTCGTTCGCGTTGTGAATAACGACATATTGGAATCGACCTTTTCAGTTTTTACCGGAATTTCCTTTTTGGCCTTCCGGCGGTTAAAAATATACACTCGTTTGCGTCCTACCGAGCACAATTTTTCCCCTGCGGGTTCATCGGCTTCCAACCGCCGTTCCAGAAGTCCTCGAAATCATTTGCCACCCGTGCAGGAACCGGATTTCACAGATGCCCTTGCATGCGGGGGCTCTTTGGGGATCAGCTTCTCTGTTGTCGCAGCGAGTTCCTCTATCCGGCCGGCACCGACAACGCTCCAATCCGCCCCACCATCGCTCCGAACAGGCGTCGTGTCAGATGGCTTTCCGCCAGGAGCAACCAGTAGTGCCGAGCGTGCTTGACCAGTCGGCCGCCGGTTTTCACCAACCGCTGTTGGAGGTTGGTCAAGAACCAGTTCCCGATTCTCTGCGGCAGAACCAGTCGCCGCCACAGGTCGCCCAGATTATAGGCAATGATGCTGAGCCAGACCTGCACCTCGTTCGATCGGAACTTGTGGCAACTGAGCCGCGTCATCTTCACGGCCAGCTTGCCATCCTTGATCCACTGCTCGGCTGTCCCTCGCTGGTTATAGAACCGGACCACCGCCCGGCTCGGCAGGGTCACACTCCTTACGATGAAGACCACTCGCAGGACCAACTCCCCCTGATGATGCTCCCGCTTCGCTACCACCCGCCGGGCTGTCTTCCAGCCCGCCGCTTGATACAGGAAGCTCTTGTACCCCACCACCGGTTTGTAGCTGGGTCTCCCCACAGCCTGCCTCAGCAACTCAGCGACGTCGCGCTACAAGCTGTCGGTGGACGGGATGCGAATGGTGTAGTTGACACCCTGTTCTTCCAGCGCTTCGTATATCTCCGGCTTGGCGAAAGCGGCATGGGCCCGGAAGACGACTTCCTTACCCAGCTTTTGTTGCCACTCGATCTCCGGCAACAGCAGTTCTTCCCAATCCTCGGCGCCGTGCACGTTGCCGGGCCGCAGGTTCGCCGCTAAACAATCGCCCCCGCGATTGAACAACAACAGCGGGTGATAGCAGATCGATTCCAAGTGGCCGTTGTAGGCGCTCTGCTCCTGCCTGCCGTAGACTGGAACCTCGGAGGAATCCATGTCCAGGATCATCCGATAGCCTGAATCCATCGCTTCCGCCTTTCCGATCAGCACCCCCCGATCCTTCGATAACGATATTGGTGATGACGAAGGCGGGCACGGTCGGGCGCTCAACGGCGACCTTCAGCCCCGTGCAGTACTGTGGCGAGGAGAAATGGGCTGTCTTGCCCAGCAGCGCGCCCAGCAATGAACGCGCAGAGTCGTCTTTGCGGGCGTCGAACGCCTTTCCAGGCAAGGCTCCGCCCCGAAAGAGGTCTGCAAATCCTTCGATAAGGGAAAAGCCCTCAAGCGCGGAGCGGCAGGAATTGGCCAATCTCGATCCACACCCGGAGGCGTTCGCCCGCCGTCGAGAGTCGCAACAAGATTTTTCGCGCGTGACGGATGACATGACCCGCCGTGCACAGGTACAAGAAGCGCAGTCGCTTGGGGCGTGCCGACAGCACTTCGGCGGGCAGTGCTAACCGCTTTAGCGCCACTAACACATTGTGGGCGAGGGCCGCCAGCCGCAGCCATGCCGCATGCGCCCCCAAATACTTCGAGGGCAGAACTCCGGCAGCCAATTCGTTCTTCAACACGTCATGCACCATCTCGACCGTTCCGGCCTTCTCGCGATGCCAGGCAATCAGCTTCTCCGGCTTCCATTCCCACAGGTTGCTGAGCACCGCAAAATGACGCACCGCGCTGCCTTCGGCGAACAGCTCTCCCTGCCGCTTGCGGACGCGCACGGCCACATAGCGCAGCGGCTGGCTCGCCTTATGCTCCGACTTCTCGCCCGGCACAAACGGCACCTCGGCGCATTCGCGAATCTCTTCCCCGCTCGATTTCGGGTCAGGCTTCCATGCCGCCTCCGGGATTGCCACGATCGCCCGTCGCAACACGTCGTTCATCCGCGCGCTGATGGCAAAGCCAATGAAGCCTTGCGGTCCGCCTTCGCGCTTCTCGTTGCGCAGCCGCGTCAACAAATCGCTCTCGTGACAGGCCGAATCCCCGCGATAATAATAGGTCTTTACCGTTTTCGGCCGGGCGGCAAAGGCCGCGCGCGCCACCGTCAGTGGCGCCATCTGTGCCGGCACATTCCCGTCGCGAAACTCATCGGCCAGTACCACGTTCATTTCCGCCCAGACAGCCAGCATGGGCTGGTAGCCTCGCTCTCCTTCGTAAGTGGCCAAGGCTTCCCGCTTGCGGCTCTCAATAATGGTCGCGTCCTGGTCCACCGTCGCCACCTGCTGATCGGCGCAGCGTGCTCCTAACTCCTGCACCAACTCCCGGTTCACTTGCCCCAATCCGGCCAGCGGAGCGCTCTCCTCCGGGATGTAGGCCATCGCGCCCGGCAAGCACCGCTGCTGGGCTTCCTCAATCTTCTGCTCCTCGTGAAAGCCGTGCAGGAAATTCCACGCCGCCTCCGGCGAGGGCACCTCATGGCCGATTCACTCGGCCAGCCCCGCGTCCGCGCGCAAATGTCCAAAGTCCTCCAAGCAATCGCCGCCGGCGTCGTTCAGAATCACGAAACTCTCGACGAACGTGGCTTCGTCATAGCCCCGCTGGCGTTCCTTAATTTGCACGTGCTGCTTCACACTCCTCTGCACCCCCAGCGAGCGGAATGCCTGCACCACCAGAGGAATGCCTCCCAAGGCCGTGAGCACTTCGGAGGCCGGTTCAGGATCGACTTCGAACAACAGCGGCGATTCGGTTGGAGACGGCTTCGGTGCTTTGTGCATGCCGGAATCATATCCAAAATCCGCACCTAACGGGTGCCCGTTCTTATGCCGCAGCCGGCGTCCTAGACCGTCGATTCAAAGCGGCCCTGCAGCCTCGAATCCATCTATCGCCCACTGCAGGGCTGTGATGAACTACCTTATCGAAGGATCGAGGCCGTGGTCGTCGTCTTGATAAAGTTCCTTCGGTTATGCTTCATTATTATTCCTCGTCTCAATGATGATGACCTGCAGTTCACAGCCGAGGCTGCGGGTGCCGCCACAATCCAGTTGGTGGGTTTCCGGCATAGAAAAGACTCGGGCTGGCAACTACAACAGGCGCTGCCACCGATTGATCGTTCCATCTCACCAGTTCCGCCCCTCACTCCCAGGGATAGAAAAGATACAGCTTGGAAATTCGCTCGTTTTCGCCGATGTAGATCGTCCCGCGATGCCCAACCGCAACGGCCCCGATCACATAAGCCTGCCAGGTGTAATAAGGCCGGCGGTTCACGTCGATGAAGCCCAGTTCTTCATATGCCCCGGTCGCCGGCCGGTACGAAAAAAGACGGGCCATCCCCTGAGCCGTTCCGCCCACACCGTAAATCTTTCCGGCCGGCCCCGGCACTAGCCCCGCAATGTCATACTGGATGAGCGGCTTCCCCAGGTTAACAACCTTCTGGCTTGCCGGGTCAAACTGGAACAGATATCCGTCCGACGTCCCGCCATAGATCAATCCCGACACCACGTCCGTCATAAAGGCATCGACTCGCGTCCAGGGCTCGCGGCCCGGAATCGCCGGCGCCTGGACCTTCAGCTTCTCAAGTTTTTGCGCCGCCTTGTCAAACTTGAACAGATACCCGTCCTCGCCCGAAACATAAACATTGCCCTTCACGTCGAGCGCCAGCATCCGCGACATGATGTTGTCTGTCTCGAATTTCTCGCCTTTGGGAACTCTTGGACACACCACGCCCCAGTCACTAAACTTTCCCGTCGAAATTGAATACGAGAAGAAGTGGGTGCCCGGTGAGCTGAGACCGTAGATGAACCCAGCATTCCGGTCAATTGCCAAAGCAAAAATCCCCTGGCCTTCGACGGCTTGCCCAAGGTCTTTCACCGGAACCGCCTTATCGTCATGAGTCCCAATCTGCTCGTGGTAGGGATTCGAAGGCGTATATTTCAGCAGGTGGCCGCTGGTCCCGCTCCCGATGTAAACGTCTCCCTCCGCGGAGATTACGACGGCATGCGTTACGTTCTTCGTGTCCGGCAGATAGCCGAGCGGCTGCACGAAACCGTGAATCGGACTCAAAACAAAAAGGTGGGAGCGAGCACCACTGGTCGCCCCATAAATGTCACCATCAGGCGCAACCGCCAGCGATGTAATCCCCGACTCACCATCGGGAATGACGTCCAGCGGCGGATAGCCAAGAGCCCGCGCATCGATTCGATCCTGCGGCACAACCACGTGGTCGTAGTCCAGGCTCCGCTGGGCCAGGCCTGCCGCAGCGCTACCCATAATCAGGACGGCCACCCACAAGGAATGTTTTGCCAACATGTGCTATTTCGCCTCCGGATGATAGATAAACAATGCCAGCCGATAAGGGATGGAGCCGATCTTGCCTCCGTACACGAACGGCTTGCCCGGTTCAGGCTTCGCTTCCATCGCCCCCACAAAGTAGATGGTCCCATCCTGAGCCGTCGCCGCCGACTCCGCGCCCATCAAGCCCCGGCCGTCCGCCACCCGCATTTCGCCGAGGTCTTGCATCTGATCGGTCTTCAGATTGAAAACCAGCAGGTGAGACGCGGCAACGCCCTTGCTGCCTGAGAAATCAAACTCCTGCGCCGGGGCCGCATAATAGAGCTTGTCATCGTTGCCGAGCGTTAAAGCCAGGCTGGCATACGGAACTCCGCGACCGTCGGCCATGCTGGGAATCGCTAGTTGTCCCAGCTTCTTCACGACCCCATACTTGCCAGCGTGCGGATCAAAGGAAAACAGGTAGCCGGCACTTTCATCTATCCCGTAAAAAACCTTTTTCTGCTTGTCCCACACCACTTCCCGCCAAGCCGTCTCTGACTTGTTGTAATCCCGTCCCAGCGAAATTCCCTTCTTCCGGATCGGAATGAACAGCGGAAGGTTCGTCAGCTTATCGGTGCGCGGATCGTACTTGTAGATTTGCCCCTTGCCGAAAGTCCCGTAAACATTCCCCTGGCCATCAATGCCGATCGTCCGGCATAGCGAATCCCAGTTGTTCACCCGGCCCATGTCGTGGGTCTGGCCGGTCGCGATGTCGTAGTAGATAAAGTGGCCGCGCGGGTAGTTGAGTCCGTACATGCGGTTGTAGACCGGATCGTAAGCCGCAGTGATGATCCCTTCATACCGCGCTCCAATCCCCAGGTCCTCAGTCTCTCCAGAACGCGGATCGTAAACCAGCCAGTGCCCGCCCGGATATCCCTCTACAGTTGCAAAACGAGCAAAGTTCCACCACAACCCGGCATGCGTGGCGAAATAAATCTTTCCATCCTTTGCTTCGCCAAATTTGGCGTGGACCTTCGACTGCGGACCTATGCGCATGCACGCCTGCCCGCATAGCTTATTCAGGTTCCCCAGATCAACCATGCGATCCTTGCTGGGATCGTAGTAAACCGCGTGGCCTCCCGCCCCGTGATGCGCCAATCCAATGTAAACCTTGCCATCTCGAGCCACCGTCAGCGCATTCCAGTGCCCGTCCATGTTCCCTAAACCCGTAAACAACCGATAGTCCACTCTCACTGTCCGGGCGGATGAACCGGCAACCCATGCGTGAAAGACCATCGCCACCGCGAAAACACCGGGGAAAACGAATCGTAGTAGTTTCATCATGTCTCCACGTCGAACAGGGCCCGAGACGGCCCCCCACCTCCTCGCATGGTTACCGAGACCTTGAGGTGACACTTAAAACTTCAGAGGCAGCAATCGCCGAACTGCTCAGAATCTCTTTCTCGCCGAAACCTTCCGCGATGTAGTGGCAAGGAGGAGAAAACAGGTTGAAAATAATCTCATCCGCTTCGAAAAACGACCAAATTAAATATCACTGCACGCGGCAAGTGTCAAGGATCATTTGGCCAGGACTTCGTCTGGGGGCGGTAGGGATGGCAGACTCGAGGCACCAGGCCGTAGGAACCGGCAAAGTCGAGGAAGCGCTGGTTGAAGCGCACCAGGCGCCCGTCGTGCTCGGTTACAGCGGTCATTAACCTGAATAATTCACGTTTTTCGAGACAAGAAAAGCCTCCGGTGCTATAAACACGTTGCGGAACGGCTGTTCAAAGCACACGAGGAGGCTTTTACTTGGCCGAGCATACCACGACACAGTGTTTGTTGTTCCCGGATATTTTTCCCAAGCCGGTGGTGGCGCAGTTTGATCGGCGGCAGGGCAGTTCCGATGGGGGAGCGATTCTGCTTCGCGCGGCGGACCGATGTCTGCGATTGACCCCGGCGCTGGCCGCGTGTCTGGTCGATCAGCGTCAGCCGGGTAAGATACGGCACGAGTTGCGCGAACTGCTGACGCAACGCGTGATGGCGCTGGCCTGCGGCTACGAGGGCGCCAACGACGCGGCGCGGCGGCAGAGGGCCAGCAAAGCGTAGGAGCAGGAAGCCGGCAAGGGGCGGTCGTGGGCCTTGCCCTCCGCTTCGCCCTAAACGCTCGCCCTGCGGGCTCGCAGGGCTGCGCTCCGGGCAAGGCCCACGAGAAAAACCAAAACAGAAAAACCAAAGAAAGACAGAAAAACAAGAACCACAAAAAGGGGACACTTCTAATGAGTTAACCAAGGGGACATTTCTAAAGAGCTTTGACACAGGACGAGTTCAAGCGCTTGACTTCATGAGAACTCTGGAAGTAGACTCCTGGGTGTTCCCAGCTTTCCTTTTATTGATGTCTGCATAAATAATGCAATACAATGCCCTTCGGGAGGGAACGATTATGCCCCGACGGAAGGGCAGTGCCGATTTGCTCGAAGACCGTCGCCGGCGCGCGCTGGCGTTGTGGGACACCGGCTTGTCGCTGAACGAAGTCGGGCGTCGCATCGGCTGCGCGGCGAGTTCCGTGATGCGCTGGCTGCGGGCGCGCCGCCGCGGAGGCGCCGACGCCTTGCGAGTTCGTTTCTCGCCCGGGCGTCCGCTCAAGTTGAGCGTGAGCCAGCGGCGTCGCTTGTTGAGGCTGTTGCTGAAGGGAGCGCCGGCGCACGGCTACCGGACGCAGTTGTGGACCATGGCGCGCATCGCCGAGGTCATCGAGCGCGAGTTCGGCGTCCGTTACCACCGCGATCATGTCGGTCGGCTGATGCATAGCCTTCATTGGAGCCCGCAGAAACCGGAAACGCGCGCCATCGAGCGCAACGAAGAGGCCATCGAGCGCTGGAAACGGAACAAGTGGCCTCGGGTAAAAAAACGCCGCGCGGCTGGGCGCCCACCTAGTTTTTGCCGATGAATCGGGCTTTCTGCTCGCCCCCTTGGTGGCCCGGACCTGGGCGCCCCAGGGCTCGACGCCCCTCGTGCGCCATCGCCAGGGGCGCCGCGATAAAATCTCCGTGATCTCCGGCATCTCGGTCAGCCCCCGGCGACAGCACCTGGGGCTCTACTATCTGCTTTTCTTCGACAATATCGGCCAGGAAGAAGTCTGTCTGTTTCTCCGGGAACTGTTGCGCCACCTGCGCGGTCCCGTCTTCGTCCTGCTCGACAATTCCTCCACGCACCACGGCCAACCTTTGGACCAACTCCGGCACCGGCACGCGCGCCTGCACATCGAGCACTTCCCGGCTTACGCCCCGGAACTCAACCCCGACGAAGGCGTTTGGTCGCTGGCCAAGCGCGACCTGGCCAACAGCTGCCCGCTCGATCGGGATCAATTGTTGAACCATGTCATCCGCTCTATCAACCGTGTCCGGAATTCCCCCGCCACACTGCGCGGCTGCATCCTCGAGTCCGATCTCCCTAATTTTTTGTCCTAGTCCATTGCATTATTTATGCAGCACTCAATAGGGGCTGTTATTCCGCTGAAAGATATTCCTTGGGGACTAAGGAGGTAATGATGAGGTACCCATTCTTCCATTCCCAGGTGCTAGCCTTTGTAACGGCAGTCTGCCTCGGCCTAGTGATGAACGCTGCCGGGCAAGGAATGGCCACCATTGTTGGAACGGTTCGCGACCAGACGGGGGCAGTAATTTCAGGCGCGAAGGTAACGGTTTCGAACCCGGAGAAAGGTTACATTCGGAGCGTGAAAAGTAATTCCGCGGGTGCCTACGAGGTGGCTGCTTTGCCCATCGGCAATTATATGGTGGCAGCCGAGGCGAAGGGGTTTCAGAGATTGGTTCAGACTGGCATCAGCTTAAGCGTGGGCCAAGTCCAGCGTGTTGATTTGGAATTGCATGTGGGCGCAGAGACACAGGAAGTAACAGTGAGGGGTAATCTGCCTCATGTGCAGACGGAAACTGCCGCAGTTTCAAGTCTGGTGACCGGAAAGCAGATAACTCAGCTCATGTTGAATGGCCGGAACTTTACTGACCTCTACCAACTGGTACCGGGAGTCGTCATGGACAACAGCTACGACCCGACCCAAGTGGGTATTACCGGGTTCGCGGCTTACTCCATCAATGGAAACAGGATGGAGTACAACAACATTGAATACGATGGCAGCGGCATTTCGGACGAAGGCTCGGGAGGATCGAGTGTGACAATCTACCCCAGCCTCGAATCCATTGCGGAATTCCGCATCACGACCTCCAATTATGGGGCAGACCAAGGGAAACACGGGGCGGGACAAATCGAGTTGGTCAGCAAGTCTGGAACGAAACAGTTTCATGGGGAGGTTTACGAATTTGTTCGCAATGATGCCTTCGACGCCAACGATTGGTTCATTAACCAGACGGTTGCTCCACCCGGTGGCAAGGCCCCCAAGGTACCCCTGAAATGGAACGATTACGGGTACACCATCGGGGGTCCTTTTTACATCCCTCATCACTACAATACCACCAGGTCAAAAACGTTCTTCTTCTGGTCAGAGGAGTGGCGGCGATATCGCCAAGGCACAGTGCTCAATGCTGGTGTCCCTTCGGTACTCGAACGGCAGGGAGGCTTCAGCCAATGTGACCCGGGTTCGACCGACTTTAATTCCGCCGTGGCTTCTGGCTGCGTCCTTCCCGCTTTCAACGGAACCAGCTACGACACGGTCCAGCAAATGCCCAATTTCAATCAGCAAGCCTTTATCAATGCTACCGACTTGCTCAACGCTTATTTTCCCATGCCCAATAATGGCCCCGCCAATTGGGTGTCGGCACCTTCCGTGCCGACCAATTGGCGTGAGGATCAGATCCGCGCCGATCAGAACATCAGCGAGAAAGCTCACGTTTTTGTCCGCTTTACGCACGACGCATGGGATACGGTCTCAGTTCCCAGCCTCTGGTCGTGGGCTAGTTACGACACAATCGAAACCCCTTTTAATGGTCCCAGCAAGGCTGCAGTCGTCAACATGGTCTATAATTTCGAACCCAACCTATTGAATGAATTTGTGGCAGGCTATTACGAGGATTGGATCTATCTAAACAATCGGCCCGGCCCCGATTCAGTCGCCCATTCGATTAACCAGCCCTCCAATTGGGTCGCCAATCATCTCTTTGCTCCGAATGCCGGCAATCCTTTGCTTCCTGCGGTCGCCGTTTGCGGGGGCGTGTCATTCTGCACAGCGGAAGACGCTGGCAACCATCCGTGGACCAATTCTAACCCGATCGTAACTCTACGGGATGATGTAACCTACCTTGTGGGCAACCATACGGTCAAGTTTGGGATGTATTACACGGACTATCGCAAAAACGAGCAATTCGGGTTCGACACGCAAGGGTTCCTAAACTTTGCTAACTCGGGTCCGATTACCAGCGGCAATGCTTTGGCCGACATGTTCTTGGGGAATATCAACTCCTATCAGGAGGGAACGGAAGTCGTCAATGGAGTGCCCGTCGGTGGATACCCCAAGGGGCATTGGCGCTACATGGACTACGAACCTTATGTCCAGGACAATTGGAAGGCCCGGAAGAACTTGAGCTTGACCTTCGGCGTGCGTTTTTATCATTTTACTCCTTGGCATGACGTGAGCAGTCCGGTCACGGTAGACGCAACTTTCCTGCCCCAAGCTTACAACCCAGCACAGGCTGCCCAGTTGGATTCCAACGGAAACCTCGTTCCAGGAAGTGGTTTTGGCTATACCAACTACGGGAACGGCCTCGTGAAATGTGGGCAGGGTGGTGGGGCGCCGAGCAGTTGCCAGGCCAACCATCCCTGGCAGGTGGCCCCTCGTTTTGGTTTCTCTTGGGACCCAACGGGACATGGCAAGACAGTGATACGGGGAGGATACGGCCTCTATTACGAGCCCGGCAATGGGAACGAGGCCAACCCAGAAGGCATGGAAGGTAATCCCCCTGTCGCCTTCGCGCCTTCAGGCTTCAACATTGTGGGGTATTCCAACATTACTCCGGGCGTTCTGGGCCCCACGAATTTCGTTGCAATCCCTCTGCATCAGCACTATCCGACCGTCCAGCAATACAGCTTTGACATCCAACACCAGTTCACTATTAATGACTTACTTACTATCGGCTATGTGGGAACCCAAGGACGCGACTTGGCGCGGTCCGTGAACTTCAATCAGATTCCCGACGATGCAACTACGGCTTTCGTGCCGCAGCTGGCGGGCTCAAAATACTGTGATTCGGCGGGCAATTGCAATGTTCAAGCCACGCTGATCAACGAGGCGGCACCAAACAATGATTTCTTTTATCCGTATCATATCTTCAACAATCCTTCGTGGATGAAAGAGTACACTGCCCTGTCCAATTATAATTCCCTGCAGATTGACTACCGACATAGCTTCAGCCATGGCCTGACCTTCCAGGTTGCATACACATGGTCGCACACACTGGACAATTCGACCAGTACATACAATGAGCCGACTGACGCTGTTGACGATACCAACCTGAAACGCTGGTACGCCACCTCGGACTTGAATCGTGCTGAGGTACTGACCATGAATTATATTTATAATCTGCCTTTCTTCAGTCACTCTTCCCACCGCTTCCTGAGAAATACGCTGGGCGGCTGGGAACTTAGCGGAATCACAACCTTCTTCACAGGCGAGCCGATCACAGGCCTGACTTGTAGCATTGCGGGTTTTGCAACTGGGATAGGGGCGACAGGCTTGATGTGCAACACTGCGCCAGGCTTCGGCGTTCATAAAGGCACTGTTAATGATCCCACGTTTGGGCCTGTGCCCACATGGTTCGATCCCTCTAAGTTACTGCAGCCTATGTTGGAACAACTACCCGCGAATGGTGAGCCTGGGATGTTCGGCTACATGGGAAGAAATGCACTGACAGGTCCTGGTCGCAATAACTGGGACTTGGGGCTGTACAAGAACTTTGTGCTCCCCTGGTTTTCGGGCGAGCATTCCACACTTCAATTCCGCTGGGAGACATTCAATACGTTCAACCATCCCCAGTGGAAAGGGATTAACGCATTTTGTTCATCGGAAACACCCCCTGGTACCCCCTGCAACGGGCCGAATAACGTTGGGAATGGCGAAGTCAGCTCTGATTGGGGGCCGCGGCTGATGCAGTTTGCGATGAAATTAAGTTTCTGAACATGAACGGCGCTCGCAATAGCGCATGCCTCGTTAGGCTCCTCCCTAGTGTAGTGCGTCATACGGATCGTGACTTATTCAGCGCCCCTCCCTAATCCGTCGATAAGTCTGCGGGACGGTTGAGGCCATGCGGTTTGTGGCGAGTGAGGACGAAATCCGTCCTCCAGCCACTGTCCCGAGGCACGGCTGGGGCGGAGCGGTGACGATTTTTTCGAAGTGCCGGAGACCGCCGAGGTTTTCGGGGCACAAAAAGGCAGAACTCTCCAAACTGGGGTTCCCATCAAGGGGCTTGGGGGGCCGTCGATAACGGCTGTGTCTGGGTGCAGGCGGGCTCAGGTCCTCAGCGGCAGCAACCGCAGGCCTTCCCGGTAGGCGGCAATCCACTCGGCCGTCGCCGCCAGCCGCAGGATCAGCCTTCGGGCGTGATGCACCAGCCGTCGCGGCGTGTTCAGGATCAGGAAGCGCAAGCGCTTCGGCCGCGCCGTCAACAACTCGCCGGGCAACGCCAGCCGCTTCAACGCCACGAGCATGTTGTGGGAGATCACCGCCAACCGCAACCAGGCGGCATTGGCTCCGAAGTATTTCGAGTGCAGCACCCCGCCGCCCAGTTCGTTCGTGACCACATCATACACCCTCTCCACCGTGCCGGCTTTCTCCCGGTGCCACTCGATCAGCCGCGCCGCCGTCAACTCCCACCGGTTCGATAGCACCGCAAAATGCCGCACCCGGCTGCCGTCTTCGAACAGTTCCCCTTGTTTCTTGCGAATGCGGATGGCCACATAGCGCAGAGATTGCGTATCCTTTTTCTTCGAAAGGGGCTATCCACTTAACTCAGGTAGCCCCTATATCTTGTGGTCTAGCCGGAGCATCACGGATCATCGAAGCGTAAGTGGATGGCTCCACGGCGACGGCCTGCTGAACAAGCCGGAAAAAGAGCTTGCCCCGGCTACGTGACCTACGTCGGTTGAACCGAAAGGTGAACTCGTCGAGGTAATAGTCCAAATGTTTGAAACTGACGGCCCCTTGATGAGTGCCCAGCAGCCACCGCTTCAGCAGCGAGATGACTCGATGAACGCGCGGCAATAGGTCGGACGGAGATTTTTTGGTGTCGAAGAGAGGTGATCTCATGCCGGTAGCCACTCTTTTCCAGCGGTGGGTAGCCCAACCACGCGTCCGTGTGCACGACGCTGCCGGGTTCGATGGAGTCTTGCACAAACGGCATCAGGCTGGCGGACGAAGCGTCAGCGATCCGCCGCATCCGGATCCGTCCGATACCCTGACCATCTTCTTGCGCCGCAACCACGATCAACGCCTTCTTCGCTGTTTGCCGTCCGCGCATACCTTTTTCCACGCCGCCGAGATAGGTCTCGTCTACTTCCACGGTTCCGGCCAGCCGGTCCCGGCCCCGTCTCACCATCGCCCGACGCAATTTATGCAGCCAGGACCAGGCGGTCTGGTAGCTTCCCAAGCCGAGTACCCGCTGCAACCCCAGAGCGCTGACGCCGTTCTTCTGAGTGGTCACCCACCACATCGCCCGGAACCAAACCGTCAGCGGCATGTGCGTATCTTAGAAAATCGTTCCCGCCGTGACCGACATTTGACGGCCGCACCCCGCGCATTGCCACAGAACCGAGCGCAACGACCAGGCCTTGGAGGCTCCGCAGCGCGGACAGCGAAATCCCTCGGGCCAGCGCAGTTTGAACAGATACTCCCGGCAGGTCTGCTCCAAGCCGAAGCGCATTTCGAATTCCGTCAGCGTCCGTGGGTAGTCCTCCATCAGCGGCCATACTATATGTCGGGGTTACCTGAGTCAAGTGGATACCCCCTTCTCCGATTTCTCACCGGGCACAAACGGCACCTCCGCGCACTCGCGGATTTCTTCCCCATCCGGCTCGCCGTAGGGCTGCCAGTCGGACTCCGGCACCGCCTCGATCGCGCTGTGCAAAGCCTCACTCATCCGCGCGCTGATGGCAAAGCCGATCTTCCCTTCCGGCCCACCTTCGCGTTTCTCATCCCGCAGCCACTTCAGCAGGTGGCTTTCGTGACAGGCCGCATCGCCCCGGGAGTAGAATCCCCTCACCGTCTTTGGCAAGGCCGCAAAGGCTCGCTGGGCGACTTCCAGCGGCTCCATCATTGCCGGCACGTTCCCGTTGCGAAACGGGTCCGCCAACCCCAGTCCCGTCTCCGCCCAGACCGCCAGCATCGGCTGGTCGCCCCGCGACCCTTCATAGGTCGGCAGCGCCTGTTGCTTGCGGCTCTCAATGGTCGTGGCGTCCTGATCCACCGTGGCCGTGCGCTGCTCGGGCGAGCGCTCTCCGAACCGCCGCACCAGATCGCGGTTCACGCCTCCCAGCCCTTCCAGCGGCGGCGCCTCTTCCCGGATATAGGCAGTCTGGCCCGGCAAGCGTCGCTGCTTCGCTTCCTCGATCTTCCCATCCTCGTGAAACGCGTCCAAAAACTGCCGTGCCGCGGCCGGCGACGGCAACTCGTGCCCGACCATCTCGGCCAAACCCGGGTCTTGCCGCAGACGCTCAAAATCATCCAGGCACTCGCCTCCGGCGGCGTTCCAAATCACGAAGCTCTCCACCAACGTCGCTTCCTCGTAGCCCCGTTGCCGTTCTTTCACCCGCACCTGCTCCCGCACACTCGCGGGCAGCCCCAGGGAGCGGAATGCCTGCACGACCAGCGGGATTCCGCCCAGAACCGTCAGGGTTTCCTCCACGGGTTCGGGGTCAACTTCGAACAACAACGGCGATTCGGTCGGCGAAGCTTTGGATTCTCTGCGCATGCCGCGATCATAACGGAATCGCCCACCCCGTGGGTGAAAAATCTACGCAAGGCCACCGGCCGCTGCCCTCAACGGACAGCCCGCGTTTGTTGGCTGTCCCAAGGCTCGCCTGCGGGCCACCGGCGGTCAGCAGTCCCTTACCGACGGATCGGGGCCGTGTCACTCTATGTGGCGAACTGCGGGTGTTTCTGCGGTTCTGCTATCGCGAGCGGATCGTGGCCAGGGATCTCAGTGCCGCGGTCGAGATGCCGCAGAGCTATCGCCTGGCCCGTGTGCCGCGTTCCATCACTTGGGACGAGGTACGCCGCCTGCTAGAAACGGTGGATCGGAGAACAGTCTCCGAGCGCCGCGACTACGCAATCCTTCTTCTAGTGACGTACGGGTTGCGCGGCCACGAGGTAGCAAAGCTCACTCTCGACGACATCGATTGGGACCGCGAGCGGCTTCGAATTCCTAACCGTAAGGCTGGGCACTCGACGGCTTACCCGCTTGCCGGAGTGGTCGCCCAGGCGCTGATCGATTATCTGAAGCACGGACGACCAGAAACTGCGGAGCGTCATCTGTTTTTTCGTCTAGTCGCCGCACAGGCTCCGATCACCTACGGCGCCATATCCATGCGAGTGGCAATTTACCTTCAGAAAGCCGGCATCAGAGTCCATCGTCCGGGAACACACACCCTACGGCACACCTGTGTCCAGAGGCTGATCGATGCCGGGTTCCCTCTCAAAACCATTGGTGACTATGTAGGACATCTATCCTCACAGTCGACTCAGATTTATACCAAAGTTGCCCTGGCCTCCCTGCGGGAAGTAGCCATGGGTGACGGGGAGGCGCTATGAACTCGCATAGTTTCCACAGTGTCCTCGCGGAATCTCTCGCTACTTTTATCCAATACAAGCAAGCGCTGAATCGTAAGTATCGAACCGAGGCGTTGACACTTCGGCTTTTTGACCGGTACCTGTCTGAGCATCACATCGTCAGCTGGGAATCCATCGACAAGATCCTGATCGACGACTTCCTGAAATCGCGTCCGCGTGCCAGGCCTCGCAGCTACAATCATCTGGTTGGCGTACTCCGTCGCTTTTATGCATGGGCCGTGCTGCAAGGGTTCACCCGTTGTAACCCAGTGAGCACCGAGCTTCGGCAGGAAGGTTCCCAGCGGATGCGCTATCTGTTCGACCTCCATGACGCAAAACACCTGCTGGAGCTCGTACGCTTGTTTCCTGACCGGTCCCGAGCACCACATCGGGCGCTGGTTTACGAGACCGTGTTTTCCCTCCTCTACGGCCTGGGTCTGCGCGCTGGCGAGGTGACCAGATTGAAGCTGGGCGATGTAGATTTCGCTCAGAACGCACTGTTCATCTGTGAAACCAAGTTAAGCAAGAGTCGAATCGTGCCCTTCGGGCCCAGCCTGGCTGACCGTCTGCAATGTTACATTGAAAAGTGTCACGGCGAGAAGCCTGAACCTAATGCCCCCTATTCTCCTTCGTAAAACGAGCCTGCATCAGTCCTGGGACGATCAGCCAGACGTTCCACAACCTCTTGCCGAAGCTCAACTTGTCCATTCCGCCTGGCATCTCGCCGCCGCGGCTCCACGACCTGCGGCGGTCATTCGCCGTTCGAACGTCGCTGCGCTGGTATCGTGAAGGCATCGACCCCAACTCTCGGCAGATCCATTTGGCCACCTTCCTAGGCCATGTCGATCCCAACTCGGCGGCCGTGTACTTGCCCATCACCGAAGAGTTGCTCCACGAGGCGGATCAACGCTTCCGGGCAGCGGCGCCGAAGGGAGGTGCTGAATGAGCAGTGTTGGTCAAGTGCTTTTCGCTTTTTTCGAAGACCAGCTCAAGGTTCAAAAAGGACTCCGGCCCGGCTCCGTGCGAAGTTACTGGGATGCGCTCAAGATCTTCTTGACCTACGTGGCGACCTCGTCCCGACGGCCGATTACCCGGCTCACCCTTTACGATTTATCTTCCGAGCGGGTTCTGGAGTTCTTGAGCATGATCCAAAGCGTACGCGGGAACAGGTTCGCACGCGAAACCAACGGCTCGCCGCGCTTCGTACCTTCTACCGTTACCTTGCCGTACACCACCCCGAAATGCTCGCCGAAGCCGAGAGGGTGGAAGCGATTCCCACGAAGCGAACACCACCTCCCGAAACGCGCTACCTGGAACGCGATGAGATCGACAAGTTGTTTCAATCACTTCCAAAACGAGGCCCACTGGTGCTGCGGGATCGAGCGCTCCTCATGCTCCTCTATAACACCGGAGCGCGCGTGCAAGAGGTTGCCGACTTGCGGGTTGCCGATGTTGCCTGGAGGGCCCGCTACGCGTGCGGCTCCACGGTAAAGGAGACAAGTGGCGAAGCTGTCCCCTTTGGCCAGAGACCGTGCATGCACTGAAGCAACTGGACAGCGTATGCTCCCAAGACAAAGCTGCGCCCCTGTTTGCTTCACGCCAAGGCAGGCCCCTCACGCGATTCGGAATTTACAAACTGGTGAAACGTCACACTGCAAAATCATGCCCCACACCCACGAGCGCGAAGCGCTGCGGAGTTTCCCCCCATGTTTTCCGACACTCCCTGGCCGTCCGGCTCCTTAAAGAAGGCATTGATGTGAACGTGATTCGAGGGTGGTTGGGACACGTCAGCCTGGATACTACACATCGCTATGCTGAAATTACCTTGCGCACAAAGCAGGCCGCCGTAGCCACCTGCCTGCCTGCCGTCGTGGGTTCCGAAACATCCCGCGCAAACGCCCGATGGCAGAAGGATGAAGAGTTGATAAAATGGCTCCGTTCGCTGTAGTCGTTATGTGCCCGCCAGAACGTCCACCGCCAATACCTGTGGCCAATCCTTGGCCGTAGGGAACAAAACGGGGAACGGCACAAAAGTTCGATTTTGTTCCCGGGAACAAAATCGAACCAACATTCTCTTGCGACTCCGCCCAGGGCATGAAAAGCATGCTGGTGGCAGCGCACGAAGGCGCGCGGAGAGGAACGGGCCGCCCGCACTCTCCGCAGATAGCCATCCAGGATGGTGCGGCCACCTCGATAGCCGGCCTTTTTGAGGCGCTCGAGGATGACGGCACCGGGAGCGCGGGGGTCCTGCTCGAGCAGATCAGCGATCAGGGGCTTGAAAGAATCGAGTTTGCTGGAGCGGGAACGGTGGGTCGGCAAAGGCGCGGGAGCCCAGAGATACTTTTTCACGGTGCGAGCCGCCAGATGGAGATGGCGGGCGATGCGGCGCATCGACCAATGCTCGCCTTGGGCGAGCCGATGGATTTCATTGATCTGGTCTGCCTTCAGCATGGTTCCGGTTATAAGCCGCAGCCGCTGGCGAAACTAGAGGGATGTTGTTGGCAAGAAGCCGGAAGCACCGGTACCGGGGAGCCATCGGAATGAAAAATCAACACTTGGCAGGGGGCCAAGTTGTTGTTGGCAAGAAGCCGCGTACTCTGGCCCAGCAGCCAAACCTGAGCAACGGAATGCCTTAGGTCGAATGCTAGGTTGTTGTTGGCAAGATTCACCAGACGGCGCTTCTGGTCGCGGCACCATTGCCGCTGACGATTCTGTTCCACCTGCTGAAGATGGGTCTGGCGGTATTGCTTCCAGTAGTCGGGGTGCGCCTCACGCCACTTGCGCGGACTCTCCAGGCAGACCTGCCGGTAAACCGGGTCGGAGGCGATCTTCTGCCGATGATATTCCCGCCGGCGTTGACGCTGGCACGGAAGCTGGCTGCAAACCTGTTGTTGGGGATGGTAAGGGGCTGGCTGAAAAACCTGCTGGCAATAAGGACAACGTCGGAAACTCATCGGGGCGGCTCCGGATCAGAATGGGATTCGCTCATTCTCTCCGGAAGCCTCGCTCAACCCGAAAGCACCGATCAAAAATTCAGCCTATATATAGAGTCTCATGTAGAGTTTTTACCGCCTCCTCGCGGATGGGACTGCTGCTCATCAAACCGGCAGAACTGCTGCTCTTTTATTCCGGCGCGGAGACCTATTACCTGCTCAGAACCGGCCCCCCTACCACGACCTCGGATCCGACTATTTCGACCGAATCAACGCCGAAGGCTTGAAACGCTATCTCGTCAGGAGGTTGGAGCGCATGGGCAACCAAGTGCTGCTCGTCCCCACGCCCTTGACCATCTGAAGCACACCTTACTCAAGCGTTTATTTTCGAGGGAGGTCAACTTCAATTTGCGAATTCGGGTTGAAAGCTTGCCCAAGGCAGTGGGTTACCACTGCTTCGAATGGTACGATGAGCCCAAGGAAGGGCGGTTTGACGGCGAAAACTCGAATTATGGACTCGTGAATATTAAGGACCAGCTTTATACACAATTTGTGGCAGCGGTCAAGGCTGCAAATCACAAAGCGCTTTCCATTCATCGCAAGCTAATGAAGTAGTTGCTTCCCGAACCGGCAGCGTAAAGCACGCCGTTCAGATCTCCAATTTGATGGGACTGCTGCGAAAACCCTTGGTCAGATATGCGAGATAGGCGACACCGAGGCCGAGCCAGATAAACCCCACAATCTTGGCAGGCGTCGATAAGCTCATCCAGACATAACTGCAAACCAGCGCGCCAAGTGTCGGAAAAATGAGATTTGTTAGAACGCCCAGTCCGCTGCGCTGACGCTGGCGCAAATAATAATGGCGAATGACGCTGAGGTTCACCAGGATAAAACCTACGAAAGCGCCAAAGTTCAAAAGCTCGACGGCAAGCTGAAAACGGATCAGAATGGCGCCCAGGAGCGTGACCCCACCCATGAAATAGATGCTGCGCGTCGGCGTCGAATGTTTTTCGTCGACATAAGCGAAAATCCTCCGGGAAATGACGCCGTCGCGTCCCATGCCAAATAGGAGCCGCGAGGCGCCTGCCTGGCCTGTCAGCGCGCTTCCCAGACCGGCAACGAGCAGGACGAATGTGATCCACCCCATCATCAGAGGTCCGCCCATGAGCCTCCCGATATCCAGAATCGCAGTGTCAACACTGGGGAACGTGTGATAGTTCGGCCAGACAATTTCGGCCAGGTACACCTGCACAACACAGAACAATGCCTGGAGAATACATACAGAAACAGTTGCGATTGCAATATTCCGCTCCGGGTTGTCCACGTCTTCAGCGAGGGTGGAAATGGCGTCGAAGCCGATATAGGACAGCGTAGCAATGCCTGCCCCGAGCATCATGGGGCGCAGTTCGAAAGTTGCCGGGTTGTATACCGCATGAGGAACGATCAACCCACCCCAACCATGAGATGCGGTGATGAAATGAGCCGCAAGGACAACAAAAAGGATCGCGGAAAAACTCAGACTCACCATCATGACGTCGTTAGCCCGAGCCGTCATCTTGATGCCACGAATGTTAATCAAGGTGATAGCAATGGTAAAAAATACTGCCCAAGCCATGTAGGGAACTTGAGGGACATACCTCGCGGCAAGCAGCGCCGCATAAATGACGCTGAGCAAAGGAATCAGAAAGTAGTCCAGCATCATCGCCCACCCTGCCAAAAAGCCGACATGTTCGCTGAGGGACCGCTGGGCGTATGTGTAAGTTGAACCGGCTACGGGAAAAGCTCCGGACATCCTGCCGTAACTTGTCGCCGTGAAGAGCATGGCCACCATTGCCACAAGGTACGCTAATGCTGCATGGCCCAGAGAGACCTTTTCAATGATTCCGTAAACAGGATACGGCGCCGTGGGGGTCAGAATCACCAAGCCGTAGATGATAAGGTCACGGAGCCTGAGCACGCGCTTAAATTTAGGCTTATAGCCTAAAGCTTCAAGAGAAGAAGAGGCACATTGTTCAGCCAGAGTCATTGAGACCTCGTGGTTAATTTTCCGGCTGCTTGATTGGACCTGATTGGCAACTGGCAGTACCCCGACGGTCTTTCAAACAGGCCGTTCTTTCTTACTCATACGTCAGCCGCACACGAAGGAATTTGACGATGCAAAAGCGTCAAGTGTTATTGGCTGACCGTCGTGTCCTACCAATTAAAGGTTCTGTCTTTAACCGGGTGATTGTGCGCTTTGGCGTATTGATTTCTTACCTGCTCAACGCGCCTAAACCACTTCCCAAGAAGTACCAGGAATTCCCTTTCGATAAGATATTTCGGGCCGAGCGCGCGATCGACTCGATAGCCGTAAACACTATTCAGTTCAAACAGGAAACGGCGCCCATTGGCCTCCTCAACGCGCGGACACCACCTCTTGTACGACGTTTCCGTCACGTTATTGAGCACCGGGTTTTGCTGCTCGCGAATAGTATCTGCGATGTCCATCGCGCGGTCCAACGCCGCCACCGCCCGCTCGAATTGAATGTGCGTTGCCGCCTCCTGCGCCCGCTCCAGCACCCCATTGATCTCGTTCATCTCTTCAATCATCTGTATATTCTGCCAGTACAACCCAGCAACCGAGAGAAACACTTCCAGGTTGTACTTCTTGAACTCGACCGACCTCAGGTTCTTGTGCAGCAGGTCCAGCAATTCATCGTTGGCAGTCATAGAATCCTGAGCCATCTTCACTCGCCGGGCGTTTGCTTTGCCCCAATCAAACCCCAGCCTCAGGTATTCTCCCTGAGGCACTGGCGGCAGCGGCAGTGTCTGATCATGTGCAGGACGCTCCAGCTTGAACACTCCACGCGAATCGCCAAAAAGTGGCTTCCCAGCCGACGACGGAGCCCAGTCCCAGCTACTGGTCCAGAATTCGGCTTGGGTGCTCATCAACTGGTACACTCGGCCCATGTCATGGGCACCGTTACAGTAAAACAAGTGGTAGAAACTGTTCATCGCTTCACATGCACTCGGAGTGACCGGGCGCCATCCCCAACTGGCGATAGTGGCAAAGCCAAGCCAGAAAGTCTCCGGATGAAGGCCATTGCCACCCCAACCACAAACATCCACACCAATCAGGTCAGCATCTTTCCTTGCCGGCCAGAAGGAGATTTCGTGGTACATTTCAGACATTCTGCCCCGTTGAGGCCGGTAATGAGCGCTGGCAGCCTGAGTCATCGGGCGGTAGTTGTATTCCTTCGAGGGCGGCAACAGATAATAATTCGGGAAAAGGTCTTCATTGCCCTGCAAATATGTAAAAAACATTTGCTTGGTGCCGTGAGCTTTGAACGCGGAATCGAATTCGGGCCCGTAGACCTCTCCATTCACCAGATAAGATGGCAATGACGGGATGTCACTCGGTTTCAGCGGATATTCTCCCCAGAACATCACTGTCCGCCCATGGTCGTGCAGATAGCCAGCAGTCTTCGTAATAAATTTGGCCAGCACCTTGCCAACGCTCCCTAATTGCCTGCTTCTTTCGGCCGAATCACACTACTCATTGTCCGCCAGACCAACGTAGTAAGGCTCGTCGGTCGACAAGACAAAATACTTCACTCCCTTGTTGGCGCCGATCCGGCCTTGATACGTGCCGTCCAGCAGTTTGTACGAATCCGGATTCGTCGTGCACAGCTCATAGTTGTTTTGCGGAAATTCCCGGAGCATATTGTATTCGGGATGTTTCAATATCTAAGCAATATGAGCCGGACCGTCCAGATATGGGATCAATTGCACGTGATACTTCAGCCCGTAATCCGTCAAATCCTGTAACTGTTGGGGGGCAAGCGCATATAGCTCGACAACTGCAGGTGCGCTTTTAAATTCAAAGTGGCCGTTTAGCTTGATCATGATTCCATTAATCTTGCAGAAAGCCGCCTGGCGGATAGTTTCCTTCAAGACGTCAAAGCAATCCAAGTGAGCCTTGTCGTCCCAGTAAATGAACCGGTTCTCAAGATCAGGCCAGTCTGTGATTGTTGCAGCCGGGAGCCATAGCTTCCCTTCGGCCTGCTTCACCAACTGTACCAACGTTGCGACTACGTAGAACAACCCCACCGGCGTGTTGGCTGTAATCCGAATCCCGCCGCTCGCAAGTTCCAGCTTGTAGGCTTACTCCTCCAGTACCTGCTTGTTCTTGTCCAGCGCCTGCCCGATCGCGACCGATCCCGGCTGGATCGAAAGCTCGATGGCCTTGCCTCGCCCGTGTGTCTCCAGCATGATCCCGTCGAGCTTCTCCAAGTCTTCTTTCAGCGTCGTCACCGCTACATCATCGGGCTTCACCACATGGCCAAGCTGCAGCCGCCACCCGCTGCCAGATTCAAAATCCCCGCCTTCGAACTCCACTTTCCGCGACAGCGGAATCACCGTGTAGCCACGCCCAAAGAGTGGCGACGAGGTCGCTGCGTTGCAGACGAAGGGAAGAAGCAACATCAATGGCGCCAGTATCAGTTCTTTGTGTTTCAATCGTGCATAGCGGTGCATACCTGCCATCTCCTTCAAGTTGTCTTATGCCTTGAAAATCCGTTGTGTATCGACCGTGCCATCGGACTCAAGTTCTTCAGCTTACAGCTCGCGGTTGACTCCCTGGCCGTACAGGGTGGACGTGTCCTGCCAGTCGAATTTACCTTCGCGGGCAGGGAGATTGTGGGCGGCCGCATACTTGTTCCTCACATCCTGCAATCGATTGACCCACCGTCCGAAGGGCAGCATGAATTCCCGGTCGATCAGGTACAGCAGGCCGACCTGGCGGCGGCGAGCATCCTCGCTGGTTGAGACCGAGACAAAGTCCTGCGGGTCGCGTGCCACGTGGCGTCCGTTCGCTTCCCGCACGCGCGGAAAGATGCTTTTGTACCAGGTGCTTGTCACGTTATGGAGCATCTGGTTGCGCTGATCACGGATCGCTCCTGCAGTGTCTAGCGCATGGTCAAGCGCGCTAACAGCATCCTTGTAATGTAGTTTTCCGGCGTCTTCCTGGGCCGTCTCAAGATCGTTGCTGATCCCTTCCAGCCCTTGTAGCATCTTCAGGTTCTGGCGACAAACCTCAGCAAGGGAGAGATAAACCTCGAGGTTGTATCGATTGAACTGGACCGACTGGAGGTTCTTGTACAGCAAGTTCATCAGCTCATCGTTTTCGCCGAGAAATTTCCAGACCAGTTGCATGCGTCGGGCATTTTCCTGAAGCCAGTTATGCCGGAGGTGGAGATAGTCCGGGGATGGCATGGATGGGAGCGGAAGCGTCTGGATATGAGGCACAAACGGACCGATGCCGTACGAGTAGCCGAAGATGAGAGGCAATTCCCCCGAGGGCTTGCTGTCCCAACTGCTGGCAAAGAACTGTGCTTGCGTACTCAACAATTGGTAAAGCCGCCCCATTTGCGTGGAGCCTCGACCATAAAATAGCCGGTAGAAATCGTGCTCCAGTTCCTGCGGCGCGGGCGAACCCGGATGCCACGCAGCAGACGCGCCGACCGCATACCCCAGCCAGTACGTTTCCGGATGCGGTCCCAGATCGCCCCAAGCATAAATGTCCACGCCAATTACATCTGCTTCCTGACGGCCTGACGTATACGAAATTTCGTTAAAAACTTGCGCCGCCTGCCCCTCGGTCTCTGCACGGGGGTGTAACTGCTCCTTGGGCGAAAGGACGAAATAACTGGGGAACAGAGGCTGATCTGGCAGAGAGTTGGTATAAATCATCTGGCGAATGCCGTGCGCTTTAAAGGCTTTGTTGTAGGCAGGACTGTAAATCTCTCCGTTGATGAGCCAGGATGGCAGCAGTGGAATATCTTCGGCTTGCAACGGGTCCTCTCCCCAGAAGATCACCTTGCGGCCGCGGTCGTGGAGGTAGCCAGCGGTCTTCTTCGTAAACTCAACCAGCAACTTGCTGGGGCTCCCAAGCTGCTTTGCTGCCTCAGCGGAATGACATTGATCATTATCCGCCTTCCCGATAAACCAGGGCTCGTCTGTTGAGAGGTGAAAGTACTGTACGCCCTTATTGGCGTTCATCAGGTCCTGGTACAGCCCCTCCAGCAGTTTGTAGGTGTCAGGATTGCTGGAACACATCTGGAAGGCGTTCTGCGGGAACTCTCGAAGTTTCTTGTATTCCTGCCGCTCCAGGATCCAGTTCACATGCGCCGGCCCGTCCACGTACGGAATCACCTGAACGTGATAGTGCAGGCCATAGTCAGTCAATTGCTGGAGCTGGGCAGGGGAAAGTGCGTAAGGATCAACCAAAGCTGGCGCGCTCGCATACTCAAAGTGTCCGTTTAAACGAAGTGCGAACCCGTTGAGCTTGAAAAATGCCGCACGCCGGATGGCCTGTTTCAAAACATCAAAATGGTCCAGGTGCATCTGCTCATCCCAGAAAACCTCTCGGAGACGCACATCGGGCCAGTCCGTTATGGTTGCTTGTGGAAGCCACAGCTTCCCTTCCGCCCTCTTCACCAGTTGCACCAGCGTATCGACCCCGTAAGACAACCCCGTCGGCGCGTTGGCGGTGATCCGAATCCCCCTGTCCGCCAGTTCCAATCGGTACGCCTGCTCCTCCAGCGCCTGCTTGTCTTCGTCTGTCGCTTGCCCGATCGTGACCGACCCCGGCTGGATCGATAGCTCGATCGCTTTGCCCCGCCCCCGCGTCTCGAGCGTGACCCCGTCGCGCTTCTCCAGCCCTTCTCTTAAACTTTCAACCGCCACGTCATCAGGCTTCACGCCCCGCCCAAGCTCCAACCGCCACCCGCTGCCAAATTCAAAATCCCCGCCTTTCAATTCCACCTTCTGCGGCTCGGGCATCACGTTGTAGCCGCGCTCGTAGAGAACCGAGGGAACGGCGCCACACGCCACTCGAGCGAATCCTGAAATCATTACCAGCAGCCAGACCCACTTCACCGATCTTTTGATCATGCGCATTCTCCCTCCGGACCCAACGCACATTTGGTTTTGGCTCATTATTTCGTAGAAGTTCGGCGTTTCCTTTTCGTCAATGAGCCAGTGTCTGGTAGTCTCTCCAATTGAGCCTGTCAGTACGAGCTGGCAGCCCGTACTCCTTCGCATATCGGTTCCGCGCGGTCTCCACCTGGTCATACCACTGCCCCAGCGGCAATAACAGCTCCCGGTAGATCAGATAACTCAAGTCCACCGTCCGCATCGGCAGATGGTCCTTCACATCATCCACTTCGTTCAGGTACTTCCGCCCGTTCGCCTCTGCCACTCTTGGATACCAACCCTTCTCCCACGTCTGCACAGTACTCGCATAGACCGCGTTTCGCTGCTCGCGAATCTGCTGGGCAAGGTCCAGTGCCTGATCGACATCACGTACTGCCTCCTCGGTTTGAGCCCTCGCAGCAGCTTGCTGAGCGGAGTTCAGCAACTCGTTGATCTGTTGCAACTCCATCAGCATCTCCAGGTTCTGCCGATATAACTGCGCAATCGAAATGTAAACCTCCAGGTTGTAATGGTTGAATCGCACGGACTGCAGGTTCCGGTTCAGCAGGTCCATCAGCGTGTCACTCTGCGAGAAAAACGACGACGCCAGTTGCAGCCTTCGCGCGTTCAGTTTTGCCCAGCCCTGATCCCGATTCAAAAGTTCGCCCGAAGGAACCGGCGGCAGCGGCAAAGTCTGATCTTCCGCCGGCATCCGCGGCTTATAGATAATCGGCTCGTAGTCGCCCCAGATTCCCTTTCGCGCATTCGAGTGGATGACGTTCCAACTGTCCTTATAGAACTGCGCCTGCTCGCTCATCAGTTGATAAAGCCATCCCATATTTTTCGTGCCCGGCCCGTAGAACAGCCTGTAAAAAGAGGCCATCAGCTCCCGTGGATTTCCCGCTCCTGGGTGCCAAGCCGATGCTAACCCTGTGGCATAGCCCAGCCACATCGTCTCCGTATTCAGCCCTTCGTCAGCCCAGCCAGCCACTACTGCGCCCATGATGTCCGCATACTTGCGCTCAGGCGTATAGGAAATCAGGTTGAACATTTCCGAGATTACCCCCGGGCCAGGAGGAACCGGCTCGTAAGCCCCGCCGGCGGGGCCCGGAAGCATTTCCGTCGCAGGCCGTACATAGTAACTGGGGAATAAAAGCTCCTTCCATCCCACCGTGGAAGTGAAAATCATCTGCTTGATGCCATGCGCCTTGAAAGCTTCGTCGAAAGTTTTGCCGTAGAGTTCGCCATTAATCATGTAGGAGGGAAGCGAAGGGATATCGCTCGGCACCAACGGAAACTCTCCCCAGAAGACCACTTTCCTTCCCCGCTCGTGCAGGTAACCTGCGGCTTTGTCCAAAAACTGCGCTTCCACCTTGCCCACACTCCCCAGTTTCTTCGCCAGCTCCGCCTCGTGACACTGGTCATTATTCGCAAGGCCGATGAAGTAAGGCTCGTCGGTTGAGAGCACAAAATATTTCACGCCCTTGTTGGCATCCAGCAGGTTCTGGTACATCCCGTCCAGCAACTTGTAGGAATCCGGGTTCGTCGTGCACAGCTCATAGTTGCTGTCCGGAAACTCCCGCAGCTTGGCATACTCCGGATGCTTCAGGATGAACGCAATGTGCGCCGGCCCGTCCAGGTACGGAATCAACTGCACGTGGTACTTCAGCCCGTAATCCGTCAACTCCTGCAACTGGGCGGGCGAAAGCGCATACGGCTCTACAATCGCCGGCGCGCTCTTATACTCAAAATGCCCCTCCAGCTTGAGCACAAACCCGTTGATCTTGTAGAACGCCGCCTGTCGCAGCGCCTGCTTCAGCACCTTCATCCGGTCCAGATGATGGGCGTCGTCCCAGTAGAGGTTCCGCTGCTCGAGGTCAGGCCAGTCGGTGATTTCGGCTTCCGGCAGCCACAGCTTCCCCTCTGCCTGCTTCACCAACTGCACCAGCGTCTCAACCCCATAGAACAATCCGGTCGGCGCGTTGGCTGTAATCCGAATCCCGTTGTTTGAAAGTTCCAGCCTGTAGGCCTGCTCCTCCAGCGCCTGTTTGTTCTGGTCCTCTGCCTGGCCGATCGCGACCGACCCCGGCTGGATCAAAAGCTCGATGGCCTTGCCCCGCCCGCGCGTCTCCAGCGTGATCCCGTCGCGCTTCTCCAAGTCTTCTTTCAGGGTCGTCACCGCTACATCATCGGGCTTCACCACATGGCCAAGCTGCAGCCGCCAGCCGCTGCCGAATTCAAAATCACCGCCTTTGAACTCGACTTTCTGTGGCACAGGGATGACATTGTAGCCGCGGTCAAAGAGTGAAGATTGAGCTGCGGCGTTCATGGGAACCCAAGCGAGGACGATTGCCAGAACGAGGTAGACGGAAAATCGCTTAGCATCCAGGAATCTTCGCATGGCGCACCTTCCCCTATCAGCGAATAGCAATGACAAAATCGTTCAACGTCTCAAGCCGTACTCTCGCAAGTTCGCCTCGCCTGGACCGGGCGCGCCCGTTTTCTTCATCGCGGCGGCTGGCGTGGCCGTCGAAAATCAGACCGGACGGCCAGACGCTTCGTGATGGAGCATGCCACGAACGCTGACCCGGGAGAACCACGTACGAGCACGGTTCAACCATTTCACCCGTGAATTGTACCTCAGAATGCCACCATCCAGGCGACCGCCCTGGAAACGCTGGTATAGATTTCCGATGTTCGCAGCGATTGCCCGGCCTTGCGAGACAAACGAAGGTAAGCCGCCCTACGACGTTGCGGGAAGCGGGACCGAAAACCTTCGGCCCGCTTCCCCGCGTCGTGGTTTGGCTTGAATCGGGACTTCAGAAGAACAGCTTGAGCCCGAACTGAATGATTCTTCCACCCTTGGCACTGGTAATCTGACCAAACGTCCCATCCGTAACAGTTGTATCCGGATTGTTGAAGTTTACCTGGTTAAAGGTGTTGAAGAATTCCGACCTGAACTGTAGCCTGTACCTCTCGGTAATCGGAATGTTCTTGATGATCGAAAAGTCTGTGTTCGAGTATGCAGGTCCGCTCAAGATCCCGCGTCCGGAATTCCCGTATTGCCCTAACATCGAATACTTGAGGCCAAAGGGTGTGCAGTTCTGCTGCTGAATCGCGAGAGGGTTCCCCGGCTGTGGCGTATAACTGCAGGTAGGATTGACAAACGCGCCAGTGTTGAAGAATTCATTGATCATGCTGGCGCGGCTGGGATGGCTGATGCCGATCGTTTGCCCATTCAGTTGCGCATGTTGACTCCCGAAGGTTCCATCCAGGGCAACATCTTCTCCGCTGAGGAAGGTCAGCGGTGTACCGCTTTGGACAGACACGATCCCTGTGACCGTCCAATCTCCGAACAGCCGGTTCTTCCACTGCTGGGCAAATTGCGGCGCCGGCGACCAGACCCATGAGGCCACAAATGCGTGGAGACGGTCCCAATCCGAGCGTCCTCGTTCCGTGCGCAAATTGAAGGGGTCTGAAACAGTAGCTCCCAAATTATCTGTCGAACTGGTATCGATTGATTTCGACAGCGTATAGGAAGCTACGACTTCCAAACCATGGCTCATCCGTTTAGTCACCTCAGTCTGCCAGCCGTGGTACCAACTACGGAAGTCATTCCCGAGCAGGAACCCCTGGGGGCTCAGAATCCCCGGTTCGTAGAGCACACGGCTGTTAATGTTGTCGGGCGTGGAGAGTGTGTTCTCAAGGCCCGTGGTGGCGTTGTAGGTGGTGCCGGGAATAAATCGAGCAGGATTGTAAGTCCGCAGCGCCTCGATCTTGGTCCCGATCTTTCCAATGTAGCCGGTTGAGAGCATGATGCTTGGAGTCAACTGACGCTCGATCGTAAGGTTCCACTCCTGATCATAAGGGGTAGCGAGGGTCGGCTCAGTAAACACGCCGCCAGCCGGCAACGGGAACAGCGGGCAATTGACGCCAGGGGGTGCTGAAATCTTCACGCAACCGAACTTTCCGGTCGGGGCCGTTGGAGGCGGTGTTTGCCCAATGGAAGTGAACGGATCAGTGATCAACCCATTAAAACCGTTGAAGAATCCGGCGAACGGGGGATTCTCCTGAGCCAGGGAGTCTGCGTTAACCGATTCATAAAACACGCCATAGGCTCCCCTGACGCTCGTCTTCCCGTTGCCAAAAACATCCCAAGCAAATCCAATTCGCGGAGCCAAATTGTTCACATCCCACGCGTGTTGGGTAATTGATCGAGTGAGACCAGGGTCATTTGGGAAAAGAATGCCCGGAGGCGCGTCGGGAACAACTGTCGATTGGGCTCCCGGCACGACCGTGTCGATCCTGTTGTGGCGATCGATCCACCACTTATAAGGCTCATATCGAATTCCCAAGGCCAGCGTGAGCCGAGGCTTTACCTTCCACTGGTCCTGGAAGAACCAGCTTGGCAGGATCGTTGTATCATCATTATCGCGAACACCGAAGTCCCCGCTCATCGTGTTATAGGCACCTAGCAGAAAGTCTGCTACGGGATCACCTGTCCGGATTCCGCTAAAGTCAAAGCTCGGCGAACCAATGAACCTCTGAATGAAATGCGGATGCAGCACATCGCCGCCAAACTTGAAGGTATGGTTGCCGCTGATCTTGGTCATGACGTCTCTGACCTGCCAGTTGTTGTTGATGAACCGCGTGAGGAAACCTGAACCGAGGGTAAAGAGCCCGCCAACGCTGACATTAATCGCTCCTTCGGGGAGGTACTGGGGGAAATTCTGCATGCCCAGTTGCGTGGGAGTAATCGTCTGCGTGTTGTGCTCGAAAGATGTGGTCCGCAGAAACGACCCTACGAACTGGTTGAGAAACGTAGGGCTGAAAGTGTATGTGTCATTGATGGACCACTCACCGGTTTGCTCCACCAAGCTGTCGCCATCGTATCCAGGAATATTCCCGCCATTGAAGGGCGTCGTGTTGGTATTGTGATCGAGGAAAAACGTGCCGAATAGCGTGTGCTTGCTGCTCTTGTTCCAATCGATCCGAGCCAGCACCATATCATCGTCACTGGGGCTTGGCGCCAGCGAAACCACTTGTCCAGAGGGAGAAATTGGGACAAATTTGAGCAGGTTCTGCGCAACTGGACTGATGCAATCCTGCCTGATAATATTGTTAGCCACACACGGGTTCCCTGAGGAATCCGTGAACCCCAACCCTGTCAAAGGATTGATAGGGTTACTGATCGTCGTGCCGCTTCCTGTAAAGTCTCCATTCCGCTCCGCTTCAGATGGAACGAACGCGACAACAGGGACTGATTGAGGACGCACACGCAGTCCCTGGTATGAGCCGAAGAAAAAGAGCTTCTTGCTCTTCCACAGCGGACCCCCGCCTGCCCCTCCAAACTGATTTTCCTTGATTGCCGGTACAGTGGCGCTGAAAAAGTTGCGCGCATTCAGCGCGTCATTGCGAAGGAATTCCCACAGGTCTCCATGGAACTGATCCGTCCCAGCCTTCGTCACCATCGTGACCTGAGAACCAGGGTTGTGCCCGTATTCCGCGTCGAAATTGGAAGTTTGAATGCGGATCTCCTGGACCGCATCCGGGGGCGGAGGATTCATGCCGGTGTTGCGCGAGGGATTGTTAAAGTAGGCCCCATTCAGCATGAAGAGATTCATGTTGTCCCGGCCGCCACTGACGTTCATCGTCGGCCCGCTGCGAGCATCCGTCAACTGCTGGGGCGCGTTGACGTTGAGCACCCCGGGAATCGTCACGGCAAGGCCAATGACGTTGCGGCCGTTCAGTGGTAAATCCACAATACGGCGGTCATCGATAAGGTCCGAAGTTGTAGCGGAGGTTGTGTTGACGAGCGGAGGAGCGGCGGAAACCTCCACCGTTTGCGTCACCCGCCCCAATATCAGCGTCATGTCCAGTCGAACAGGCTGATTAGCCGTCACTGTGACATTGGTGTGGGTCAGCTTCTGAAAGCCGGCCTTTTCCACCGAAACTGTGTAAGGGCCCGGCTGAACGGCGTTGAATTGGTAAAAGCCTTCGGCATTCGACGTCGTACTGATAGAAAAGTTCTGGCTGACCAGCGTTGCCGTAACTTCCGCTCCGGGCACAGCGGCGCCCGTCGGATCCTTTATGTATCCACTGATGGAACCCGTGACCTGAGCCCGCAGGCTCACCGGCAAGCCGATCAGCAGGCAAGCTACAATTAGTCCTACCCAAGCAATAAACCGGGCTGAACTTCTTCTCGACATTATCCCCTCCCTCCTTAATGAACTTGCCATCGTGCTCTTAGCAGGTTCTGAATGAATATGAGCGCCCAGCCTCTACGGCTGAATGCAAATCCTCACTACTTTCTCGTTGGAAGTCCCTCCCCCGTCGCTGAAAATGCAGAATGTCCTGGTCCGCAAACTCCGCAATCAGAATTACACTGGCGCTTCAACTGCTTTCTGAATATTTACCAACGCTGCGTCAGGCAGCATTCACAAAAACCGCCTCTTGCCCCTTAACTTGAACATGCCCCCGTGCCTACATTCTTCGACAAAAGATTCCTACATTAATAAGGATAATGTCAATAGTTTGTTTTTTCTTTTTGTCATTCTTTTCGCAAAAGGGGGTATTTGGAAGCAATTCGCACAGCAACGCTAAGAGTCGGAAGAGCCCTTTTGCCGATTACAGACTGTTCCAGGCCCGTGAAAGCTCTTGATTCTGTTAGAGGTCCGCACGAACCACGAACAAGCAGGACCCTCGCTTGGGAGAACTGCGAACCCAGGAGGTAAGCAAAAACCGAGCGGACTCAGCCCTGATCCACTCTTCCGCTAAGTGCCCCTGCTGTCAGGGTCTGCCACAGCGCTACCCACAGTCCATTTGCGTCGGCCCTTATGCGCGCACGAGCGAGAGCAAGTTACCTTTTTGGAGGTTTTTGGCAATCCAAGAAGCTGGCAGGGAGGAAATCACGCCGGAAGAAGATCAGGCTGCATCGCGGCCCAAATTAACCAACAGGTTCACTTATGAGCCACGGGAGCCAGTTGCTCTGCAGTGATGTGTGGGTCCAGCTTCAATGCATGTTGAAAAGCTTCGTGGGCACCCTTGGAATCACCCTCTTTCTCGAGGGCAAGACCAAGATTGTAGTAGGCCCGCGCGTCGTCCGGTTTAGCATCGATCGCTGCCCGGAACTGTCCGACCGCGTTCTGAGTTTGGCCTCGACTGAGCAGGATAGCCCCAAGATTTGTGTGTGCTTCAGCAAAGTCAGGTTTAATCGATAGGGCAGTCTGGAATGCATTTTGGGCCGCTGTGAGATCGCCCCTCGCCAGGGCGCCCAGCCCAAGGTTGTACTGGAGGTTAGCCTGCGCGAATTCCGCATCGGCCTCGTGCAGACGCTCCACTTCGCTGAAAGCCGCCTGCGCTTCCTTCATTTTCCCCATGCGCCGCAGAGTCTGCCCGAGACCATAGAAAGCCTGGGAGTAATCCGGCTTCAGGGAAATAGCGCGGCGCAGTTCGACCAGCGCGCCAGCCAGATCACCACTCCGGCTCAAGGTAACGCCAAGCTGGTAGTGCGCCTCCGCATCATTGGGCGCGATCTGAACCACGTTCTCCAAGGCTGACGTGGCGCGCTTGATATCCCCTTGCTCACGCAACGCAACACCCAGATGCAATTCGGCTGAAGAAAAGCTCGGTTCGAGCTTCAATGCCTCACGGTACTCCCCGATCGCGCCGGCGAGATCCCCTTCCTGTTGCAGCCCCCCGCCGAGGAGAAAATGCGCCATGGGGTTATCCGGCATAAGCTGGACAGCCTTCCGGTGTGCGGCAACGGCGGCGCCAAGGTTGCCGTCTTCTCCCATCAGGACCCCCAGACTGAGGTACGCATCAGCGTTTCCAAGAGCGGCGGCCTTGCGGAATTCCGCCTCAGCGTCCTTCGTGTCCTTCTTCTTTAAGAGCGCCAGTCCCAGATTTTCGTGCGCCTGGGAGGAATCTGGACGCAGGCTGATGGCCGCACGGAGCTCTTTGATAGCTGCGTCGAGGTCGCCCTCAGTAGTCAATAGTCGGCCAAGATTGTTCCGTGCCTCCGCAAATTGCGGGCTAATGCTGATCACAGAACGGAATTCCGCGAGTGCACCCTTGTTGTCCCCGGTGCGTTCCAGGAGCAGGGCGATATTGTTCATCGCTTCCGGATAGTTCGGCTTCAATTCCACCGCTCGGCGAAATTGCTTGAGCGCCGCATCGTCATTCTTCATCTGGAACAGCACCCGCCCAAGGTTGTAATGGGCTTCCGGGGAGTCCGGCTGGGCAGTCACGACTTTCTGAAATTCTTCAGCCGCCTCACTCAACTTGCCTTTCTGTGCCAGGGTGACGGCCAAATTCTGACGAGCATCGATCATGCCTGGCTGGAGCTTAAGAGCATTTCGGAAATCCTGCTCTGCGTCATCCAGATCACCTGCGGCGTAGGCTTTGTTACCCAGATTGTATTGGAGAATAGACCGATCATGGACGGACTTGGCTTGGTCCAATCGAGCCGTTTGCGCTAATGCCGCCTGAGCCTCCTTCTTTCGTCCCAGACGCATTAACACTCGGCCCAAAACATAATAGGCCTGATCGTTATCAGGCTTGAGCGAAATGGCGCGGCGCAATTCAGGAATGGCCTGCGCTGGGTGATCAGTGAGGCTGAGCGTCACTCCAAGTTCGAGGTGGGCATCCGGGTCATCCGGATCCAGTCGGACGGCCTTTTGCAAAGCTGCGAGCGCTCCCTGAATATCTCCCTGTCTACGAAGCACCATCGCCAGGCCCACATAAGCAACCGCCGCATCCGGATTTGCAACAAGGACTTTCCTAAACTCCTTGGCTGCTTCATCCAGTTTTCCAGCGCTGGCAAGTGTGTTGGCCAGATTTTGCCGCGCACCGACCATGTTCGGATCGATCTTGAGCGCGGCCCGAAAATCTCGTTCCGCCTCCGCCAGATCCCCCTTTTGGAAGGCCTTGTATCCCAGACCAAAGTAATGATTTGCCTGAGAGCTACTGGCAATTCCGGTTCGCCCTAGCACCGCCGTAACAAGAAACGCGGCTAAGAGATATGAAATAAACTTGCGCGGCTTTGCTCCACGGCCAAGGATGGCAAGTTTCATTAACAGTTGCCCTCGTTCAAACATTGTATACATCATACGTTACAATGGTTGCTGGAGGCCTTTCAAGAAACATCTGTCCAGCGTCTTGTCAGGCCTCCGTCAGGTCGGGCATCCCCGCAGTCAGCGAACTTGTTCTCACACGGGCAAACGATAGGAATCCGGGCTCAGCGGTAAGAGCCTTATGGCTGGCCGCACCGCGCTTTTCCCCGATCTCCACCAGGTATTTGCCCTGGCTGGCAAACACCAGTTTCGAGAGTGGGAAGTTTCCGAGGATTTTCACTACCGCGGAATTATCGTCCGTCTCAATGAAAATAAAGCAGGCCATTCCAGACGATTCACGCCGGTAGTACGTGACGTCCCGAATGCCTTCCATCCGTCGCAGGAAATTGAAGACATGTTCAACGATCTCTTCCGGCGACTCCACCAGCGCCATCAGGGACAGTTCCGTCGTCCGAGTCCCGAGAGTCAGGGTGTTGATGCCGACGCCTTTGCGCCGCAGCGCGTTCAATAGCCGGCCCAGGACGATAGGGTTATTGTCCGCTTCGAGTGCGATAATCCATTGCATATTGGCCTCGTGCAGCAGCTTGACCTGAACCAGTGCGTCCCCATCGGAGAAAATGTCCTGCTCCGGTGGCATTTCCCGACCGGATCTGCTGCGCTACTTTTTGTCCACTAATACCGGCGGCTCAACCAGCATTTCCGCCAATGAAGCTCCGGGTGGTACAATGGGAAAAACGTTCTCTTCGGGATCCACCCGAACATCCAGCAACCGAGGTTCATGACCGCTCAGAAAATCTGCCACCGCGTCTTTCAAATCAACGCGGCGTTCGACTCTCGCTCCGCTGATGCCGTAAGCCTCCGCAAGTTTCACGAAGTCGGGAACCCGCCCCAGGCTGACGTCGCAATAGTGCTTGTCAAAGAACATATGCTGCCATTGCCGGACCATTCCGAGTGAGCGGTTGTTGACCACCACAATCTTTACCGGGATGCCATACTCCGACACAGTAGCCAGATCGCTCAGCGTCATCTGGAATCCGCCGTCGCCCACAATGGCGATCACTTGCCGGTCCGGGAACGCCACCTGGGCGCCCATGGCGGCCGGGAAGCCATAGCCCATCGAGCCGAGACCGCTCGAAGAGAGCCAGCTTCGCGGCTGCGAGAAGCGATAGAACTGAGCCGCCCACATCTGATGCTGGCCGACGTCCACCGATACAATGGCATCGGGTTCCGCCTGCTCGGAAAGAACTTCAATCAGGTATTGGGGCTTCACGCAACTGGCTTCCCTGTCGTAATTGAGCGGGTGCTCCGTTCGCCAGGACTCGATCTGTTCCAGCCACTTCCGCCGCTCATCGTGCGCCACGCGTCTTCCTCGCCGAATCTGCCCGCCCACCTCGCCGATGAGGGCCCGCAAAATCTCCCGCGCGTCGCCCACCAGCGGAAGGTCCACGCGCACGTTCTTGTTAATTTCTGAAGGATCCACGTCAATATGGATCTTTTTCGCCTGAGAAGCAAAATCCTTAACACGCCCGGTGGCGCGATCATCGAACCGCGCTCCGACCGCCACCAGCAGGTCAGAGTGGCAGATTGACAGATTGGTGGCGTACGATCCGTGCATGCCCAGCATTCCCAGTGAAAGCGGATGGCGAGAAGGAAACGCTCCCAGCCCCATCAGCGTTGTCGTCACTGGGATTCCGGTTAGTTCGGCCAGTACACGGAGTTCGTCCGTCGCCCCCGAGGAGATCACACCTCCGCCCACATAGAGCACGGCCCGGCGACTCTCCAGTATCATTGTCGCTGCGCGCTCGATGTCCGTATCACGCCATTCCTTCAGCCGCTCGGGTTGCGATACCAAAGGTTCGGAGGCGAAGTCCGGATCAGCCCTTTCCACCAGCGCAGTCTTGGGAAGATCAACCAAGACCGGTCCCGGCCGGCCGGAGACGGCAACCTGGAAGGCCTGCCGAATCACATCAGGGATCTCCCCCGCAGTGCGCACCGCGAACGAATGCTTGGTCACCGGCATGCTGATCCCGATGGTGTCGCCTTCCTGAAAAGCGTCTTTGCCGATCATATCGGTGGTCACTTGCCCGGTCAGCGCGACCACCGGAATTGAATCCATAAAGGCAGAGGCAAGTCCCGTGATCAGGTTTGTAGCGCCAGGCCCGGAAGTGCCCACGCAGACTCCGGGCTGACCCGTAACCCGTGCATAACCGTCCGCGGCAAATGCGGCGGCCTGCTCGTGACGAACCAGCACGTGCCGCAAATCTCCCTTATAGAGCGCATCGTATAACGGGAGGAGCACGCCTCCCGGAACCCCAAAAATGACTTTCGCGTTCTGCCGCTCCAGACTCTCGATCAAAATTTCAGAACCATTCGGTAAATTCATTGACAAAACCTTCCTGGCTGCCCCTGCGAATCTTCAAATAGAACTGGCGACTCCACTGCAAAAACCGATGGCGCAACCTCCAGCCGGCTCTGCGGGGTTTCATTTGGGACTAATCTCATGGTTGTTCCTGCCGTTGATTCTCGATGGCGCGCGACGCGTGCGCAGCCAACTTCGCTTCGCTGTGAAGTTACAATACACTGGTATGGGAAAAGGATAGTCAGCCCCCGAAGGGGCCAATAATGATGATGGTCAGATGGGTGGGACGCAAACTCACCTCGGACGGAAGGCAAAACCCTTCTTCGCCGGGGACCAACAACAGCGCGTCGTGTGGTTTTTGTGTCGCCATAAATTTCTGCTTGCGCCGGCACTCGCAACTCCGGCACTTTCAATTATTAACGCTTAATTCCGGCCAAAAGTCAAGCGTGGAGTTTCGCTGGCACTAAGTCTCCCTCTACCTTCGCGACCCGATAAACCGCCCTAAGACAAAGGAAAGCGAGCGTTAGTTGGTAATAGGATTTCACAAAAAGGTGTTTTTCAGCAAGCTCCGTAAAGGAAGTCCGGCACGAAGCTACGCACAAAGGTCAGGTGGTCGGAGTGGCCTGAGCGGTGGGCCGTCAAGGCCACGAGCAAGACGGTGATGTGAACAATGCTGCAAAGATTGCGAACACTGTTCAGACCGCGCGTCGGCAGATCCTGCATGGCGATGGCGA
>Ga0209810_1001370_pt1 | contig 37288 bp, 30 predicted proteins | sample Coa_R1_7_FD_187159 | JGI IMG/M metagenome (GOLD analysis project Ga0209810, IMG submission 187159) | Surface soil microbial communities from Centralia Pennsylvania, which are recovering from an underground coalmine fire - Coalmine... | ecosystem: Environmental > Terrestrial > Soil > Unclassified... | reverse complement strand
ATCTCGCCCACCTGGGCATCACCGTCGTCGCAACCGACTTCAGGAAGATCGATGGCCAGGAGGACAAGTGGCTCCTGAAGTTCCGCGTCGATGAGGACGGGGACGAGCCCCAGGACGGCATCGTCAACGGGCTGCACACGCTCGCCGTCATCGAGGACCTGCTCGCTGGGGGGACCGAGATCTCGCCCCAGCAGTACGTCTCGTTCACGGTCATCACCGGCATCCCGGACGACGACCGCGCGACGATCGTCCCGTTCATCGCGAAGGGCCGCAACACCGTGCTGCAGGTCAAGGACGAGTCGATCGACAACCTCATGAAGAGGTTCGACACCATCAAGTCCGCGATCGACCCGTACCCCTACGCGAAGGAGATCGGCTGGGAGGAGAGCGCGGACGCGGATTACGACGTGCTCGACGTGCTGGCGATCATGACCGCCCTCAACCCGATCCTCTATCCGAACGAGAGCAACGGCAACGGCGACATCACGCACCCGATCATCGCCGCCGACCACAAGCGCGCGTGCCTGAAGCGGTTCGAGGAAGACACGCAGGCCTACAACCGGCTCGCATACCTCCTGCCGGACATGCTGCACCTGTACGACCTGATTCGGTCCGACGCTCGCGACCGGTACAACGAGACGGGCAAGGGGAAGCGCGGCGGCCGGCTGCGCGTCATGACGAGCCGGAAGGTGAAGGACCGCAAGACGGGAGAGAAGCGCACGATCGAGAACGCGCTCTACTTCCCGTTCCTCCGCACCGGCAAGAACGCGTTCGGCAAGCGCGGCACCTGGGAGCTGACCTACTCGGCGACCTTCGCCATCCTTGCTGCCTTCCGCAACTTCGTCGTCGAAGGCGAGGACGGCACGTATGAGTGGAGGGGCGGCTTCGAGGCAGTCGAGCGGGCGTGGCGTAAGCTCGGCGCCGAGCTCGTGATCACCTGTCAGGACACCGCCGAGACGCTCCCCGAGCACAAGATGGCCGTCCTGCTCGGACGGAACCGTCCGCTCTGGAACGGGCTCCACAAGATCGTCAAGGAGTACCTGACGCGACAGGAGTCGGAGCAGCGGGCCGCGGAACTCGAAGCGGAGATCAAGCGTCTCCGCGAGCTCGCCGGCCAGCCCGCCGGCGGTTCGCAGCAGTAGCGCGCCTACGAGGCGAGGGGACCGGTCGATGCCGGCCCCCCTCGCCCTATAGGATCCGGTTCAGCCCCGGCCGACGGAGCACGACGTCAAGTCCTCCTCCGAAGGCGGGGTCGCGATACCCCATCGACACCGGCCCACGGGCCGCTCGCGAAGGAGGGATTGATCGATGTTCAGCGTCGAGAACGCGGACTTCATTGCGGACAAGCTCGCGTCCGAGCTCCTGCCGAATCAGGAGTTCCGCGAGGTGGCGAAGAATGCCGAGGAAGCGGTCGCCCGCCGCACCGCCGTCGACGGTGTCCCAGACGGACGCATCGAGTTCGACGTCGACTGGCCGCTGCTCGAGGAGACGGGACAGTGGTTCATCGCATGCGCCGACAACGGCGACGGCATGTCGCGCGTCGAGCTCGACCGGTACATGACGACGCTCGCCGTACAGGGCGCGGGACGCAACCAGTCGTTGCGGGGCAACCAGGGTATGGGACTGAAGATCGCGGGTCCCACGAGACACAAGAAGGGCCTCCTAATCCGGTCGCTCAAGAACGGCGAGGCGACCATGGTGCAGATCGGCTGGAACGGAGAGGAGTACGGCCTGATCCCGCTCGGCTCCAACGACGAAGTGATCGTCCACGTGCCCGAGGACATGTTCCCCGAATTCATCCGTGCGAAGGGCTCGGGCACGGTCGTCACGTTCCTCGGCAGCACCGAAGACGCGAATACGTTCCTGCCGCCCGGGCAGGCGCGCGGGTGGCTGTTCAAGTACCTGCACCAGCGCTTCTTCCGTCTGTCCGACGACGGGACCGAGGTCCTCGTGCGGGTGCCTTCGGGCGACGAGGACGAGTGGCCGCGGACGCTCGACGAGGCGAGTGACCGCCAACGCGGGGTCGGCGGTCGCTCTTTCAACCTCTCGAAGGTGCGCGGCACTGCGAGCATCTGGGACGACGCCGCCGACCGGCAGGGTGACGGTTATCGCGGCACCGTCGAACTCGCCGGCGACGCTGCCAGTGACGTTCCCGCCGCGCGGCTGCACTGGTGGATCCTGCCGTCGGGAGCCGGGACCGACGTCTCGAGCCGCACGGCCAGCGGGGGAAGCATCGCCGTGCTCTTCCAGAACGAGCTGCACGACTGGCGGATGAGCAGCCAGGCCAACCCTTTCTTCGCTCGGCTCGGGATTCTCTTCGGCAAGCCGAGGATCGCGTTCGTCCTGGAGCCACTCGGCAGCACCATCAGCTCCGACTTCGCACGCGCGCACGTGCTCGTCGGCGGAACGCCGGTGTTCGAGAGCGATGCGTGGCAGGTCTGGTCGGAGCAGTTTCGGGCCGAGCTGCCCGAGCCGATCAAGCAGACCATGCTCGACGAGCAGGCGCGGCTCCAAGCCGAGGATCCCGATCGCGCGCGCCGAATCCGCGACCGGCTCAAGGACGTCATGTCGTTGCTGCGGCCGCGCCGCTTCCGCCGCGCCCCAGAAGGCACGGCCCGCGGAGGCGGTCCGGCTGTCAGCGGGCCCGACGGCGGCCCCGGCGAAGCCCTGGAGCGGCCGCTTGGCCCGGGACAACGGCGGAGAGGACCGCACGCCCGCGGGATCGGCGCGGTGCTGACGCAGGTGGAGCCCGACGGCGAGCCGACTAACGAGGTGTTCGCGATGCTGAACCTCGAGCCGAGATGGGTTAGCGAGCAAGAAGCCGAAACCTTCCCGATCGTCAACGGCAACGGGAAAGGTCTGCACGACCGAGCCGCTGCGCTCGCCGGCGAAGACGGCGCAACGGCGAGCATCCTCCTCCTCAACCGTGAGTTCCGCGGCTACCAGACGATCGTGGCCGCCATCAACGACTGGGCAAATCCCGACGGCGACGACGGGAAGGCGGCCGTGATCGAGGCGGCCGCGCAGGAATGGGTGGAACAGAAGATGGTCGAGGCCGTCAACGGGCTGCGTCAGCTCGAGAACGGGTCGACCTGGCTTCCCTCGCACTTCGACGACGCGCTCAGCCCGGTCGCGCTGACGGCGGCATTCATGGCCGACCGCTACCACACCCTGCGCGAGGTCAAGCGCGCCGTCGGCGCGATCCGGCAGGAGCGCGCGGCCTCCGCCTGAGAGTGCCCGCTGCGGGCGAGGCGACGGAGCCTCGCCCGCAGCGTCTACAGGAGCTCCTGCGAGACGAGTGCCTCCACGAGCGTGAGCGTAAGGCGAGGCGGAGCGGCGTTCCCAATCGCCTGAGCCTGCACACTCCGCCTTCGGAACTCCTGGAAACGCACGAAATCGGGCAGGAACTGAAGTCGCGCTGCTTCGTGCGGCGTGAGCGTGCGAGGACGAAGCGGGTGCACGTATCGCCCCTGCCCCATCGAGCCGAAACCGCTCGTGATCGTCTGCGCCGGCGCGTCCCAACGAAGCCTTCCGTACATCGAGCGGTAGGAGTGGTTGCCGTGGTGGCACAGCGGCCGCAGCTCATTCGGAAGATCGAATTCGTCGTGCGCGAACAGCCATGCGATTCGATCCCGGTTCGCCGCAGTTGGCACCGACGGCATGTCGAACGCAGTCTCGTTCTCGCGTTCGAGCAGATCTTCGATCGCCCAGCGCACGTCTCTACTGGGCACATCTGGGAGAGCCCACTGCAAAGGCCTCTCCCTCGTCGCGACGAGAACATGGCGGACCCGCGACTGCGGCACACCGATCCGGCTCAGGTTGAGCCGGCGCTGCGTCACCCAGAAGCCGAGCTTCTCGAGCGCCGCCGCACATCGCGACACGGCACCGCGGCGATCCGCGCCAACCCCGCGAACATTCTCGACGATGATTGCCTTCGGCTCGACTAGTCGGGCCGCCCGTGCAACAGCGACGTACAAGTCGTTGCGGGAATCATCGTGGCGCGTGTGGTTGTTGAGGGCAGAATGTCCCTGGCACGGCGGTCCTGCTAGCAGGAGCGAATCCCCCGGAACGTTCGCGAACAGCCTTCGCTCGGCTGACCTCAGGCGCGCGTCGACGCGACCCACTACCTCCGAAAGGTCGGCGGTGGAGTAACACTCGCTCGGGCCGCCGAGCGTCGCACGCATCACGCTCAGCGTCTCGGCATCGCTATCGACAGCAAGGGCGAGCGCGGCGGATCGATGGCAGCGCCGCGCCCCCTCAAGTGCTCCCAGCGTCAAGCCACCGAGTCCTGCGAACAAGTCGACGATCGCAATCGGAGGCGTCCCGCCTAGCGGCGCCGGGAGTCGATCTCGGCGGAGGTACTCAGCATCGAGGTCGCGGTAGGACTCGGCACGAAAGCCGGGCCTAGACTGCACATCCTGGACGGGAAGCACGCTCATCGGGTTAACGAGGATCTCAGAGACGCCGGTCGGATCCTTGAGCGGCGCGGATCAACGCCGCGGCCCAATCAGGTACGCGCGACCTGGGCTGACGTCCCCGACGCGAGGCGACGCATCATGGCGGCGAACCGGCGCCGCGATACCGCGCTCGAGCTCGCGGTGCGCTCCAGGCTCCATGCTGCCGGACTCCGATTTCGGGTCGACCTCCCCGTCCGCGTAGAGGGCGCTCCGCGGCCCATCCGCCCGGACGTCGTCTTCCCGAAGCAGCGGATCGCCCTCTTCATCGACGGCTGCTTCTGGCACGGATGTCCGGAGCACGGAACGCTGCCAGCCGAGACGAACGCCAGCTACTGGTCGAACAAGATCGACGAAAACCGCGCGCGAGATGCGAGACACGACGCGGTCTTGACGTCCGGGGGCTGGACCGTTCTTCGGGCATGGGAGCATGAGGATCCCGATGCCGTCGTAGACCGGGTTGCAGGGCTCGTTCGGCTCCGACGTCGCGAAGCGTAGGACGCCCGCGGCGGCCGCTGACCAAACCTACTCTCTGGTCCGCACCGCCAGAATCGCGGTGATCGGCCCGGCCATAATCTCGCCCGAGCCCGTCGCGAAGACGAAACCCGTCGCTGGCACTCCGACCTTTCCCCTCCTCCCCGCGGGCGAGCCGCACCGCGGACGAAGGATCGCCACCCCGCTGCTGGACGTTGCGGTAGTGGTCGCTGTCGACGTACTCGTAGGCGTCGAGTTCGAAGGTCGACTCGTCGTCTCACCACGCGACGTCGTTCCAGCCGTCCGCGAGGAGGACAGAAGTGACCTTGGCGATGTCGATCAGGATGCTCGCGGGGCTCCTCCGAGTCGATGTGACACGCCGAGCTACCGGACAAATGGGAGGCGGGACGCAGATGCATCCTTTCGATGCGGTCCGAGTCGGCTCGTTCTGCGGGCACAGTCCGCCGGTCGGAACCCTGACGAGTTGCCGGCGCCGCGTCAGGGTCTGGGGGCGCCCGCATCAATGATGAGCTCCTATGTCAATGACACGGTTGCCGTGCATCTGCGTCGGTCCGCGTCTGCACGGAGCTGCTGGTAGACGGCGTCGGAGAGATGTCTCTTCAAGGCGCGCACGGCGTCGCGTTTCGTGCGGCCTTCGCTTTGGCGTCGTTCGACGTAGGCGCGGGCGCGCGGGTCCATCCGCGCCTGGGTCAAGGCCATCATGTGCAGTGCGTGGTTGAGGCGGCGGTTGCCGCCCTTGTTGAGCCGGTGCCGTTGCGTCTTGCCGGACGAGGCCGGGATCGGCGCGGTGCCGTTCATGCGTGCGAAGCGCGCTTTGGTCTGGATCCGGCTGATGTCGCCGACCTCGCCGATGATGCGGGCGGCGCCGAGGTAGCTGATCCCGACCAACTTCGGTAGCCCGCTGTCGAGCGCTTTCACTGACTGGGCGATCTCGCGTTCGAGCTGGCGGATCTCGAGGTCGAGGCGGCGAAGTGCTTCGATCCGCCGGCGCGCCAGCGTTGCTTGCACGCTGCGGTCGCGTCCGAGCAGCCGCTCGGCCTCGTCGCCCTGGCCGAGCAGGTAGCAGGCGATGCCGCGGCCGACCCAGCCGGTTGACTCGACCCCGAAGCGCCGCTCCCCCGGCGCCTGCTTGACAACCCACGCGTGCAGAGCACGGTGGGCGCGCGGCTCGTTCGCGAACTCGCGGGCCGCCAGCTCGCGGCCGAGCTCGTCAACAAGCGAGACGGCGAGCGTGTGCTTGTGCGCGTCGATCCCGATCGTGACCACATGAACCTCCCTCGAGCTGGGGCGTACGATGCGGTCGAGCGGTGCGCAGGCACGCGTAGGGCGGTCCAAGCTCCTATGAAGCGACGCCGCTCAACCAGGTGAGCCCCGGAGGGACACTCACCAGCGGAAGGCCACGGCCAAACCGAGCATGAATCTGCAGAGTCACCTCCGGGGCTCGCTGCCGTCGAAAATCAAGACGGCGCTACGCGCAGAGATAACACGCATGCATCTGTGTCCGGCCTGCTATCCGTGTGAGTAGCGGCGCCGGCTGCTCGGGGTGTTCGTGATTGAGGCGGGCGTCTTTCAGCTCGGCGAGGTAGGCGCCGACGAAATGTCCGTACGCGTCCTCGCGACGGGCTGGCGGAGCGGCTTGCGAGGGAACGTGGGGAGTTATTGGCGACCTATTGGCGACCTCGCCATGCCAGCCTGTGAGCGTGGCGACACGAGCGAGGAAGGCGCGGACCGACGTCGAGCTGGACGGTCAGCTCGATCTCTTCGACGAAGCCTGGGCCCGTCCGCTTCCGACAGTGGCCGGCCAACAGGAGAACCTGAACGGCGATCTCGAGGAGCTCCCCGCGGGGATCGCCCACCCGAGCGAATGCGCTGGGATCGGTAGGCACACCGACGCCGATCGCGCCGTCCTGAGGGCACTCGAGGAAGCGCTTTCAGCCGCACGTGATGCGAGGGACGACCGGCCGCCCCTCGTCGTCCTCGCCTCTTCCCTCGGCGTCCTCGGTCTGCCGTCCACTCCTCCGCAGACGATCGGCGTCGCGCTGCGGCAGGCGGGCGAGGACTGGCTACGCCGGCTCGAGACCCAGCAGAAGAGCGAGAGCACGCTCGTCGGCTACCGCGTCGCGATCGATGATCTGCTCGAGTGGTCGGAAACGAACGCGCGCGACGTCCTCACTGAGGCCGCGATCGTCGATTACCTGCACTCGTACCAGGAGCGAGCGCAACCGGCGGAGGCCAGCTACTACCGGCGCTTCGTCCTCCTGCGTAAGTTCGTGCGCTGGATCTGCCGGCGCGACGGGGTTCCCGACCCGTTCCTCGATCTCGACGCGCCGCCCAAGCCCCGCCAGGAGCGCGACTGGCTAACGCCCGAGGAGTTCCGACGCCTGCTCGACGCCGCCGGCCGTCCGGAACGGAACCTTCCCGGCCTGGCCGAGCGCGACCAGCTCGTGCTCCTCAGCCTTGTCCTCACGGGCCTACGGCGCTCCGAGCTCTGCGGCCTCGACTGGCGCGACCTCGACCTCGACGGCCGCAAGCCGTCCCTGCTCGTCCGCTTCGGGAAAGGCCGCAAGCCGCGATGCCAGCCGCTCCCGACGAGCCTGGCGCGTCAGCTGCAGAGGTTGGCCGACGCCCACCACCCCGTGCCGGCCGACCCGGTCTTCTGTGGGCTCCAAGGCGGACGCCTTTAGGAGACGATCCTCGCCGACATCATCGCCCGCGCCGCGAAGCGGGCCGGGCTCGAGAAGCACGTCACCACGCACACGCTCCGCCACACGGCGGCGACCTGGCTGCGCCAGGAGCTCGGCGACACGCGTCTCGTCGCCGAGTACCTCGGCCACGCCGACCTTTCCACGGTCGCGCGCTACGCGCACGTCGACCGCAAGGAGCTGTTCGAAGCGGCCGGTCGACTCGAGGAGCTCGCCGTTGCTCCGGATGGACCGCGAGCGCCACGCGACGTTGAACCGGCTTCCGACACTGGTCACTCGGACCAGCCCTCGGCCTCGGACGAGACGACGAGCACGCCTGCTCTCGGACGTCATCGACGTCGGCGTCGGGGAGACATCGTCGCCGCTGAGACAGCACGCGACGCAGCGACCTTGGTGACATCGGACGTCGGTGACAGCTCACGTCACCAAGGGCGTGACGGAACCTACGTGCGGCGTAGATGGGTCCTCCGTAGGTTCCGTCAGGGAGCTCGGGCCGCAGGGGGACACGCCGTAGGTGCCCGGCGGGCGCTCCCGTTAGCTGCGGACGTACCGGGTTCCGCGCCGCGTGCCCACCCGCTCGAGACGCCCGTCGGCCACGAGCTCGTCGAGGAGCCGGAGTGCTTCTGTCCGGTCGAGGCCCGTCCGCTCGCGCACGCGCGCGTTCGTGAGCGGAGGACCGTCATCGGTCGCAAGCTGGAGGACCAACTCCTTCAGCGCTTGTCGCGTCAGGCGCAGGCCGGCAGGTGGCGCCAGGGTCTCGTTCAGCGTGTAGCCGGCGCCGCCGCGACTTCCGTGCTGCACTAGGAACTGGGCGTCGCGAAGGCGGTGAAGCGCTCGACGTGCCTCGCCTGTGTCCAGGCCGATGAGCTCCCGCACGCGGGCATTGGTGAGACGCTCGCCTCGGGCTGCGTGTACGAGCAGGATCCGGTCGCTCGGCTCGATCAGCCCTCGTGCCTCGACCTCACGGACCCACGCTCGCTCGGACGGCGTTACCGCGCTGCGAACGGGGAGAGTCACCGAGACGGCGTGGCCCGAGTCCTCGAAGAGGGGCGGATCGAGCATCTCTTCGAGCATCGAGTCCACCATGACGTCCACGCCGCGTCCCGCATCCTCGGCGAGGCCGAGGCGTCGCAGCACCGTGATCACGCGGAGGTTCCTGGCAGCCTGAGTTTCCCGCATGTTCTCCACCGTCACGGGCTCAGGGAGCCCGCCGGGGGAGACGATCCGCACGAGCTGGGGATAGAGCTCGATGCGCGTCGAGGTTCCTTGCATCTCGTAGGACCGGTGCGCCAGCGCGTTCGCGACCGCCTCGCGGAGAACCACGTGCGGGAGCCGCGGGAGTTCATATCGCCGGAGGCCGAGGACGACGAGCTCGCTGCCCAGTTCGCTCATGACCTCGTCCACTGCGCGCCGCAACTGGCGATGGAGCGGACCCCGGATCTCGGTGCGCTTGTCGTACTCCGCCCCGTCGGCTGGGTAGCGGAGGATCTCGATGAACGCCTTGCCGAGCCGCTCGGCTGGATCGGGAAGGAGATACAGCGAGCCGGCGATCGTTAGACGGGCCGGAGCGTTCCCGGTCAGCAGACCGTGCTCGGCAAGTCGGTCGGGCACGTCCCGCGTCCAGCCGAACGCTGCTGCCAGCTCCGACAGGACGTCGGCATCGGTGTCGTCGAGTGTCGCTGCTGATTCGGTCTCCTCGAAGCGCTGGAGCGAACGCTCGTTGATGAAGCGGGCGAGTTCGCCACCGAAGAGCGCGACCTTCATCGTTCCGCGCCGGACGAGAACGCGCCCGCTTGAGGTTTGCGAGAACCCCTCGACCCTCCTCGCGATCGAGAGCACGACGACCGGCTTGTCGTCGACGCGCAGCTCGTGCACCGAGTATCGGCCTGGATCCCGAGCCTCGCGCATCGTCGTGTGGGTGTCGTCCAGCAGGCCCGATGTGAGCTCCCGTCCGACGATGACGCCGGCATCGTCGACCCCGATGAGGATCACGCCGCCATCCGAGTTCGAGAACGCGACCGCAGCCTCTTGCACAGCTGTGCGGTTGAAGCCGCTCTTGCGCTCAACGAACTCGCTCTCCGACGGGAAGGCTTCGTTGAAATCGCTCGAGGACATGAAGAGCGGGTCGGGAGTCGGGTTCGAAGGGTGAAACGGGGGATATGCCATAGTTCTGTTCTCGCTTTGGGCGCGATCAGAAGAATGGCATATTTCGGGGACGAGGTCAGCCGACCCAGCGCAGCCGCTTGACCGCTCCCCTGAGCTCGTGGGCGTTCACGCGCGTGTAGCGCTGCGTCGAGTCGAGGTGCTTGTGGCCGAGCAGCTCCTGGATCTGGCGCAGGTTCGCGCCCGCACGAAGTTGCTCCGAGGCGAACACATGTCGGAGCGTGTGCGGCGTCACCCGCTTCCGCTCGTTCACGCCGGCCGCGTCGACGTAGTGGCGAAAAACCTGGCCGAGCTGCGTGTAGTGGAGCCGGTTGCCCTGGACACCGACGAAGAGCGCCTGCTCGGTCAGCGGCGCGCGTGTGGCGTAGTACTGGGCGAAGAGCGGCGCGAGCGCCGGGTGGATCGGGACCGTCCGCTGCCGTCCGCCCTTCGCCCTCCGGATCCGGAGGAGCTGGCGCGAAAGGTCGACGTCGTCCCAGTCGAGCCCGAGCAGCTCCGCACGGCGCAGACCGCCGTACGCCATCAACGCCAAGAGCAGCCGGTCGCGCTCCGGCTTGCCCGGGAAGTGGCCTTCCCAGAGATCGTCGCGCGCGGGCTGGGCGAGCAGCCGCTCGAGCTCGTCCATCGTCAATGTGTCCGGCAGCGCTTCGTGCTTCTTCGGCGTCCGCAGCGGTAGTGCGGGGTCGCGAACGATTCGCTCCTCCTCGACGAGGAAGCGGAAGAAGCACTTGAGCGCCGCGGTCGTCCGCGCCTGGCTCGAGACCGCCGGCCGGCGCTTCTGCTCCTCGGCGAGGAACGCACGCAGGTGCGTGACTCGAACCTCATAGGCCTGCTACGGAAAAGCCCCGCTCAGTCGGGGCTCTTCTACGTCACCTCCCGGCGGAGACGAAAGCTCAGCTCCGCGCGTCCTCGACGACCGCGCGCGCCGCGCCGAGCGCGGTGAGCGCTCCGGCCGCGACGGCGGCCCAGAAAGCGAAGCGCGCGAGCGTCGGCTCGTCCACGTGCGTCGCGGTCGCCACCGCCACCGTCGCGGCCGCGTACATGCCGAGCGGGAAGACGGTGCCCCACCGCCTGGGGTGGAAGCGCGGCCGCGGCCAGCGCAGCTCGGCGGCGGCGAGAACGGGAAGCCCCGCCGTTGCGCACGCCCAGAGCACGAGCGCGGCGACGCGCAGCGGCCGGTGCGCGACGAGCAGCGACAGCCGCGCGGCCGCGAGCGTCGAGATCGCGATCGCGCCCATCGCGATCCAGACGTCACCCTGCGAGACACGCAGCTCCGACGACGGTATCCCGGCGAGGATCGCGGGGTACAAGACGAGCCCGACCGCGAAGACGACGACCGCCGGCCCCGCGAGCGACCGCGCGGCGAAGGTCGCCAGCACGACGAGCGACTGCGTCGAGACGACGAGCAGCAGGCGCGTGCCGGTCGGTGCGCCGAGGTCGCGCGTGCGGCGCAGCCCGAGCCACATCGCAACCCACGCAGCCGTCGCGAGCCCGAGCAGCACCGCCGGCAGCGCGTGGACGTGGGCGAGCGCGAGCCTCGTCCCCAGGACGGCCGTCGCCGCGACGGCTGCGAACGACTCGGGGCTGGCACGGCGGTGCCGCCAGTGATCGGCCCAGGCCGGCGCGACGGCGACGTACACGGCTCCGGCGAGGACGCCGGCGGCGATCGACAGCGCGCGCTGGCCGAGCTCGGCCGCGCCGACGGAGACGATGCCGAGCGCCATCACCGCCGGAAACCCGGCAGCCGCGCGTATCGAGGCGGCCACGGTCCGTGTTTCGCGAGTACACAATCCGGTTATATCGTATTGCGATGTTGATCCAGAGGACACGGGGGAGCGCCCACTCGAGGCGTGCCTTCCTCGCCCGGCCGTTCCGCGAGGCGCGTCTTCGTGCGTACATCGCGCGCGAGCACCGCGCGGGACGGCCGCTGGCCGAGATCCTGCGCGACCCGTACGTGACGCGCTGCGGCAGCGACAGCTTCTGCCGGCAGGTGCTCGTCGACCCGCGCACGATCGGCGCGCTCGAGCAGAACACGCGCTCGGATTTCGAGCGTCTGCGTCAGGCCTGCTGACGCAGACGGCACGCGTCAGTCGTCGTCGGTGACGCTGTCGGCGTCGCCGCTCGACGTCTTCGCCCACGGCCCGCCCTCCGGCGGGTCGTCGGCGCCGTCGGGATCGCGTCCCATCGCCTCCCTTGCGAGGCGTTCGCGCTCGGCGTTCGGGTCGTCGTCGTGAACTTCCATGCTCCGCACGTGCCCGTACGCCGTCGCGGCTAACCGTCGATCCGTCCGTCGTCGATCGGCCAGACCCGGTGCGCTCGTGCCGCCGCCGCCGGGTCGTGCGTCGCCACGAGGCACGCCGTGCCTGCCGCCGCGGTTGCGGCGATCGCGCGGCAGGCGAGCTCGGCGGAGCCGGCGTCCTGGTGCGAGCGAGGCCGAGCTGGTCGAGCAGGGGCTCGACCGCGGCGCGCGAGGTTGCGCCGAGGCGCGCGGGAAGCGCGACGTCTCCTCCACCGACAGCTCCGGAAGCAGGCAGAAGCGCTGCGCCACGTACGCCGTCGCTTCCCAGCGCGGCGGGGCGCTGTCCGCGCCCGGCACGAACACGGTGGCGCCGTCCGCGCGCAGCCATCCGCCCGCGAGCATCAGCAGCGTCGACTTCCCCGAGCCGGAGCGCCCGAGCAGGACGCCGATCTCGCCGCGTCCGAGCTCCAGCGACGTCGAGGCCGCGGCCGCACGCAGCGCGTCGACCGCGCGGCACCCGCACCCTCGTGACGCTACTGCACGACGGAACGCCGTTAGCCGCGCAGGACGACCTCGAGCGCGGTTCCGGCGCCCGGTGCCGACCGCAGCGAGAACGCACCGCCGATCGCCCGCGCGCGCTCGCGCATGTTGCCGAGGCCCTGGCCGGCGCCGCCGCCAACGGCGTCGAACCCGGCGCCGTCGTCGCGCACCTGCACGACGCGCTCGCCGTTTCGCTCCTCGATCACGACCCATGCGCGCGCTGCGCCCGCGTGCTTGCGTGCGTTCGCCAGCCCCTCCTGGACGATCTTGAACAGCTCGATCTGCTCGTCGGGCCCCAGCTCGATCGCGGGGTCGATCGAGAGTTCCACCTCCAGTGAGCCGTCCGCCGTCAGCACGTCGACGTAGCGCCGCAGCGCTGCGTCGAACGGCGCGCGACCGGCCGCCGACGACAGCGCGAGGATCGCGTACCGCGCCTCCTGCTGCGCGAGCAGCGCCGCCTCCTTCAGGCGCGGGATCGTCACCTGCGGGTCGGCGCCCGCCTCGAGCATCGAGGCGTGCGTCGACACCGCGAAGAGATACTGCGCGAGGCCGTCGTGGATCTCGCGCGCGACGCGCGCGCGCTCCTCGGCCACCGCGCGCCCGAACTCGGAGCCGCGGATGGCGCGCCAGACGCCGACGAGGAGGACGCCGTAGGCGAGCAGGCGCAGGAAGTCGCCCTGCGAGACGTCGTCCTCCCGCACGAGCGGCGTGAACAGGAAGTGGAGCGCGGAGAACAGCATCAGCGTCGCACCGAGCGCGAGCCAGTAGTCGAGGTCCTCGCCGCGCAGGCGGAAACGGTTGCTGAACCCGACGAGCGAGAGCAGGAACACGAGCGCGTTGACGGCGAGCGCCCCGTCGAGCGACGGCGGCATCCCCGTCGAGTGGCGCGAGTAGAGGTTCGGCAGCGTTCCGCCGAGCGAATCGGACAGCGCCCAGACGACGATCAGCGCGCCGACGCAGACGACGAGCGCGTTGCCGAGGACGAACCGGCGGCGCTCGATCCGGCCGCGGACGAACGGCGCGGCGGCGATCAGCGCCCAGCCGAAGATGCGCCCCGCGACGGACGCCCACAGCTCGGTCGGCCGCGACGTCTGCGCGACAGCCGGGAGCACGTTGAACGCGAGCCACGCCATCGACGTGACGAAGAAGCCGCAGCAGAGCAGGAGGTCGAACCGGCGGCCTTCCACCGTGAAGCGCGTCCCGCTCAGCACGGCGACGAGCGAGCCGGCGAGCAGGTAGACGGTGGCGAGCACGAGCTTCAGCTGCGGCAGGTGGTACGGCTGGCGCAGCTCCGGGTACGACAGGAAGAGCGCGAGCGCGGCCGCCAGCAGGCCGACCAGGAGTACCTGACCCCACAGGAATGCCTCGTAGCGGTCGTGGTCCATCGCCGCTGCTATCGGCACAATCGGCCGAGCGCATGACCGTCCGGATCCTGATCGTCGACGACCACCCGCTCACGCGCGACGCGCTCGCGGGGCTGCTCCAGGCGAACGACTTCGACGTCGTCGGCCAGGCGGGCAGCGGAGCGGAGGCGATCCAGGCTGCGCGGTCGCTCCAGCCGCAGCTCGTGCTGCTCGACCTCTCGATGCCGGACATGGACGGGCTGACGGCGCTTCCGCTCGTGCGCGAGGCCGCGCCTGGCGCCGAGGTGGTCGTGCTCACGGCGTCCGAGGACGAGGACAACCTGCTCGGCGCGATCCGTGCCGGCGCCGCCGGCTACCTGCTGAAGAGCGAGCCGCCCGACAAGATCGTCGGGTTCCTGCGCGGCGTCGCGCACGGGGAGGCGGCGCTCTCGGGCGCCGTCGCCAGGCGGCTGCTCGACCAGGTGCGCGAGGGCGGCGACGCACGCAACCAGGTTCCCGACTCGATCGCGCAGGCGCTGTCGGCCCGCGAGCTCGAGGTGCTGCTCCTCCTCGACCGCCACCTGGGGACCGACGAGATCGCGCAACGGCTCTTCATCTCGGAGCACACCGTCCGCTCGCACGTGAAGAGCCTGCTCGCGAAACTCGGCGTCTCCTCGCGTCGCGAGGCGCTCGAGCAGCTCGACCGCGCTCGCCGTTAGGGATCGAAGCCGCGAAGCGCCTCGTCGACGAGCGACGGCAGCGTCTTCACGTTGTAGCCGCCCTCGAGCACGGCGGCCACCCGCGGCGCGAGCTGCGTCGCCCGGCGCGCGAGCTCGCCGAACAGGCTCGTCGACAGCCGCAGCCCGGCGAGCGGGTCGTCGACGTGCGCGTCGAAGCCGGCCGAGACGAGCAGGAGGTCGGGCTCGAAGCGCCGGACGGCGTCCTCGGCGGCTGCGAACGCGCGCAGATAGTCGGCGTCGCCCGTGCCCGCCGGAAGCGGCAGGTTGAGCAGCGTCTCGCCCTGCTCGCCGGGGCCGCCCGTGCCGGGGTAGAAGGGCCACTGGTGCAGCGAGACCAAGAGGATCGTCGGGTCGCCGCCGACGATGTCCTGCGTCCCGTTGCCGTGGTGGACGTCCCAGTCGAGGATCGCGACGCGCTGGAGGCCCAGCTCCGCCTGCGCCCACCGTGCCGCGACCGCGATCGAGTCGAAGAGGCAGAAGCCCATCGCGCGCCGCCGCTCGGCGTGGTGGCCGGGCGGACGCGCGAGCGCGAAGCCGCCGCGCCGAGCGGCCTCGATCGCGGCGCCGGCGGCGAGCAGCGCCGCGTCGTAGGAGGTCTCGGTGCAGATGGTGTCCGGGTCGAGCCAGCCGACGGTGCGGCGGACCTGCTCGACCAGCGCGGCGTCGTGGCAGCGCAGGATGTCGGCAACGCCCGCCGGGGCACACTGGACGAACTCGAACCGCTCGTGGAGCGCGGCGACGCGCGCCTGCGACTCCGGGTGGGAGCCCGTCGGATGCAGCTCGGCGAACGCGGGGTGGCTTACGACTTCGATGCGCGGCGCACGTTCTCGAGGATCTCGGCCAGCGGCCGGTCGCCCTGCCCGCGGCCGACGAGGTAGCAGAGGAGCGGCGCGTTCGTGCGGTCGCCGCTCTCATGCGCGGCGATCTTGGCGATCTTCAGGAGCGTCTGCGCGTCCTGCTCGGACAGATCCTCGTCGTTGCCGGCCGCGGCGGCTGCGCGGCGTAGCCACTCGTCCATCGGCGCAGGTTACTTCGCGCGTTCCTCGAGCCGGCCGGCGAGCGCGCCGAGGCCGAGCTCGTGCGCGTGGCGGGCGGCACGCGACCAGTCGGGCGGGGTGGCCGCGAGCTTCGCCAGGGGCGCCTGCGCGTCCATCGTCGCGATTCGCTTGTAGAGCAGCAGCTGCTCGGCCACCTGCGGGAAGCGGCCGTCGGCGAGCGCCTGCTCGAGCGACCCGTGCTGCTTCAGCACGTCGGCCGCCTTCTTCGGGCCGACGCCGGGCGCGCCCGGGATGTGGTCGGACGGGTCGCCGCGGAGGGCGATGAAGTCCGGCACCTGCGCAGGCTCGACGCCGTAGCGCTCGCGCACCTCGGCGGGCCCGACCCGCGCGAGCTCGCTCACGCCCTTCACCGGCTGGAGGATCGTCACGCGCTCCGAGACGAGCTGGAACGCGTCGCGGTCCGACGTGGCGACGACGACCGGTCCGTTCCAGGCGTGCGCCGCCGCGGCGAGGAAGTCGTCGGCCTCGTAGCCCGGCGCCTTGCCGACGAGGAAGCCGAACGACTCGACGAGCGCGGGCAGCAGGCCGAGCTGCTCGAGGATCGACTGCTCGAACTCGCGACCCGACTGGTACTCCGGGAGCGCCTCGTGGCGGTAGGTGGGCGTCTCGAGCGAATCCCACGCGACCAGCACCGACGCCGGCTGCTCGGCGTCCCAGAGCCGGACGAGGAAGTTCGCGAACCCGACCAGCGCGTTGAGGCGGATCGACTTCGGCAGCGCGTGGTAGGCGCGGTGGGCGAGGGAGTCGCCGTCGATCGCGAGCAGGGTGCCGCTCACGCGCCGTCGCCGCCGAGCGACGCCTCGAGCTCGTGGATCGCCGCCATCAGCCGCTCCGTCGTCTCCGCCGCGTCCGCGCCGACGGGAACCGGCGCGCCGTAGCGCACACGCCACGGCCGCAGCCGATGCAGCCCGTCCGTGCCGCGGATCCCCGCGGGCACGAGCGGCACCGCGGCCTCGATCGCGATGCGGGCGGCGCCGCTGTGCGCCTGAGCGCGAAAGCGCTTGCGCAGCCCCTTCCGCCGGCGCGTCCCCTCCGGGAACATCGCGATCACGTGGCCGTCGCGCGCGAGCCGGACGGCGGTCGCGATCGCCTCGCGGTCGGCACGCCCGCGGTGCACCTTGAAGGCGCCGCACGCGTGGAGCACCGGCCCGAGCGGGAACCAGAAGAGCTCGGACTTCGCCATGAAGCGCAGGAACCGGTTCGGCCAGAGGCCCAGCCCGAGCGGCCACGGGTCGAGGTTCGACACGTGGCCGGCGGCGAGCACGAACCCGCCCTCGGGCGGCAGGTGCTCGCGGCCGAGCGCCTCGTAGCGGAAGACGAGGCGCGCGACGGGCCAGGAGAGCAGCGCAATCGTGGAGTAGAGCGCGGAGGGCCGCGGCGGGCGTGCCATGAGCGTGGGCTGGACGGAGCTCATCGGGAAGCGGAAGGCGCGCGCGGTGCCGGCGCCGGGAGCGGATCGGTGCGGGAGTATCGCCCATCGCGGGCCCGGCGCTATCGTGGCGCGGATCATGGCAGCCACCAAGGGCCGCCGGCTCGTGATCGTCGAGTCGCCGGCGAAGGCGAAGACGATCGCCGGGTACCTCGGCAAGGACTACGTCGTCGAGTCGTCGATCGGCCACATCCGCGACCTCCCGAACAGCGCCTCGGAGATCCCGGCGCGCCTGAAGGAGGAGGGCTGGGCACGGCTCGGCGTCAACGTCGAGAAGGACTTCGAGCCGCTCTACGTCGTCGACCCGCGCAAGAAGAAGGTCGTCTCGGACCTCAAGGCGAAGCTGAAGGACGCGGACGAGCTGCTGCTCGCCACGGACGAGGACCGCGAGGGCGAGGCGATCGCGTGGCATCTCGTCCAGGAGCTGAAGCCGAAGGTGCCGGTGCGCCGGATGGTCTTCCACGAGATCACGCGGCCGGCGATCGAGCGCGCGCTCGACGAGACCCGCGAGATCGACAACCGGCTCGTCGACGCGCAGGAGGCGCGCCGCATCCTCGACCGGCTGTACGGCTACGAGGTGTCGCCGGTGCTCTGGCGCAAGGTCATGCAGGGCCTGTCCGCGGGCCGCGTGCAATCGGTGGCGACCCGGCTCGTGGTGGAGCGCGAGCGCGAGCGCATGCGCTTCGTCCCCGCCGACTTCTGGGACGTCGTCGGCACGTTCGAGCCGGGGGAGTTCACCGCGCGCCTCGCAGCCGTCGACGGCAAGCGCGTCGCCAGCGGTCGTGACTTCGACCAGCGCGGCGCGCTGCGCTCCGGCGACGCCGTGCAGCTGTCCGAGGCCGATGCGCGCGGGCTCGCCTCGGCGCTGGACGGCGCCGGCTTCCGGGTCGCCTCGGTCGAGGAGAAGCCGTACACGCGCCGGCCGGCGCCTCCGTTCATGACGTCCACGCTGCAGCAGGAGGCGAGCCGCAAGCTGCGTCTGTCGTCGCAGCAGACGATGCGGATCGCGCAGCGCCTCTACGAGAACGGCTACATCACCTACATGCGAACCGACTCGACGACGCTGTCCGAGTCGGCGCTCGCGGCGGCGCGCGAGCAGGCGCGCGAGCTGTACGGCGCGGAGTCGGTGCCGGCGGAGCCGCGGCGGTACGAGCGCAAGGTCAAGAACGCGCAGGAGGCGCACGAGGCGATTCGCCCGGCCGGCGACCGTTTCCGCACGCCGGACGAGGTGCGACGCGAGCTCTCCGGCGACGAGTTCAACGTCTACGACCTGATCTGGAAGCGCACGATCGCCTCGCAGATGGCGGACGCGCGCGGGCAGACGGTCTCCGTCCGCATCGGCGCCGGAACGGCCGACGGCCGCGCGGTCGAGTTTGCGACCGCGGGCACCGTGATCACGTTCCGGGGCTTCCTGCAGGCGTACGAGGAAGGTCGAGACGACGCCGGCGACGACGCCGAGGAGCGCCGCCTGCCGCCGCTCGCGGAGGGGGACGTGCTGGCGGCCACGGCGCTCGAGCCCGAGGGGCATTCGACGTCGGCGCCGGCCCGCTACACCGAGGCGAGTCTCGTCAAAGCGCTCGAGGAGCGCGGCATCGGCCGCCCGTCGACGTACGCGGCGATCATCGGGACGATCCTGGACCGCGGCTACGTGCGCAAGCAGGGGCAGGCGCTCGTGCCGGAGTTCCTCGCGTTCGCGGTCGTCAACCTGCTCGAACAGCACTTCCCGCGGCTGGTCGACTACGAGTTCACCGCGCGGATGGAGGACGACCTCGACGAGATCGCCGGGGGCGACGAGTCGCGGACGGAGTGGCTCCGCCGCTTCTACTTCGGCGAGAACGGCGACGGGGGCCTCAAGGACCTCGTGGAGTCGCACCTCGCCGACATCGACGCGCGCGAGGTGAACACGATCGAGATCCCCGGCAGCGACATCGTCGTGCGCGTCGGCCGCTACGGCCCGTACCTCGAGCGCGGCGAGCACCGCCAGACGCTGCCGCCGGGGATCGCCCCCGACGAGCTCCGGCCCGAGCTGGCGGAGGAGCTCCTCGCCCAGGGGAACCGCGAGACGGAGCTCGGCGTCGACCCGGAGACGGGGCGGACGGTCGCGCTGCGTGCGGGGCGCTACGGCCCGTACGTCACCGAGGTGCTGCCTGAGGGCGACGGGGGAAAGCCGCGCACCGCCTCGCTGCTGAAGTCGATGTCTCCCGAGTCGGTGACGCTCGACGACGCGCTCCGGCTGCTGCAGCTCCCGCGCACCCTCGGCGTCGTCGACGGCGAGGAGGTCGTGGCCGCCAACGGGCGCTACGGGCCGTACGTCAAGAAGGGCCGGGAGTCGCGCTCGCTCGACACCGAGGAGGAGCTGTTCACGGTCACGCTCGAGCAGGCGCTCGAGAAGCTCGCGCAGCCGCGCCAGCGCGGCCGCCGCGCCGCCGCCCCGCCGCTCAAGGAGCTCGGCGCCGACCCCGTCAGCGGCCAGCCGGTCGTCCTCAAGGAGGGGCGCTTCGGACCGTACGTGACCGACGGCGAGACGAACGCGAGCCTGCGGGCGGGCGACACCGTCGACACGCTCACGCCGGAGCGGGCGTACGAGTTGTTGCAGACGAGACGAGAACGCGGCCCGGCGAAGAAGCGCTCGTCCCGGAAACGTTCCTGAATGGGGACGGTTCTCCAACATCCGCAACGCAAAAGCGTCCATACTGAGAGCACGGGCCGGAGGAATGGCCGCGCCGTCGCGCGCGTTCGGAAGGTCTAGCGAGCCGGTCCTAGAAACGAAAGGACATCGAATACCACTTGACTCAGAGCCAGCTGAACGAACTGCTTGAGACTGAAAGCGCACGCTCGCTGATCGAGGCGGGCGAGGAGCGCGGCTGGATCGAGCCCGCCGAGCTCGAGGCGTTCGCGGTCGAGAACGACCTCGGCGATCCCGACGTCGAGGAGCTCGTCCGCGAGCTCGAGACGAAGGGGCTCGAGGTTCGCGAGCCGGTCACGGAGGAGCGCAACAAGAAGGCGCCGCCGGAACCGGTCGTGTACGAGGCCGATTCGCCGTCGGGCGCCGGCGACAGCCTGCAGCTCTTCCTCGCCGACGTCGGCAAGCACAAGCTGCTGACCGCGCACGAAGAGGTCGTCCTCGCGAAGGCGATCGAGCGCGGCGACGGGCGCGCGAAGCGGCGCATGATCGAGTCGAACCTGCGTCTCGTCGTGTCGATCGCCAAGGGCTACCGCGGTCTCGGCGTTCCGTTCCTCGACCTGATCCAGGAGGGGACGCTCGGCCTGAACCGGGCGGTGGAGAAGTTCGACTGGCGGCGTGGGTACAAGTTCTCGACGTACGCGACCTGGTGGATCCGGCAGAGCGTGCAGCGCGCGGTGGCGAACCACGCGCGCACCATCCGGGTGCCGGTGCACGTCGTCGAACGCCAGCAGAAGCTGTCGCGCGCCGCGCGCCGGCTCGAGGTGGAGCTCGGGCGCGAGGCGACGAAGGAGGAGCTGGCGGAGGCGACCGGGCTGCCGCTGCAGCATGTCGAGGAGGCGCTCTCGGCGGCGTCCGCGTCGGTGTCGCTGAACCAGACGGTCGGCGCCGACGACGAGGGCGAGCTCGGCGATCTGTTTGCCGACCGCGAGGCCGCGGATCCGTTCGACGAGGCGGAGGAGTCGCTGCGCCGCCAGAACATCCGCAAGGCGCTCGACGCGCTGCCGGAGCGCGAGCGGCGCATCCTCGAGCTCCGGTTCGGCTTCGACGGCGAGCCGTGGACGCTCGAGGCGATCGGGCACGAGCTCGACCTGACGCGCGAGCGCGTCCGCCAGCTCGAGGGGCAGGCGCTCTCGCGGCTGGCGGCGCTGCGCGAGCTCGCCGGGCTGGCCGCGTAGCTTTCGCGACGACGATTCGGTGCCGGGCCCGGTGCGGGTCTGGCACCGTTCGCGCGTGGACGACGTCTCGTACGTCCGGCGCGAGTACGCGTCACTCGACCGGCTCGAGATGCGGCGGCTCGACCGCACGGCCTGGCTGCGCTTCGACGAGCTCGACGAGGAGCAGACGCTGCTCGCGGCGATCGCCGAGGTGCGGCCGCGGCGGATCCTCGACGTCGGCTGCGGCGGCGCGCGCGTTGCGAGCACGTACACCGCTCCGGAGGTCGTCTGCGTCGACCAGTCCGAAGCGGCCGTCGTCGCCGCGCGAGAGCGTGGCCTCGAGGCGCACGTCGCCGACGCGCAGGCGCTGCCGTTCGACGACGCGAGCTTCGACGTTGTCACCTGCAGCCACACGCTCTACCACCTTCCCGACAAGGATCGGGTGCTCGCCGAGTTCGTGCGCGTGCTGCGGCCGGGCGGCCGCTTCGCGGGGATCTACAACGCACCGCAGCACCTGGTGGAACTTTGGCAGGCGGTCGGCGCGGAGTGGGGGCGCGACGACTTCGACTCGGAGAGCGGGCTCGTACTTCTGCGGCGTCACTTCGCGCGGGTGGAGCGCCGGATGCGTGGCGGCGCCGTGCTCTGGATCGGGCGCGACGACCTGCAGCGCTACCTCGACGCGTACGTCGAGCTGATCGGACCGCTCGCGGCGCCGGACGGGCCGTATCCCTTCGTCGCAACGCGCGCGAAGTGCGTCTTCGTCGCCGACGTCTGAGGCCGGCGCGAAAACGTGTGCGCGGCGCCTTGCGTCCGGGCGGCGTCCGCGTGTCCCTTCGAGTCACGTCGGGCGCAGCCCCGGCCTGGCTCTGAGCCAGGCCGGGGCTCGAACCGACGTGTCCGACAGCCGAAAATCGGCGCGCAGACGGCGTTTGCGTCTGCCGCCGATCGTCGCTTTCGGTCCCGTCCTGGCTCTGAGCCAGGCCGTGGCCGGAGCGGACAGCGCGGAGCCACCGGAGGCGCGGTGGACGCGCGCGCTAGGTGGTCGGCAGCTCGTGCGCAGTGCCTTCGAGGCTCGGGCGGTCCTCTCGCGCGGCGCCCTCGGCCTGGCGGATCTCGTCGTCGGTCATCGGCCACTTCTCGAGTGGGTAGTGACACGCCGCCCACTGGCTCGGCCCGAGCTCGCGCAGCTGCGGCGCCTCCACATCGCAGTGGCCGCGGTGGAACCGCGGACAGCGCGTGTGGAAGACGCACGCCTGCGGCGGGTTGATCGGCGACGGCACGTCGCCCGTCAACATGATCCGCTCGCGCCCGTTCGCCGACGCACGCGGCACCGCCGACAGCAGCGCCGCGGTATACGGGTGCTTCGGGTGCGTGTAGATCGACTCGCTGTCGCCCAGCTCGACGACGTGTCCGAGATACATGACGGCGATACGGTCGGCGATCTGGCGGATCACCGACAGGTCGTGCGAGATGAAGACGTAGGTCAGGTTGAAGTCGCGCTGCAGGCTGCGCAACAGGTTGAGTACCTGCGCCTGGATCGAGACGTCGAGGGCGGAGACCGGCTCGTCGCAGACGATCAGCTTCGGGGACAGCGCGAGCGCGCGGGCGACGCCGATGCGCTGACGCTGCCCGCCCGAGAACTCATGGGGGTAGCGGTTGTAGTGCTCGGGGCTGAGCCCGACCGTCTCGAGCAGCTCCATCACGCGCGTGCGCGCGTTGCTCTGCCCGTGGATCGCGAACGGCGTGCCGACGATCTGCCCGACCGTCTTGCGTGGGTTGAGCGACGCGTACGGATCCTGGAAGACCATCTGCATCTCACGTCGCAGCGGCCGCAATTGGCGCTGCGACAGGCGCGTGATGTCCCGGCCGTCGAAGACGATCCGCCCCGCGGTCGGGTCGAGCAGTCGCAGCATCAGCCGGGCGGTCGTCGACTTGCCGCAGCCCGACTCTCCGACGATGCCGAGCGTCTCGCCGCGGCGGACGGTCAGCGTCACGTCTTCGACTGCGTGCACCTGCGCCGTCCCGCGCGCAAACACGCCCTGCTTGACCGCGAAGCGCTTCGTCAGGTGGTCGAGCTCGACGAGGTTTTCGCCGTTCCCGACGACGGTGCGCGCGCCGGCATTCGCGGCCGCGGTCGCCTCGCTCACGCGGCGTCCCTCGCGAGCAGCGAGCGCTGCGTGCCGAGCTCGACCTTCCGCTCCCATGGCAGGTGGCACGCGTCCGGATGCGCGTCCGGCACCGGCGCGACGAGGGGCGGCACCTCGGTCGGGCACGGCTCGAACCGGTACGGGCAGCGCGGGTGGAAGGGGCAGCCGGACGGCGGCGCGATCAGCGACGGCGGCGCCCCCTCGATCGGGACGAGCCGTTCGAGCCGCTGCTCGATCGACGGCATCGAGTCGAGCAGGCCCCACGCGTACGGATGCTGCGGCCGCCCGAACACCTGCTCTGCCGGCCCGTACTCCATGATCCGGCCTGCGTACATCACCATCACCGAGTTCGCCGTCTCGGCGACCACGCCGAGGTCGTGCGTCACGAGGATGACGCCGATGTTGTACTCGCGCTTGACCTCCTCGATCAGCTCGAGGATTTGCGCCTGCACCGTCACGTCGAGCGCGGTCGTCGGCTCGTCGCAGATGAGCACCGACGGGTTGTGCACGAGCGCCATCGCGATCATCGCGCGCTGGCGCATCCCGCCCGAGAACTGGTGCGGGTAGTCGCGCGCGCGGTTGCGTGCGTTCGGGATGCCGACGTGGTCGAGGAGCTCGACCGCCCGTGCGAGCGCCGCCTCCTTGCTGATGTTCGCGTGGGCGAGCGCCGCCTCGGCGATCTGGTCGCCGACGCGGTACATCGGGTGCAGTGACGCGAACGGGTCTTGGAAGACCATCGCGATCTCCTTCCCGCGGACCTTGCGCAGCTCGTCCTGCGGCAGCGTGAGCAGGTCGCGGCCCCGAAAGAGGATCTCGCCGGAGATGAGCGTGCGCTTGCGGTTCAGCAGGCCCATCGTCGCGAGGTTCGAGACGCTCTTGCCCGACCCAGACTCGCCGACGACGCCGAGCGTCTCTCCGCGCGACAGCGTGTAGGAGACGTCCGTCACCGCCTGGACGATCCCGTCCGAGGTCGGGAACCGGATGGTCAGCCCGCGGACGTCGAGCAGCAGGTCGTCGTTCGAGCTCACGCGTAGCGGACTCGGGGGTCGATGAACGCGTAGAGGATGTCGACGACGAGGTTGGCGAGCGCGACGGCGACCGCGGCCAGCAGCACGACACCCGCCACGATCGGCAAATCCTGGTTCGTTGCGCTGTTGATCGCGAGGTAGCCGAGCCCTTGCAGGTTGAACACGCTCTCCGTGATCACCGCGCCGCCGACGAGCAGCGCGATGTCCATCCCGAACATCGTCACGATCGGCGTCAGGCTCGCGCGCAGGCCGTGCTTGAAGATCACGCGCCGCTCCGACAGACCCTTGGCGCGCGCGGTGCGGATGTAGTCCTCTCCCAGCGTCTCGAGCAGGTTGTTGCGCGTCATGCGCGCGTAGAACGCCGCGTACAGCAGCGCGAGCGTGATCCAGGGCAGGATCATGTGGGAGAAGAAGCCGCCGACGGAGCTGGCTGGAGAGACGTAACCGGTGCCCGCGGTCCAGCCGAGGCGGCTCCAGAAGATGTACAGCATCATCAGGCCGAGCCAGAAGACGGGCGTCGAGATCCCGAAGAGCGCGAACCCCATCGCGAACCGGTCGGTGAGGCTGCGCCGGCGCACCGCCGAGATGACGCCGATCGCGACGCCCGAGAGCAGCCAGAGGATCGCGGCGCCCGCAATCAGGAGCAGCGTGCGGGGGGCACGCGAGAACACGAGCGACTTCACCGACGCGCCGCTCGCGAACGTGTAGCCGAGGCCGGGCCAGCCGTACTGGTCGCCGGCGAAGAAGTGGTAGGCGAACTTGCCGAACTGCACGTACCAGGGCTTGTCGAGACCGAGACGATGCTCGATCTCCGTGATCTCCTGCTGCGTCGGCGAGTGGCCGGCGAAGCGCAGCGCCGGGTTCCCGGCCGGGAGCTTGTAGAAGACGATGTACGTGATCCCGATCACGCAGAACACGACGACGATCGTCCAGACGAGCCTGCGGGCGATGTAGAAGATCATGGCTTCGGCTTTTCCTTCTGGCGGGAGTGCAGAAGCCGGCGGGACGCACGATGCGCCCCGCCGGCTGTGTTACCGCGTTACGGCTTGACCGAGACCAGCGAGTAGGCGGTGCCGTCGCTGAACTGGTCGTAGTTCCAGTGCGTCACCTTCGGACCGACGATCGTGACGTTGTTCGACCAGAGGTACGGAACCCACGGCACGACGTTGGTCATCATGTACTTGTCGAGGTTCTCCCAGCAGTTGATCCGCGGCTGCCCGGTCAGCTTCTGGCAGCTGCTGATCTGATTGTCCACCGACGGGATGTGGCTCAGATCACCCTTCACGCCGAGCTTCTGCGAGGTGTTCAGCGCCGGCGTGATCCCGACCAGCGAGTAGTTCGTGTTGCCCTGCGGGATGATCGCCTTGCTGTCGAACAGCTCGGCGAAGAACGTCGAGGCGTCCGCGTAGTCCTTGCCCCAACCGGGCCGCGACGAGATCGGGATGTTCTTCGACGTGGTCTGGATGGTGGTGTAGGCGCCGTTGATCTGCCGCACCGTGAAGGTGATGCCGATCTTGGCCGCGTCGGCCTGGATCACCGGGAGCATACGGTTGTCGAGCGCACGCGTGTCGGCGATCAGCAGCACTCCCTTGCACGCCGACGCGGTGCACTTGCCGGTGTGGCCCGGGTCGTACTTCGACTTCTTCATCTCCGCCTGCGCGAGCTGCAGGCTGCCCGCTTCGTTCGGCGTCGCGTACGGGTCGTACTCCGCGAGGCCGCCGTTGTAGAGCACCGGCGGGACGATGTGCGTCGCGATCTGGCCTTCGATCGCACCGCCCCACGCGAGCCGCAGCGACTGCTTGTCCATGATGTAGTTCATCGCCTTGCGGACGTGGATGTCGTCGAACGGCGGCTGCGTCAGGTTCATCGTGATGTACCAGGTGCGGTCGCCGACGTTCGGCAGCAGCCGCGGCTTGAGCGACGGGTTCGTCTCGTACTGGCGCAGCGTCTTCGGAGACGGGCTGGACTGCTCGTCGTCGTACTGCCCCGCCTGCACCTTGTTGAAGATGTCGTCCGCGTTCGAGTTGATCACGAACACGAACTTGTCCGGGTAGTTCTTGCGATACGGATCCGTCGCCTGGTTGTAGTTCGGGTTGCGCACCAGCGACAGGTGGTTCCCGTTCGCGCCGGCGTAGCCGCTGAACGGCCGGAGTGACGAGCAGCTGCTGAACGTGCCGGCCGAGCCCGCGAGCATGTACGGCCCGCTCGAGATGAGGTCGCGGCCGTAGTTGCCGGGCTTGCCCTCGAAGCACTTGCCGACCTCGGGCGGGATGGGCGCCGTCGCCGGCAGCGACATGCGGTAGTTGAAGTCGCCCGTCTTCTGCGTGAGGTGGATCACGAGCGTCGAGTTGTTCGGCGTCTGGATGCCCGATACGGGGACGAGATTCTTCGTCTTCGCGCTCTGGGCGGCCGCCGCGTTCCAGCCCTTGATGACGGTGAAGTAGAACGCGTACTGGCCGCCGTCGTTCGCGTCGGCGAGCCGGTTGAGCGCGTACGCGACGTCCTTCGACGTGACCGCGCGGTTGACCGGCGGACCGAACTTCACGCCGGACCTGAGGTGGTACGTGTACGTCAGCCCGTTGCTCGTCGGCGTCGGCACCGACGTCGCGAGGTCACCTACGAGCACGTTCCCGGCTGCGCCCGGCAGGTGCTTGTAGCCGATCAGCGTGCGCAGGAGCAGGTTGGTGTAGATGCCCCACGCGTTGCCGAGGTACTCCCCCGTCGGGTCGAAGTTGTTCGTGAAGCCGAAGGACTGCTCCCAGCCGACGGTGTAGGTGCCGCCCTTGGCGGGCTTGCCGTTGTCGTAGCTCTTGCTCGGCGAGGTGGCCGAGGAGGCCTGGTTGGACGAGTTCGAGTTGGAGCTCGACTTCGAGCTCTTCTTCGACGAGCCGCATCCTGCCGCCAGGGCTCCGAGAGCGACGACCGCGGCGACGAGGACCGCGATGCGGAGGTATCTCCTCATGTCGCTTGTTACTCCTCCTTCCTTCCACCCGCGTGGGGGGCCGGGGTTGTGGGTCGTGGTGGTCAAAGTGTCAGGTTCGCTGCGTCAGCGCTCCGTCCTCACGTCGAACGCGTCGCGAAGGCCGTCGCCGAGCAGGTTGAAGGCGAGCGTGGTGAGAATCAGGAATGCGCCGGGGAAGAGCATCAGCCACCACGCGACGTCGTAGAGCTGCGACGCGTCGTTCAGGATCGATCCCCACGACGGCGTCGTCGAGGGCACGCCGAGCCCGAGGTACGACAGCGCCGCCTCGAACAGGATGTTCGTCGGGATCAGCAGCGTCGTGTAGACGATCAGCGGGCCGAGCAGGTTCGGCAGGATCTCCTGCCAGAGGATCCGGAACGTGCTGGCGCCGGCGGCGCGCGCGGACTCGACGAACTCCTTCTCGCGCAGGCTCAGCGTGTACCCGCGCACGATGCGCGCGATGTACGACCAGGAGAAGATCGTGATCACGGCGATCACGACCGGCAGCCCCGGCTGCAGCAGGCCGAAGAAGCAGCCCTGCTTGGTCGTCGAGCAGGCTGCCACGATCCCGACCGCGATGAGGATCTGCGGGACGGCGAGCAGGACGTCGGCTGCCCGCGACAGGATGGTGTCGACGATCCCGCCGAAGAACCCCGCGGTCAGGCCGACGACGAGGCCGATGAAGACGGCGATCCCGGACGCGACGACGCCGACGAAGAGCGAGATCCGCGCGCCGTACATCGTCCGGACGAAGAGGTCGCGACCCTCGGCGTCGGCGCCGAACCAGAGGTGGCTGTTCGGCCCGTAGGGCACCCCGTAGGGATCGAGCGAGTTCGGGACGATGTCGTTCGGGCCGTGCCCGGTGACGGCCTGCGCGATCGGGCCGCCGATCGCCGCGACGACGATCAGGAGCACGATCGCGATCCCGCCCGCGAGCGCCGCCTTGTCCTGGCTCAGCCGCTCCCAGAAGAGGCGGCGCGGCGACTTCCGCGCGACGGCCGCCGGCTGCTGCAGGGCAACGGCACCTCCTGCCGCCACCTGGAATTCTGGCGGATTCGTCATCGCCTGCGGAAAGCGTAATACCCGCCCGTCGGATCGTGCGGCGATACTCACAACGCACATCCAGTGGCTTCGTCTCCCTTACACGGCCGATGAGCGAGCTCCGTCCGGACGGCGCGCTGCAGGGGCGCATCGTGCGTCTCGAGCCGATCGGTGAGCAGCACCGGGACGGTCTGCGCGACGCGGCCGAGCGGGAGCCGCACATCCACCGGTTCACGAACATGTACTCGTTCGGGTTCGAGCGGTGGTTCGACCTGGCGCTCGCGGCGGAGCGCGAGATCCCGTTCGTCGTCCTGGTCGGCGGTCGGCCGGTTGGCTCGACGCGTTACCTGAACCTTGAGCCGCTCCACCGCCGTGTCGAGATCGGCTGGACCTGGCTCGAGCGGGCGCAATGGGGGACCGGAGCGAACGTCGAGGCGAAGTACCTGCTGCTCGAGAACGCGTTCGAGCGAGCCGGGCTGATGCGTGTCGAGTTCAAGACCGACGCGCGGAACCTGCGCGTCCGCGGGGCGCTTCTGGGGATCGGCGCGACGTTCGAGGGAATCTTCCGCAAGCACATGGTGCTGCCGGACTCGATCCGCGACTCCGCCTGGTATGCGATCGTCGACGACGACTGGCCGCGGGTGCGGGAGCTGCTCCAGCGGAAGATCGACGCGCACGCGAGATGAGGTGCGCGCAGGACGTCGCGCCGGTGCGCGCGGAGCCGGCCGACGACGCCGAGCAGGTGACGCAGCTGCTTCGCGGCGAGCCGGTGCGGGTTGAGGGCCGGCTCGGCGAGTGGGTGCGGATTGCGACCGCCTACGAGTACCCGGGATGGGTGCGCGCCGAGGCGCTCGAGGCGGGGGAGGGCGCGGTGGCGCTCGGCGGCGTGGCCACGCCGCTCGAGGCGGCGCGGCGGTACCTCGGCACGCCGTACCTGTGGGGCGGGCTCACGCGAGCCGGCATCGACTGCTCGGGCCTCGTCCACATGGCGTACCGAGCCGCGGGTCGGCTCGTACCGCGCGACGCCCACCAACAGGACGAGGTCGCCGTGGAGGTGTCCGAGCCGGCGGCGGGCGACCTCGTCGTCTATGGCTCGCCCGTCGACCACATCGCATTCTGGGTCGGCGACGGGCGGATCCTCCACGCGACGGGCCGCGACGGCGGCGTCGGGGTCGTCGAGGAGGCGGAGTCGGCCGAGCTGCGCGCACGCCGCCGTCGAGTCGTGCGGCTGTAGGCGGCCCTCCCTCGAACGGGGGTGAGGTGGTTCTAAAGGCGGCCTGAACCCAGGCCGATAGCTGGCCCGTGGACGCAGCCGAGCGCAACGCCATCCTGACGCGCTATCGCGAGCACACTGCTCGCTTCGAGTCGGTCGCCGCGCGTCGCGACGCCGGCGTCGCCGAGGTGATCCCGTTCCAGCCCCTCAAGGAGCTCGAGCAGGAGCCCACGGCGCGTGAGATCGAGGTGCTACAGCTGATCTCCGACGGCCTCGTCAACCGCGAGATCGGCGTCCGCCTCTTCCTGTCGGAGGAGACGGTCAAGAGCCACGTCCGCCACCTCCTGGCGAAGCTGCAGGCGCGCAGCCGCGCCCACGCGGTGGCCGTCGGCTTCCGCCGCGGCCTGATCAACTAAGCCGCCCGGCCGGCCGAAAGGCGGCCCCTAAAAACGACTAGGCCGCCCGAAGGCGGCCCGGTCGGAGTTCAGATGGTTTTCCCCTCCCTGTGGACAATCCCCTGAACGGGTGACGTAGGGCTGTGGAAAGACCAGTTGAATACGGCGGCTCTACCAGGAACCGAGGCCCCCGGCGATCGGGGTACCGCGGATGATACGAGCAATCTTGCGCATAGTTAGTTCCCCCAAATGACGACAACTGACGGCGACCTCGAGCCTATACCCCTTTCGGGGGATATGCAAGTCCTTAGTCGAGTTCGCGACGCGGCCAGCGAACTCGGGTGGCAGCTGCTCGCTTACACGGCTGCACTGGTCGCGACCGCACTAGGTCTTGCGGCGGCGCTCTTTGAAGCTGGAGTCCGGGCCGGCGACATCTGGTCGGTGCTCGCGCTCGCGGTAATCGCCGCGTACGCGCAACGAACGAAGATCAATCTTGGGGGCACCTACACCGTCTCCATCTCGCTCTTGCCGGCGATCTTCGCTTGCGCCCTGTTTGGGCCGCTGGCCGGAATGATCGTTTACGCGCCGTCCGCGTTCAGTTTCCCTTACCCCTGGGTGGGCCGCGTTTCGTACTTCGGGAGCCGCGCGGGGACAGGCGCAATAGCCGGCGGCGCCGCCCTGCTCGTCCAGAACCTCATGCCCAGCGGCCTCGGTTCGGTCGTCGTTGGGGCCGCCGTCGCGGCGACTGTGGCGATTGTGGCGGATGCAAGTTTCGTCGCTATCACCAACGTTTTCCGCGGCCACGGTGGCTACATCGAGTGTGTGCGATACGGCCTGTCTGTTACCGGCCCGTCGGCGCTCTTCTATAGCCCGGCGGTGGCGTTCCTCGTTTTGGCGTACAAGGACATCTCACCTTGGACGATCCCGCTCTTCTTCGCTCCCGCACTTGCAGCGCAGCGCTGGTTTTTGATGTATCAAGAGCAGCGGCGGCTAGTTGCTGAGCTCGGCGGGGTCAACGAACAGCTGCGTGCGGCGAACCTCTCATTCGCCAAGGGCCTCATCGCGACGCTCGATGCTCGAGATCAGTACACGGCAGGTCACTCAGCGGCAGTCGCGATTTACGCGCGTGACATAGCGAGGCGCATGGGCCTTTCGGTCGAGCTATGCGATCTAGCGCATTTGTGCGGCCTAGTCCACGACATCGGGAAGATCGGACTTCCCGCTGGGTTACTCGAGAAGCCAGGTGCACTGACGCTCGACGAGCGACGAGAGATGCAGCGACACTCCGAAATCGGCGAGCGAATCTTGGCGAACGTCGATTCTTACGCCGAGATCGCGGCTGTTGTGCGGCATCATCACGAACGTGTCGATGGCCAAGGCTACCCAGACGGGCTGCAAGCCGAAGAAATCCCTTTGCTGGCTCGAATCATCGCCGTCGCCGATGCTTATAACGCGATGACCTCGGATCGGCCGTATCGAGACGCTATGCCGAGCAGAGTCGCGCGCCTTCGGCTAGCCCAAGCTGTCGAAACGCAGTTTGATACGGCCGTGGTTGCCGCATTCGAGGCGATTCTTGCGGGCGCGACGGAGGACTACCGCTTGGGCCGCCGCGACGATTTCGAGTTCGGGCGGGATCTAGAGGATTCGCGCTCGATGCGGTCAGCGTTGTCGGCGTAGCTTAAGAGGTCTGCATAACGAGCAGCCGCTTCGGCGCGGGATCTCACGCCGAGCTTCTCCAACACGTGGCGCACGTGCACTTTCGTCGTCGAATCGGCGATGACAAGTGCTGCGGAGATGTCGCGGTTTCGGAACCCCTTCGCGATGAGGCTCAGGACTTCCAGCTCACGCGGTGAAAGCACCGCATGAGGATCCTGTGCGGCCGGCAGCTGGATTGACGCGCGGCGCGCCAAGCCAAAGTCGTTCGTTCTACGGAAGAGCCATGCGAGCTCTCTTCGAGCGCTCGCGTTGCTTGCCGTGGCCAACAACAACGGCTGAGACGCGCGAAGTCCGACTAGCAACGCCTTCCACATTCCGAACGTTCGCGCGATGTGAATCGCACCCTGCGCGCCTACCTCATCGCCAGCATCCGCCGCAAGGATCGCGCGAGCGGTTGCAGCAAGCGCGCGGACTTCTACCGCTGTTGACGCGCCATCTGCGCAGGTCGCGTTTGCGATTGCTTCGCGGCGGTCCCCGCAGACGGCATGCGAGATTGCTGCGATCCCGAATAGCTCGCCTGTTGTGCTCGGGGTGTCCTTCGGAATGACATCTGGAATGGCAGCGACGGCGGCTTCGGGCGCGCCAGTTGCGAGAGCGATTTCAGCACGAACGATTTGGCGATTGATCTCGTGGTGTGCGTTCGGGTGCTCCTCGACGTAGGCGTCGAGTCGCTCGAGGTGTCGGTGCGCGTGCGTGAACCGCCGCAGGCCGACGTTGACAGACGCCAGTACCGCATCAATGTGCGGGCGGGCGAACGTAAGACCGAGTTCTTCCACTTCGGACAGGGCTGTGAGCGCAAGTTCGAGCGCTCGCGGAAAGTCGGCCCGTAGCGCGTAGGCATAGCTCGCGTTGAGAACGATCGAGGTTCTCATCCTCGGGTCTTCGCATCGGACGCGCTCCCGAAGCGCTTCTTCGATTTCTGGGCGCGCGGGATACCCCGCGATGATCCGCTGATGCAACAGCTGGACGCTCGCCCACCTCACTAGATCGGTTGGTGAGTTATCCCTCCGGGCTTTAAGTAGTCCGACTACATCGCTGGGAATCGGGACCTCTTCGTGGAGCGAGATCAGCGCGAGGCCATAAAGGGCTTCCCCGATGTCGGCGTGGGTGGAGTGGCCTGCGAGGACGTCTCGAAAGGCGATCTCTGCACGTCGCGGTTCAAACACGCCCCACGCGCTTTGGCCGCGAACCATCGCTGCCCTTGGTCTCAATGGATGCCCTACCTCGAATCGGCGTTCTGCGCGTTCAGCAAGGCTTGCCGCTAGGACGAATTCGCCAACGCGGAGTGCGACCTCGGCATCGATCAGGTCGACGACTGCTGGCGGGAAACCAACGCTTCGCTGGGCGAGGACGGCTGAACACCTTGCGAGCGTTTCGATCCTTCCGCGCGAGAGGAGCGGCCGGTATGCGCGCTCCAAGGTCCGCTCCATGAGGTCGAATAACTCAAAGCGGAGGATAAGCTCGAAAGCACGCGACCAGGCTCCGGCTTTCTCGCAGGCTGCAATGGCTGTCCTGGCTCGGCACTCCCCTTCCGGCTCGGTGCGTAGCTTGAGCAGGAGAAACTCGCGGATGAGCGGGTGGAGCTCCGGTTCGTCCGACGCAGTGAGGAACCCGATCTCCCGCGCGTGCTCGATCGTCTCGTCGGCGTCCGCCCAGCGGCTTCGGAGCGCAGGTCTTGACGTTTCGGGGAGGAGCGCCATCTCGATCAGGCGGTCGCGGAGCGTCGGCGTCGCCGCGGCGAAGAGCTCTTCGGCGAGGTACTGGTGGAGCGTGTCGGGAACCGACTCCGCCGGGGCTTCCGGCGCGCGCGGGCTCGCGGCGAGAGCCAGCACCGCCGGCCAGCCCTTCGCCTGCTCGAGGAGGCGCTCACGGCCTCTCGCGCCGCCGACGACGGCAGCGGCCTCTTCGGGATCCATGGTGAGTGTCTCGCGATCGAGCTCGAAGATCTCGCCGTACAGCGCCCGACGCGACGTCGCCCAGTCCGGACGGACGCGGCTTGCGATCATCACCCGCGCGTCGATGCGCTCGACGAGGATCGCGAACGCGTCGGCGACCTCCGGCACCTCCGCGAGCTCGTGGTAGTCGTCCACGATCAGCCACTGGACACGCGCCTCGTTGACGCGCTTCGCAAGCGCCGCGGCGATGTCCCGCGCCGCGCGCTGCGGGTTCGGCCGCGCGCGAAGGTACGTCTGGAAGTCGGCGAGCCGAGCGCCGCCGAGCCGCTCGACCTCGGCCGCCACGTCCTCGGCGAGCACGACGATGTCGCGGTGCGCCGGCGTGCACGCGACCCAGGCGACCCGTTGCACCGTCTTCGCCCACTGCCGCGCGAGGGTCGTCTTCCCGTACCCGGCCGGGGCAGACAGAAGCAGGATCCGTTCCTGGGCTGCGTCGAGCTGCTTCATCAGACGCGGCCGTTCGATCGGACCCCGTGGCCGGCGGAGCGCCGGCCGCTCGGTTGTGCTCGCGGTCATGCTGTGCCTGCCTTGCCCTCGCCTCGAGGCCGCCGCGGCGCCTCGTCGCCTGCTCGCTCACCGTAGCGGCGCTGGGGCCGCTGTGGAAGGGCTGTGGCGTCCGCGGCGGAGGGTGGCGCCGCGGACGCCTCTTCGCCGTCAGCCCCCGTTGTCCGCTCGCGCGGACTCCAGGCTCGACGCCAACGGGTCCTCGCCCGTCAGCAACCGGAACGCGATCGGGATCTGGCGTCGTCGTGCGACGCCGAGCTTCTGCCGGAGGACGTCCGAATGCGCCTTCGCCGTGCGGGACGAGATGCCGAGCGCGTGCCCGACCTCCTCGTTCGACAACCCCTGTGCGATGAGCTCGACCACCTCGCGCTGGCGCGGTGTGATGCCGGTGGGATCTCGGAGTGCCTGCATGCCGGGAGGCTAGGCGGCGCCCCGTTCGGGAGGCATCGATCGAAGGGTGTATCTATGCGGCGAGCCGGGCGTGGCGGCCGACGAACGACGCTTCGTGGCCGCGCGCGTTCGCCGCGCGCAGCTCGTCGCTGTCGAGCGCGCCGATCCGCTCGAGCAGGTCGAACTCGTCGCGCAGGTGCGTGCGCATCATCTCGGGACCGTCGGTGGCGATCGTGAAAGACACGCCGTGCGCGACGAACGTGCGGAACGTCTCGCGGACCGCGTCCGCGTCCGGCAGCGCCTTCGTGAGCAGGTTGCTCGTCGGGCAGATCTCGAGCGTCACGTCGGCGGCACGGATCGCGGCCATGACGTCGGCGTCGTGCTGCGCCAGGATGCCGTGCCCGATGCGGTCCGGTCGCAGCGACTCGACGACCTCGCCCACCTCCTCGACGCCGTACTCCTCGCCTTCCTCGCCGACGTGGATCGTGACGCCGAGCCCGGCGTCGCGCGCGAGCTCGACGTGCTCGCGGATCTGCGTGTAGTCGTACCGGACGCCCCCCGGCCGCGGTCCCGCGATGTCGACGCCGACGATGCCGCGTGCGCGGTAGCGCACCGCTTTCTCGACGATCACCATGTTCTGGTCGGCCGAGAACGTCCGGTCCATCATCAGGATCAAGCCGGCGCGCACCTGCGGATACTCGAGTGACGCCAGGTCGAGCCCCCGCGTCGCGGCGAGGATGATGTGGTCGAGGTCGCGCTCGCCGCCACGGTTCCGCTTCATCGGGTTGAAGCGCAACTCGAGCGTCGTGATCCCCTGCGACCGGTATGCGCCGCCGATCGCGGCGTGGACGCTGCGCTCGACGGCGAGCGGCGACGACTGGATCAGCTCTGTGAGGTGGTAGATCCGGTCGAGGGAATCGAGGTCGGGAACGCCGCGAGGGTCGGAGACGGTGACCATGCGGTCGAACTCCCAGAAGTCCCGCGTCGGCAGCGCGATCCCCTGCTCGTGCGCGAGGCTCCACATGATGTCCGAGGCGACCGAGCCGCCGAGGTGCGTGTGCAGCTCGGCGAGCCCGTCCTCGACCATGCGCCGATGCTACTCGAGCGCAGCGACGTGGTCGGCGAACGCACGCGTGCGCTCGACGAGCTCGCGTGTGGAGTCCGACCACCAGCGCTTGACCGGGTCGGGCCGCTCCGCCACCGCACGCTGGACGAGGTCGGCCCAGCCCGGCAGCTCCCGCGCCGCCCAGGACGCCGCTTCGTCCTTCGAGACGATCGTTCCGTGCCGGACCGTCCAGAGCACACGGCAGAGCGTCAGCACGACGTACGTCTGCTTCCACCAGTTCATCCCCGACGGCGCCTGCTCCATCGGCTCGTGCGCCCACTGCGCGTACTCGGCGAGCGCAGCGCGCGCTTCCGCCCGCAGCTCGTCGGCCGCGACCGGCTCGACGAGCTCCGAGAGAGGCGGCCCGTCGAGCACGATGCCGTGCTCGCGCAGCGTCCAGCGCACGAGTGCCTTGTTGCAGTGCGCGTCCCACACCGGCGTCGTCGAGCCGTGGTCGAAGTAGAACCAGCGGTCGCCGGTCGTCCGCCGCAGCTCGGCGCGCGGCGCGTACGACCCCTCGAGGTGCCTGCCCCACGGCGCGCGCCGGTCGAACAGGCGCCGGTGCACCGCTTGCAACGCGTCCTGCTCGCGCGCGTCGGGGTCGCGCTCGACGACGCAGAGGAAGTCGACGTCGCTCCACTCGTCGCCGGCCCCGAGCGCGAACGAGCCGTGGAGGTACGTGCCGACGAACACGTCGCCGAGGATGTTCCGCTGCTCGTCGACGAGCTCGACGAGCAGCTCGTCGAGCTCGGGGAACCCCGTCACCGCGGGATCGGGTCGGCCGCCTGCGACTCGACCAGCGCGAGCGCGAGCCGCACCGCGTCCTCCAGACGTCGCTCGTCGACGAGCTGCGGCGTCTCCTCCGGCAGGTGGTACTCGTCGTACGGGAAGTGGGCGAGCGTCACCGCCGGTACGTTCGCGTCGGCGAACCAGTGCGAGTCGACGCCGCCAGTCGCGGGGCCCGTCGTCAGCTCGTAGCGCTCGTCGAGCCCCAGCCGGCGCGCCTCGCCCAGCGCGCGCTCGAGCAGCGTCTCCGGCGAAGCGAGCACGTTGAGGGTGTCTCCCGTGCGCGATGCAGTCGAGGTTCACCATCCCGGCGACCTGCTTCAGCTCGCCGCGGATCTTCGCCTCGTCGACGTAGTAGCGCGACCCCGTGAGCTTGATCTCCTCCGCCGCGAACGCGACGAAGCGGATGCCGCGCTCGAGCGTCCGCCCGCGCAGGGCCTCGGCGACGCGGCGGACGCCCTCGACGCCGGACGCATTGTCGATCGCGCCGGGTCCGCGCCACACGGAGTCGTAGTGCGCCGACACCACGACGTGCTCGTCGCCGTCGCCCGGCATGTCGGCAACGACGTTGCGCTCGCGCAGACCCGGCAGGAACCGGCCGCCGACCTTCATCCGCACGCGCATCCCGTCGCGCAGCCGCTCCGCGTCGCTTGCGGCGAGGAAGGCGGTGGGCGGCGTCGTCACGTGCACGTGCGACGACATGAACGGGATCGCGCCCCGGCTGAACGGGCTCGACAGGAGGCGCGCGCGCTCCCGGCCGTCGGCGTCGACGACGGCGAACGTCGAGAGCTTCCCGTCGCCGACGGGCGCCGGGCCCTCGCCGATCTTGCGCACCGTCCCTTCGCCGTCGAACGGGGCGGCGTATCCGCACGGTCCAGCCGCCCAGCGCTCCCCCTCGACCTCGACGAACGGCTCGTCCGGCTCGTACCCGAGCAGGTCGAACTCCTGGAAGCGAGGCTTGAGCCCGAGCTCGCGGAACGCGTCCGCGACGACGTCGGCGGCTCGCGCGGCCGCGTCGCTGCCGGCGGTGCGCGGCCCGACGT
>Ga0209810_1001369_pt1 | contig 37320 bp, 38 predicted proteins | sample Coa_R1_7_FD_187159 | JGI IMG/M metagenome (GOLD analysis project Ga0209810, IMG submission 187159) | Surface soil microbial communities from Centralia Pennsylvania, which are recovering from an underground coalmine fire - Coalmine... | ecosystem: Environmental > Terrestrial > Soil > Unclassified... | reverse complement strand
GAAAGGGTTCACCGGATTGGAGGCGCGTCGTTGCCGGAGAGACGGATCGCTGATCGACCTGAGCATCTCCATCGCCCCGCTTCCCGGCGCAGGGCCGAAGATCACAGGCATGATCGCCGTCGTGGCCGATATCTCGGATCGCAAGAAAACGGAAGAGGCGCTTCGGAAGAGCGAAGAGCGCTTCCACCTCATTACACGCGCCACCAATGATACGATGTGGGATTGGGATCTGGTGATGAACACCGTTTGGTGGAATGAGAATTTTCATACTTTTTTCGGCTATCGACCGGATGAGATTGAACCGGGGGTCGAATCGTGGACCAATCGAATTCACCCCGAGGACAAAGATCGGGTCATCGCAGGGATTCACAAGGTGATCGACAGCGGCGAGCAATTTTGGTCGGACGAGTATCGTTTCCGCCGCGGAGATGGAAGCTACGCGACCCTCTTCGATCGCGGCTATGTCGTCCACGATCAGACCGGACGACCGGTTCGGATGATCGGCGCCATGATGAACATCACCGAGCGTAAACAGGCCGAGGAGGCGCTCCGGATCAAGACCGAACAGTTGGCGACTGTCACCGACGCGATGACCGCTTATCTCGACAACCGCGACTGGAACGAGACCAGCTCCCTCCTGCTCCGGTCGGCGCTCCGGCAGACGCAGAGCGAATACGGCTTTATCGGCGTCGTCGTCGAAGGGCCGGCCTTCCGGATTCTGGCGATCGAAGGGATCGATCTCGGACCGATCAAAAACCGCTCCTTCTACGCCGACGCCCTCCGGACCGACGGAGGGCAGGAATACCTTGAACTGCACCGCTTCGACAACCTGTTCGGAAAGGTCATCCAGAGCGGAAAGATCGTCCTCTCCAATAACGCCGCCGCCGATCCACGCTCCGGAGGAATTCCGCCGGGACATCCCGCAATGCGCAACTTCCTCGGCGTTCCGATCATCCGAGAGAACCAGGTGGTCGGAATGATCGGCATTGCGAACCGCCCCGGCGGCTACAGCGGAACCGAGCAGGCCGGGCTTGAAATTCTCTCTCATGCGACGGGAATTCTCTACGATAACTATCGGCGCAGAGAGAGAGAGATCGCCCTGGAGAATCAGCGGCGCAACGTCGAGAAAGAGCTGAGACACTCTCAGGAGCAGCTGCGCAATCTCTCAAGCCGTTTTAACGCAATCGTGGAAGAAGAGAGGACCCGCATCTCACGCGAGATTCATGATGAGTTGGGACAGCTATTGACAATTTTAAAAATGGAACTATCATGGCTCAAAAAACGGCTGCCCAAAAAGGAAGAAGCGCTTCGAGAACGGACGAAATCGATGGCCAAACTGGTCGACACCACGGTACAGACCCTCCGGAAGATTTCAACGGAGTTAAGACCGGGCGTCTTGGACGACCTCGGTTTAACCGCCGCCATTGAATGGCAAGTCCAAGAGTTTCAGGCACGCACCAAGTTACGCTGCTCGCTGAATGTCCACCCCGAGGAGATTCTGCTCGATCCCGATCGATCGACCGCGGTTTTTCGGATTTTCCAGGAGACGCTGACCAATATCGTTCGGCATGCCAATGCCAATGAAGTCAAAATCTCCTTGGTGAAGCGGGAAGATGAATTGACCCTGGAAGTCAAAGACAATGGGAAAGGAATTACTCAAAACCAGATTACCAATTCAAAGTCCCTTGGACTCTTGGGTATCCGCGAGCGAGCGCTTCTTTGGGGCGGGTCGGTCCAAATCAGTGGTCTGCCTGGAAAAGGGACCACGGTGACCGTCCGAATCCCGCTTGATCCAACAAGCGACAAGGGAAAACAAGCATGATTAAAATTTTAATTGCGGACGATCATGCCATCGTCCGCAGAGGACTGAAGCAGATCCTTGCAGAGACACCCGACATGGTTGTCGCGGGAGAAGCACATAACGGTCAAGAGCTGCTCGAAAAAGCGAGAGGCCATCAGTGGGACGTCGTCGTGCTGGATATCTCGATGCCGGGCCGCGGCGGACTCGATATTCTTAAACAACTGAAGAGCGAGCGCCCCAAGCTGCCGGTCTTGATGCTGACCATTCACCCGGAAGATCAGTATGCGGTGCGGGTGCTCCGGGCGGGCGCATCGGGCTATTTGACGAAAGAGAGCGCGCCCGATCATCTGGTCGAAGCGATTCGAAAAGTCGCGCGCGGCGGGAAATACATTAGCCCGCATTTGGCGGAGAAGCTTGCCTTCAACCTCGAGCCGCTCTCCGAGAAGCCGCTGCATGAAGCGCTCTCCGATCGTGAATTTCAGGTGCTCCGATTTATTGCATCGGGGAAAACGGTCAAAGAGATCGGCGAAGAGCTCTCTTTAAGTGTCAAAACCATCAGCACATACCGCACACGTATTCTTGAAAAAATGAAAATGAGAAACAATGCAGAGTTAACCCACTATGCCATTCAACAAAAACTCGTCGATTAACCCACACTTCTCCTTATCTTCGTTATTCTCTAGCAATGGCATGTTTGTAGGATAAATACCTACAAAACTGCCGGTCTTTTTCTCACAAAATAAAGAGACCGTTTCTGATACTCATTTAAATACTTTCCTTCTATAGTTCTGACTAGCTATATCATTGGGGAAATTGTCATATTCAATTTCCCGTTGTCCATAAACATGGAAGATTAAACCAGGAGGGATCAAAATGCCGGAAGCAAGGGCACTGACGAAGCGAGAACAAGAAGTCATTCGACTGGTGGCTGAAGGGTACAAGAATAGAGAAGTTGCGGAGAAGCTTGGAATCCGCGTGAAGACCGTGGAGACCCACCGCGCCAATATCATGAACAAACTCGCTCTTCGAAACGTGGCCCAGTTGATCCGGTACGCCATTCAGAAAGGACTGGTTAAAATCGATCAGGAGGCGTTTGAGGAATCGATCCGCTGATGAAGCGAATTCTCGTCATCGATGATGAGCAGCTTCTTCTCGACCTTTTAACGCATCTTCTCTCCAAAATCGGCTATCAAGTCGACCAGGCGATCGATTCTCAAGAGGCCGCCGGAAAACTCAAGGAAGGAGGATATGACGCCATCTTCCTTGATATAAAAATGCCGCTCATGGACGGAAGGAGACTTTACGAAAAGGTCCAGACGCATTTCCCCGAAATGGCCCGGCGAATCATTTTTTTAACGGGGGATATCGCGAATCAATCGACGGCGGAGTTCATTCGAGAAACGGGGAATCTTCGTCTTCAGAAACCGTTTACAATTAAAGAAATCAAGACGGTGCTCGATCTGCTTTTCCAGTCGGTTTAGATTTTATTTTTGGGAATTTCGAGGACCGTCTGTCGATACCAAAGAAACGACAAGAGCGTTTTGCTGTCGATGATTTTTCCTGAAAGGGCTTGCTGGTAAGCCTCCTCGAAGGGGAGCGGAACCACTTCGATAAACTCCCCCGGATCGGTCTGGGCATCCGGGCTGGGACGCAAATCGCGACCGAGGAAGACCTCAATCTTTCCGGTCGAGAAACCGACGGAATGATAATACCGAAAGAGGAAGTCAAGCCGCTCCGGCCTCCGTCGAATTTCCTCTTCACATTCCCGCCGCGCCGTCTCCGCCGGCGCTTCACCCGCTTCTAATATACCGGCTGGGATTTCCAAGGTGATCTGACGGATTGCCGGACGGTATTGACGAACGAGGTAAACCCGCCCGTCCGAATCGACGGGAAGAATGCCGACCGCGTCCGGAGGAGCGATGATTTCCCGCAGCGCCTCCGTCCCGTCCGGAAGACGAACAATCTGCTCCTCCGCCCGGATATATTTTCCCTGATAGACAATTTTTTTCCGGACAAATCTTTCTTCCAGATCCAAGAAGACCCCACCGAGTCAGTGCGAAATTCGACTTCCTTACCCAAATTATTCGCTTGATCGTCTTGCCGCAGGCGCATAGAGCCGATCGGCATACTCTTTCACCATCCGTCTTGCACAGAAGAAAGGGGTCACCGTGCGGATCGCCTCTTTCACCGTTTGAATCCAACCCCGCGGGACTCCGTCCCCGTCCCGCCGGTAGTAAAGAGGAATCACTTCATTTTCCAAAATACTGTAGAGGCTCTCGGCATCGGCGGTATCCTGCATTTCAGGAGAAATATTCTGAAGCGAGGGTCCCGGTGGAACGCCGAAGGTCCAGCCGTTTGATCCGTTGTATCCCTCCGGCCACCATCCATCCAGCACGCTCAATTGAGGAACACCGTTCAGGGATGCTTTCATTCCGCTGGTGCCGCTTGCCTCCAGCGGCGCCCGCGGGGTATTCATCCAGATATCGACCCCCTGAATGAAAAAGTGGGCCACATGCATATCGTAATTCTCAACGAAAGCGATATGACCCGCCAGCCCCGAGTCCTTGGCAAGATTGTAGACCTGCTGGATAAGCCGTTTGCCGAGCTCATCGGCGGGATGGGCCTTGCCGGCAAAGACGATTTGAACCGGTCGCCATCGGTTCCCCAAAATTTTCTTAAGCCGCTCCAGATTCTGAAAAATCAATGTCGCCCGCTTGTAGGCGGTGAATCGTCTGGCGAAGCCGATCGTCAACGCCTCCGGATCGAGAAGGGTGCCGGCCGCCAGGAGTTGAACCGGATCGGCGCGATCCTCCGTCCAGGACATCCTCGCTCGCTCTCGGACAAATGCAAGCAACTTCCGCTTCAGATGCTGACGCGTCTCCCAAAGGAGATCATCCGGGATGTCCATTACCCGCTGCCAGAGCATTGGGTCGTCGTGATGATGAACCCAGTCGGGAGAAATATATTTTTTATACAGATCGTTCATCTCCGGCGCAACCCAGGTCGGCACATGAATTCCGTTTGTGATCGAAATAATCGGAACCTTCTCGACATCAGTATTCGGCCAGAGATGTTGCCACATTCTTCTTGAGACCTCTCCGTGGAGTTGGCTGACCGCATTGCGACCTTCGGTCAGATGAAAGGCAAGGACGGTCATGTTAAACGCCTCTCCCCATGGCTCCGGATTGCGGCCCAATTCCCAGAAGCGGACCTGGTCGAGTCCCAACATCGGCCAATAGTTCGAGAAATATTTTTCAATCAGTGAAGCGGGAAACGCATCATGCCCGGCCGGAACCGGCGTATGGGTGGTGAAGATGCTGGTCTTTCGCACCGACTCCGCCGCTTCCTCAAAACTCTTGCCGGCGGCCACCCCCTCTCGGATTCGCTCCAACATCTGGAAGGAGGTATGCCCCTCGTTGCAATGCCAGACGTGAGGACGGATGCCGAGGGCGCGCAACAGACGAACCCCGCCGATCCCGAGAACGATTTCTTGACGAATTCGAAGCTCCTGATCTCCGCCGTAGAGCCGGGCGGAGAGTTCTCGATCCCAGGGGGCATTTTCAGGAACATCCGTATCCATTAAATAAAGGCGGACCCGACCGAGCCGGACCTCCCAGACCTTGAGGTAGACACTCCTCGGCCCCACAGGAACCTCGACGAGCACTTGCCCCGAAGGAAATTGGGCCGGTCGAATGACCACGGTGTTTAAATCAAGCGGGCGATAGACCGCTTCTTGCCAACCGTCCGCTTGGATCTTCTGATGAAAATAGCCTTGCGGGTAGAGAAACCCCACGCCGACCAAGGGGAGACCGAGGTCCCCCGCTTCCTTGCAATGATCTCCTGCCAACAGCCCCAACCCGCCGGAGTAGATCGGCAACGAGTTATGAAGCCCGAATTCAGCCGAAAAGTAGGCGATTGAAACAGAAGCGAGATCGGGATAGCGCCCTCCAAACCAGGTTGGACGCGAGCCGAGATCGGTGTCAAATGCCTTGAGCACCGCATCATAGCGGCGGAGGAAGGTTGGATCTTCAGCCGCCTCCTTTAGCCGCTCCTGCGTCACCCCCTGCAACACCCTGACCGGATTGTGGTTGGTCTGCTTCCAGAGCGGCCGGTCGAGGGCCTCAAAGAGTGCCCGCGCTTCCGGATGCCAACTCCACCAAAGATTATAGGCAAGCTCTTCCAACCGATTGATCCGCTGGGGAATTTGTAACGGCTGTTTCATCAATTCAATCCTTTCTTCAGAAGTGTGCAAAAGACCCTTCCAGGAATAGGTGTCGTTTGCAAAATGCCTTTGCCTTCGGACACCGTTGTCCGGCCCAAATAGCGAACGATTGTGTATTTGTGTGCCAGCTTAACAAATTTGGCTCCAAAGATCAATGAAAGAGACGCGTAGGACAGGATACCAGAGTTGCTTCAAAAGGGATCTCTCGTGTCTTACGCCTCCACTGTCTCTGTTTTGTCATTTGGTTTTTCAGAATAAATCGGTTATGATGTGGACATGCCTGAACGTTCCTCCGAGGTCCGCCCCATCTTCGTCGTCTCCGATGCCACTGGGGAGACCGCGGAGAAGATCTGCCAGGCGGCGCTCTCTCAGTTTTCTCAAGACAAAACCGTTTTGGCCCGCCGACATTATATTCGCTCCGAGGCTCAGATTCAGGAGGTGCTTCAAGAAGCAAAGTCGCGTCAAGGATTAATTATCTTTACGTTCGTCTCCGAATCGCTTCGGCTCAAGATCCGAGAAGGGGCGCTTCAATCAGGGCTGCTGGCGGTCGATCTGCTTGGTCCGCTCTTGACCGCAATGAGCCATTTTCTCAAAAGTCCCCCTCGCTCCGAGCCGGGCCGACTTCATCGAATCGATACCGACTACTTCAGCCGCGTGGAAGCGGTGCAGTTCACCGTCAAACACGACGACGGCCAGAACATCCAGGGGGTTCCCCAGGCCGATATCGTCCTGGTCGGCCCCTCCCGAACCGCCAAGACCCCTCTTTCCATCTACTTGGCCCAGTTCGGTTATAAAGTCGCGAACATTCCCATTGTCTTGAATATTCCCCTCCCGAAGGAGTTGCAGAAGCTCGATCCGGCCAAGGTGGTGGCGCTGATCATCGATCCCCAACGCTTAATGGAGATTCGAGAGGCGCGCCTTATGAAGCTGAACCGAAGGGTCGCCGGATATGCCGACATGGAGGCGATCGTGCAGGAGCTGAATTACTGCCGCGAGCTCTACCGCCAGAATCCGAAGTGGGGAATTCTGGATGTCACCGGACGGGCCGTGGAAGAGGTCGCGACCGATATCATGGCCTGGATTCGCCGCGCCGACCCCCTCCGATAGCTCGCCGCAATCGACCTACCCCATGAAAATCATCCTATGTTAAAATTACAAGCGGGAGGGAAATACCCGATGGCTTCCACCTGGGTTGAGGAGGCGACCGAGACCAATTTTGAAGAGAAAGTCATCGCCGCGTCGAAAACGACGCCGGTGCTGGTCGATTTCTGGGCGCCCTGGTGCGGCCCCTGTCGGATGCTGACTCCGATCCTGGAGCGGGTGATCGACTCCTTTCAGGGAAAGGTTCGTCTCATCAAGGTGAACACCGATGAAAACCCGAGCCTGGCAGGGCGATATCGAATTCAAGGAATTCCGGCGGTGAAAGCGTTTGTCGATGGTCAGATGGTCGACGAATTCGTTGGTGTCCTTCCTGAGCGGCAGGTCCGGGAATTCGTCGATAATTTGGTTCCCTCCGAGGCCGATCTCCTCGCGCAAAGAGCACGGCCGATGGAAGAGGAGCAGCCGCAGGAAGCGCTGAAGCTTTACGAAGCGGCGCTGAAGCAAGAACCCCAACATGCCGCTTCTTTGTTGGGAAAGCTTCGGCTTCTTCTGGCGCTCGATCGGCTTGAGGAGGCCCGCCTTTTCTTCAATCATCTGCCGGCCCCCCTCCAATTTCATGAAGAGACCCGCCGGCTTCAGATCCGACTCGACCTCGCCCTCTCCCAAAAAAGTGGTCCGACACTGGCCGAGCTGCGCGCTCGTGCGTCGCGCGAACCGGAGAACCTTCAACATCAATTCGATCTTGCCAACCGCCTCGCGGCAGAAGGGAAGTATGAAGAGGCGTTGGAAGCCTACCTTGCGATTGTTCGGAAAGACCGCCGCTTCAATGACGACAGCGCTCGAAAGGCGATGCTTCAGCTCTTCGAAGTCATCGGGGTCCGCTCTCCGCTGGCTGAGAGGTACAGAGAGAAGCTGGCGCAGATTCTGTTCTAGCTTCTGAGCGCTCCCTCCGGTCTGTTTACCAACCAGACACTAATCAAAATCAATCCCATGCCTACGAGCTGCTTGATCGAAATCGACTCCGAAAGGAGAATCACTCCGAGTAGCAACGCCGTCACCGGAATCAGATTGCTGAAAATTGATGCCCGGGTCGGGCCGACCGCTTGAAGGCCGATGTTCCAGGCAAAGAAAGCGATGACCGAGGCGAAAAGAATCAAATAACTCAGCGCTCCCCAGGCCGACGGTGGAATCGCCTGCATCGGCGCACCCTCCAAGACAGTGAAAGGAACGATCATCATCGTGCCGATGGAGAAGGTCGCCATCGTCAGAACGAGAGATGAGTGGTTCTTGAGAAACAATCGCGCCAAAAGTGTATATGAAACCCAGGAGAGAACACCGAGACAGATGAAGAGATCTCCTTTCCACGAAGCGAGGACCTCCCCGTGCGGAAGGCGGGCAACCACGAAAAGAACGCCAACAAATGAGAGGAGGGATCCGATCGTTCGTCGCCGGGTCAATGGCTCCCGAAAAAAAAGGGAGGAGAGGAGGACGGTCAGAACCGGCGTCGATCCCATGATGATCCCTGCCTCTGAGGCGGGGATGGTCCGAAGACCATAGTAGTTGGAGAGTTGATTCCCGATCATCGAGAGAAAGGCGAGGAGGAAAAGGAGGGGGAGCTCCTCTCTTTGAAACCGCCGCCGCCGCTCGTTGGATCTCCACCAGAACGGCAGCAGACAAAGGGTCGCCCCCATCCCGCGAAGAAGCGCAAGGTGCAACGGCGGGAAAAAGGTCACCCCCCATTTTTGGGCGATTACCGAGCCGCCCCAGAGGAAGGCGGCGAGCATTAACAGGAGGGAGGCGGTGCGATGCGAGACCGGCTTCATCTCGTTGGAATCCGCCCCTCATCCATATCAATCATATTGAGAACATTCATCGCCGAGATCGACCTCGGCGGCCAGTTCCAGATAAATCTTCCTTCGATAAGCGACGGTCTCCGGCGTTGGGCGGGCGGCGATCGCCGCTGCCCAGATCTCCTTCTCCGACACGGTATGTGGGATCGCATGTTGGTCCACCCAGGCCAGAATCGCCTCGTCGTTCCTTGCCGCCAGAATCGTCGCCCTCCGTTTCTCCGCGGCCAAGCCGGTGAATGCGAGAAAGCGCCCGTCCAGGGCAAACTCCGTTGGCTTGAGGAAATTGCCGACATACTCCGAGGGAAGCGCTCCTTTCGCGTGAAGGCGGATCTTATCGATGAGCCGGCGCAGAAGATAGCCCCCCAGCCGCTCGCGCGTGGACCGGAGCGATGGGCGATTGGGTGCGATCACGATTTTTCCTTCTCTCCCTTCCGGCGGACAAAGATCATTGAGCTGTACCCTTCCTCTTGCGCTGTGACAAAGCCAAGTTTTTCGTAAAAAGGCCGTTTATCACGGGTAAGCAGATAGAAGACCGGAACCTTCTTCAAAGAGGGATGAGTCAACACTTTATAGATCAGGGCACGGCCGACCCCTTTTCTCTGCACATCGGGGTGGACGATCACATCGTAGACCGCCGCGCGAAAAATGAAATCGGTCAGCACCCGGGCGAAAGCAACCAGGCGCGGCCCCTCCCAGAGAGAGAAGACGAGGCTCGACTGGGCCAGGACCTGTTGGGTCTCTTCCAACGTTCGATCTTTGGACCAATCGGCAAAGCGGTAGAGCGCCAAGACCGCATTCGGGTCGATCTCTCTGCTGTCGCTGAATCGGAGCGGCGTTTTCATTTCGGCGTCTTTCATCGGCGGGATTAAAACGGCTTGCGCGCGACGACGATCCGAATTGCCATCGGCAAGGCAATTTCTTCCCCTTTTCGATATTGCTCGACCGCCTCTTTGATTTGACGCTCCGCCTCCGCGCGATCTTTCGTCGAGAGCTTGGCAAAGAGCGGCTGCAGCGGAGCCGCCATGTCAAGAAGGTTCGTCCAATAGGTCTCAGCCGAATCGTAGAAGGAATCGGCGAGCAACTCCTCGTCCGCCAGCTTATGAAGCCCGGCCCGCACCGCGATCCCAGAAAGGTCTCCCGGTTTTGCCAACCGGAAGATACCCGGCTGATCGGGGGGAGGAGGGGGGATCTCGATAAACCGCCTGAGAACATCCATCGGAATTCGGATAAACGGGTTCCGATCCGGCCCTGACCAGACCGCCGCCGCGAAATAACCCTCCGGCTTCAGGACCCGCGCGATCTCGGAGAGCGCCGTCGAGACATCGGGAAGAAACATCAGGCAGAACCGGCTGATCACTGCATCAAACGATTCATCCCCCTCCGACAGACGGCTCACGTCGGCGACGCGAAAATCCAAATTGAAAAGGCCCAAGCCGTACGCCTTGCGCTTGGCCCGATCGAGCATCTCTTCGGAGAGATCAAGGCCGATCACCTCTCCTTGATTGCCGACCGCATCAGCGGCGACAATCGCCGGATAGCCGGTGCCGGAGCCGAGGTCAAGCACCCGCTGCCCCGGCCGGATGCGCGCATCGCCGACGAGCCGGTAGTTGAGAAAAGACATATTTTGATGAAGGAGCGCATCCCACTTTTCCCAAGCCGGCGCCACCCGGCTCCAATCTTGCCGCTGCTGGTTGATGATCTCTTCGGGGTTCAACTGCGCCATCGAAATTCCTTTCCTTTGAAAATTCATTCTCCGTAGAGACGTCCCGGCGGGACGTCTCTACACGAAAAAATAAATCGTTGGGGCAATCTACCACAGCCGTGGCATTCAAATCAATGAATGTGATCCTGGTTTGCCGTTGAATTGATCGATCGTTTCCATTATTCTAATCCCCGGAGGTCTCCATGCCATTCAAAGACAAGGTTGTCCTCATCACCGGCGGGGGTCGCGGCATCGGCCGCGCCGCCGCGGAGCGTTTTGCGGCCGAAGGGTGCAAGGTGGCGATCTGCGCCCGGAGCGAAGGGGAGCTTTTCGGAACAGCCAAGGCGATCGAAGAGGCCGGCGGCGTGGCCCGGCCGTTTCGGGCCGATATCTCGGTCAAGCGGGACGTTCAGCGGATGGTCACCCAGATCATCTCGGACTGGGGGACAATCGACTTTCTCATCAACAACGCCTCGGTCCTCGGTCCCTCGGAGCCGATTGCAACCTATCCCGCTGAAGCATGGGAGGAGGTGATTCGGATCAATGTCAATGGGACGTTCTATGTGACGCAAGCGGTCGTACGAACGATGATCCCGCGTCGCGCCGGAACGATCCTCTCGATCACCTCCAGCGTCGGGAGGATCGGGCGGGCGACCTGGGGGGCCTACTCGGTTTCGAAGTTTGCATTGGAAGGGATGATGCAGACGCTCTCCGAGGAGGTGGCCCCGTTCAATCTGCGGGTGGTGACGCTTAATCCCGGCGGCACACGAACGAAGATGCGCGCCGCCGCCTATCCGAAAGAAGATCCGACCCAACTTCAAGACCCGGCGCGGGTGGCAAAGGCGCTCCTCTTCCTCGCAATCACCGCCTCCGCCAACCCCGCCCTCCATGGAAAATCGCTCAACATGGCCGATCTTCATGACGAGATGAAATGACGCTTCCCCCATCACCGCCACGGATCGATCTTCCCCTCGCCGAAGAGATCTGCCGCCGACACAAAGTCGGCCGCCCGGTTTGGGTCTCCGAGCCGTTGAAAGGGGCGATCAATGAGAGTTATCTCTTTCTCCTGGAGAGTGGCCGGCGATGGGTCTGCCGGATCAACATTCACGATCGGGATCTCGACAAGATCGGGCGGGAGGCAAAGAGCTACCGATGGCTCCACCAGGTCGCGCCTGATCTGCCGCTCGCCCTCGACTATCTTCCCGACTGCTCCAAGGAACTCCTTCCGTTCGATTATGCCTTAATCCCATTTTTGGAGGGGCGCGGCGTCGGCGAGGCAATTGAGTCGCTTCCAATCGAGAAGCGCAGCGCCCTTCTGGAGGAGATCGGCCGACTGTTGCGGCGATTTCATCGCATTCGAATCCCCTTCTTCGGAAATCGGCTCGATGACCCGCGCGTTTTTCCGAAAGAGGCCTCTTGGCGCGACTATCTGCAAGAACGATTCGAACAGGAACTCTCCGATTGCGAAAAAGCGCTCGGCCGTCCGCCAACCTGGAAAGAAACACTGACCCTCCGCTTTACCGAGGGCTTGCAGACGCTCCCCGACCCAATCGAGCCGGTCTTCCTCCATGGAGACTTCCATTATGATAATCTTCTCTTTGTAGAGAGGGAATCGGGGGCGCCGCGAATCTCGGGGGTCTTTGATTTGGAGTGGGCCTGGTGGGGCGATGCGGCGGCCGATCTGCTTCATCTTGAAGAGGCTTTCTTCTTCTATCCTCAAGATCGTGCCCCGTTTCTTTCTGGCTATGGCGAGGCCGCCTGGCCGACTGAATCGCTGAAAGTCTATCGGATGCTTCATTCGCTGCGGGTCCTCACCGTCGGATATGAAATGCCCCCGGAGCCCGATTGGAATCTCATCGCCCGCCACGAGGAGCAGCTTCGCTTATTGGCGGAAGGGAAGAATCCGATGGAAGTGTTTTGATCGATCACAAAACAAGGAGGAAGGGTCGATGAAAGCGGTCCGTTTCCACCGGTTCGGAGAGGTCGATACTCTGGTCTATGAAGAGGTCCCCACGCCGAAGGCTGGGCCGGGAGAGGCGGTGATCCAGGTGAAAGCGTGCGCCTTGAATTACCTCGACCTCTGGATTCAACAAGGAGTTCCTGCCTATAAGATCCAGCTCCCGCATATCCCCGGCTCCGATGTTGCTGGAATCGTGTCGGAGGTCGGACCCGATGTCGAGGGCATTTCCGTCGGTCAGCGGGTCATCATTGCTCCGGGGCTCTCCTGCTTCCGCTGTCCTTATTGCCTCTCCGGACGGGACAACCTTTGCGACCATTACCGAATTTTCGGAGCGGGAACCGACGGCGGCTACGCCGAGTTGACAAAAGCACCGGCGATGAATCTGATCCCCGTTCCAGACGGAATCTCCTTTGAAGAGGCGGCCGCTTTCCCGATCACCTTTCTGACCGCATGGCACATGCTGATCACCCGCGCCGGGTTAAGACCGGGACAAGATCTACTTGTTCTGGCGGGAGGAAGCGGCGTCGGGAGCGCTGCGATTCAGATCGGCAAGCGGGTCGGCGCGCGGGTCCTCGCGACGGCAAGCACGTCGAGAAAACTCGACCAAGCCCGCCAACTGGGAGCCGATCTGCTGATCAATTACACCGAGCGCGACTTTGCGAAGGAAGCCATGAGGATGACGAAGGGACGGGGGGTCGATGTCGTCTTCGAGCATGTGGGACAGGCCACCTTTGCAAAGAGCATCGTCTCACTCGCCAGAGGAGGGGTCATCGTCACCTGCGGGGCGACGACCGGGCCGACCACCGAGCTCGATCTTCGCCACATCTTCTGGAAGGACCTTTCCATCTTAGGCGCACGGATGGGAACCCGAGCGGAGATGGAGACGGTCACGCGCTTGATCGGAGAGAAGAAGTTAAAACCGATCATCGATTCAACTTTTCCTCTCTCCAAAGCCCGGGAAGCCCAGGAGAAGATGCGCTCCCGAGATCTCTTTGGAAAGGTGGTTCTCACACCGGAGCGATGAACCGCTTCGTTCGTCTACCTTATCGTGCGAAGTTGAGAAGAGGATTGTAGAGGGCGAAAAGGCCGTTCGGATTGGGATACCAGACCCAAGCCGACATGACCCAAAGGTCGGGATGCCAGAAGACCAGCGGCGCTTTGGTGAGCGGATGCTCTTTGGGACATTGCTCTTGCTTCTCTAAGTTCAAGTTGGTTCCATCCTCGAAATGACACATCATCGGATGCTTCATAAATTCGGCCCCTTTGAAAGGGAGAACGCTTCCCGGGTTCCGATCGATGGCGGTGATGAACATCACACCGGTTAACTCGAACCGGCCGTCCCGCTCATCATAAATAAGAATCGGGGGACGGCGAAGATCAAACCCGGAGCCGGAGAAGAGCTTCGGATTCGCAAACTGGTAACCCATATTCGGAATATATCCGGTGAACCGGAAATAGCCGTCGGCCCGCGCCTTGTCGATATCGCGATACTTCTCCGTTGCGACGCGAATCTCATATACTTGGCGGGCCGATTCGGAACTCACCCCCGGCGCGGAGCGCCGACTAAAATAAGAACACCCTCCCAAGAGGAAGAAGACCAGTAAAAGGACGCTCCCTGTCCGAATTCCTGCTGCATTGAACCGTCGGCGGTCACACCAAAGCCGTTTTTCCATTGACATTCTTCTCCAGTAAATCTTAGGCCAGATCGATCCAGATCTGATCGTCCTCTCTCTTGACCGGATAGGTCTTGAGCTTTAACTTCGGGCTGAGCGGAGAGGTCCCGTCTTTAATATTAAAGCGCCAGTGATGCCAAGGGCAGATCACCTGTTCCCCTTCAATCCTCCCCTCAGCCAGCGGTCCCGCCTGATGGAGGCAGAGGTTCGAGGTGGCATAAAATTCATCTCCCAATCGAAAAAGGGCGATTTCGAGATTGTTAATCTCGATGAGCTTTGCGGATCCGGGTGGGATTTCATTGACCTTTGCGACTGAAATAAATGGCATTGCTTCTCCGTTGGATAAAAATGGCCGATCGAACCGGCCTCGATCGCCGGCGAGGTTATATAGCAAATTTACCATAAAAATGGAAGTAGACCGCCTACGCTAAAAAATAAGCGGCTAAGGAAAATGTCCTTTTGACAACCCCTTTTTTCCCCGATATAATTTCCGACCGGAGGTGGGAATGTCGAGATTTTCAATGTTTTTTTGGGGCGCGATGGCAGTCTTAATGGCGGTCGCTTTCGGTTTCGTGACCGGCGTTTTCAATCCGGGGGAGAAGGTCAATGCCCTTTGGTTGGTGGTGGCCGCCGCCTGTTTCTATATTCTGGCGATCCGCTTTTACGGCCGCTTCCTTTCCAAGCGGGTCATGGAGTTGGACGATCGGCGGATTACCCCGGCCCATCGGCTCCGGGACGATCACAATTTCCAACCGACCAATCGCTGGATCCTCTTCGGACATCATTTTGCGGCGATTGCCGGCGCGGGGCCGCTCCTCGGACCGGTTCTTGCGGCGCAATTCGGTTTTCTTCCCGGTTTCCTCTGGATCGTGATCGGAGCGGTTTTGGCCGGCTCGGTTCAAGATTTCATCATTCTGGTCGCCTCGATGCGCCGGAACGGCCGCTCGCTCCCTCAGATTGCGAAAGATGAGATCGGGCCGATCACCGGCGTCGCCACAACGATTGCGGTTCTCTTCATTGTCGTCGTCGCGCTGGCCGGGTTGGGACTCGCGGTGGTGAACGCCCTCTACCATAATCCCTGGGGAACTTTTACCCTCGCGATGACGATCCCGATCGCTCTCTACATGGGTTTTCATCTCCAAAAATTCCGCCCCGGCCATGTGGGAGAAGTTTCCATCATCGGGGTGGCGCTCCTTTTTTTCGCGGTAATCGGCGGACAATGGATCGCCGAAACGCCGCTCGGCGCGGCCTTTGATTTTGATCGGAACACGCTGGTCTGGCTGCTCGCCGGATATGGTTTTCTCGCCTCCGTTCTCCCGATCTGGATGCTCCTGGTTCCGCGCGACTATCTCTCTACTTTCATGAAGGTGGGGGTCGTCTGTCTGTTGGGAGCCGGCGTCATCTTGATGGCCCCGACCATTCAGATGCCCCGAATCACCGGTTTCATCAACGGCGGGGGGCCGGTGATCCCAGGGACTCTCTTCCCGTTCGTCTTCATTACCATTGCTTGTGGGGCGATCTCCGGCTTTCATTCGCTCGTCTCCTCAGGAACGACCCCGAAGATGGTTTCGTGCGAGTCCCACGCGATGGTCGGTTACGGCGCGATGCTGATGGAGAGCTTTGTCGGGGTGATGGCGCTGGTAGCGGCGTCGATCCTCGTCCCTGGAGATTATCTGGCGATCAATACGAAGCTGGGACCCGAAGCGCTGGCGGCCCTCGGTTATCCGGTCAGCCAGATTCAAACGCTTTCGCAGTTGGTGGGGGTCGATGTGGCCGGCCGCCCCGGCGGGGCGGTCTCTCTGGCGGTCGGGATGGCATCGATCTTCTCATCCCTCCCCGGAATGAAGGCGCTGATGGCCTACTGGTATCAGTTCGCCCTTCTGTTTGAGGCGCTTTTTATTCTGACGACGATCGACGCCGGCACCCGGATCGCCCGCTATTTGGTCCAAGAGATGGGGGCCAACTTCTACTCTCCTCTTCGCAACATCAACTGGGCGCCGGGGGTGTTGGTGACCAGTTTTCTGGTTGTCTTCTCCTGGGGATATTTGATCTCCAACGGGAGCATTTCCACGATCTGGCCGATGTTCGGGGCGGCCAATCAGCTCCTCGGAACGCTGGCGCTTTGTGTGGGGACAACCATCTTGATTAAAATGGGAAAGGCGAAGTATCTCTGGATTACGGCGCTGCCGATGCTCTTTGTCGGGACGGTCACCCTGACCGGAAGCTGGCAGCTCCTCTGGCGCTTTCTCGATCAAGCGGGAAAGGCGGCCTCCTCCGGACAGGCCTTCTCTCTCTACTTGAATGCGGGGCTGGTCGCCGCCATCGTTCTCTTGGCGATCGTCATCCTCTTCGATTCAGTGATCAAATGGTACGGCTATCTCGTTTTGAATCGACCGTACACCTCCTCCGAGGTCACGCCGGATCTCGCCCAAGTCCCGACCGATCTCAAATATTAGCCGGGTTGAGGGCGGCGGGGCTTTTCCTTTGGCGGGAGCGCGGCTTCGGCGGTAAAATCCCCCGCTCCTTTCGAAAAAGGTCGATCGATCCCCAGAATTGTCGGATCTGGGTGGCGAGATAGCGGGTCGCGGGAATTTTTTGCAGCTCCGTGGTGGTCGGATGATATCCCAGCCCGAGCACCACCGCATCATACCGTTCGCTACAACTCGCCTTCTTTGCGACAATCCAGATCCCCTCCAGCTCAGATGCGGTGATCCCGTGCACCTTCAGAAGTCGATGAAGCCGACAAAGCGACATCTGGTTGGCCTGCGCGACCGCTTTCAGCGTCAGCAGCTTTCTGTAATCTGAGAGAATCTTCTCCCTGGGGATGCCGATCTCCCAAGACGGCTTGTATTCGAAGAGTCCGAACTCCGACCCTTTGACCAAAAGCTGTCGCACCCGCTCGCGGCTGAGGCCGATCTCATCGGCCACTCTTTGAAGGGTTCCCCGCTCTTGATAGAGGCAGTACACCTCCAAAAGCCGCTCCACTCGCGATCGCCTTCGACGCGCCGGCATCGACATTTCTTTTCCTTCCAACGCCCACCCGATCTTTCTCTGGATAAATCGAGAAATCGGCCCCCCCGCGAGAATCTTCCGGAGGGTCGATGGAGTCACCCCCAGCCTGGAGGAGGCGTCGAGAAGATCGATGTGACTGGTGATCATTTTCCTCAACTGAAAAAAGAGCCGAAGGCTCGACGGTGCCGGCGCTGAAATGGACGACATATTCCCCCTCCTATGAAATTGGCTCCATTGACAGCGAAAGCTTGGTCATCCAGATTTCGTATTCATAATCGACATAGAGCCATTCCGGATTCCTTTTTACATCCCGCAACTCCGAAATCATCATTCTGAAATCGGGCGCGTCCGCTTCATTGAACTCAAAATAGGTGAGAAAATCATACGGCGCCGACGGATCGATGTAGCGCGTGTGATAGAGCCTCCTAAAAATTCGATCGGCATACTTCCGCCCGATCCCGATATGTCCCTCATGTCGGATGGTTTTTTGGAAAAGGATCTGCCGCTCATCTTGACTCAGCTTCCACCACGCCGCCGATTTTCCGATCGGGATCAAAACGGCCGTGGTCTCCGCAGAAGGGGGCAACTCGGGCCGGGAGCTCTTCTCTAACTCAACCCGATCACTTCGATAGGTATAGTGGAGGTGCTGAACAACCCCTCGAAGAGGAAGCCCGTTTGAAAATTCTTGTTGGCCGTTCCGATAAAATTGAATCGGTGAGTCGCTTTCAACCCGGGCCAAAATGATCCCCCGGCGAAGGGGAGAAGGGGCCTCCCCGCGAATGGAACGGACTTCCCGAACGAGATATCGGTCGAGCCGGTTCACCCCTTCATGGGCAAATTGAGTTTGTATTTCCTCAATTGGGATGAAATGCGTCCAGATTGTTGAAACCGTTTGAGTCTGCATCCGTTCTCCTGTGGCCCCGAAAGTGAAACAATCCGCTCTCTCTCATTGTACTTTTGTATGAAAGCCATTCTGTTACGGAACCGTCACAGCGCTGTTAAATCTCTGTTAACAACTCCAGACCATTCCATTCGTTCGATGTTCGCTTCGTGATCTGAGATCCGCTCCATCACCATTTTTTATAAGGAAGAAACTTCCCGTTCATCGTCACCTTCACCCGATCTCCCTTCGGGTCCTCCACCTTCTCAACATGCATCGTAAAGTCGATGGCGCTCATGATTCCATCGCCGAATTTCTCATGGATCAGCGCTTTGAGTGTGTCGCCGTAGACTTGGACAATCTCATAAAAACGATAGATCAGCGGATCGCTCGGCACCGCTTTCTCTGTTCCTTTGTATGGAGGCTCCTGCAATGCGGCGGAGACATCGGGTCCGAGATGGAGGAGCTTGCAGAGTTGATCCGAATACTCTTTCGGCATGCTGTTCTGGCCCAAGCAGGCCGATGTTGTCCAGACGGGAGACATGCCGATTTCCGCCGCAATTTCTTCCCAGGTCATTTTTTTATCGCTCTTCGCGGTGAGAATTGCCTCCGTGGCCTCGACCTTTTTCATCTTTCCTCCTCAGAAGCGAGATGGACCATTTTAAATCATTCCGATCACGCCCTCTTTTGATTCGTTTATTGAGGCATCGTCACGAGCGCGGGACCTTTCACAGACGCATCCGCTCGATCCGATCGGCGCTTCATCTCTCCTTTGCCATAGAGAAATTCAAGGATCTCCCCCTTCCAATGTTGATATCCGGATTGTCGGACCAGTTCGATCCGCGATCGGGGACGGCGAAACGGAATCGGCACAATCCGGCCGATCGTGGCCCCCGGTCCCTGCGTCATCATGACGACGCGGTCGGAGAGAAGGAGCGCTTCATCGACATCGTGCGTCACCATCAAGACGGTCGTTCCGAATTTTTCCCAGATGCGGAGCAGCTCGTCCTGAAGGTTTCCGCGGGTAAGCGCGTCGAGCGCCCCGAACGGTTCATCAAGCAGGAGCACCTTGGGCCGAATCGCCAGAGCGCGGGCGATCCCGACCCGCTGGCGCATCCCGCCGGAGAGTTCGGCCGGCCGCTTCCGCGCCGCGTCGGTGAGACCGACCATTTCAAGAAAATGGGCAACCCGCTCTTTTTGCTCCGAGCGGCTCATCTGGGGGAAGACTGCCTCAACCGCAAGGGCAATGTTCTCAGCGCAGGTGAGCCACGGGAGAAGCGCATGATTCTGAAAAACCACCCCGCGGTCGGGCCCCGGTCCGTCGATCTCTTTCCCTTCCAGGATAATGACCCCTTGGCTCGGCGCGACCAAACCGGCGACAATCGACAGCAGCGTGCTCTTCCCACAGCCGGAGTGGCCGATGAGGGTGACGAACTCCCCTTTTCGAATCTTAAGGTCAATTCCGCGCAGCGCCGGATAAACTCCGTTCGCCCCCTCGAAGGTTTTGCTGACCTGGCTGATCTCCAGATAGTTCGTCTCAATTCGTTTAATCAGGTCCCGATCGATTGATTCATCGTATTTCATAATCAAATCTCCTTCCGAGCCGCCCCATCGCGCTGTCCAAGATCAGACCGACGACGCCGATAACAAAGATCGCCAGGATAATATGCTCTAGACTGAGGTTGTTCCATTCGTCCCAGACGAAGAAACCGATTCCGATTCCGCCGGTCAGCATCTCCGCCGCGACAATAACAAGCCAGGCAATCCCGACCGAGATCCGAAGTCCCGTGAAGGTATAGGGGAGTGTCGCCGGCAATAGAATCTTTGTGAATCGCCGCCAGGAAGAGAGCTTGAGGATCCGCGCGACCGCGATATAATCATTCGGAATTTTCTGAACGCCGAAGGCAGTGTTCAAAATGATCGGCCAGATGGCGGTGATGAAGATAACGAAGGTGGCGGCGGGGTTGGCGGCCTTAAACGTGGCCAGCCCGATCGGAAGCCAAGCGAGCGGCGAGATCGGCCTTAAGATTTGGATGAGCGGATTCACCGCCCGATGAAACGTCGGCGCCGCTCCGATGAGAAATCCGATCGGAATCCCGACCGCCGCGGCCAGACTAAACCCGACTGCCACCCTTCGGAGGCTATAGAGCAACTGCCAGCCGAGCCCTTTGTTGTTCGGGCCGCGATCGAAGAAAGGATCCCGAATTAGATCCCAGCTCTTTGCAACGGTTTGAACCGGCCCCGGGAGCATCGGCGCGACCGTCTGGTGGACTGTTTCCCAAATGCCGAGCGCGACCAATAAAACAAGGAGGGGGAGGATCAATCGGTCCAGACGCGGCAGGCGGAATGGGCGCCGGGATTTTGGCCCGGGGCCTTCTTCCGTTTCCTCCTCCCGTCTGGGGATTGTCTCCTCCACCTCTCCTCCGTACATCACTTCCATTTCTACCTTTTCCATCTTTTAAATTCTCCGGATCTTAAACTTTTGGACATACCCTTCCGGATTGGCCGGATCAAATTCGATTCCGTCAAAGAGGGTCTCCTTTTTGTATTCATCCTTCGGCACGGGAACGCCGAGCGACTTGGCCGCTTCCCGGTAGAGATCGGTCCGGTTGACCTGATCGACAATTTTCTTATAGTCAATCGGCTTATCAATAAATCCCCAGCGGCGGTGCTGCGTCAGAAACCAGAGGCCGTGCGATTTGCATGGGAAGGTGACCTCGCCGTCGCGATAGAATTTCATGTAATCGGGATCCTCGACCACCTTGCCGTCTCCATAGTCGATTTTCCCCTGCATCCGTCCTAAAAACGTTTCCAACGGCGAGTTGACATATTCCTTCCGGGAGATCACTTCGGCCACCTTGGCCCGATTCTCCATTTTGTCGATATATTGCGAGGCCTCGATAATCGCCATGACCATCGCCCGGACGGTCTTCGGATTTTTCTCGGCAAACTCTTTCGTCATTCCGAGCACCTTCTCGGGATGATTTTTCCAGAGCTGCTGGGTTGTAATGATGGTCCAACCGATGCCGTCGAAGATCGCCCGCGCCCCCCACGGCTCGCCGACACAGAAGCCATCCATGTTCTCGATCCGCATGTTGGCCACCATTTGAGGGGGCGGAATCGTAATCAGCTTGACATCGTTGTCCGGATCGATCCCCCCCGCCGCCAGCCAGTAACGGGTCCACATCGCGTGGGTCCCCGGCGGAAAGGTCATTGCGAAGGTGTAGGTTCGTTTTCCCTTGTCGGCATCGATCTGCTTTTTCAGATCGGCCAGGGTCTTAATTCCTTTTTTCTTCAAGTCGGCGCTCAGCGTAATCGCCTGACCGTTCTGGTTGAGGGCCATCGGGATGACCATCTCTTTTTTCTGTCCCTCCGCCCCGGTGATCCCAAGCGTTGAAGCGTATGGCATCCCATAAAGAATATGCGCAGCCTGAATTTCGCCGATCGTCAGCTTGTCCCGAACCGCCGCCCAGGAGGCCTCCTTTGAGATCGTGACGTCGAGGCCATACTTTTTGTAAAGTCCCAGTTCGTACGCCATGACGACGGAGGCGCAATCGGTCAGCGGGATGAATCCTATCTTCAGTCGGGAGACTTCCGGCACATCTCCCGTTCCTGCGAAGAGTCCGCGGGTCAGCGGCGGCAAGCCTGAGAGGAGGACTCCCAGGGCAGAGAGACCGGCGGCGCCGAGAAAACGCCGACGGCTGATTCTGTTTTTCTTCTTATCCGAAAATTTCGCCATACTCCTCCTGATATCGATCAACCCCAAAATCCCTCATGCGTCAGTCCCAATCCACCCAACCATCCTCGCAGCACATCGTGGCGGGTCACCGACCCGACCAGGTGATTCTCTTCATCCACCACAGGAATACGAAAAAGACGAAGCTGGACCATGTATTTGGCCACCTCCTCGAGCGGCGTCCCCTCCGCAATGATGACGGGGCAGCTCCGCATGACCTCGGCGGCCGGCGTCTTCTCCAGGTCTCTCCCTTCCATGAGGGCTTTCAGCAGATCGAGCTCGCTCACCTTACCGACCACTTTGTTTTCCGAATCGAGGATCGGCATTCCATGTAAACCGGACTCTAACAGGGCCAGCGCGACCTGATAGGCCGGCGTCTCTTCGCGGGCCGACAAGGTATTGGTCTTTTTGATCTCCCCCACGGTTTCATAATGTGGCTTCATCTTTATCCCTCCACAAAATAAAAAAGCGCTCCCTCCATGAAGAAAGAATCTTCGCATCATGAAAGAAAGCGCCTTCGCTGCGTTTCAGAATACAACGCTGTATCCGACGCATATAAAAAGCAAATCAAGTGCCATTCTTACAGGCGTAATCTAAAAACGCCGTAAGAGACCAATTTCTCAGTTCATTTTTCCGATTTAAGGGTAGGTGAGGGGAACGTCGGGCGGATTAGCTCGCGACGGAATTGTCTGCTTTCGAACAAGGGTGGCGTGGGAATCGATGAAGATCCTGATCCGATCTGCTTCGCTTCTGGGGGCACGGAGTAAGGTGGCGATCATCTTTGTAACATTTTCATAACGACTTCATAATAAGCTCATCGCAACGCCCAACCACAATCACTAATAAATATTAATTCGCTTGACTGATTGAATCGACTTTTGTATATTGCCCGCGTGTGGGATAGTTCTTTATCCTCACGCAAGATACCTTCCGCGCAATGCATCCCAGTTTTTTAAACTGCAAGGGGAGGCGAACATGATTACGCTTGTCTCTTCCGAGCTGACTCAACATGAACTGGTCACTCTTCTTGAGATTATTCATGCCTCTCTCCAGATTAGTAAGGAAGAAGAATTCAAAGAACTTCTCTCCCAGGTTAGCAAACTCATTCCCTGCACAAATATTGTGGCCGGTCTGGGCAAGATAGATTCCTATCGCCGATTCCAAGGACTTTTGCGGGGAATCAATGTGAGCTATCCCGTCGATTGGATTAAAATTTATTTAGAAGAGGGGTATGCAGAGGTCGATCCGGTCTTTCGATCTCACTTTCGCCACTACACAACCCAGATCTGGGCTGAGACATACCAGCGTGCCACCACTTTACCTGAGAAACAATTCATCTCACAGGCACACTCCTTTGGACTCTCCCAAGGCGTGACCGCCGGTATTTTATCGGAGGAGCAGGGGGCGGCGAGCTTATTCTCATTTGCCGGTCCCTCCATGGCAGACAACCCTCGTCATGCGGCGGTGCTCGAGTACTTGATTCCACATTTCCACGTTGCACTGACGCGCCTTGCATCCCGCTCCTCCTTGAATGACTTCGTCTTATCCACCCGTGAGCGCGAGGTCCTCGGATGGATGAAAGAGGGAAAAACCAGCTGGGAGATTTCTCAAATTCTTCATATCAGCGAACGGACCGTTAATTTTCACGTACAGAATATCCTCTCGAAACTTCAAGCCTCCACGCGAGGCCATGCCATTGCCCTGGCTATGCAACAAGGGTTGATTTCACCGTAGTCGTCTATGCCACAGCAGTCGGCGATGGTGAGTTTTATGGTAAAAATACCTTCCGAACAGAAATCGCCGCGCAAAATCCGCTCTCGTCCTATGAAACATTTTTCGGACCAATGTCGCAGTAATAAATCCCCTCTAAAATCGCTCCTTCCACTGGTCCACCTATAAAATCTGTAAAAACCTTTGTTCTCAATCGACAAGTTCCATATTCCTTTTTATCCTTACTTTTTCTTTTTCTTATAAATTCTAAGGTGCAAACCAGTCAATATTAACCGTGGGCAAATGAGGAGGGCCTGTCAGAACTGACAGGTGATTTTTTGGATTAAATCGATAAAATCAGCTACAAAACTGAACCGAGTAAGCGACGTAACGGAAGACGGACTTTCTAACTGGAAGTTTCCAATGCTGAGTAGGCAATGAAAACTATTCTCATCGTTGATGATGATCCAGACATTTTGACTACGATGACATGTTATTTAGAGACACTTCTTTTAAAAAAAATGGATGTAATCATTCTCGTAGCCTCGTCAGGAGAGGAGGCGCTTCAGGTGATACATCGACAACAGGTTGAGCTACTTTTCACCGATTATAATATGCCTGGAATAAATGGGTTCGAATTGATCACAAGAATTCATAGCAAGCCCTATATGAGGAAAGTACTTATGTCTTCGGACTACCTGCTTATCGACCAACTTATTGGAGTTGCCCAGGACAAAATTGATGCAGTATTAACAAAACCGCTCAACATTAATAAAATAAAGCGTATACTTGAAACGCTATTGTGAATCCGCTTTGTCCAAATGTTGATTCAGTACACACGATCAACTATACGACTGACTATCAAGGCTTAACTATAAACTGCTTTATTAATTTTAATGAGATTTTAATGTTTTTTTCATACGCCTCTCATATTTCTCCATTAGTCTGTTTGCTATTCTGTTAATAATAGAATTTTTGATCCTTTCATTTTATTAGTGCTCCGCCACGGATGGCGAAAGAAAGCACGTCTTTGGATTTATACTTTCCCAGCGCTTTTCCCAGGTTCATCTACCTGAGAAGCGGTTTTTTTTCACACAAAACAAAGAGAGCTCGGTTTGAAGCTTCGGCTTGACCTTGTCTCATCCAAGTATCTGTTGGATTTAACCATCCTCCCTCTTGGAAATTTCGCGCCAGGGAGAACCTCAACGATTATTCTCCGTTTGCCGGTCTTAACAGCGTCCCTGTTTTCTTCCTCTATTAGTCAACTCGATTCTATTCTTCAAATCAATCTGAATGATGGTGAGCCAGTGCCGTTTGTTCTCGACGGCGATTCTTTATTTATTAATGAAAGCGTCGGCCGAATACCCCGCTGACGATAAACCTACTTAAAAGGGAAGGGACATATAAAGAATCAACCTACCGGAGGCAAACTATGATATCGTCAGGTGACATTAAAAATCATCAGGAGAACCTTTCCAAATCCGCTCAGGGCCAAGATTTGGAAAAAGGCAGCAAAATCACCAGCATCCCTTATTTAATATCTCCGACCGGCAAAGAAAATGAAAGTCGGATGGGGACCAGCGAAAAATCCAAGACAAGAGCGAAGAGGCAGACACCTCACAAGAGGTCTCTTACGAAGCGGGAGGCTGAGATCGTTCACTTGATATCGGGCGGCTTGAGAAATAAAGAGGTCGCCAAAACACTTGGGATCAGCGTTAAGACGGTCGAAACACATCGGGTGAATATTATGAACAAACTTGCCCTTCAGAACCTTGCGCAACTCATCCGATATGCTGTTCAAAAAGGCATCATTGAGATTGAAGTAGAAAAGAAGTAGTATTACCCTCTTTATGTTCTCTACGATTTAATCTCTCATCTATTTATCATTTATTTATCATTGCCTCAATGAGGGGCAACGTTCTTCCCAGACCTCCCGATATACTGGAAACTTCTTGACAAAAAGGACGAAATTGTGTTTAATAAGCTTTTCTCAAAAGCTCAGAAAAAAGGGAGATGGAAATGCGCGCAGTGATGCAGACAGGCGGTAAGCAGTATCGGGTGGCCGCCGGTGATATTGTCCAGGTGGAGAAATGTGTGGGTCAGGTCGGGGACAAGATTGAGATTCAATCCCTTTTGCTTCTGCAGGATGACCAGGGAATCACACTCAATCCCGAACAGATGAAGAACGCGAAGATCGTCGGTGAGATCCTCCAGCAAGGTCGCGATCGCAAGGTGGTTGTCTTCAAGAAAAAGAGACGGAAAAACTACCGAAGGACGCAAGGTCATCGGCAGGCGTTCACCCGTTTGAAAATTGTCGAAATCGTAAAATAAATTAAAGCGAGCGACCGGCTTTGCCGGCGAAGCGTGGATGTGGGGCATCGGAGAAGCGCAGTAAACGCGAGCATCGCACGAGCCCATACCTATCAATATTAGGAGTTTGAGCAATGGCACATAAAAAAGGGGTTGGCTCCTCCCGAAACGGTCGCGACAGCCACGCCCAGCGTTTGGGGGTCAAGCGGTTCGGCGGCGAGCAGGTTTTGGCCGGTAATATTTTAGTCCGGCAGAGGGGAACCCGCATTCAGCCCGGCTTGAACGTTGGAATCGGCAGCGACGATACGCTCTTCGCCAAGATTACCGGCGTTGTAAAATTCGAGCGGGTTGGAAGAGACAAAAAGCGGGTCAGCATCTATCCCTCCTCGTAACATTTCCTTTCACACCCCTCTCTCGATCGACAGAGGCCCTTCATCAGGGCCTTCATTTTTTAATTTCGGAATCGCTGTGTTTATTGATCAGGTCAAAATTTATGTCAAGGCCGGCGATGGCGGGGACGGGTGTGTCAGCTTTCGCCGCGAAAAATATGTCCCGCGCGGCGGCCCGGACGGAGGAGATGGCGGGAAGGGAGGCGATGTGTTTCTCGAAGCCTCCCCGCAGCTCTCCACCCTCATCGATCTTCGTTATCAGCAACACTACATGGTCAAGCACGCCGAAAACGGGAGCGGACAAAACAGCACCGGCAAGAACAGCCCCGATCTCGTTATTCCGGTCCCGGTCGGGACCACGGTTCGCGATGCGCAAACAAACGAGCCGATCGCCGATCTGACCGAAGTCGGTCAGCGGGTCTTGATCGTGCGGGGCGGCCGCGGGGGACGGGGCAATTCCCACTTCAAATCCCCCACCCGCCAAGCCCCCCGGATCGCGGAGCCGGGGCAAAAGGGAGAGGAGCGCTGGCTTCAACTGGAGTTGAAGCTCCTCGCCGATGTCGGCCTGGTCGGCCTCCCGAATGCCGGCAAGTCGACCCTGATCTCCGTCATCTCCGCCGCCCGGCCGAAGATCGCCGATTATCCCTTCACGACATTGGAGCCGAATCTGGGGGTCGTCACCTGGGGAGGTACGCGCAACCAGGAATATCACTTCACCGTCGCCGATATCCCCGGATTGATCGAAGGGGCTCACGAGGGGAAAGGGCTCGGAATTCAATTCCTCAAACATATTGAGCGGACGTTGCTTCTTCTGCATCTGGTCGATGTTTCGGAGATCGGGTCGGAAGATCCGATCCACGATTTTGAAGTGGTCCGGGCGGAGCTCGCTTCTTATAGTCAATCCCTCGCCGAGAAACCTTTCATGGTGGCGGCGACTAAGATCGACGTCGCCGGGAACGGGGAGAAAAAAGAGCGCCTCCGCCGTTACTGCAAGCAAAAAAAAATTTCCTTCTTTGAAATCTCCGCCGCCACCGGAAAAGGGATCAAACCGCTCATTCGCACGCTTGGAAACCAGGTTGAGCTCCTCCGAAAAAAGCGAGCCGACACGCCGACCGCCGAAGGCGAGCTCCTTCCCTAACCGGAGATCAAAATGTCCACTCCGCGACGGCTCCTTCACAAAAACAAACGGATTGTGATCAAGATCGGCAGCAGCATCATCGCCTCGCACAATCAAGGTCTTCGCGAGGAGCGGATGGCGGAGATTGCCGAAGAGGTCGCCGGCCTGCGGGCCGAAGGACGTGAGATCTTCTTGGTCTCCTCCGGCGCCATTCTCTGCGGAATGGAAAAGCTGAGACTGGCGCAGCGGCCGAAGGCGATCCCGCTAAAGCAGGCGGTCGCCGCCGTCGGCCAAAGCCGGTTGATGTGGGCGTACGAAAAACATTTCGAGCGGCATAAAATCAACGTTGCTCAGGTTCTCCTAACGCGGGACGACATCGCCGACCGAAAACGGTTCATCAACGCCCGAAACACCCTCATGACCCTGCTGGAGCACGGCGTCTTACCGATCATCAACGAGAACGATACCGTGACGGTCGATGAGATCAAGCTGGGGGATAATGACAATCTCGCGGCGCAGATCACCCATCTCGTCGATGCCTCCCTGTTGGTGATCCTCTCCGATGTCGACGGACTCTTTACCGGCGATCCGAGAAAGGTCTCCGATGCCGCCCTGATCCCGCTGGTCGAGGAGGTCACCCCCGAGATCGAGAAGATCTCCGGAGAGCCGGGGAAAATCAGCGGCACCGGCGGGATGGCGACCAAGGTCCATGCCGCCAAGAGTGTGGCGGCTTATGGGGTGACGACCCTGATCGTGAACGGAACCGTTCCAGGATTGATGAAGCGAGCCTTCGACGGCGAGTCGATCGGAACCCTTTTTCTTCCGAAGCCGGTCCGCCTCTCCTCCAAAAAACATTGGATCGCTCATTCTCTGAAGGTCAAAGGAGAGGTCGTCTTGGATACCGGCGCGGTCGAGGCGATTTTAAAGAAAGGGAAGTCGCTCCTCCCGTCCGGTATTCGAGAGGTCTCCGGGAAATTCGAAGTCGGCGATGCGATCCGCTGCCTCACTCCCGAGGGGAAAGAGATCGCAAAAGGCTTGACGAACTACGGCGCGTCTGAGATGATACTGATCAAAGGAATTCACTCTTCCCAGATCGAAAAAGTCCTCGGTTACAAATCAACCGACGAGGTGATTCATCGGGATAATTTGGTGATTCTCCATGGAGCTTAAAGAACAACTCAGAGCCCAGGCGCAACGAACCAAAGCGGCGGCGCGGCGTCTGGCGAAGTGCTCTTCAGAAGTGAAGAACCGCGCCCTCCTTGCGATGGCCGAGCGTTTGGAGCGGGAGAGCGCGTCGCTTCTGGCAGAAAATGCGAAAGACCTGGAAGCCGGAAAAAAGAAGGGGCTCACCGGACCGCTCTTGGAACGGCTGACCCTGACACCGAAACGAATTGCGGAGATGGCGGCGGGGCTGCGCGAGGTGGCGGCGCTCCCCGATCCGGTCGGCGAAGTGCTGAAGATGATCCGGCGGCCGAACGGCATTCAGGTCGGCCAGATGCGGGTCCCGATCGGGGTGATCGGCATTATCTATGAATCCCGGCCGAATGTCACCGCCGATGCGGCGGCCCTCTGCATCAAGTCGGGAAACGGGGTGATTCTGCGGGGGGGCTCCGAGGCGATTCATTCCAACCGGGCGATCGCCGCTCTGTTGGACGAAGCGGGACGCGAAGCCGGCCTTCCACCTCACGCGGTGACCCTGGTTGAGACCATCGATCGGCAGGCGATCTTCGATCTTCTCACCTTTGATGATCTCATCGATCTGATTATCCCACGCGGCGGAGAGGGGCTGATCCGAACCGTCGTCGAGCACTCCAGAATCCCGGTGATGAAACACGATAAAGGGATCTGCCATTCCTTTGTCGATGAGTCGGCCGACCTTCGGATGGCCGAAGAAATTTGTCTGAATGCCAAGGTGCAGCGCCCCTCTACCTGCAACGCGATGGAAACTCTTTTGGTGCATCGGAAGATCGCGCCGGCCTTCCTTCCCAAAATCGCAAAACGGTTGCAAGAATCGGGCGTGGAGATCCGAGGCTGTCCGGAGACGATTACGCTCCTAGAAGGGACGGGATCGAAGATCGTCCCGGCGAATGAATCCGATTGGAAAACCGAATATCTCGATTTAATTCTCTCGGTGAAAGTGGTCGATTCGATCGATGCCGCGATGGATCACATCGCCACCTACGGATCGCAGCATTCCGAGGCGATCATCACCCAGGACTATGCCCACGCCATGCGTTTCTTAAACGAGGTCGACGCCTCCGCCGTGTTTGTGAACGCCTCGACCCGTTTGAATGATGGCTTTCAACTCGGCCTCGGCGCCGAGATGGGAATCTCCACCAGCCGAATCCATGCCCGCGGCCCGATGGGCCTTGAAGCGCTCACCTGCACCAAATTTATTATCTTCGGCGATGGACAAATTAGGAGATAGGGGCCAGGGATCAGGGGCCAGGGGCCGGTTCCCCTTTCTTTAGCCCGCCCCCAGCCCCCGACACCCGCTTTAGGATATGCGCATCGGTCTTTTAGGAGGCACCTTCAATCCAATTCACAACGGCCATCTCTATATCGCCGAGGCGGTTCAGAAAAAACTGAATCTCGATCGCATTCTCTTCATCCCTTCCGGAAGGCCACCCCACAAAAAAGAGCAAGAGATTCCTCCGGCGGAACATCGTTTGGAGATGACCCGATTGGCCCTCTTAAACTACCCCGAGTTCGAGCTTTGCGATATTGAGGTCAAACGACCGGGAAAATCGTATTCTGTTGAGACCGTGTCGGAGCTCACGCGTCGTAATCCCAACGACCGGCTCTTCTTTATCATCGGCGCCGATGCCTTTTTCGATCTTCCAACCTGGAAGGAGCCGGAGCGTCTTTTGTCGCTTTGCGATTTCATCGTCATCTCTCGGACCGGCCACCCCTTCTCGCAACTCCTCACCCTTCCCTTTTTTCAAAATGTCGATCCGGTCCCCTTATTGGAGCTCGACCGGCGGGAAGAAGGGGTTGTCGCAATTCCGATCACATCGCACACCTCCATTCACCTTGTTTCCATTCCTCCGAGTCCAATTTCAGCCAGCGACATCAGAAAACAGCTCTCGGTCGGAAGGGTCTCAAAAAATCTCTTGCCTGAAGCAGTGGCGTCGTATATAATTAGTAACAAACTCTATGACTCCTCAGTCAGGCCGTCCATAAAAGAGGATCACGATTCCTAAGGATTTAAAGAAGTCCGGTTCAAAGAAAACCGCATGGGATGCCAAGGCAAAGGCGCTTCTGATCGCCGCGGTCGCCCAATCGAAGCATGCTGAGGAAATTGTTGTCTACCAAGTCGGCGAGCTCACCTCCCTGGCCGACTTTTTTGTCATCTGCTCCGCGGAATCGGAACCTCAAATCCGGGCGCTTATCGACGGGGTTCAGGAATCTCTTTCCAAGAAGGACTCCCGTCCGCTCGGAATTGAAGGCCGCGAGGCGAGTCTCTGGGTCCTCGTCGATTACAACGATGTGATCCTCCATATCTTCAAGAAGGAAGCGCGGGAATTTTATAACCTCGATCGCCTCTGGGGAGACGCCCCGCAGGTGCCCCTTTCCTCCGCTGAAATGGAAGGCCCTCAAAGCGAAAAGAAAAGAAAAGGGAGAGCGAGGTAAGCAATGCCCTTCATCATCCTGATCATCTTCGCTTTTATCGGCGTCGTCGGCTACCTTGCCCAACTCAACCCGGAAAGGGTCACCTTCTTCATTACCCGCCAGACCTCGTTCGAAATGCCGGTGACGGCGCTGATCCTCTTCTCCACCGCTTTCGGCGGACTCCTGGTCATCCTCTCCGCCGGGATTCGCGAGACGAGAAATCTTTTCCTGAATTGGAAATATGCCCGCCTGCAAAAGAAAGAGGCCCAAATCGAGACCTACTATACCGAAGCGGTCAACGCCTTTCTCGGAAAACGCTATCGGGATGCCACCCTTCTTTTCCAGAAGGTCTTGGCGCTGAATCCGAATCATGTCAGCACCCTCCTGCGGCTGGGGAAAATTCAACGGATCGAGAAAAATTTCAATGAGGCGATTCGGCTTCATCGAAGGGCGCGGAGTCTCGACGAGCAGAACATCGAGGTCCTCCTTGCCCTTTCGCGCGATCTCGAAGAAGCCCAGCGCTTCGAAGAAGCGATTCAACATCTCAAAGAGATTCTGCATCTCGACGAAACCAATGTCGCCGCGCTCACCCGCCTTCGGGATCTCTATATTCGGCTTCAACATTGGGAAGAGGCCCATCCGATCCAAGAAAAAATCATGAAGCTCCCGCTCTCTCCCGAAGCGAATCAGAAAGAGCGGGTGATTTTCCTCGGAATCAAATATGAGATCGGAAGGCTCTTCCTACAGCGCGATCAAAGGGAAATCGCCCGGCGTTACTTCAAAGGGGCGATCAAACTCGACAAGGGATTTTTACCGGCGTATATCGGCATTGGGGAGGTCCACCTCAAAGAGGGAAAAACCGAACTCGCCGCCGCCTTGTTGGAAAAGGCCTATGAGATGACACAACATCTCATCCTCCTCCACCGTCTGGAAGATCTCTATCTTGAGATGGGAGAGCCGGAGAAGATTCTTCAAATCTATCGGAAGGCGATCGACAAGGACCGACACAACATCGTCCTCAAATTTTATCTTGGAAAACTTTACTATCGCCTTGAGATGATTGATGATGCCCTTGAGACCTTGGCTGAAATCGACGCGCATGTCGAATATTTCCCCGATCTGCACAAAATTTTGGGAAACATTTACATGCGGCGGAGGGAGCCCGACGCGGCGGTGGAGGCGTTCAAGAAGGGGCTCAAACTAAAGAAGCGGGTCTTGGTTCCTTACTACTGTGCCGAATGCGATTATCACACGATTGAATGGTCGGGGCGATGCGGCCGGTGCGGGCGCTGGAACAGTTACCAAGCCAATCCGATCTTAATCGATAAAGCCAACAAGAAAGCGCTCGCGGAGACCCCCTATTCAACACCCCACCCTCGCGAGATTATCTAACACCGACATCTGATCAGACTTGATGTCGAATGTCCCCGCCGGCTGTTGACCTCCAGGCCAACAGCCTCTTATTTCAAATTTTAAGAGGAGAGGACTAGAACCACCAAGGAGGCGGGCTCTCTTTGGATTTGAGGTAGCCCTGTAAAATATCCCGCCTGGCTACTAAACCGATCAAAGTGCCGTTCTTGTCGATGACCGGCACCCGGATCAGGTGTTTCTCTTGAAGCAATTGGATCACGGCATCGGATGGGGTATCCTCGAACACGGAAATCGGATTCGATGTCATAATCTCCTCCGCCGTGACCTTCTCCAACTCCCGTCCATTCATGATCGCTTTTAGCAGATCAAATTCGCTGACGATCCCGACCAGCTTTTTTCCCTGATCGACGATCGGCACGCTTCCGAATCCGCCCATGGTGATCGCGGTGGCCAGCTTATCGCCGGTGGCATTCTTCGGGTAGTAATAAACATCGGTCTGCATGAAATGGGCGGCCGACATCTTCTTGAAGTCTTCTCCCCCGACCATATAGTCGACACGTCTCATAGATCGATCCTCCTGCTTGACGATCTTCATTCTATCAACTTATCAATACGAATGAAAGCCCCAAGCAGGGAGGGTCTTCCAAGTCGATCTCGACCGCTCCGCCTCCTTGGGGCTTTCCGAATCGATTTATTTGGGATCTTGGTTCGATTCTTTGATCGTCGCCGACTCCGCTCGGTCCCTCCCCCGTTTTTTCGCTTTGTAGAGGGCGTAATCGGCGCATTGCACAAGTTGATCCATCTCTTTCAAATCGGGATCGGGCGCCGAGGCAATTCCGATGCTCAACGTAATTTTCTCTCCTTTTTTGATCTCTTTGAAAAAGAGTTGCCTTACCCGTTTGAGAATGCGCCCGGCTGCTTTCACCGCCTCTTCGCCCTTTTGCTGAGAGAGAAGAACGGCAAATTCATCCCCCCCATACCGGGCCACCGTGTCGACCCCTCTCGTTTCCCCCTGAATGGTCTGCGCCGTCTCCTTCAAAACCAGATCGCCGACATCGTGACCATAGGTGTCATTGATCGTTTTAAAATGATCAACATCGATCATCAAGCAGGCGAAGGGGGTGCCGTAGCGCCGAAATCGCTCAAACTCGTACGTTAATGCCTCCTCAAACCGCCTTCGATTGAAAAGACCGGTCACCGGATCGGTAATCGCCATCCGCTCAAATTTCCGCATCAGCTCTTCATATTCAATATTCTTCCGCTCGAGCTGATCGCGGAGCGTTTTCTCCCGGAGAACGGCATCGATCCGCGCTTTCAATTCCGCATCATCGAACGGCTTCGTCACATAGTCGTTTGCCCCCTCCTCCAATCCGGCGACCCGCTCTTTCACCTCCGTTCGGGCGGTCAGCATAATGATAGGGATCGATTGCGTCTCCGCATTCATTTTTGCCCATCGGCAGACCTCTCGACCCGAAATATCAGGGAGGACAAGGTCGAGAAGGATGAGGTCGGGACGCTCCATTTTAATCATCTTCATCCCTTGCATTCCGGTCTCCGCCGATAAGACGTCATGGCCGTCCTTTTGCACCAGTGATTTGACATGTTTCGTCTCAAACGAGCTGTCGTCGATGACGAGAATTTTGGCCATCCACTTCCTCATTAGGTATGAAAATGAAGCTGAATCTGTGCCAAAGATACCACATGCGATTGATCTGTCAAGAAAATGGAGTCTCCAGATAAACAAGATGGTGAGGAAAATCACCTTCGAACAAATTCAGCTCCATTCCCATGTTTCGGACTCCCGGAAGGGCTTCCATGTTGTCGAGCGCTTCTGTATAATCATCCCAGGAGTGAATCCGATGCGGACCATTGAAAAAGAGACGATCCTTCGTGAGCTGGAGAAAAAATCCGACCATCCTTTTCTGTTGAAGGAGCTCCTGCGCGCCCTGAAGGTGCCGAAAGAGGGGCGAAGAGAGATCAAGAAACTCCTCCGAAGCATGATTCAGGAGGGAGAGATCATCAAAACCCGCGGCAATCGCTACGGTCTGACGCAGAAGATGAACCTTGTGATCGGCCGACTAAAGGGACACCGCGACGGATACGGCTTTGTCATCCCCGAAACGGAAGGGGAACCCGACATTTTTATCGCCGCTAAAAAGATGGAAGAGGCGATGCACGGCGATCGTGTCGTCGCTCGGGTCGAAGCGACCAAGTCCGATGGCCGTCGAGAGGGGCGCGTCATCCGGATTTTGGAGCGGGCGCGAAAGCAGATCGTCGGCCGGTTTGAAAAAGGGCGAACGGTCGGCTTCGTCATCCCCGCCGATCGGCGGATCACCAATGATCTTTATGTCACCCCCGAAAACAGCCTCTCGGCCGAAAGCGGCCAGATCGTCCTCGCGGAAATCCTCTCCTATCCGACCAAGAATCGCAACCCGGAAGGAAGAGTCATCAAGGTTTTGGGGAATGTCGAAGATCCGCGGATTGATACCACGATGGTCGTGGAATCCTACGGCCTCTCACGCGACTTCCCGGAAGAAACCCTGCAAGAGGCGAGCAGGATCAAAACATCGGTCACCGCATCGATGCGCAGAGGGAGGCAAGATCTCCGGGAGCTGCCGACGGTGACGATTGATGGAGAACGGGCGCGAGATTTTGATGATGCCATTTCCATCGAGAAAACCGGGTCGGGTTATCGTCTCTGGGTCCATATCGCCGACGTCTCCCATTATGTCCCGCCAGGATCGGCGCTCGATCGGGAAGCGTATGAGCGGGGAACGTCGGTCTATTTTCCAGACGCGGTCTTGCCGATGTTCCCGGAGAAGCTCTCGAACGGCATCTGCAGCCTCAACCCGAAAGAAGATCGCCTTACGATGACCGCCGAAATGATTTTCGATGCCGCCGGTCAGCGGGTCGATTACAAGCTCTACGACAGCGTCATTCGAAGCGATGAGCGGATGACCTACACCGCGGTCCGGCAGATTCTGGTCGATCGCGACGCGAGCGTCCGGAAGCGGTATGCCGCGCTGATTCCACAATTCGAGATGATGGAGCGGCTCGCGATGCAGCTTCGGAAAAATCGTCTGGCGCGGGGGAGCCTCGATTTCGATCTTCCGGAGCCTGAGATTATTTTAGACCTGACGGGGGAGACGATCGACATTATCCGAAGCGAGCGGAACGTCGCGCATCAGATCATCGAAGAATTCATGCTCGCGGCCAACGAGACGGTCGCCGAGCATATGACCGTCCTGGAGGTCCCCTTCCTCTATCGCATTCATGATCCGCCGACGCCGACACGGATCTTCGAATTTAATGAATTGCTCAAAACCTTCGGACTGATGCTCCGCGATATTGAAAAACCGCGGCCCAAGTCGCTCTCCGATATCTTGGATCTGGTGAAAGGCCGTCCGGAAGAGCGCCTCATCCACCAAATCCTTCTCCGATCGCTCAAGCAGGCAAAATATTCCGCCGAAAATCACGGCCACTTCGGACTGGCCTCCGAGGAGTATACCCACTTCACCTCCCCGATCCGACGTTACCCCGATCTGATTGTCCATCGTCTTCTGAAGCAGGTGCTCCATCATCGGATGTCCCAAGACGAGCGAGAAGCGTGGGCCGATCGTCTTCCCGAAATCGCCAAGCACACCTCGGAGCGGGAGCGCCAATCGATGGATGCAGAGCGGGAGGTGGTTCAGCGGAAGAAGGTCAAGTTCATGTCGGACAAGGTCGGCGAAATTTATCATGGCTTCATCTCCGGCGTCGCCGCCTATGGCCTCTTTGTCGAGTTGGATACCTACTTCGTCGAGGGATTGATCCATGTCAGCAACCTTCACGACGATTATTATATCTATGATGAGAGGCAGCACGCGCTGATCGGCGAGCATCGTCGGCGCACGTTCCGATTGGGTGATCCGATCCAGGTCCGGGTCGAACGGGTCGATCTGGAAAACTGGCAGATTGATTTTGGTTTAATGGAGGAGGAGAAACGCCACCGGAAACGGCGATCGAGATAAAGCGTCCGGGGCGAAGAATTCGGCTCGCCTTCATTTTTTGAAAATCGTTCTGAATTTTCTTCCGCACAAAACAAAAAAGCGGGTATCCCTTTCTCGCTGGGGATACCCGCTTTTTTGGAATCAATATCGACCGCTCAGGACGGTTACTTCGCCTCGGGCGCTTTCTCGTCCTTTTTCATCTCATCTTTCTTCTTCGCAGCTTTCGCCTTTTTCTTCGCCCCCTTCTTTGCAGTCTTATCGGCGGGCTTATCGGCCGGTTTCTCCGCCGGCTTTTCAGCGGCGGGAGGAGCAGCGGGTGCAGCCTTTTCATCGGCCAAGCTGACGCTAACAAATGCCAGCGCCACAAATAATGAAAGCATAACAGCAGCAACTTTCTTCATCTCTTTGTCTCCTTCATATGGGGATCTGTATTTTTGAAACACCCCCTTAAGAGCAAAAGCCATGCCAGATAAAAAATCGGGACTTAAACTTTGGAATTCAAGCGATTTTCGATGTCTTCTTAAAATCAAGAATCGGACAATCGAAAACTGATTTCCCATTTGGTATACTGAGCACCCCATTTGGGTAATTTTTATTACATTCCAAGAAGACGGGGGGTTCTGAAAAAACGACCCCGTGGTGAATCATTAAGAACGCTCTTGCGGAAATAATCGTGAACACGCACGCGCGTCGCATGGTTCGCTCTCGCTCACGATGTGAGTAGAGGCGCTTCGCGCTTCCTTACTTGTGGGCACATTCCCCGCCCCTTCTGCCCCAAAGGAGGGGTCCTTTGGGGACCCCTGGAAGAGAGGCGTGGGTTAGACGCGCGAATGTGCTGCGAATGAATGGCGAAGCCTCCTCCCACATCGTTCGGGGAGCGAACCA
>Ga0209810_1001368_pt1 | contig 37377 bp, 39 predicted proteins | sample Coa_R1_7_FD_187159 | JGI IMG/M metagenome (GOLD analysis project Ga0209810, IMG submission 187159) | Surface soil microbial communities from Centralia Pennsylvania, which are recovering from an underground coalmine fire - Coalmine... | ecosystem: Environmental > Terrestrial > Soil > Unclassified... | reverse complement strand
AATGATATTGGCGTTTTTGCGATAGCGCGCGGAACTGGGCGGCGGTGCGGTTGACACCGCTTGCCGGCGCGCCGAACACTGCGCCCCTTTATCGCGAGGAGAGGCAGCGGTGGGGGGAGAAACGGTCGGGCCGCGGCTCGGGGTCGATATCGGCGGCACCTTTACCGATGTTGCGCTGGAGACCGGCGGCAGGCGGTTCAGCGCCAAGATCCTGACGACGCCGGAGGCGCCGGAGCGCGGCGTGCTGGAGGCCATCCGCGCGGTGTTGCAGGACGCTGCGCTGCAGCCCGGCGACCTGTCGCTGATCATCCACGGCACGACCCTCGCCACCAACGCGATCATCGAGCGCAAGGGCGCCAAGACCGCGCTGCTGACGACCGAGGGGTTCCGCGACACGATCGAGATCCGCCACGAGAACCGCTTCGAGCAGTACGACGTCAACATCGAGCTGCCGCCGCCGCTGGTGCCGCGGCGGCGGCGGTTCGGGGTGCCCGAACGCATCGCCGCCGGCGGCAAGGTGCTGACCCCGCTCGACGAGGCGGCGGTGCTGCGCCTCGCCGAGCGGCTGGAGGCGGACCGCGTAGAGAGCGTCGCAATCGGCTATTTGCACAGCTTCACGAACCCGGCGCACGAACGCCGCACCGCGGAGCTCATCGGGCAGCGGCTGCCCGGCGTCTCGATCACGCTGTCGAGCGAGGTTTCCCCCGAGATGCGCGAGTACGAGCGCTTCTCGACCGCATGTGCCAACGCTTACGTGCAGCCGATGATGGGGCGCTATCTCGGCAACCTCGAAAGCCTGCTGCGGGCCGAAGGGTTCCGCTGCCCCTTGTTCCTGATGCTGTCCGGGGGCGGCCTGACGACGGTCGAGACGGCGATCCGCTTTCCGGTGCGGCTCGTCGAGTCGGGGCCGGCCGGCGGCGCCATCTTCGCCGGCCACATCGCGCGGCAATGCGGCCTCGACAAGGTGCTGTCCTACGACATGGGCGGCACCACCGCGAAAATCTGCCTGATCGACGACCTGAAGCCGCAGACCAACCGCGTCTTCGAGGTCGCGCGCGTCTACCGCTTCAAGAAGGGCAGTGGGCTGCCGCTGCGCATTCCGGTCATCGAGATGGTCGAGATCGGCGCCGGCGGCGGCTCGATCGCGCGGGTGGACGCGCTGAAGCGCATCACCGTCGGCCCCGACAGCGCCGGCGCCCAGCCGGGCCCCGCCTGCTACGGTCGCGGTGGCAGCGCGCCGACCGTGACCGACGCCGACCTGCTGCTCGGGCGCATCGACCCGGCCGGCTTCTCGGGCGGGCGCATGGCGCTCGACCGCGCCGCCGCCGAGGCGGCGACGCGGCGGGAGGTGGCGGAGCCGCTGGGCCTCGCGCTGGAGCTGGCGGCGCTCGGCGTCAGCGAGATCGTCGACGAGAACATGGCCAACGCCGCCCGCGTCCATGCCATCGAGAGCGGCAAGGACGCGCGCGGCCGCACCCTCGTCGCGTTCGGCGGCGCGGCGCCGCTGCACGCGGCGCGGATGGCGGAAAAGCTCGGCCTCGACCGGGTGCTGGTGCCGTCGAATGCCGGCGTCGGCTCGGCGGTCGGCTTCCTGCGCGCGCCGATCGCCTACGAGCTGGTGCGTTCGCACCTGCAGCGGCTCGACCGCTTCGATCCCGAGGCGGTCAACGCGCTGCTCGCCGGCATGCGCGCCGAGGCCGAGGCGATCGTGCGGCGCGGCGCGCCGGCCGCGCCGCTCAGCGAGACGCGCTCCGCCTTCATGCGCTACCGCGGCCAGGGCCACGAAATCGCCGTGCCGCTGGCGGTCAAGGAATACCGCCGCGAGGACGCGGCGGAGCTGCTGGCGGCGTTCGAGGAGGCCTACCGCCGGCTCTACAGCCGCATCATCCCGGGGGTCGAGGTCGAGGTGTTGAGCTGGGTCGTGCTGGTCTCGGCCCCGATGCCGGAGGCGGAGGCCGCGCCGCCGGCGCCGCCGGCCGAATTCGCGGCCCCGCCCGCGCGCCGCCGTGCGGTGTTCGACCCGGACAGCGGCGAGTTTGTCGAGGTCGCGATCCACGAGCGCGCGGGGCTGTCGCCCGGCGCCGTCATCCCCGGCCCCGCCGTCATCGTCGAGGATGAGACCTCGACCGTCGTCTCCCGCCACTTCGACGCCCGCATCGACGCGTTCGGGTACATCGAATTGACGAGGCGGTAGCGTAAACGTTCGAGTATGATCGCAATTTGCGATCATACACATTCGGGCCTTACATAGGCCAGAATGGCGTTCGATATTGTCCTTGCGCCGGAAGCTCTGGCCGACCTTCGCGGCTTAAGGGCGAACATTCGGGCAGCCGTAAGAGACGCTCTTGAAACGCATCTGCGTCATGAGCCGGCGAAGGAGAGCCGCAGCCGGATCAAACGCCTCAGGGGGTTGCGGTACCCGCAATACCGGTTGCGGGTCGGCGATGTGCGGGTCTTCTACGACATCGTCGAGACGAGGGTCGAAGTCTTGGCGGTCGTACCCAAGTCGGAGGCTGAGGAATGGCTCGAAAGATTCGGAAGGTAACGTTGAGGGAAGTGCCGCTTTCGGAGTTGAAGAACGATTTCTCTCGCTTCTTGCGCGAGTCGGCGGAGCAGGAGATCGTGATCACGCGGCACGGCAAGCCGGCTGGCGTCCTGGTCGGTTTCGCCTGCGAGGACGACTGGTTCGACTACCGTCTGGAAAACGATCCTCGGTTTTTGTCCCGCATTGCACAGGCACGGGAAAGCCTTCGGTCCGGTCATGGCGTCAAATTGGAGGATACGGACTTCGCAGGGGCGCCCGCCGATGCGACACCGGAGGTCCCGATCCCCCGGCCAAAGACGCGCAGAAAGCGGCAAAAGACCGAGAGATAGCCAGCCAAGGAGGTAACACGAAATGGCACTGCAATTGCGGCGGGTCGTGACGGGGCACGACGCGGAGGGGAAGGCGGTGGTGCTGATCGACGAGATGCCGGCGAAGACGAACTCGGCGCGCGCCGGGGTCACGACCTGCGTTGCCTGGACGAGCGAGGGCTTCCCCGTCAGCAACGACGGCGACGCCGACGAGGCGCAGCGGCAGGTCGGCACTTGGCATCCCGGCGGCACGGTGTTCCGCATCATTGAATTCGCGCCCGGCAACCACCCGCGCAACCACCGGACCGACTCGCTCGACTACGCCGTCGTCATGTCGGGGGAGATCGACATGACGCTCGACGAGGGCATCAGCGTCCACGTCAAGGCCGGCGATGTGATCGTGCAGCGCGGCACGATCCACAACTGGCTCAACCGCGGCACCGAGCCATGCGTCATCGCTTTCGTGCTGATCGACGCCAAGCCCGTGACCGCCGGCGGCGAGGTATTGCACGCCGTCGGGTAGGGCATGTTCGCGCCGCGGTTGTTCGGCTTTGCCGGCGGCGCTTAGATGAGGCGGCAAACAAGGCTTCGAGGGAGGAGACAATGCCGATCGATCGCCGTCAGCTGGGTCTCGCGGGTCTGTTCGCTCTGGGTGCCGCTGGCGAACTGCTGCGCGCGGCGCCGGCGCTCGCCGAGGAGGATGGCGGGCTCGCCGCCGCCGTCGAGGCCCTGCGCAAGGCCATCCTCGCGGCGGACAAGGCGCAGCTGGAGGCGTTGACGGCGCCGCAGCTGAGCTACGGCCATTCCGACGGGCGGGTGCAGACCAAGGCGGAATTCATCGATGGCGTCGTCAACCGCAAGGCCAGGGTGAAATCGCTCGACTTCCCCGAGCTGAAGCTCGGCACGGCCGGCGACGCCGGCATCGCCCGTCACCTCTACGTCTCGGAAAGCGAGCAGGACGGCAAGACCAACAACGTCAGGATCGGCGTGCTGGCGGTGTGGCAGAACCAGGACGGGACCTGGAAGCTGCTCGCGCGGCAGGGATACAAGCTGGCGGCGTAGGCGGCGCCGCGGGGCCCCCACCCCGGCCCTCCCCCGCTTGCGGAGGAGGGAGACTATGGAGGAGGGCGAGCAATGAACCCTCCCCCGCAAGCGGGGGAGGGCAGGGTGGGGGCCCGCCGGACGCGGCGATTGCTTCATTCCGGCCGCGGTGACACCATCTCTTCCGCAGCGGGACAGCGGCGGAGGGAGAGATGGGCGATCGGGTTCACATCCGCGAAGTCGGCATGCGCGACGGCTTGCAGTCGCTCGCCGAGATCATGTCGACCGAGGACAAGATCGCTTGGATCGAGGCCGAATACGCCGCCGGCGTGCGCGAGATCGAGGTCAGCTCATTCGTGCCGCCGAAGCTCCTGCCGCAGCTTGCCGACGCCGAGGCCGTCCTGCAGCACGCAATGAGCCTGCCCGGCCTGCGCCCGTCGGCGCTGATCCCGAACCTGCGCGGGGCCGAGCGCGGCCTCGCGCTGGGGGTGCCGGAAATGAACTTCGTGCTGTCGGTCAGCAACGGCCATAACTTGTCGAACGTCCGCCGCCGGACCGAAGAGTCGATCGAGGATTTCCGCCGCGTCGTCGCGCGCTGCCGCGAGGCGCCGGAGGGGAAGCGGCCCTTCATTGCCTGCGGCCTCGCCACCTCGTTCGGCTGTACGATCGAGGGCGACGTCGACGAGGACCGCGTCGTCCGCATCGCCAACGAGGTCGCCGAGGCCGGCGCCGACGGCGTCATCCTCGCCGATACGGTCGGATACGGTCAGCCCGCGGCGATCGAGCGTGTCTTCCGCAGGGTCATCAAGGATGTGGCGCCGCTGCCGGTCGCCGGGCACTTCCATGATACCCGCGGTCTCGGCCTCGCTAATGTGCTGGCTGCCTACCAGGCCGGCTGCCGCGCCTTCGACGCCTCTCTCGGCGGCCTCGGCGGCTGCCCCTACGCGCCCGGCGCCACCGGCAACATCGTCATGGAAGATACCGTGTTCCTATTCGAGGCGATGGGCTGCGATACCGGCATCGACCTCGACAAGCTCGTCGCGGTGCGCGAGATCGTGGCGCGGGCGCTGCCCAAGGTGGCATTGCACGGCGCCATCGCCCAGGCCGGGCTGCCGCGCAATTTCCACCCGCTGGCCCGCGCAGCGTGACCAGGGCTGCCATCTCGCAAAGCGCGGAGGCGTCCGAGTCCGAAGTTTCGGCGGTCGTCACGCTTCCCGTTCGTCGTCCCGGCGCAGGCGGGGACCCACCCATCCGCTCGATCGTTGGACCAGTAGATGCCGGCCTCCGCCGGCATGACGATAATAATAGCCAAAATGATAGCCAAGCGGAGCCTAGCGGACCTCAGGATCAAGGACGCTAGGTCAGATCGACGATTTCGACCCAGTTGGGCTGCGTGCCCATCGGGTAGTGGCCGGCGGGCTTCAGTTCGCCAGTATCGGGGTCGATCGCGTGGACGGTCATGCCGGCCGAATCCATGCCGACCGACAGCAGGAACTTGCCGCGGGGATCGATATTGAAGCCGCGCGGGGTTTTCTCGGTTGGCCATTTGCCGATCGGCGTCAGCGTGCCCTTGTCCGGGTCGATCTTGTAGCCATGCAAGGTGCTGGTCGTACGCACCGCGCCATAGAGGAACTTGCCGTTCGGCGTCACGTGGATGTCGGAGGCGAAGGCAGAATCCTTGCCGTTGTGGTCGCCGGTATCGACGAACGCGACCTCGGTCAGCGTCCCCTTGTTCTTGTCGATCGCATAGGTGCCGATCGTCGCCGTTGTCTCGGTTATCAGATAGGCCCAGCTCCCGTTCGGGTGGATCGTCAGGTGGCGGGGGCCTGCTCCCGCCTTGGTCGCGACGGTCGGCGGGTCGTTCGGGGTCAGCATGCCGATATTCGGGTCGAACTTGAACTGCATGACGATGTCGCCGCCGAGCACCGGCACGTAGACGTATGTGTTCGCGGCGTCGATGAAGACGCAATGCGCTTTCGGCTTAGTATCGATGATCTCGACCGCCTTCTGCTCGACGACCTTCTGCGGGTCGATCGGGTAGCTCGCGACCTTGGCCCCGACATAGGAGGCGCCGAGCAGGTATTTGCCGCCGCGGTCGACGTTGATGTAGGCCATCTGGTCGACCAGCGGCGTCGCGCCGAGGTGCTGGAGGCGGCCGGTCTTCGGGTCGATCGCGAAGCTGGAAACCGGGTACGGCGCGCTGCGCAACTGCGCGTAGATGTGCCGCTTGTCCGGCGCCAGCGCCATCGGCAGGCTCGCCGGCGACGGCTTGTCGGTGCCGGGCACCGGCGCCTTCTCGATCAACGTCAGCTCCCCGCTCACCCGGTTCATCGCCAGGACGTGGATGTCCTTGCTGCCGGCGTTGGAGACGTACACGACGGTTTCGGGGGGTGCGTCCGCCATCGCCTTCGAGGCTCCGATGATGGGGAAGGGCAGGGCGAGGCCGGCGACGCCGCCGAGCCCGATCTGCAACACGCGCCGCCGCCGCGGCCGGGATGCATCCATCGTTCTTCCCCCGCCTGGTTTCAAGAAACCGTAGGAGGCGGCGTCGGCTTCGACAAGCGCCTTATTGGGCGAAGACGAGACGCGGCGGCGTGTCTAGCGCGCGGCCGAAATCGAACACGATCCAGCAATGGTGGTGCTGGCCGCTGTTGGTCAGCGCGCCGCGGTCGAACCAGCGGATCCGTTTGGTCAGCGCGATAACCGAATCGAGCGGTCCCGACGACAGCAGCGCCGCGGCGCGCTTTCCGGCGATCCATTGAAAGCGGACGAGGAGGGCGAGCTGACCCTCGATTTTCTCGGTCAGGTCGAGGGCATGGCGCACGAAATGCAGCATCGCCACCGAGGCCGTGCCCGTGCGCAACTGGCCGCTGCCGTCGCCGTAGGGCGGGTTGGTGACGAGGGCGCGGCAGCCCGGCGGCGGCTCGCGGCAGGAGAAGAAATCGACGCCGCCCGCGCCATAACCGTAATCGGCGAGGTCGGTCGCAGTGACCTGGTGGCCCTCCGCCTCGATAACGCGCGCGATGGCGCCGTCGCCGCAGCAGGGTTCCCACACCGGCCCGCGCAGCGCGACGTGTCGCAAGAGGCAGCCGGTGACCCACGCGGGGGTGGAGTAGAAATCGTTGGCCCGGCGGGAGAAGCCGGAAATGTGGATGGGGCGCGCACTCATAGCATGAATTTACGGGTGCGGCCGCCGCCGGAGCACTGTCGGGCGGATGAGCGGCGTGCGCCGCGGACATCGCCGTTGGGTGCGAGCGCCGGGGACCCACGGTCGGACGAATCGGCCTTTACCGAGCCTTAAGCGAGGCACGCGAAGATCGCGCCGACGCGGCCCTCGCCGCGAGGACCGACGGGTATGCGCGATTTCCGCGACGGCGACGCCTACCAGGCCGACGGCGGCTCCGTCGGCGGCACGCTATGGTGGGCGCTGCGCCGCTCCGCGCTATGGGGCTGCCTCGCCGTCGCCGTCTTCTTCACCTTGCACAACCGGCCGGCCGGCCTGTGGGACGAGGCCAAACCGGCGGCGCCAGCGGCGACGGCGCGGCCGCCGGCTCCGCCCAACACGCTCGTCTATCGCGCCGACCGCCGCGGTCATGTCTTCGTCGACGCCGCGGTTAACGGTGCGCCGATCCGCTTTATCGTCGATACCGGCGCGACCTTCGTCGCGCTCGGCCGCGCGGACGCGGCGGCGGCTGGCATCGCCGCCGGCGACCTCAGGTTCAACATGACGATGAACACCGCCAACGGCCGCACCCGCGCGGCGTCCGTCACCTTGCGCGAGGTGCGCCTCGGGCAGCTGACGCTTTACGACGTGCCGGCGGTCGTCCACGACAACATGTCGGGCATCGCGCTGCTCGGCATGAGCTTCCTGTCGAAGCTGCAAAGCTACGAAATGCGCGACGGCGTCCTGACCATCACCTACTGGTGAAGGACCGCGGCCGGTCCGCGCCGCCTTTGCGCTCGATGTGGCGGGCTGCTAGTGTCGCGACACCGAAGTTTTTCGGGATCTCGCAGTGTCGGAATTGGGACGTTAGGGCATGCCCGCCCTCGATCCGCGGCAGAAGGCCGCGCAAGTCGCTGCGCTGTTCCGCGCTCGCCAGCCGATCGACGCATTGCCGGCGGAATTACACCCGGCCGACCTTGCCGAGGCCTACGCGGTGCGCCACGCCTATGAGGCAATCGAAGTCGCCCGGCGCGGCGCCGTCGCCGGCTATAAGATCGGCCTCACGACGCCGGTCATGCAGAAACTATGCGGCGTCGAGGAGCCGTGCTACGGCGCGATCTTCGCGAGGGAGGTGCATCAGGCCCATGCGGAACTCGCGACCGCCGATTATTGCCGGCTTGGGGTCGAGACCGAAATCGCGGTGCGCCTCGGCGAGGATCTGGCCGACGGCCGCGACCTCGAACGCGTGGCGGCGGCGGTCGAGAGCTGCGCCGCTGCGATCGAATTGCTCGAAGACCTGCGGCACGATTACAAGCGCCTGACCGCCGCGGCGATGGTCGCCGGCAATGTATGGAACGCCGGGGTCGTGCTCGGCGCACCGGTGACCGACTGGCGCCGGCTCGACCTGCCGGCGCTGACCGCGCGGCTGCGCATCAACGGGCGCGATATCGGCAGCGGCCGCGGCAGCGACGTCATGGGCAATCCGCTCCGCGCGCTCGCCTGGCTCGCCGACAAGCTCGCCGAGCACGGCAGGCCGCTGCGCCGCGGCATGATCGTCATGACCGGCAGCATGGTGCCGATCCAGTTTCCCGCGGCCGGCGACGTCTGCCGCGTCGAGGTGGACGGGCTCGGCACGGCGGAGCTGGCGGCGCGCTGACGCTGGCGGGATGCCCGACCTCTACCGGCTGGTGCGGCCGGCGCTGCGCCTGCTGCCCCCGGAGACCGCGCACGGCCTGACGCTGGCGGCGCTGAGCGCCGGCCTCGGCTGCGTGTTTGCAGCGCGGGCGACCGCGGACCCGCCGCAATTGCGGCAGCGTCTGTGGGGCCTGGAGTTTCCGAACCCGGTCGGCCTTGCCGCCGGCTTCGACAAGGATGGCCGTGCGGTCGACGCCATGCTCGGCATCGGCTTCGGCTTCGTCGAGGTGGGGACGGTGACGCCGCGCCCGCAGCCGGGCAACCCGAAGCCGCGCCTGTTCCGCCTCGACGCCGACGCCGCTGTCATCAACCGCCTCGGCTTCAACAGCGGCGGCCTCGATGCGGCGCTCACCCGCCTGCGCCGCCGCGCCGGGTGGCCCGGCATCGTCGGCGTCAACATCGGTAAGAACCGCGACAGCAGCGATGCGGCGGCCGATTACGTCGAGGGCATCCGCCGCGCCGCGCCCCTCGCCGATTATCTCGTCGTCAACGTGTCGTCGCCGAACACGCCGGGGCTGCGCGACCTGCAGCGGCGGGCGCCGCTCGAAGACCTGCTGCATCGCCTGACGGCGGCACGGCGGGAGAGCGGTTTCTCGCCGCCGCTGCTCGTCAAGATCGCGCCGGACCTGACCCCGCCCGAACGCGAGGACATCGCGGCGGTGGCGCTGGCCGCCGAGATCGACGGCATCGTCGTCGCCAACACCACGCTGGCGCGGCCGGCGGGGCTGACGAGCCGCTACCGCGGCGAGACCGGGGGCCTCAGCGGCCGGCCCCTGTTCGCGCCGTCGACGGCGCTGCTCGCCGGGATGTACCGGCTGACGCAGGGCAGGCTGCCGCTGGTCGCGGTCGGCGGCGTCGGGAGCGCCGCCGAGGCCTACGCGAAGATTCGCGCCGGCGCGTCGCTGGTGCAGCTCTACACCGCGCTGGTCTTCGCCGGGCCGGGCCTCGTCGGCCGCATCAAGACCGGCCTCGCGGAGTGCCTGCGCCGCGACGGGTTCGCCGCGATCTCCGACGCCGTCGGCGCCGATCACCGTACACAGTCGGAGGAGCCGCTGCGCCGGCCGGCATGATTGTTCTTCGGCCTGTGTGTTAACCTCGGCGCGAGCGATCGTTTCGGCCGGGGAAGCATGACGGTTCGGCTGTTTCACGGGGTCAGCGAGCTGGCGCCCCGGTATGACGGGTTCATCGTCGATCTGTGGGGCGTCGTGCATGACGGGGTGACGCCGTTTCCCCAGGCGCTCGATTGCCTCCAGGCGCTGATCGACGGCGGCAAGCGGGTCGTGCTGCTGTCGAACGCGCCGCGCCGCTCGGACGACGTGGTGCGGCGGATCGCGAAAATCGGCGTGCCCGCCGGCCTCTATCACGACGTGATGTCCTCCGGCGAGGAGGCGTGGCGGCACCTGAGCCGCCGCGACGACCCGTTCTACGCCGCGCTCGGCCGCAACTGCCTGCACATCGGCTCGGATCGTGACCTCGAGATGCGGGAGGGGTTGCCGTTCGCGTTTGTCGAGCGCGTCGAGGACGCCGACTTCATCCTCAACACCGGCCCTGCCGAGTGGGAAGACCGTATCGAGGATTACGACCCGCTGCTGCGCGCGGCGCAGGCGCGGTCCCTGCCGATGGTGTGTGCTAACCCTGACCTGGTGGTGATCCACAACGGCCGCCCGGCGCTCTGCGCCGGCGCCCTGGCGCAGCATTACGAGGAGCTCGGCGGCAGCGTGCGCTGGCACGGCAAGCCGCACCGCTCGATCTACGACGGCTGCCTCGACCTGCTGCGGGTGGCCGACCGCACGCGCATCCTCGCCGTCGGCGACAGCCTGCGCACCGACATCGCCGGCGCCGCCACCGCCGGCATCGACAGCCTGCTGATCGCGGGCGGCATCCACGCCGAGGAATTCGGCGACGGCGTCAATCAGGCGGTCGATCTCGAACGCGTCACCGCCGCCCTCGACAAGGCCGGCTACCACCCGATCGGCGTCGCCCGCCGCTTCTGCTGGTGAATGGCGGCCCTATATGGGCCATCCTTACCTCATCCCGGCCCTCCGCTCCTCGAGCTGAAGGCGGTAGAGTTTCCCCGGCGTTCACGCGCTCGTGCGCCGCGAAGGCGCATCGGGGGGTGACGATCTTTCGCGGGCTGGTAACCTGTCCGGCGCGAGAGGTGCTTTTGGGGAGGAAGACAAATGAACAGCCTGGAAAACACCAGCCTTCTGGTCGGGCGCATCTTGATGAGCGTCATTTTCGTGCACGGCGGCTGGGGCAAGCTGCTGGGCGCGGCGGCGACGCAGGCGACGTTTGCGAAGCTGGGGCTGCCGCTGCCCGTCGTCGCGTGGGTGATCGCGGTGATCGTCGAACTCGGCGGCGGCCTCTTGCTGCTGTTCGGGCTGTTCACCCGGCCCGTCGGCCTGGTGCTGGCGGCGTGGTGCGTCGCGACGGCGTTGATCGCGCACACCAACTTTGCCGAGCGCATCCAGGAGATCCAGTTCATGAAGAACATGGCGATGACCGGCGGATTTCTTTACGTCTTCGCGCTCGGGGCCGGCGCCTACAGCCTCGACGCGGCCTTGGGGCGGCGGCGCGCCGCGCCGGTCCCCGGTTAAGGTACCGTTATGGCCCGGCAGGTGAGGGCGGTCGTCGTCGATGCGGGCGCGGCCGAGCGGCTTGCACTGCGCTCGGTGGAGCTGGCGCCGGCGGCGCGCGACGAGGTCGTGGTGCGCGTCACCGCGATCTCGCTCAATCGCGGCGAGACGCGGCGGGCGCTGACGATGGCGCAGCCGGGCTGGCGCCCAGGCTGGGACTTCGCCGGCGTCGTCGAGGACGAGGCGGCCGACGGCAGCGGCCCGCGGCGCGGCACCCGCGTCGTCGGCCTGTTGCCGTCCGGCGCCTGGGCCGAGCGGGTCGCCTGCCGCACCCACGCGGTGGCGGCGCTGCCGGACGCGGTCAGCGACGCGCAGGCGGCGACATTGCCGGTCGCCGGCCTGACGGCGCTGCACGCGCTGCGCCAGGGCGGGCTATTGCTCGGGCGCAAGGTGCTGATCGACGGCGCCTCGGGCGGCGTCGGCCATCTCGCCTGCCAGCTGGCGTTGGCGGCGGGCGCCTTCGTCTGGGGGCACACCCGCAGCGAGGCGCACCGCGACCTTGTCGCCGAAGCCTGCGATGGGCGCGTCGTCGTCGGCCCTAATTTGGAGGCGGCGAGGCCGCGAGGGCCATTCCACCTGATCGTCGATTCGGTCGGCGGCTCCGCGCTGTCGGCGGCGCTGACGATGCTCGCGCCTAACGGCACCTGCGTTACCCTCGGCGTCTCGGAGGGCAATACCGCGACGTTCGAGAGCCGCAACTTCTTCTCGACCGGCGGAACGCGGCTCTACGGCCTCACCCTCTTCCACGAGCTGATGAGCGTCGAGCGCGCCGGCGTCGGTCTCGCGCTGCTCGCCGACCTGATTGCCGCCGGCAAGCTGAAGCCGCGCATCGAGATCGAGGCGCCGTGGACGGAGATCGGCACCGTCGCCCGCCGCCTCCTCGACCGCGGCTTCGCCGGCAAAGCGGTGCTGCACGTCGCGTGACGGCCGACGCGGCTGCGTTAGCGCAGCCGCTCAAGGATGCTGCGGGCGAGTTGCCGGGCCTTGGCGTTGAGCGAGGGGAATGCGGTCTCGGCGGCGCTGCGGCCGTAGTTCTGGGCCTGGCGGTAGCCGGGGCGCTCGACCAGCTCGCCCGGCAGCGTCTCGAAGCCGGCCGTCTCGATCGCGGTGCGGGCGTCGGCAGCCTCGCTTGCGGTCATGACTCGGCACAGCGCGAAGAGCGGCAGCCTCGCCGCCTTCATGTCGGCGATGCGGCGCGCCAGCGCGAGGCCGGGGATTAAGTCGGCTCGCGAGGCGCCCGTCGGCAGCACCACCAAGTCGCAGGCGGCGACCAGTTCGGCGGTGCGCTTCGGCGTGCCGGCGGCGCCGTCGAGCACGACGACGTCATAGGAGCGGAGATGCTTGAGCGCCTTGCCGACGTTCTTCGTCGGCTCGGCGTCCACTGCCGGCTTGAGGTCGCGCTCGAGGCGGGCGCGCACCCAGTCGGTAGAGGTCATCTGCTTCACGTCGAAATCGAGGATCTTGGCCGTCCGGCCGGCAGCGGCCGCCTCGCAGGCGATCAGCTGGCACAGCGTCGATTTGCCGACGCCGCCCTTCTGCGACAGCACCCCGACGACCCGCGTTTTCGCCATGGTTGCTCCCCCCGCCGCCAGCTTCGCGGCAAGCGCGAGGCGATGCAAGAAAACCCTCTCCCGCACCGCGGGAGAGGGTGGCGAGCGTAGCGAGTCGGGTGAGGGTCAGTCAGCCGTCGCACCCTCACCCTCACCCGACCGCGGGCTGGTGCCCGCGGTCACCCTCTCCCGCGGTGCGGGAGAGGGTTTCGTTATCGGCGGCGGAAATTCGGCGGGCGCTTTTCCATGAAGGCGCGGGTGCCTTCCTTCGACTCCTCGCTCTGGTAGTACAGCGCCAGGGCTTCGAAGCCCAGCGCGCCGATGGCGCGGATGTTCTCGCTGTCGGCGTTGAACGAGCGCTTGGCGATGGCGATCGCCGTCGGGCTGAGCGCGAGGATCTCGCGGCACCAGGCTTCGACTTCGGCGTCGAGCTGGTCGTGCGGGACGACCTTGTTGACGAGGCCCATCTGAAAGGCTTCCGCGGCGCTATAGCGGCGGCACAGATACCAGATCTCGCGCGCCCGCTTCTCGCCGACGCAGCGCGCGAGATAGGCCGTGCCCCAGCCGGGATCGACCGACCCGACGCGCGGCCCGACCTGGCCGAACACCGCCTTCTCGGAGGCGATGGTCAGGTCGCAGACCGTGCACAGCACGTTGCCGCCGCCGATCGCGTAGCCCTGAACCTTGGCGATAACCGGCTTCCGCGCGTCGCGGATCGCGCCGTGCAGCTCCTCGATCTGTATGCCGACGAGGCCCTTGCCGCCGTAGCCGCCGTCGCGCGAGGAATTGTCGCCGCCGGCGCTGAAGGCCCGGTCGCCGACCCCCGCCAGCACGATGACGCCGACCGCGCCGTCGTAATCGGCGTCGCGCACCGCTTCCAGCATCTCCTCGACGGTCTTCGCCCGGAACGCGTTCAGCACCTGCGGCCGGTTGATCGTGATCGTCGCGACCCCGTCGCGCTTCTCGTACAGGATGTCTTCGTACGCCATCGCCTGACCCTCGCATGCCTCGTGCGGTGGCATACGATGCGGGCGCCGGCGGCGCCCGGCAACCCGCTAAGAGGCGGGACCGCGCAGGTTCGCAGGGCGCGCGTGCGGCGGCTCGGCCTCGGACGGGCTGCGGACGAATTCGAACATCCGGCTGAGGCTCGTCACGACGCCGGCCGCGGCAAAGCCCGCCGCGAGCATCAACGCGATCCGCGCGCTGGGGCCGCCGGCGCCGAGGCCGAAGACGAGCGCGACAAGCGCCGAGCCGATCGACTGGCCAAGCAGGCGCGACATTCCCTGAATCGCGCCGGCGCCGCCACTGCGCTCGCGCGGCGCGCTCAGCACGATGGCGCGGTTGTTCGGCTGCTGAAAGATGCCCATGCCGCCGCCGCACAACGCGACACGCCACAGAATGTCGCCCGCCTCCGGGTGTGCGGGCAGCAGCACCAGCAGAACGAAACCGGCGCCGACGATGCACAGCCCGATGCTGCCGAGGATGCCGGCGGGGTAGCGGTCGGCGAGCCGCCCGGCAATCGGCGCGAGCAGTGCCGTCGTCACCGCCCATGGAGTCATCATCAGCCCGGTCTTGACCGCCGAGATGCCGAGGGCGTCCTGCAGATAAAAGGGCAAGGCCACGAACGCGATGCCCTGCGCGACAAAACAGCAGACCGAGGTCGTCACCGAGAGCGAGAAGACCGGCCGCCGAAACAGGTCCACCGGCAACAGCGGCATCTCCTGCGACAACTGCCGGCGCACCAGCAGCATGCCGCTGGCGAGTGCGAGGCTGAGCTCGCCGAGCACGAGGAGCGCCGCCTGGCGATGGCCGATCCCGTTGATGCCGCTGATAAGGCTGCCGAACATCAGGGCGCACAGCACGGCGCTCGCCAGATCGAAGCGGTGACCGCTCGGCGGCGTGTAGGGCAGCCAACGCAGCGCCAGCGCGGCTGTCGCCAGCCCGATCGGGACATTGACCGCGAACAGGAACGGCCACGGCGCGACCGCCAGGATGGCGGCGGCGATTGTCGGCCCCGCCGCCGACGAGGTCGCGACGACCAGCGACGTCAATGCGATGCCCCGGCCGATCTGGCGCCGGGGATAGGCGTGGCGGACGAGCGCTGTGTTGACGCTCATGAGACCCGCCGCCCCCAGCCCCTGCAAGGCCCGCCCGAGGATCAGCATCGTCAGCGAGCCGGAGAGCGCACTGATCAGGGTCGCGCCTGTATAGAGCACCAGCCCGAAGCGGTAGACACGCCGATAGCCGAAAATGTCGCCGAACGAGGCGAACGGCAGCAGCGAGATCATGACCGCGAGTTGATAGGTATTGACGACCCAGATCGAATCCGCCGGATCGACCTTGAGGTCGCGCGCGATCGTCGGCAGCGCGATGTTGACGATCGCCGTGTCGAGGCAGGACAGCGCCACCCCGATCATCAGCGTCAGGATCGCCCAGTAGCGCTGCGGCGTCGGCAGCCCGTCTTCCGCGGTGTTCATCGCGAAGGCTTAACGGCCGCCGCGCCGCCGTGCCAGATGCCGCGACGCAGGTCTCTTATTCAGCCGGGCGACATCCCCAGCAGGCGGCGCGCGAGGGTCAGGTGGGGCTTGTCGATCATCTTGCCGTCGAGCGCCAGGGTGCCGGCGTCGGGATTGGCGGCGAAGGCGGCGACGACTTTTTCCGCCCAGGCCCGCTCCTCGTCGCTGACTGAAAAGGCGGCGTTGATCGCGGCGAGCTGCGCCGGGTGGATCGCCATCTTGGCGACGAAGCCGGCGCGCCGCGCCGCCGCGCATTCGGCCTTGAGGCCGGCCTCGTCGCGGAAATCTGTGTAGATCGTGTCGATCGGCATGATGCCGGCGGCGCCGGCCGACAGCAGGCACAAGGCACGGGCCAGCCGATACACGTCCTCGTAGATGCCGTCGCCGCGACGGTTGTTGCCGCCGAGGCAGGCGGCAAGGTCCTCCGCGCCCCAGGTGATGCCTTCGAGCCGCGGCGAGACGCCGGCGTAGTTGCCGAGCGCGAACATCGCCTGCGGCGTTTCGGTCGCGATCGCGACGATGCGGATGGCGCCCGCCGGCGCACCGGCCGCCGTCTCGAACGCCGCAAGGTAATCGTCGAGCGTGCGCACGTCCTCGGGAGTGCATTTCGGCAGCAGGATGCCGTCGGGCCGGCCGCCGACCACGGCCGACAGGTCGTCGAGCGCGAAGCCGCTGGCGAGCGGGTTGACGCGAACGTAGCGCAGGACCCGCTCCGGCGGCGTTCCCTCCAGGAACTGCCGCGCGAGGCGGCGCGCGGCCGGCCGGTTGGCCGGCGCCACCGAATCTTCGAGGTCGAGGATCAGCGCGTCGGCGCCCGACTCAGCGCCGCGCGCCAATTTCCGCTCGCTGTCAGCCGGAACGAACAGGAAGGAGCGCAACGGCATTTATCGATCCCTGTAAAAGAAAACATTGAAACGCAAAGGACGCCGAGGATACGCAAAGGAGCCAAGGGAATATCTTTTGCTTTTGCGCCCTTTGCGTGACCTTTGCGCGCTTCGCGTCGAGTGTTCTTCTTTTCTCTTAACCCGGCCGGCATCTCATGAAGGCGGCGCGGCGGCAGATCGCGACGGTCTCGCCGCGCTGGTTGAGGCCCTGGTGCTCGAACTCGACGATGCCGGCGTCGGAGCGCGATTTGCTCATGCGCTTCGACACGACCACCGTGCGGGCGCGCACCGTGTCGCCATGGAACACCGGCTTCGGGAAGCGCACGTCGCTCATGCCGAGATTGGCGATCGTCGTGCCGAGGGTGGTGTCGCCGACCGTCAGCCCAATGACGAGGCCGAGCGTAAAGATGCTATTGACGAGCGGCCGGCCGAACTCGGTCTGACGCGCGAACTCGGCGTCGAGGTGGAGCGGCTGCGGGTTCATCGTCAGGGTCGTGAACAGCACGTTGTCCATCTCGGTGACGGTGCGGCTCATCGCGTGCTCGAAGACCTGCCCCTCCGCAAACTCCTCGAAATAGAGCCCGGCCACGGGGTCAGCGTCCCTTGAACGACGGCCGGCGCTTTTCGACGAAGGCGGCGACGGCTTCCTTGTGGTCCTCGGTGAAGGCGCAGCGCGCCTGGTGCATCGCCTCCATTTCGAGGACGGTCTGGAACGGTTCGGTCTCGGCCGCCAGCAGGTTCTTTTTCATGTAGCCGAGGGCGATGCGCGGGCCGGCGGCGATGCGGCGGGCGAGCTTGTCGGTCTCCTCGCGCAGCGCCTCGTCGTCAACGACCCGGTTGACGATGCCGAGCGAGGCGGCGGTCGTGCCGTCGACCATCTCGCCGAGGAAATAGAGTTCGCGCGCCTTGGCGGTGCCGACGAGGCGGGTCAGGGTCCACGAGCCGCCGTAATCGCCGGAATAGCCGATATTCACGAAGGCCGTGCCGAAGCGCGCCGAGCGCCCGGCGACGCGCAAGTCGCAGGCGAGGGCGAGGCCGAGGCCGGCGCCGGCGACCGGGCCGTTGATCATGCCGATGATCACCTTGGGCAGGTTGCGCATCAGCAGCGGCAGCTGGTGCGCGCGGCGCAGGCCCTCGAAGCGGTCTTCGAGCGTCTGGTCGGCGCCGCGGCTCTCCATCGTCTTGACGTCGCCGCCGGCGCACCAGCCGCGGCCGGCGCCGGTGATGACGATGGCGCCGACGCTGTGGTCGTTGCCGAGCCGCTGCAGCGCTTCGCCGAGCCCGGCGGTCATCTCCGGCGACAGCGCGTTGAGCCGCTCCGGCCGGTTCAAGGTCAGCCAGGCAACCCCGTCCTCAATCGCTTCGAGCAGATCGGTCATGCTGCGTCTCCTGTCGCGTCGCAGCGCCGATCATACAGGTCATCCCCTGGTTCGCCATCCGTCCGCAGCCGGGATTCGGGCGTCGTTTCATCGTGCCAGGTCGGATCCTGGCATGCCGTTCGGTTTTTCAGACTTCGCGCCTCAAGTCCGAAGGGCGCGGCCTCCGCTAGTTCGTGCCGCCGTGTGTGCCTTTGGACCCGCCCGCCCCGAACGGGCCATGCGTGCCCTTCGAGCCGCCGGAGCCGGGAAAACCCGGTGGGGTCTCGTCGCCGGCGATTTCCGACTGGATCTTCGGGTCGATGTTCGGCGACAGCATCCAGGTGTTGCCGCCGCCCTGCGGCATTGTCGCCGGCGACGAACGAGCGGGGGCGCGGGTGCCATATTCCTCGTTCGCGGCCTGCAGCAGCCGGTCCATTTCGATCGTGATCGGCGGCGAGGGCGGTGTCGCGACCGGGGTCGTCGGCGGCGACCCGGGCACGACCAGCGTCGATTGCCCAGCCAGCACGGTCACGGTGCGTCCGGCGCCGGTGACGTAGGCCGATCCGCTCTCGACCGAGATCGTCGAGACGCCGCGCGCCGATACCGTCAGCATCAGCACCGTGCCGCGGATGCCGATCGTCGCGCCGGGCGTCGTGATCTGGTAGTTCTCCTTTGGCAGCAGACCGGTCGAGAAGCGCGCGACGCCTTTCGCCATCGAAATTGCGACGGCCGATTTCGACGGGTTCGGGTCGAACACGAAGCGGTCTAGCTTGACCTGGGAAGAGGCGCCGACCGACAGCTCGGTGTTGTCCTGAAACACGACGCGGCAGGCGCTGCTGGCGGCGGTGTCGATAATCTCGTTCTGAACCACGTCGATGCCGGCGCGCAGCGTCACCGGCTGCGCCGCCGGCGGCGTTCCCGTCACCTGGTTCACGACGATGCGGGCGGCGCCGATCTGCTGCGCTGCCGCCTGCGGCGCTGCGCTGAGGCAGAACAGCACGGCGGCCGCGATGATACCGAGAGAGGTGGTGTGTTTGCCGGTAGGCATCGCGCTCACCTCGGGCCTCAGAAGCGATAGGTAAAGGTAAGCGTCACGATATGGTCCTCGTAGCGCTCGACGAATTCGTTGGAGAAATTGCGGTCGTAGCGGTAGTCGAGATCGACCTGCATGCGCGGCACCGCAAATCCGACGAGGCGCAAGCCGACCAGCGGCACGATCCGGAAATCGCGGCGATCGTGGCTGACGGTGAAATCGTGGGTGTCGTAGGTGTCGCCGGCGACGAACAGTCCTGCCTTGGCGACGAGGCGTCGCGCCCATAGCCGGTTTTCGGCAAACGGGGTCAGGCTCAGGACATCGAGGTTGACCTCGTCGAAGTGGCCCGGCTGCACGACCGTGCCGGGCGGCTGGTGGGCGCCGTCATGGACGAAGCCGGGCGTCGCGATCAGGGTTGACGGAAAGGTGAAGAGATTTTCATAGAGGAACGGCGCCGTCGCGCGCACGACGGGGCCGCTGCGGAACGATTCCGAGTCACGGAAACTGTCGTAGCCGACGAGCACGTTCACCGATTGCAGGTGACGGCTGCCGGGCGGAAAATAGTTCAGGATCAGGTTGCCGGCGTTGAATTCGAATTCGCGTGAATGATCGGAGGTTTTCGGCGACACGCCCTGGAGCACGTACTCGCCGCCGATCGCGGTGCGCAGCTTGCCGTACGGGCCGAGGTCCCAAATCGGGCCGGTGTCGAGCGAGAGATAGCTGACATCGCCGGGCGAGTAGCGGTTGTGGTAGTTGGAGAAGACGTCGAAATTTGTCTGGATTTTGAGGTCGCCGACTTGCCGCAGGTCGTTGACGAACAATTCGGCAAAGCCGAGTTCATCGACGAACGGCCGGAAGGCGGAGTCCCGGCGGGCAGCATTCGATTCGTATGCGACTCCCGCACGCAAGGTGATGTCGGTCTGCGCCAGCGGCGCCTGCGCCGGACCGGGCCCGAGCACCGCGAGTTCATACATCGCGGTCGGGTTGTTCGGGCTCAGCGCGAGCACCTTGCGGTAGACGGCGCGTGCCTCGGCGATGTCGCCCTGGGCCTGCAGCGCGGCGGCGTAGGCGAGGTTGGTCTGCACTTCGTCCGGGTTGCGCAGCAGGTTCTCGAACAATTCGAGGCTGCTGTCGTTTGGAGGCACGGCCTCGGCGCGGGCGTCGTCGGCCAGCCATGCGCTGCCTAGCGAAGCCGCGACCACGGTCGCCAAGACGCGAACAAGATCCCTCAAGATTCCCGGTCCCCCACCGCGGCCGGCGAATGCTCCGCCCGCCATCACCCCCACTACTTAATCGGTAGCTTATAAGACTGCCGAATTAACCATTGATTGTGTCACGGAGGCGTTGGCTTGACAAGCGCGCGGCGGACAGCTCTTGGCTGCCTGCCTTTTACTCAGTCCAAATGCTTCAGGTATTGCGCGACGAAATCACAGCCGACGAGCTCCGCGTAGGCGGACGTGAGCCGGCGGGTGACGGGGCCCGGGATCGGCGTCGGCAGGAGCCGGCCGCCGATGCTGCGCACCGGGCAGAGACACAGGCTCGTCGAGGTCATGAACATCTCGTCGGCGTTGGCCGCGTCGTAGAAATCGAGGTCGGCCTCGCGGCACGGGATGCCGCTTTGGCCGCACAAATCGATGACCGTCTGCCGGCTCACCCCCGGCAGCACAAAGCGCGAGCGCGGCGTCAGCACCTCGCCGCCCTGCACCAGGAAGACGTTGCTGCCGATCCCTTCGGCGAGGTGGCCGTCGCGGTCGAGCAGCACCGACCACGCCTGCGGGTCCTGCGCCTTGGCTTCGAGATCGGCAGTGATCAGGTTGAGATAATTGTGCGTCTTGGCGCGCGGGCTCAGCGCATCGGGCGAAACCCGCCGGGTCGGCGGCACGACGATGTCGATGCCGTCTCGAAAGAGCCGCGCCCGTGCCTTCAGCGGCAGCGGGATGCATTCGACGATGACCGTCGGCCCGGACTGTTCCCAGCCTTCGTCGCCGACCGCGTCGACCCCGCGCGAGACGCGCTGCGCCAGCCAGAAATCGGTGTCGGGAGTCAGGAAATGCCGGTTGCGCTCCAGCACCTCCTCGCTGATGGCGGTCATCTCGCGCGGGCTAAGGCGCGGGTCGATGCGCAGATAGCGCAGCGAGCGGTAGAAGCGCTCGACGTGCTCGGAGAGCCGGAACGGCACGCCGCCGAAGGTGCGCGTCATGTCGAAGGCGGCGTCGCCGTACTTGAAGCCGCGGTCGCGGAACGGCACCAGCACCTCGCGCTCGGGCACGATGCGGCCATTGAAGTATGCCACCCGGTGGTTGGCGCGCGCTTCCGTCATGCGAGGCTCCGGAACAGGGGGGCGCGGGTTTCCGCAAATTCCTCGACCGCCGCGACAAGCTTGTCGCCGTCGGCGGCGTCGAGCGCGATCGACAGCGCCATCATGCCGCGCTTGGCGAACCAGATGCCGCGCGCGATGAGGTCGAAGTAGAGCAGTTCGAGCAGGCCGGGATGGCCTTGCGCCGCGTCGGCGGCGTTGCGGATCGGGATGTCGGTCATGTGCACGCCGATCATCGAGCCGATGCCGGTGAACTGCATCGCCAGCCCGCGCCGGCGCACCGGCGCGTTGAGCCGCTCTCGCAGCCCGTCGCCGAACTCGTTGAGTATGCGCGCCCGCTCCGGCGTGTAGACCTCGGTCAGCCCGACGAGGCCGGCATGCATCGTCAAGGCATTGTTGTTGAAGGTGCCGGCGTGCTGGAGCCCGTCCTTGCGGCGCGGGTCGAACCATTCCATCAGGTCGGCGCGGCCGCCGAACGCGCCGAAGCTCATGCCGCCGCCGACGTACTTTCCGAGCGTCGTCAGATCGGGATGGATGCCGTGCGCCTCCTGTAAGCCGCCGGGCGCAAGCCGCGAGGTCATGACCTCGTCGAAGATCAGCAGCGCGCCGGTCTCGGCCGCAAGCCGCCGTAATTCGGCAAGGAACTCGCGGTCCGCCGGAATGCAGCCGCTGCCGCCGAGCATCGGCTCGATCAGGATCGCGGCGAGGTCGGCTCGGTTGGCCTCGACCAGCGCCCGCGTGCCCTCAAGGTCGTTGTAGGTGGCGAGCACGAAGTCGAAGGGCGCGTTGACGACGCTGCCCTTGCCGCGGAAATAGAAGACGCCGCCGTGGTAGCCGCCGTGGAACACGAGGATCTTCTTCCGCCCGGTGATCGCGCGCGCCGCGCTCACCGCCATCAGGTTCGCCTCGGTGCCGGAGTTCGTGAAACGCACCAGTTCGATGGACGGGAAGCGCGCGCAGACGGCGTCGGCGAATTTCGCCTCGGTCAGGTTGTGCGCGCCGAAATTGATGCCCTCGTCGAGCGCCTGCTCGACGGCGCGGCAGATCGCGGGGTGCGAATGCCCGAAGATGCCGGCGGTGAACTCGGAGAGGAAATCGACGTATTCGTGGCCGTCGAGATCCCAAAGATGCGCCCCCTCGCCGCGCGCCATCGTCAGTGGGAACGGCTCCGCATAGATCGACGACCGGGTGTTGCCGCCCGGCATCGCGGCGCACGCCGCCTCGTACTGGGTCCGGCTTTTCGGGTTGCGCGCGCGGTAATGTTCTTCGGCCTCGGCCAGCGCCGCGGCGATGTCGATGTTGGCGGGATGGGTGTCGGGCATTGCGTTTCCTTTCGCGCGGCCGTTTTAGCACATGACATGGCCGGCGGCTCCAGGCGCGGGTCGCCCCGGGCGAAATGCCGTCAGATAAGCTCGGCGAGCGCGGCGAAGACGGCCTCGAACATGGCCTCCGTCAGGCGGCCGGTATTCGTGTTGAGCCGCGAGCAGTGATAGCTGTCGGCCAGGATCAGGTCGGTCGGCAGCAGGTGATGGCGGCCGTGGGCGAACGGAAAGGCAGCGCGGCGCTGGCCGAGGGCGGCGAGCACGCTGTCGTGGGCGATCGTCCCTAGCGCAAGGACGGCGCGCAGCCCGGACAGGGACGCCAGTTCCGCCGCGAGGAACTGGCGGCACGTCGCGGCCTCCGCCGGCTCCGGGCGATTCTGCGGCGGCACGCAGCGCACGGCGTTGACGATGCGGACGCGATGCAGCCGCAGCCCGTCATCGGCGCGCGCGGCATAGACGCCGTCGGCGAGGCCGAATTTGCGCAAGGTTGCGTACAAGAGGTCGCCCGCGTAGTCGCCGGTGAACGGCCGGCCGGTGCGGTTGGCGCCGCGCAGCCCCGGCGCCAGCCCGACGATCAGCAGCCGCGCTTGCGGATCCCCGAACGACGGGACGGGCGCGTTGAACCAGTCCGGGTGCTCGGTTCGGTGGATGGCGCGGAACGAGGCGAGCCGCGGGCACAGCGGGCAATCGCGCCCCGGCTCGATGACGGTCACTCGTGCTCGCCGGCTTCGGCCCGCGGCCGCGACTCGTCGCGGGGATGGTGGTTGCGCATGATGTTCGGCGCGAGGTCCTGCAATTCGATGAAATTGTCCGCCTGCCGGCGCAGATCGTCGGACACCATGGGCGGCGACGAGCGAATCGTCGATACCACCGACACGCGCACGCCGCGGCGCTGCACCGCCTCGACGAGGCGGCGGAAGTCGCCGTCGCCGGAAAACAGGATGACGTGGTCGATGTATTGCGCCATCTCCAGCATGTCGATGGCGAGCTCGATATCCATGTTGCCCTTGATCCGCCGCCGCCCCATCGCGTCGGTGAACTCCTTGGTGGGCTTCGTCACCATCGTGTAGCCGTTGTAGTCGAGCCAATCGACGAGCGGCCGGATCGGCGAATATTCCTGGTCCTCGACCAGTGCGGTATAATAGAAGGCGCGAATCAATCGACCCTTGGAATTGAAGAGATCGAGAAGACGCTTATAATCTATATCAAATCCCAAACCACGCGCCGCCGAATAAAGATTTGCCCCGTCGATAAATATCGCCAGACGTTCTTCAGGATAAAAGATCATGCGCTGCTCCGGCAATCGAATATCCATGTTAATGTCATACGTTGAACCATAACCGTCAAGCCGGCCGCACGCCGCACGACAGGAGCGCGCATGATCTTGGTTGGTCTCGGCGGCAACCGTTGCAGCGCCGAATCCGGCCCGCCGATGCAGACTCTCGCCGCGGCGCTGGCTGCACTTGCGGCGATGGACATCGCGGTTACGGCGCGTTCCTCCTGGTATCGCTCCGAGCCGGTGCCGCCGTCGGCGCAACCGTGGTTCGTCAACGCCGTCGCGGCGGCGGATACCGCGCTCGACCCGGAAGCGCTGCTGGCGCGCCTGCTGGCGTTGGAGGGCCGCTTCGGCCGGATTCGCGGCAAGCGCAACGCGGCCCGCGTGCTCGATCTCGACCTGCTCGACTACGAAGGCCGGATCGTGCAGAGCGACGCGTTGACCCTGCCGCATCCGCGTCTGCACGAGCGGCGTTTCGTGCTCGCGCCGCTCGCGCAGATCGCTCCGTCATGGCGGCATCCGCGGCTCCATAAGCGCGCGGATGAGCTGTTGGCGGCGCTGCCGCAGGGCGAATCGGTATATCGGCTGCCCTAAGCGGAGACGCGAAAAACCGGCAGTAATTGTGCTTTTCGCGTCAGACGGATATAAGGCGGCGGCAGCGAGGCTGGTCGGTGCGGCCGGTTGGTGACGGGCATGGACGGGTCTTTCAGGACGTACGACAGGGCGCGGGCGAACATGGTGGAGAGCCAGCTCCGGCCCAACAAGGTGGTCGATGAAGGCGTGTTGGACGCCTTCGGCCGCGTCCGCCGCGAGCTGTTCGTGCCGTCGCATCTGCGGGGTGTTGCATATGTCGATGAGGACCTCCCGCTCGGCCGCAACCGGTTTCTGATGGAGCCGATGGTCGCGGCGCGGCTGTTGCAGGCGGCGCAGATCGAGCGCGGGGACTCGGCGCTAATCGTCGGCGCCGGAGTGGGTTACGAAGCGGCGGTGGTGTCGTTTCTGGCGCGAACGGTGATCGCCCTGGAGGAAGATCCGGAACTGGCGCGTCAGGGGCGCGCCGCCTTGGTCGATCATGGCATCGCCTCCGTCAAGTTCGTGGAGGCGCCGCTGCGCGGCGGCTATCGCCAGGGCGCCCCCTACGATGTCATTCTGTTCGGGGGTGCGATCAGCGATGTTCCTGCGGAAATCGCCTCGCAGCTCGCGGAGGGGGGAAGAATGGTCGCGGTGATCAAGCCGGAGCGGGGGGTCGGCCGCGCCACGATCGTCACGCGGACCGGCGGCGTCCTCGCGCGCCGCGCCATCTTCGACGCCGCGACGCCGCTGCTGCCCGGCTTTGTGCCGAAGCCGGCATTCGAATTCTGAGGGCGGCAACGATGCCGGCGCGCGTTGCGACACTTCTGACGGGGGCGGCGGCGTTCGCTCTCGTGGCCGCCGCCGCTGCGCCGGGACAGGCCCAGACGTTGAGCGAGGCGCTCGCGTACGCGTACAACACCAACCCGCAGCTGCTGGCGCAGCGGGCGTTGTTGCGGGCAACCGACGAGCAGGTGCCGCAGGCGCTGGCGAACTGGCGCCCGACGGTGACCTTCACCGGCCAGGCGTCGCGCTTCCGCACCGGCTTCGCGGAGCCGAACACGCCGACCACCTTCTCGTCCTTCACCAGCAGGACGGTCGATTTATCGGTGACCCAGCCGGTCTACCGCGGCGGCCGCACCGAGGCGCAGACGCGCCAGGCGGTCAATACCGTCGAGTCCACCCGCGCCCAGACCCTGGCGATCGAGACCACCGTATTTCTGGCGGTCTGCCAAGCCTATCTCGACGTCGTGCGCGACCAGACGCTCGTGGAAGTCAACCTGAACAATGAACAGGTCCTCCGCAAGCAGCTGCAGGCGACGCGGGACCGCTTCCGCGTCGGCGAGGTGACGCGCACGGACGTGGCGCAGGCGGAGTCGTCGCTCGCGCAGGCGACCGCAACCCGGATCTCGTCGCAAGGCCAGCTCGAGGTAAGCCGGGCGGAATACCTCCGCGCCGTCGGCCATGCCCCGGGACGGCTGGTGTTGCCGCGCGAGCGCCCGGCATTGCCGGCGACGCGCGACGAGGCGCTCGCGCTCGCCGCCAAGGCCAACTTCAATGTCATCTCCGCGAATTTCGCGGAACTGGCGGCGCGCGACAGCATCGATGTCGTCCGCGGCCAATTGCTGCCGCAAATCTCGATCGTCGGCGACCTCAACCGCAGCTATGCGCCGTCCGCCACACTGCAAACAGCCCGCGAGGACGCCGCTTCCATTAGCCTGCGCATGACGATGCCGCTGTACGAGGGCGGCGCGATCTATTCGCAGACCCGGCAGGCGGAACAGACCGTCGGACAGCGCCGCAGCCAGGTCGACGACGCCCGCCGCGCCGCGGTGCAGAGCGCAGTGCAGGCGTGGGAGACCTTGACCGCGGCCCGCGCCGCCATCTCTTCGTTCGCGACGGCGGTACGCGCAGCGCAGATCGCGCTCGAAGGCACCCAGCAGGAAGCTCTGGTCGGGTCGCGCACCGTCCTCGACGTGCTGATCGCCGAGCAGCAGCTGTTCACGACGCAGTCGCAGTTGGTGACGGCGCAGCACGACGCGGCGCTGGCCGAATTCAACCTTGCCGCCGCCACGGGACGGCTGGTCGCGCCGGAGCTGAAATTGCCGGTCAAGCTTTACGACCTGGAGCTTCACTACAAGCAGGTGAAGAACAAGTGGATCGGCTTCGGCGGCGGTCTTCGCGAGTGAGGCCGGACGGTCCCTGCTAGCAAAACGGCACACCCTCGCTTAGTTTAGGGGCATCGACCTGTCATTCCGGTTCCCCTCATGTCGGATCCAAAGCCGCAGCAAGAACCCTCGATGGAGGAAATCCTCGCCTCGATCCGCCGCATCATCGCCGAGGACGAGAAGCCGGCCGATCCGCCGCCGTTGAACGAGACGCCGGCGGCTGAAGCCGCCAAGGAGGAAGTCGCCAAGGAGGAGGTGCTGGAGCTGACTGAGATTGTCGGCGAGGATGGCATCGTCGAAGCCGCGGCTCACGATGGGCACAATTCGCACGCCGAGTCGGGCGCGCCCGACAGCCGCGGCGAGCCGCCGCCGCGCCATCTCGGAGAGAAGATCGAGGCCCGAGAGGAAGCAGCCGCGCCTCCGCTAAGTGCCGGAACCGCCAATCGCATTCTCTCCAACGCCACCTCCGGAGCCGCTGCGGCGGCGTTTGCTCGGCTCGCGAGCGTGCCGCGGGAGCGGCGCGGCATGGGCGACATCCCGCTCGGCGCCGGCGACCGCACCTTGGAGGACATCGTGCGCGAGGCGCTGCGGCCGCTGCTGCAGGCTTGGCTGGACGACAATCTGCCCGACCTCGTCGAAAGGCTGGTTCGGGCGGAGATCGCACGGGTCGTAGGGGAGGCCGGGCTGCGCTGACCCCCGCCCCGGCTTTTCCAGGGCGCCGCCTTTGCTGTAGGAAGAGCGGAAACTGGGCCGTCGCGGCCCCCGCTTCCGTCCAAGGACCTATTTTCGATGTTGGACAAGACGTACGACCCCGCGGCGCTCGAGGCGCGCCTCTACGAGGCGTGGGAGGCCTCCGGCGGCTTTGCGGCGCGGCCCGACAGCGGCAATCGCCCCTACACGATCATGATGCCGCCGCCCAACGTGACCGGCAGCCTCCACATGGGGCACGCGCTGACGTTCACGCTGCAGGACATCCTGATCCGCTTTCAGCGCATGCGCGGCCGCGACGCACTGTGGCAGCCGGGTACAGACCACGCGGGGATCGCCACAGAGATCGTCGTCAGCAACCAGCTGGCGGAGGAGGGAAGGGACAAGCGCGACCTCGGCCGCGAGAAGTTTGTCGAGCGGGTGTGGCAGTGGAAGGCGCAGTCCGGCGGCACGATCATCCGCCAGCTGCGCCGGCTCGGCGCTTCCGCCGATTGGCGGCGCGAGCGCTTCACGATGGACCCCGGCCTCGCCGCCGCGGTGCGCCGCGTCTTCGTCTCGCTCTACCGCGAGGGCCTCGTCTACCGCGACAAGCGGCTCGTCAACTGGGACCCGGAGATGCACACGGTCATCTCCGACCTCGAAGTCGAGAACCGCGAGACCCGCGGGACGCTCTGGCACATCCGCTATCCGATCGAGGGCGAAGACGGGCGGTATCTCGTCGTCGCGACGACGCGGCCGGAGACGATGCTCGGCGACACCGGCGTCGCGGTGCATCCGGACGACGAGCGCTTTCGCGAGCTCGTCGGCAAGAAGGCGCGTCTGCCGCTGGTCGGCCGCCTGCTGCCGATCGTGGCCGATGCCTATGCCGATCCCGAAAAGGGCAGCGGCGCCGTCAAGATCACGCCGGCGCACGACTTCAACGATTTCGAGGTCGGCCGCCGGCACGAGCTCGACATGATCAACATCTTCGATGCCGACGCCCGGCTCAACGACGCGGCGGCGCCGGCCTACCGCGGTCTCGACCGGTTCGAGGCGCGGCGCCGTATCGTCGCTGACCTGGAGGCCGCCGACCTCATCGACAAGATCGAGGACCACGTCCTGACGGTGCCGCACCACGACCGCTCCGGCGTCGTCATCGAGCCGTGGCTGACCGACCAGTGGTACTGCAACGCCAAGGTATTGGCCGAGAAAGCGATCGCCGCGGTCGAGAGCGGCCAGACGCGGTTCGTCCCGCGCCAGTGGGAGAACACGTTTTTCGAATGGATGCGCAACATTCAGCCCTGGTGCATCTCACGCCAGCTGTGGTGGGGCCACCAGATCCCGGCCTGGTACGCGCCCGACGGCAGCGTCTTCGTCGCGGAGACGGAGGAGGAGGCGCGCGCCGAGGCGGAGCGGCGGTTCGGGGCCGGGGTAACATTGCGCCGCGACGAGGATGTGCTCGACACCTGGTTCTCCTCGGCGCTGTGGCCGTTTTCCACCCTCGGCTGGCCGGAGGAGACGCCGGAGCTGAAGCGCTATTACCCCGGCGACGTGCTGGTCACCGGGTTCGACATCATCTTCTTCTGGGTCGCGCGGATGATGATGATGGGGCTGCACTTCCGCGGCGAGGTGCCGTTCCGCACCGTCTACATCCACGCGCTGGTGCGCGACGAGCGCGGCCAGAAGATGTCGAAGTCGCGCGGCAACATCATCGACCCGCTCGACCTGATCGACCGCTACGGCTGCGATGCGGTTCGGTTCACCCTGGCGGCGCTGGCGGCGCCCGGGCGCGACGTGAAGCTGGCGGAGAGCCGGGTCGAGGGCTACCGCAACTTCGCGACGAAGTTGTGGAACGCGGCGCGCTTCGCCGAGATGAACCAATGCGGGTTCGTGCCGCAGTTCGATCCGGGCGCGGCGCGCCTCACGGTCAACCGCTGGATCGTCGGCGCGGTGCGCGAGGCCGCCGCCGACGTGACCGCGGCGCTCGAAGCCTTCCGTTTCGACGAGGCGGCGAACCGCCTCTACCAGTTCGTGTGGGGCACGTTCTGCGACTGGTATGTCGAGTTTACCAAGCCGATCCTGCAAGGCGAGGACGAGGCGGCCCGCGCCGAGACCCGCGCGACAATGGGCTGGGTACTGGCGCAGATCGTCCATCTGCTGCACCCGATCATGCCGTTCGTGACGGAAGAGGTTTGGCGGCAGTTGCCTGGGGCACCCGGCGGTCTGTTGCTGACGGCGGCATGGCCGGACCTGCCGCCCGAACTGCACGATCCGGAGGCGGCGGCGGAAATGGAGTGGGTCGTGGCCGCCATCGCCGCCATCCGCGGCATCCGTTCGGAGATGAACGTGCCGCCGGCGGCGCGGGTGACGCTTTCGTTCAAGGATGCCGACGCGGCGGCGCTGGCGCGCGTGCAACGGCACCGCGGCCATTTCCAGCGGCTGGCGCGGGTGGAAGGACTGGCCGCGGTCGAGGCCGCGCCGCACGGGGGCATTCAGGCGGTGGTCGGCGGCGTCACGCTGATCCTGCAACTGGGCGAGGTCGTGGATCTCGGGCGCGAAAAGGCGCGGCTGGCGAAGGAGATCGGCAAGCTCGACGCGGATCTGGCCAAATTCGCGGGCAAACTCGCGAACCCCGCTTTCCTCTCCAAGGCGAAGCCCGAAGTGATCGAAGAGCAACGCGATCGAGAAGCCGGCACCCGCCGCGACCGCAACCGCCTCCAGGCCGCCTACGAACGGCTGGGGGCAGTGTGACGACGGCGGTTTATCCGGGATGGCAGTAACCCTGCGCTCTGGAGATTTGGCAGAGGCGGGTCTGCTCGCGGCTGAGCAGTCCGGCGAAATCCAGCGGGTGGTGGCGCAATACGCGGTTGCGGTCACGGACGAGGTCGCGGCGCAGATCGACCCCGCCGATCCGGCCGATCCGATTGCGGCGCAATTCGTGCCATCGGCGGCGGAGCTGACGACGGCGCCGGAGGAGCGCGCCGATCCGATCGGCGACGAGAGATGGTCGCCGGTGCCGGGGATCGTGCATCGCCACGCCGACCGGGTGCTGCTGAAGCCGACCCTGCTGTGCCCGGTCTACTGCCGGTTCTGCTTTCGCCGCGAGGTGGTCGGAAAAAAAGCGGCGATGCTCGCGCCGGCGGCGCTGGAGCGGGCCTTTGACTACATCCGCGGTCATCCGGAGATCTGGGAAGTCATCGTGACCGGCGGCGATCCGCTGCTGCTGTCGGCGCGCCGCGTCGGCGGCATCGTGCGGGTGCTGGAGGGGATCGAGCACGTTGCCGTGATCCGCTTCCATACCCGAGTGCCGGTCGTCGATCCCGATCGGATGAGGCCTGCCTTGGTCCGCGCGCTCGACGCCGGCAAGGCGGTCTACGTCGTGATTCATGTCAACCATGCCCACGAGTTGACGCCGCGAGCGCGCGAGGCGGTCGCACGGCTCGTGCGGGCTGGCATCCCGGTGCTGTCACAGACCGTGCTGCTGCGCGGCGTCAACGACGACGCGGCGGCGCTGGAAGCGCTGTTCCGCGCCCTCGTCGCGATGCGGGTGAAGCCGTATTACCTGCACCAGATGGACCTTGCCCGCGGCACCGGGCATTTCCGGGTGCCGATCGAGACCGGCCGCCGCCTCGTGCGCGAGCTGCGCGCCCGCGCTTCCGGACTATGCCAGCCGACCTACGTGCTCGACATCCCCGGCGGCTACGGCAAAGTGCCCATCGCGGAGAGCGCGATCGCGCCCGGCGAGGAGGAGGGACGGTGGACCGTCGAGGACGCCCAAGGCCGCCGGCATCCCTACCCGGCGCCGGCAGCGGACGCATGATTCCTACCGGCTGCGGCGATCCATATCGCTACCTCCGGTAGAAGGCCACTCCTGCACTAAGCGTCATGGCCGGGCCTGACCCGGCCATCTCATGGGTGCCCCCGAGATCCGCGGGTCAGGCGCGGCGATGACGGGAAAGGAGCATTCGGCCGGCTAGGCGACGCGCTCGTAGGGGTAGCGCTTGACCTTCTCCATGTTCTTGCCCTCGATGCGGATCAGCTTGGTCGGGCCGTCGCGCCGCGGCGAATGCAGGTCGCCCTCGTTGTAGAGGTAGGCCATGCCGGGGGTCAGCGCATAGTCCTTGACCTTGCGCGCCTTGCCCGGTTGCCCTTCGCCCGGCCGCGCCACCGGCTCGTAATCGGTCATGATCGTCTCGCCGCGCGCCTGGCCGTAGATCGCCCAGGACGGCCCGTGGTCGTGCGGGTTGCTGTCCTTGGCGCCGTGATGGACGTGGCCAAGGATGCAGAAGCCGAGCTCCGGATCCTCGTACAGCACCTTGCGCTCCGGCACGTCGTCGCGGAGATGGGTCTCGATGAACGAATTGTCCTTCAGCACGTCTTGAACCAAGGCGCAGACCTTCTTGCGCCCTTCGGGGCCCGGGTCCTGCTTCAGGATGCGATGGCATTCCGTTGCGAACTGATCGAGGCTGTATCCCATTGCGATACTCCTGAGGTCTGCCCGGGTGCCGTCGGCGGCGGCCCAAGCGAGGGAAAACCGTAGCGCACATCGGCCGCGACAGGAAGTCGTTGCCGAGCGAAGCGACATCGGGGAGCCTAGCGCCAATTGTCTCCCGACAGCATGGTGACCCGATGAAGATAACCGGCATCCGTTCTGGCGTTGTCAACCTCCCCGCCGACGAGCCGCTGGCCGGCGCCGCGGAGAACCCCAACGGCAAGCGGCCGATCGTGTGGCTCCGCCTCGCTGCGGACGGCGCGGAAGGAATCGGCGTCAGCTATTTCGGCGGCGCCCTGACCGGCACGCTGCGCCGCGCCATCGACGAACTCGGCGCGCTGTGCGTTGGCGAAGACCCGCACCGGGTCGAGGCGGTGCACGCCAAGTTGAAGAATGCCGCCGGCGGCTCGGCCGGGCCGGGCGGCATCTACAACCTCGCGATCTCGGCGCTCGACATGGCGCTGTGGGACCTGCGCGGCAAGGACCTGAACCTGCCGCTGTGGCGGCTGCTCGGCGGCGCCCGGGAGAGGGTGCCGACCTATGCCAGCGGCGCCTTGATGCGCGGCCTGTCGCTCGACCGCGTGGTCAAGGCGGCGGCGACGCTGAAGGAGAAGGGCTGGCGCGAGATGAAGACGCAGCTGGCGCTGCCGGGGGAGACGACCCCAGCGATCGAGGTCGAGCGCATGCGCCGCATCCGCGACGCGATCGGTCCCGACATCAAGCTGATGTGCGACATCAACCAGCGCTGGCGGCCGGAGCAGGCGATGGACATCGGCAAGCGGGTCGAGGATGCCGGGGTCGGGCTGTTCTGGCTCGAAGACGTGACGACGGCCGACGATTTCGCCGGTCTGGCGCGGGTTGCGGCGGCACTGGCGACGCCCGTCGCGGGCGGCGAGTACGTCTGGGGCATCGTGCCGTTTCGCCACATGATGGAGGCGCGATCGGTCGATATCCCGATGATCGACCTCGTCCGCGTCGGCGGCATCACGCAGTGGCTCAAGGTCGCCGGCATGGCCGAGGCGTTCAACCTGCCGGTGGTCAGCCACCTGATCCCGGAGGTGCACGTGCACCTGATCGGTGCGGTGCCGAACGGCCTCACCGTCGAATACATGCCGTGGCTGCGGCCGATGTTCAAAGAGGTGCCCGAGCAGCACAACGGCGAATTGGCGATGCCGACCGCACCGGGCCTGTCCCTTGACTTCGACCAGCCGACGCTCGATCGCTACGCCGCCTGAAGCCGGAGGCAAGGGCATGAAGATCGCCTCGCTCGAAACCGGCATCGTGCTGCTGCCGAACGACGAGCCGCTCGCCGGCTTTTCCGAGAACCCGGACGCGGTGAACCCGATCGTCTGGCTCAGGCTGCGCACGGACGACGGCATCGAAGGGTTGGGGGTCACCTATTTTGGCGGCGCGCTGACGGGAGCGCTGCGTCAGGCCGTCGAGGACCTGGGGGCGCTGATTGTCGGCGAGGACCCGCTGCGGGTCGAGGCTGTGGCGCGCAAATTGCGCGACGCCGCTGTTTCAGCCGGCCCTGCCGGGCTGTTCCTGATGGCGCTGTCGGCGATCGACGTGGCGCTCTGGGACATCAAGGGCAAGGCGCTCGGCCTGCCGCTGTGGAAATTGCTCGGCGGCGGCCGCGACCACATCCCGACCTACGCCTCGGGTGCGCTGCGCCGCGGCCTCAAATTGGAGGAGGCGGTGACGGCGGCGCGGCGGCTGCGCGAGAAGGGGCACCGCCAGACCAAGATGCAGCTCGGGTTGCGCGGCGTGACCTCACCGGCGCGCGAGGTCGAGCAGGCGAAGCTGATCCGCGAGGCGGTCGGCCCCGACATGGATCTGATGTGCGACATCAACCAGCGCTGGCGGGTGGACGAGGCGATCGACATCGGCCGCCGCGTCGAGGACGCCGGCGTCGGCCTCTATTGGCTCGAAGACGTAAGCGCGCACGACGATTATGCCGGGCTGGCGCGCGTCGCGGCGGCGCTGACGACGCCCGTCGCAGGCGGCGAGTACCTCTACGGCATCGTGCCGTTCCGCCACATGCTGGAGGCGCGGTCGGTCGATATCGTCATGATCGACCAGGTACGCGCCGGCGGCATCACGCCGTGGCTCAAGATCGCCGGCATGGCCGAGGCGTTCAACCTGCCGGTTGTCAGCCACGGCGTCCCGGAAATCCACGTCCACCTGGTCGGCGCCGCCGCCAACGGCCTCACCGTCGAATACATGCCGCGCCTCTTCCATCTGTGGCAGGAGGTGCCGGTCCCGGTGAACGGCCTCCTGGCAATGCCGACCGCCCCCGGCCTCGGCCTCGAATTCGACGAGGCCGCTATCAAGAAGTACGGGGCTTTAGGCTGAGCAAACATTACGGAAACGCACCCGTCGCACCTGTCTGTCGAAGGAGAACGTGAAATGACCGCAAAGCCCAAGCCGACCAAGAAATCAACCACTCGGAAGCCGGCGCCAGACAACAAGAAGAGCGCGGGCGAGTTGAAGGATGACCAGCTCAAGGACGTGAGCGGCGGCCTGCTGCCGGCCGTCTAGCTGCCCCTCGCCGGTTCGCGATTTCCGCTTCCGACACCAGGAGACCGGCCGCAGGGGCCGGCGTCATTCCGCGAATGCGACGATGATTCGCCGGTTCTGGCGGCCTTTGTTCTCGATCTTCGCGATCGTCACCGGGCCGATTTCGGCGGTGTTGCGGACATGGGTGCCGCCGCACGGCTGCAGGTCGATGCCTGCGATCTCCATGAGTCGGACGCGGCCCTGGCCGGTCGGCGGCTTGACCGACATTGTGCGCACCAGCTCCGGCCGGGCGGCGAGTTCATCGTCGGTAATCCAGCGCGGCGTTACCGGATGCCCCGCCGCGATCAGCTCGTTGAGCCGCGCGGCGATGGCGTCGCGGTCGAGGCTCGATCCCGGCACGTCGAAATCGAGCCGGCCGCGGCCGTCGGAGACCTGGCCGCCGGTCACGGCGCCGGGCACCGCAGCGCAGAGCAGGTGCAGGCAGGTGTGCATGCGCATCAGGCGGTGCCGGCGTGCCCAATCGATCTCGGCTGTCACCGCCTCACCCGGCTCGGGCAGACGCGCGCCCGGCGCCGGCACGTGAATGACCTCGTTGGCGAGCTCACCCTTGATCGTATCGGCGATCGGGATCGGATCCCCCGCTGCCAGACGCAGCACGCCGGTATCGCCGGGCTGGCCGCCGCCGGTCGGATAGAACACGGTGCGGTCGAGGCGAATGCCGCGTTCATCGATGGCGACGATTCGCGCCTCGCAGCTGCGGGCATAGCCGTCGTCGCGGAATACAAGGTCGGTCATCGCCGCATCCCCAAATCATGGATAGAATAGAAGGCCGCCATAAACGCGCCGCGTGAGAACATGAACCGCCAAGCCCTCCTTGCCCTCGCCGTGCTGCTGACCGGATGCGAAGCCGGACCGCCGGGGGAATTCGCCACCAATCAACAGGTCACTCTAAGGCGCTGGCAGGCGGAGGACTCGCCGGTCGTGGCGGTATTGCCGAGGGGCACGCCGGTCGTGCCGGTCGGCCCGGTCAGCGCCGACTGCATGTGCTGGAAGGTTTCGACATACGCCGGCACCGGCTGGCTCTACCTTCGCTATATCGACGGCCCGGGGCCGGGCGTTCCGCCGGGCAGCGGCGTCATCCCTCCAGCCACGCCGGAGTAGGCAGACCTTTCTCACGCAGAAAGGCTGGGTTGAACAGCTTCGACTGATAGCGGGTGCCGGAATCGGCGAGGATCGTGACGATCGTGTGCCCCGGCCCGAGTTCGCGCGCCAGCCGGATCGCGCCGCACACGTTAATACCGCTGGAGCCGCCGACGATAAGCCCTTCCTCGCTGGCGAGCGCGAACAGCACCGGCAGCATCTCGGCGTCGGTGATCTGGAACTGGCCGTCGGGAGTAAAACCTTCGAGGTTCTTGGTCTCGCGGTTGTTGCCGATGCCCTCGGTGATCGAGTTGCCCTCGGGCTTGAATTCGCGGCGCGCGTACCAGCTGTAGATGCCGGACCCCATGCAGTCGGACAGGTAGATCTGCACCTTGGGGTTGCGCTCCTTCAGCGCGATGCCGACCCCGGACAGGGTGCCGCCGGTGCCGACGGCGCAGACGAAGCCGTCGACCTTGCCCTCGGTCTGCTCCCAGATTTCCGGACCGGTCGTCTCGTAATGACCGCGGCGGTTGGCGAGGTTGTCGAACTGGTTGGCCCAGATCGCGCCGTTCGGTTCCGTGGCCGCGGCTTCCTTCGCCAGGCGTCCGGAGTAGTGCGTGTAATGATTCGGGTCGGCCAACCGCACCGCCGGCACCAGCCGCAGATCGGCGCCGCACAACCGCAGCATGTCCTTCTTTTCCTGGCTCTGCGTCTCGGGCATGACGATGATCGTGCGGTAGCCGCGCGCGTTGCCGACGAGCGCGAGGCCGATGCCGGTGTTGCCGGCGGTGCCCTCGACGATGACGCCGCCCGGCCGCAGCGCGCCGCGCTCCTCGGCATCCTTGACGATCGCCAGCGCCGCCCGGTCCTTCACCGATCCGCCCGGGTTCAGAAACTCGGCCTTGCCAAGGATCGTGCAGCCGGTCGCCTCCGAAGCCCGGCGCAACTTGATCAGCGGCGTATTGCCGATCGTACCGATGAACCCGTCGCGGATCTGCATGCCTCCCTCCGTCGCTGCGACAGACTATGGGTGCGGGCGCCGTTCCGAGCAAGCCGTCCGGAGGGAAGGAGCGCCGGCCGGACCATCACGCCTATACATGCCGTGTTCATCGGGTCTTCTGGCGCAGCCCTGCCAATTTGCGCCGAAATGGTTTTTATGTCATCGTGAACATCACCTTCGGTTGCGGCACGTACGCTAAATACATGGGTGTGGATTGGAAGCATCTTGCGGCGGAGCAATCCGCTTTCTTTGCGGTCGCGCTCGCGGCGATGGTTTTGCTTCCGCCTCCCGCTACGGCTTTATCGGGCGCGGGCGGAACAACGTTGAATGTTGCCAGCGCCGCGGATCTGGCGACTGCGCTGACGACGATCAACAGCAACCCCGGCACCAGCTACACGATCAACGTCACGTCGGGATTCACCCTCACCGGCGTCCTGCCGCCGATCAACACGAGCAGCAGCGTCACGATCAATGGCGGCGGCTTCACGATCGACGGCGGCAATGCTCAGCGCGTCTTTTTTGTGCAGGCGGGCACCGTCGCGATTTCCAACCTGACGATCAGCAACGCGGTCGCGCAAGGCGGGGCTGGCGGCACCGGCGGTGGCGGCGGCGGCATGGGCGCGGGTGCGGCGATCTTTGTCAACACCGGCGCCAACGTCGCTGTCAGCAATGTCAACTTCAGCAACAACCAGGCAGTCGGCGGCGCGGGCGGCAGTACCCCGGGTTTCAGCGTAGGGGGTGGCGGTGGCGGCCTCGGCGGCAATGGCGGTGCGGTCGATCCGAGCGGCAGCGCAGGTGGCGGTGGCGGTGGCTACAGCGGCGGTGGCGGCGGCGGCGGATCGAGTAACGGCGCGGGAGGCCCCGGCGGCGGACCGGCCGCGAACGCGGGCGGCTCCGGGGGCAGCTTCAACGGTTCCACAGGTGCAAACGGCGGCGACGGCACCGCGAGCACGGGTATTCTTGCCGGCCAACCCGGCGGCCCGGGTACCGGCGGCGCGGGAGGTCGAGGCAACGGTGGCGGCGGCGGCGGCGGCGGCGGGACCAATGGCGGTAACGGCGGGGGCGGAACAAACGCCTTTGGCTCGCCGAACGGCGGCGGTGGCGGCGGCGGCGGCGGCTTGCTTGGCGGCAACGGAGGGGGCGGCGGCGGGGGGGG
>Ga0209810_1001367_pt1 | contig 37466 bp, 34 predicted proteins | sample Coa_R1_7_FD_187159 | JGI IMG/M metagenome (GOLD analysis project Ga0209810, IMG submission 187159) | Surface soil microbial communities from Centralia Pennsylvania, which are recovering from an underground coalmine fire - Coalmine... | ecosystem: Environmental > Terrestrial > Soil > Unclassified... | reverse complement strand
ATCCGCCTCCACCTCCACCAGCCGCTCCTGAACCACCGCCATCCGATCCTCCTGGTCGTGTGCAGCAGGAATCGTCTTAAACGCCCCGGACGGCACCGCCCGGACGATTACTGACCCACGCTCCTAGCGCCGCCGGCCGGGACGGGGGCTAGCCGTAGAGCGACTCGAACAGCGGCGCGTAGCGCTCGTAGACGACGTTGCGCTTCACCTTCAGCGTCGGCGTGAGCTCGCCGCTGTCGATCCCGAGGTCGTGGTCGAGGATGGCGAACCGCTTGATCCGCGCCACCTGGGCGTAGTTGGCGTTGGCGCGGTCGACCTCCCGCTGCACCAGCTCCCTCACCTGCTCGTCCTTGGCCAGCGCGCCCAGATCCTCGGGCAGGCCCTTCTCCCTGGCCCAGGGCAGGATCTCCTCCGCGTCGAGGGTGATCAGCGCGACCGGGTAGGGCCTGCGATCGCCGTACATGACCGCCTGGGAGATGAAGGGCGACTGCTTGAGGTCGTTCTCGAGGTTGGCCGGCGTGAGGTTCTTGCCCCCCGCGGTGATGATGATGTCCTTCTTGCGCCCGGTGATCTTGAGGAAGCCGTCGGCGTCGATCTCGCCCAAGTCGCCCGTGCGCAGCCAGCCGTCGACCAGCGTCTCGGCGGTGGCCCGCGGGTTGCCCCAGTACTCCCTGAACACGTTGGGCCCCCGCATCAGGATCTCCCCGTCCTCGGCGGTCCGGAGCTCGATTCCCGGCAGCGCCCGGCCCACCGTGCCGAACTTGAAGCACTCGAGCGTCCCGACCGTGCCCACGCCCGTGCTCTCGGTCATGCCCCACCCCTCGAGCACGGGCACCCCGCACGCGTAGAAGAACTCCAGGATCTCCGGCGCGATCGGCGCCGCGCCGCTCACCGCCTGGCGGACCTGGCCGCCGAACAGCCCCCGCACGCGGGCGAAGATCCGCTCCTCGGCCTGCTCGAAGGCGCGCTCCATCTCGGTGGGCACCTGCTCGCCGCGCTGCCGGCGCCGGCGCACCTCCACCCCGACCCGGATCGCGTCGCGGAACTGCTCGCGCTCCTGCTCGGAGGCGTGCTCCTGCATCTTCATCGCCGCCGCGTAGAGCTTCTCGAAGATGCGCGGGACCGAGGGCAGGTAGGTCGGCCTGGTCTCGATGATCTCCTCGAGGATCCTCTTGGTGTCGCCGCCGAAGTAGACGATCGCGGTGCCCAGGTCATAGGACGCGAGCTGGGTGAGCAGCGCGAAGATGTGGGCCAGGGGGAGATACAGGTAGGTGACCTCGTCGGGCGTCACGAAGGCGAGCTCCTCGACGATCTGGCAGACGGACATGCCGTTGGCGTGCGTGAGCACCACGCCCTTGGGAGGCCCGGTCGTCCCCGAGGTGTAGATGATGATCCACGGGTCGCCCGGCTCCACTCGCTCCTGGCGCTCGGCCAGCTCGCGGCGGTCGCGGCCGGCGCCCCGCCGGCGGAGCTCCTCGAGCGTCGGCTCGCCCGCGCCCGGATCGATTCCGATCAGGTGCTCGAGCTCCGGCAGCTCGGAGCGGATCTGCTCGAGCTTCCCCCGCTGCCCGCCATCCTCGCAGATGACCGTCCGGGCGCCCGAGTTGCCGGCCACCCAGGCGCACTCCTTGGGGGAGCTGCTCGGGTAGATCGGCACCACCACCGCCCCGGCGGCCGAGATCGCGTAGCTGGCCAGCGTCCACTCCACGCGGGTGTTGGCCAGCACGCAGACGCGGTCTCCGGGCTCGATCCCGAGATCGACCAGCCCGAGGGCGATCTCCTCGATCGCCTCACCGGCCTGCGCGTAGGTGAGCTGCTCCCACCGCTCCCGGCTCCGATACCGCGCCGCGACGTTCTCGGGGAAGCGCTCCGCCGCGTGCGCCGGCAGGGCGGCGACGGTGTCCGCGATGAGCCTGGGGGGTGATGTCTCGGTCACGGTCGCTCCTCTCCTCGGTCGGGCTCGTCCGATGCCGTGCACCGGATATACCCGAATCTTCGCAGCGCCCGCCGTGTGAGGGCGACGCGCACGCGCCGCGTGAGGCGGTGCGCACGCGCCCTCAGCGCCCCGCCGCGAGGCTCAGGTTTGCGCCCCAGGTGCCGATTCTCCTCTCGATGACCCCCTCGCCTCAAGCGAACGCCGGCCGGCCGGACGCCGAGGACCTGGAGCGCGCGCTGTGCGAGCTTCAGGAGCGCTACCCGCGCGCGCCGCTGATCGCGGTCGCCACCAACGGGCTGACCGTGGCGATGCCCGCGTCGGTCCCGCGCCGGGAGAACCCGGTGCTGACGGGAGGGTCGGGCCTCCACAGCGTCCCCGTGGAGGAGCGGGGCATCCTGCTGGAGGCCTTCGAGCGGGTGCTCGCCGACGGGCGCGCGGAGTGCGTGCTGCACCCCGCCGCCTACGGGGAGGTCGCGTGGCACGGATTCGACCTGCGCGAACGTCACGGGGTGATCGTGGCCCTGATCGGCACCGACGTCGACACCGGCGCGGTCGGCGGATCGCGCGAGATGACCCGCATGGGCCGGCCGCGGCTGGCCACGATCCGCAAGGACGAGCGCGGATTCGTGACCGACGTGGGCGGCGGGATCGCCGAGATCCTCGGCTGGGCACCGGAGGAGATGGTGGGAAGGCGCTCGCTGGACTTCATCCACCCCGACGACCACGCGCTGGCGATCGACAACTGGATCGAGATGCTCGCCCAGCCCGGCCCGGGCCGCCGCATCCGGCAGCGGCTGTGCCGCAAGGACGGCGCGTGGGTGTGGTTCGAGACGGCCAACCACAACCTGCTCGAGGATCCCGATCACGGCTGCGTGGTCAGCGAGATGGTCGACATCTCCGAGGAGATGGCCGCCCAGGAGGCGCTGCGCGAACACGAGCGGCTGCTGCGCCGGCTGGCCGAGACGGTGCCGGTGGGCCTCGTGCAGATAGACACCGAGGGCAGGGTCGTCTACACCAACGACCGCCTGCACGAGATCACGGGCGCCGCGCCGGCCACGACCGCCGTCGAGCAGTTCGCCACGCTGGTCGCCGCCGACCGCGACCGGGTGCAGCAGGCGCTGCAACGCGTGCTGCGCGCGGGGACCGACGCGGACGTCGAGGCGGCGTTCGCCCCCGGCGGAGCGGCGGAGCCGCGGTTCTGCGCGATCAGCCTTCGGGCGCTGCGCCACGACGACGGCACCCTGAGCGGGGCGATCGCCTGCGTCTCCGACGTCACCGAGAGCACCCGGATGCGCGAGGAGCTGAAGTTCCGGGCGACGTTCGACCAGCTCACCGGGTGCCACAACCGCGCCTCGATCATCGCCGCGCTGGAGGCGGACCTCCGGCGTCCGGCGAGCGGCGCGGACCGGGCGGTCATGTTCCTGGACCTCGACGGCTTCAAGTCGATCAACGACCGCTACGGGCACGCGGCGGGCGATCGTCAGCTCCGGGCGGTGGCGGACCTGCTGCGCGGGTCGGTGCGCGAGCGGGACCTGGTCGGGCGCATCGGCGGCGACGAGTTCCTCGTCATCTGCCCCGACACCGGCGGCCACGCCCAGGCGCTCACGCTGGCCCGGCGCGTGCGCCAGGTGCTGCTCGACCGCTTCTCGGACGCTCCGGAGGAGCTCCGCTGCTCGGTCAGCGTCGGCGTGGCCTGGTGCAGGGGCGCCGAGATGACGGCCGACGCGCTCGTGGCGGCCGCCGACGAGGCGATGTACGCCTCCAAGCGCGCGGCCGGGCGCCGGCCGGAGGCGGCGTAGCCGCCCGCCGCGTCAGGCGGGGATCCGCGACCCGCTCCCGGATCGGCGACCCGGTCCCGGATCTACAACCCGCTCCCGGCGCCCAGCGGGGTCCGCGACGCGCCCGGCTGGATTCGAACCAGCGGCCTCTTGCTCCGGAGGCAAGCGCTCTATCCCCTGAGCTACGGGCGCGGGTGGGGCAAGGCTAGCGCGCCTCACCGCCCGCCGGCCCCGGCTGACACACTCTCGGCGCGATGGACCTCTCCGTGTTCTTCGCCGGCACCGCCGGCTCGATCCCCACCGCCCGCCGCGGCCTGCCCGCGCTGCTGGTCCGCCGGGGGGGCGAGCGGATCCTGTTCGACTGCGGCGAGGGCACCCAGCGCCAGCTCGTCCGCTCGCTGGGGCTGGCCGACGTGGACGAGGTGTTCCTCACGCACTTCCACGCCGACCACTGGCTGGGGCTGCCGGGGATGCTCAAGACCTTCGATTTGCGCGGGCGGGAGCGGCCGCTGACCATCCACGGGCCGCCAGGCCTGAGGGACGTGATGGCGCTCGGCCTGCGGGCGGCGGGCAGGGTGGGCTTCGAGCTGGAGCTGGTAGAGCTCGAGCCGGCCCAGGTGCTCGAGCGCGAGGGCTACGCGGTGGCGGCCGTGCCGGTCGCCCACCGCGGCGCGGCCTACGGCTACGTCCTCTACGAGCATCCGCGGCCGGGCCGCTTCGACCCGGTGGCGGCGGCCGAGCTGGGCGTCGCGCCGGGCCCGGACTTCGGCCGCCTGCAGCGCGGGGAGGCGGTCGCCGGCGTGGCGCCCGAGCAGGTCCTGGGGCCGCCGCGGCCGGGCCGCAAGCTCGTGATCTCGGGCGACACGACGCCGTGCGAGGCGCTGCGGGTCGCCGCCCATGGCGCCGACGTGCTGGTCCACGAGGCGACCTTCGCCGACTCCGAGCGCGAGCGGGCGGGGGAGACGAGGCACTCGACCGCCCGGCAGGCCGCCGAGCTGGCGCGCCAGGCCGGGGTCACCCTGCTCGCGCTGACCCACCTCTCCACCCGCCACCCGGCCGCGGTCCTGCGGGACGAGGCGCGCGAGGCGTTCGCCAACACCGTGCTCCCGCGCGACTTCGACACGATCGAGATCCCGTTCCCCGAGCGCGGCGAGCCGAGCCTCGTCCGCTGGGAGGACCACGGGGCGGGTGAGGCCGAGGCGGCGCAGGGGCTCGTCGAGCCCGCCCGATGAGCCGGCCGCCGCGCGCCCGCTCGATGAGCCGGCCGCCGCGCGTCCGCTGCCGCCGCGCCCGCTGATACGCTCACACGCGTCGGTTCCTTTAACCCGGTCCCGCGAGGCCAGGAAGGAGCACGTTGGAAGCCGCGACGGTCGTACTCGACCACGATGACATGCGCCGCACGATGGTGCGGATCGCCCATGAGATCGTCGAGAAGAACCCGGAGGGGGCGGTCGCCCTCGTGGGAATCCACCGGCGCGGCGCCGTCCTCGCCCAGCGACTGCACGCGTTGGTCGGCGAGCTGCTCGACACCGAGGTGCCGCTCGGGTTCGTCGACATCGCGTTCTACCGGGACGACCTGGCGACCCGGCCGGCCGCTCCGGTCGTCCACGCCACCCAGCTCGACTTCCCCGTGGGCGGCCGGACGATCGTGATCGTCGACGACGTCCTCTACACGGGCCGCACGGTGCGCGCCGCGATCGACGCGATCTTCGACTACGGACGACCCGCTCGCGTCCAGCTGGCCACCCTCGTCGACCGTGGCCATCGCGAGCTGCCGATCCGCCCCGACTACGTGGGCAAGAACCTGCCCACCTCCCAGGAGCAGCGCGTCAACGTGCGGGTCAAGGAGATCGACGCGCGCGACGAGGTGACGATCGGGCCGGCGAGCGAGAGGGCGGCGGCATGAGCCAGCGCCGGCCGCTCGGTCCCCACCTGATCTCGATCGACGACCTCGACCGCGCCGGCATCGAGCGCATCCTCGACCGCGCCGAGTCCTTCGCGGAGGTCTCGGGCCGGGAGATCAAGAAGGTCCCCGCGCTGCGCGGGCGCACGGTGGTCAACCTCTTCTACGAGTCCTCCACGCGCACCAGCTCGAGCTTCGAGCTGGCGGCCAAGCGACTGAGCGCCGACGTGGTCAACATCAGGTCCCAGGGCTCGAGCGTCGACAAGGGCGAGTCGCTCAAGGACACCGTGCACACGCTGTCGGCCTACGACCCGGCCGCGATCGTGATCCGCTCGCCGCACGCCGGCGCCGCGCAGCTGGTGGCGGGGTGGACGCCGGCCTCCGTTATCAACGCCGGCGACGGCAAGCACGAGCACCCGACGCAGGCACTGCTCGACGCCTTCACGCTGCGCCGGGCGGTGGGGCGGCTGGACGGCCTCAACGTCTGGATCGTGGGGGACGTCCTGCACTCACGGGTGGCCCGCTCCAACATCCTCGCGCTGCAGCGAATGGGCGCGCGCGTGACGGTGTGCGGCCCACCCACGCTCCTGCCGCGGGAGATCGAGGCGCTCGGCTGCCAGGCCACCCCCACCCTGGACGGCGTCCAGGAGGCGGACGTCGTCTACGTGCTGCGGATGCAGCGCGAGCGGATGCGCGACGCGTTCGTCCCCTCGCTGCGCGAGTACGCCGCCTGCTACCAGATCGACGCGCGGCACCTGCGCCCCGGGCAGCTGCTCATGCACCCCGGCCCGGTGAACCGCGGCGTGGAGCTCTCGGCCGAGGCGATCGACTCGCCGCAGGCGCTGATCGGTGCTCAGGTCAAGGCGGGGGTGGCGGTGAGGATGGCGGTGCTCTACGAGCTGCTGGCGGGCTCGCCGGTGCTGGCGGTGGCGGCGTGATCGCCGGCGAGGACGGGACGGGCCTGCACGACCGGCGGCTGTTCTCGCGCGAGCGCGCCGCGGGCGAGCTGCTGGTCCGGGCCGCGCACGTGCTGGACCCCCGGGAGGGGCTGGACGGCGCGCACGACGTCCTCATCCGCGCCGGCCGGATCGCCGAGCTCGGCGCGCCCGGGTCGCTGCCGGCGCCCGCCGACGGGGAGGTGTTCGACGCCTCCGGGCGCTTCCTGTTCCCCGCCTTCGTCGACCCGCACGTGCACCTTCGGACCCCCGGCCAGGAGCACGAGGAGGACATCGACAGCGGCACGGCCGCGGCCGCCGCCGGCGGCTTCTGCGCCGTGATCGCGATGCCCAACACCGACCCCGTCGTCGACGATCCCTCCGTGCTCGCGGCGCTGGTCGCCACCGCGCGCCGCCAGGCCCGGGTGCCGGTCGGCTTTCTCGCGTCGATCACCCGCGGGCTGGAGGGCCGGGAGCTGACCGAGATGGCCGCGCTGCGCGCCGCCGGAGCGCTCGGCTTCACCGACGACGGCCGGCCCGTCGCCTCGGCCGGAGTCCTTCGCAAGGCGCTGCAGTACCAGCGCCTGTGCGGCGGCGTGATCGCGCTGCACGAGGAGGACCCGGAGCTCTTTCGCGACGGCGTGATGCACGAGGGCCGCGTGTCGGCCCGCCTCGGGATGGCGGGGATCCCCTCGGTCTCGGAGTCCACCATGGTCGCCCGGGACAGCGCCCTGGCCCGCTACGAGGGCGCCCGGGTCCACTTCCAGCACCTCTCGGCAGCCGAGTCGGTCGAGGCGCTCGAGCAGGCCAGGCGCCAGGGGGCGCGCGTCAGCGCCGAGGTGACGCCCCACCACCTGACGCTCACCGACGACCTGGTGCGCACGCTCGACTCCCGGTTCAAGATGAACCCGCCGCTGCGGGCCGAATCCGACCGCCAGGCGCTGGTGGAGGCGCTGCGCCGCGGCACGATCGACTGCGTCGCCACCGACCATGCCCCCCACGCGCGGCACGAGAAGGAGGTTCCCTTCGAGGAGGCGGCGATGGGGACGATCGGCCTGGAGACGGCGTTCGCGGCGCTGTACACCGAGCTGGTGATGAGCGGCCAGCTCGACCTGCCCACCGTCGTGGAGAGGATGACCGCGGGCGGCGAGCTCTACGGGCTGGCCGCCCCCAGGGTCGCCGTCGGCGAGCCGGCCAACCTCACGGTGGTCGATCTGGAGGCCAGCTTCGAGGTGGGCGCCGGCGGCTACGTGAGCCGGTCCGCCAACTGCTGCTTTCACGGGCGCAGGCTCCACGGGCGGGTGGCGCTGACGGTAGCCGCCGGGTCGGTGGCGCACCGGGAGCGGGTGCTGGTCGAGGCCGGGGCGGCTCCCCGTTGACCGGGAGCGAGGCATACGTCCTGCTCCAGGACGGCGCCCGGTTCGACGGCGTCGCCTGCGGCGCGCCTGCGCCCGCGGTGGGGGAGATCGTGTTCACGACCTCGATGTCCGGCTACCAGGAGGCGATGACGGACCCGAGCTACGCCGGGCAGCTGCTCGCCTTCACCTTCCCGATGGTCGGCAACTACGGGGTGCACCCAAGCGCGATGGAGTCCGATCGCGTCCACGCCCGGGCGGCGATCATGCGGGCGGCCGTCGACCGGCCGGCGGCAGGCCGCCCGGCCTGGCTCGCCTGGCTGCGGGAGCAGGGCGTCAGCGCGATCACCGAGGTGGACACGCGCTCGCTGGTGCGCCACATCCGGGACCAGGGCGCGATGCGCGGCGGCGTCTTCCCGGCGGCCCTCGGCGAGGACGAGGCGCGGGCGATGATCGCCGCCGAGCCGGACATGCGCGGGCGCGACCTCGCCCGCGAGGTCACGCCGGGCGAGCCGGTCGTGCTCGGCGAGGGGAGCGGGCCGCGGATCGCGATGGTCGACACGGGGGTGAAGCGCTCGATCGTGGACAACCTCCTGGCGCGCGGCGCCACCGTCGAGCTGCACCCCTGCACCGCCGGCCCCGAGGAGCTGCGGGCGAGCCGCCCCGACGCGCTGTTCTTGGCCAACGGGCCGGGTGACCCGGCGGCCCTGGACTACGTGGTCGCCACGCTGCGCGAGCTGATCGGCGAGCTTCCCGTGTACGGAATCTGCCTGGGCCACCAGCTGCTCTGCCGCGCGGTGGGCCTTCAGACCTACAAGCTGCCCTTCGGCCACCACGGGGCCAACCATCCCGTCAAGGACCTGGTGACCGGGCGGGTCGAGATCACCAGCCAGAACCACGGCTTCGCCGTGCTCGGCCCCGACGGCTCCCCCACGATCGACGCCGACGAGGCGGTGCGCTGGGAGACCGATTTCGGCGCGGCCGAGCTGACCCACATCAACCTCTACGACCGCACCGTGGAGGGGCTGGCGCTGCGCGACGTGCCCGGCGCCACGGTCCAGTACCACCCCGAGGCCGGGCCCGGGCCCCACGATGCCCTGCACCTGTTCGACCGCTTCGTGCGCGAGATCGAGCGCGCCGCCTAGTCGATGCCCCGGCGCGAGGACATCCACAAGATCCTCCTGATCGGCTCGGGCCCGATCGTCATCGGCCAGGCCGCCGAGTTCGACTACTCGGGCACCCAGGCCTGCCGCGTGCTGATCGAGGAGGGCTACGAGGTGGTGCTGGTCAACTCCAACCCGGCGACGATCATGACCGACCCCGAGGTGGCCAGCTCCACCTACATCGAGCCCCTGCTGCCCGGCCCGGTGCGCCAGGTGATCGAGCGCGAGCGGCCCGACGCGCTGCTGGGCACCCTCGGCGGGCAGACGGCGCTCAACCTGGCCAAGGCGCTGCACGAGGACGGCACCCTGGAGCGCTACGGGGTGGAGCTGATCGGGGCCGACTACGAGGCCATCGACCGCGCCGAGGACCGCAGCCGCTTCCGGGACACGATGACGGCGGCCGGGCTGCGGGTGCCCAGGAGCACGATCGCCCACACCGTGCAGGAGGCCGAGGCCGCGGTGGAGGAGGTCGGCCTGCCCTTCATCGTGCGGCCCGCCTTCACGCTGGGAGGGACCGGCGGCGGCGTGGTGCGCTGCCGGGAGGAGCTGCGCCGGGTGGTGGGCCGCGGGCTGGCGGCCTCCCCCATCGGGCAGGTGCTGGTGGAGGAGTCGGTGCTCGGGTGGGGCGAGTTCGAGCTGGAGGTGATGCGCGATCGCGCCGACAACGTGGTGATCGTCTGCTCGATCGAGAACATCGACCCGATGGGCGTGCACACCGGCGACAGCGTGTGCGTGGCGCCGCAGCAGACGCTCACCGATCGCCAGTACCAGCGCCTGCGCGATCAGGCGATCGCCGCCATCCGCGCCGTGGGCGTGGAGACGGGCGGCTCCAACGTCCAGTTCGCGGTCAACCGGGCGACCGACGAGGTGGTGGTGATCGAGATGAACCCGCGGGTGTCGCGGTCGAGCGCGCTGGCCAGCAAGGCGACGGGCTTCCCGATCGCCAAGATCGCCGCCCGCCTGGCGGTCGGCTACACGCTCCAGGAGATCCCCAACGACATCACCCGGGCCACGCCGGCCAGCTTCGAGCCGGCGATCGACTACTGCGTGGTGAAGTGGCCGCGCTTCGCCTTTGAGAAGTTCCCCGGCGCCGAGGCCGGGCTGACCACGCACATGAAGTCGGTGGGGGAGGCGATGGCGATCGGGCGGACGTTCAAGCAGGCGTTCGCCAAGGCGCTGCGCTCGCGCGAGCTCGACACCGCGCCGGCGATGCCCGAGGACGACCGCCTCCTGCTCGAGCTGATCCGCGAGCCGGGGGCGGAGCGCTTCGACTATCTGCTGGAGGCGCTGCGCCGGGGGACCGCGATCGAGGAGATCGAGCGGCGCACCAGCATCGATCCGTGGTTTCTGCGGGAGCTGCGGGAGCTGGTCGAGGCGCCGCAGGCGCCGTTCTCCGGCCAGCGCGTCTTCCGCGCCGTGGACACCTGCGCCGCCGAGTTCGCCGCCTCCACGCCGTACTTCTACTCGGGCTGGGAGCGCCCGGCGCGCCAGGGGCGCCGCCACGAGGTGGCGCGGGGAGAGCGCCCGGCGGTCGTGATCCTCGGCTCGGGCCCCAACCGCATCGGCCAGGGGATCGAGTTCGACTACTGCTGCGTGCACGCGGTCCAGACGGTGCGGGAGTCGGGCCGCGACGCGGTGATGATCAACTCCAACCCCGAGACGGTGTCCACCGACTACGACGTCTCCGACCGGCTGTACTTCGAGCCGCTGACGCTCCAGGACGTGCTGGCGGTGTGCGAGGTGGAGCGGCCCGAGGGGGTGATCGTGCAGTTCGGCGGGCAGACGCCGCTCAAGCTGGCGGCCGGGCTGCACGCCGCCAGCGTGCCGATCCTCGGCACCGGCATCGAGGCGATCGACCTGGCCGAGGACCGCGCGCGGTTCGGCGCGCTCCTGGACGAGCTCGGCTACAAGGCGCCGCCCTACGCCACCGCCTGCGGGCCCGAGGAGGCGATCGAGTGCTCGCAGAGGGTCGGCTTCCCGCTGCTGGTCCGGCCCAGCTACGTGCTCGGCGGCCGGGCGATGGAGATCGTCTACGACGTCGGCGGCCTGCGCGACTACCTGACGCGGGTGGGAGCCGTGGGAACCGGCGCCATCTACCTCGATCGCTTCCTGGAGGACTCGATCGAGGTCGACGTCGACGCGCTCTGCGACGGGTCGGAGGTGTGGGTCGCCGGGATCATGCAGCACGTCGAGGAGGCGGGCATCCACTCCGGGGACTCCGCCTGCGTGCTGCCGCCCCACACCCTCGGCGAGGAGATCATCGAGCAGATCCGCGAGCAGACCGAGGGCATCGCGCGGGCCCTCGGGGTGGTGGGGCTGCTCAACGTCCAGTTCGCCATCCACGACGCCGAGGGGCTGCACGTGATCGAGGCCAACCCCCGCGCCTCGCGCACGGTTCCCTTCGTCTCCAAGGCGATCGGGCTGCCCCTGGCCAAGCTGGCCTGCCGCGTGCTCCTGGGTGAGCGGATCGCGGACCTCGACCTGCCGGCGAGGGCCGAGCGCGACGGGGCGGGCGAGGCGGGCGCGGGTGGCGGCCACGTGTGCGTCAAGGAGGTCGTGCTCCCGTTCAACCGCTTCGCCGGCGCCGACTCGCTGCTGGGGCCGGAGATGCGCTCCACCGGCGAGGTGATGGGCATCGCGTCCGATTTCCCAACCGCCTTCGCCAAGGCGCAGGCGGCCGCCGGCGCCCAGCTTCCCGAGCGCGGCACCGCGTTCGTCACCGTCGCCGACGGCGACAAGCCGGCGGCCAGCGGGCTGGCGATCCTCCTGGCCGAGCTCGGGTTCCGGATCGTCGCCACCCGCGGCACCGCCCAGGCGATCCGCAGGATGGGGGTGCCCGTCGAGGTCATCAACAAGATCGGCGAGGGCTCGCCGCACGTGGTCGACTGGATCGAGCAGGGGGAGGTCGACCTGGTGGTCAACACGCCGACCGGCGCGGGCGCGCGCACCGACGGCTACGAGATCCGCACCGCCGCGATCGCCCGCGGCATCCCCTGCATCACCACGATGTCCGGCGCGATCGCCGCCGCCCGGGCGATCGCGGCGGCCCGGCGCGGCGAGCCCGAGGTGGTCTCGCTGCAGCAGATCCACGCCCGCACGGCGGTGACCGGGTGAGCGCGTCCGCCACCGCGCAGCCCGCCCCGCCCCCGGCCCCGTTCGGCCGCCGCCTCGCCGCGGTCACGGCCCGCGAGCGGCTCGGGAGCTATCTGGTGCTGAGCTGCCTGGACGGCGAAGGGCCGCTCCCCCGCGCGGGGCAGTTCTACATGCTGGCCAGCGGCGCCCGGTGGGGCGGGGGGGACGGCGAGCGGCCGTTCCTGCCCCGCGCCTTCAGCGCGCTGCGCGGCGCCGTGGCCGGAGGGGGCGTGGAGCTGCAGTTCCTGGTCGAGGACGTCGGCCCGGGCACGCGCCGGCTGTGCGAGCTCGGCCCCGGCGAGGACCTGGCGCTGGTCGGCCCGCTCGGCACCCCGTTCGCCCCCCCTCGCGCGGGCCGCCGGCCGCTCCTGGTCGGCGGCGGCGTGGGCATCGCGCCGCTGGCCATCCTCCAGGACGAGCTGGGTCCGCCCGCCCACGCGCTCCTCGGCTTTCGCGACCGGCGTCACGCGGCGGGGGCCGCGCTGCTGCGGGACCCGCGGGTGAGCACCGACGACGGCAGCGTCGGCCACGCCGGCCGGGTCACCGACCTCCTCCTCGCGGAGCTGGAGGTGGCCGCCTCCGAGCTGGAGGTCTACGCCTGCGGGCCGCCGAGGATGCTCGAGGCGGTGCGGATGCTGTGCGCCGAGCACGAGACGCCCGCCCAGCTCGCGCTCGAGTCCGGGATGGCGTGCGGCTTCGGCGCCTGCTTCGGGTGCGTGGTGCCGACGCGCGAGGGCTACGTGCGGCTGTGCCTGGAGGGCCCGGTGCTCGACTCGGCGCGCCTGGAGACGGCGCTCGTGGCGGGGGCGGCGGATTGAGCCCCGTCTTCTGCGGGATCCCGCTCGAGCACCCGATCATCAACGCCTCGGGCACCTTCGACGCGCTGGCGGCGCGGCGCGTGTTCGGGGAGCGGCTGCTCGAGCGCTTCCCCTTCTCGGCGTACGTGACCAAGACGGTCACGCTCGAGCCCCGGGCCGGCAACCCGCCGCCGCGCCTGTGGGAGCTCGGCGCCGGGATGATCAACTCGATCGGCCTGCCCAACAAGGGGCTGGCCCGGTTCCTGGCCGAGGACCTGCCGCGCCTGGCCGAGCTGCCCGTGCCGCTGATCGTCAACGTGATGGGCTTCAGCCGTGAGGAGGTGGCCCAGCTCGTGGCCGCCGTGGCCGAGCGCGACGAGGTGGCGGCGCTCGAGCTCAACGTCTCCTGCCCCAACGTGCGGACGGGGCTCACGATGGGGGCCGACCCCGGCGAGCTGGCGGCGCTGCTGGCGCGGGTGCGGCCGCTCACCTACCGCCCCCTGATCGTCAAGCTGACGCCCAACGCCGAGGACGTGGTGGCGGTGGCGCGCGCCGCCCACGAGGGCGGCGCCGACGCGGTGTCGTTGATCAACAGCCTGCGCGGGATGGCGCTCGACCCGGCCAGCGGCGAGCCCTGGCTCGGCGGCATCACCGGCGGGGTCTCCGGCCCGGCGGTCCGCGCGGTGGCGCTGGCGCAGGTGCACGCGGTCGCCGCGCGGGTGGCGATCCCGGTCGTCGGCATGGGCGGCGTGGCGCGCGGGCGGGACGCCCTGGATCTGATGCGCGCGGGCGCAGAGCTGGTGGCCGTGGGAACCGAGAGCTTCCGTGATCCGGCGGCCGCGAGCCGCATCCTGGCCGAGCTGGAGCGGCTGGACGCCGGATTCGGACCCTCGCCGGCCGCCGGGTCTCCGATCGGGCGCTGAGGCGTCGTTTTCCCAGCCGGTAAGGCGCGCAAAACCCCCCGTAAACTCAGGCGTTTCCCGCAACCAGGCTCGACAATGCTCAACCTCAGGTCGAGGTGGAGCCAAATTCGGCCGTTTCGCCTTGAACGCTCGTCGCCAGGATGTATAGTCGCCGCCCATGCCGCTGGCCAGCGAACAGCTCTCAAAGCCCGCCGCGGCCCCGGAGCGATCGTATGTGCAGCGGATGGAGGCCCTCCAGCGCGCCAACCACATCCGCACCCGGCGCGCCCAGCTCAAGCGGGATCTCAAGGCGGGGCGCCAGCCGATCGACGAGCTCCTGCTCGCCCCCCCGGAGTTCCTGGAGACCGCGAAGGTGTTCGACCTCCTGCTGGCGGTCCCCAAGTACGGGCGCGTGAAGGTGAACAAGATCCTCACCCAGTGCAAGATCTCGCCGAGCAAGACCGTGGGCGGGCTCTCCGAGCGCCAGCGCCGGGAGCTGGTGGCCTTCATGCGGCGGCGCTGACCCCGCCACGGCGGGCGCCGGTGGCCAGGGTGATCGTGATCACCGGCCCGTCGGGGGTCGGCAAGGGGACGCTGATACGCGGCCTGCGAGAGCGCCTGCCCCAGCTCGAGCTGGCGGTGTCGGCCACCACCCGCCCGCCGCGGGCGGGCGAGCGGGACGGGGTGGACTACCACTTCCTCACCCCCGAGGAGTTCGACCGCCGCCTCGGGGCGGGGGAGTTCCTCGAGCACGCCACCTACGCCGGCAACCGATACGGCACCCTGCGCGAGGAGGTGGCCAGGCGCACCGCGGCCGGGGCCCCGGTGGTGCTGGAGATCGAGGTGCAGGGGGCTCGGCAGGTGCGCGAGGCGATGCCCGAGGCGCTCATGGTGTTCATCGCCCCGCCGTCGCTTCAGGCGCTGCGCTCGCGGCTGGTGGGGAGGGGCACCGACTCGCCCGCGCAGGTCCGCTCGCGTCTGAGGACGGCCGAGCGGGAGCTGCGGGCGCGCGATGAGTTCGCCCGGGTGGTGGTCAACGACCGCCTGGAGCAGGCGGTCGACGAGCTGACGGGAATCGTCGGCCAGGCGCTCGCGGACCGCTAACCTGAGCCGCATGATCTCTCCCCGCATCGACAAGCTGCTCGAGCACGTCGACTCCGACTACGCGAGCGTGATCGTCGCCGCCAAGCGCGCGCGCCAGATCAACTCCTACTACCACAACCTCGGCGAGGGCACCTTCGACGAGTTCCCGCCGCCGATGGTCGACACCCGCTCCAAGAACTACCTGACGATCGCCCTGGAGGAGGTCGCCCAGGGCAAGCTCAAGTACCACTACCGGTAGGCGGCGGGCCGCGGGCACGGTACGGAGGCTTTGGCGGAGCGCGCGGTGGCCCGGCTGCTCCTCGGGGTCAGCGGCGGGATAGCCGCCTACAAGGCGCTGGAGCTCGCCCGGCTGGCCGTTCGCTCCGGCCACGCCGTGCGGGTGATCCAGACGCCGGCCAGCGAGCGCTTCGTGGGGCGCGCGTCGTTTGAGGCGATCACCGGCGCCCCCGTGCTGCTCAGCGAGTTCGACGCCGACCCGGCGCGGGGCGCCTATCCCGGCGAGGCGCTCCCCGAGCACCGCCCGATCAGCCACCTGGCGCTCGCCCAGCGCGCCGAGGTCCTCCTGGTCGCCCCGGCCACCGCCAACACCGTGGCCGGGCTGGCCACCGGCCGGGCCGACAACCTCCTGCTCGCGGCGGCGCTCGTGGCGCGCTGCCCGCTGGTGGTGGCGCCCGCGATGAACCACGACATGTACCTCCACCCCGCCACCCAGGCCAACCTGGCCACGCTGGCGGCGCGGGGGGCGGTGGTGCTGCCGCCCGGCGAGGGCGAGCTCGCCTCCCATGGCGAGCACGGCCTCGGCCGCCTGCCCGAGCCCGCCGAGCTCCTGGCGGCCTGCGAGGCGGCGCTGGCGCGGCGGCGGTCGCTGGCCGGCGTGCGCGTGCTGGTCACGGCGGGCGGCACGCGCGAGCCGATCGACAGCGTGCGCTTCATCGGCAATCGCTCCTCGGGCCGGATGGGCGTCGCGCTGGCGGCGTGCGCGGCGCGCCGCGGCGCCGAGGTCCGCCTGATCGCCGCCAATCCCGCCGTGGCGGCGCCGCCGGCCATCCCCACCATCGCCGTGCAGACGGCGGCCGAGATGCTGAGCGCCTGCGAGCGCGAGTTTCCCGCCGCCGACGTGCTGCTGATGGCGGCGGCGGTGGCCGATTTCCGCCCCGCCGCCCCGGCGCGCGAGAAGCTCGCCAAGGATCGCGGCGTCCCCGATCCGATCGAGCTGGAGCCGACCGCGGACATCCTCTCCCGGCTGGCGGCGAGCCGCCGCCCCGACCAGGTGGTGGTCGGATTCGCCGCCGAGCACGGCCAGGCGGTGGAGCGCGCGCGGCGCAAGCTCGCCGACAAGCGCCTGGACGCGATCGTCGTCAACGACATATCGCGCTCGGACATCGGCTTCGACGCCGCGGCCAACGAGGTGGTTATCGTCACCTCGGAGGGCGAGCGCCGGGTGAGCCGGCGCGGGAAGGAGGAGGTGGCGGAGGCGGTGCTCGATGAGGTGGAGCGACTGATGTCCGAAGGGGAGGAGACTGGTGGAGGCGCCCGAGCGCGCTCCCGCAGCCCCGCGGGAGTCTGAGACGGCGGCCGCCCTGGCGCGGCGGGTCGCGGACAACATCGCCTCGGCGGTGCAGGTCGCCCCCGAGACGCTCGAGCATCTCCTGGTGGCGCTGCTGGCGGAGGGCCACGTGCTGGTCGAGGACTATCCGGGCGTGGGCAAGACCGCCCTGGCGCGGGCCCTGGCTCGATCGATCGACTGCCACTTCGCCCGCGTGCAGTGCACCTCGGACCTGCTTCCGGCCGACGTCGTCGGGGCCAACGTCTACGACCAGCGCGAGCGTCGCTTCGAGTTCAGGCCCGGGCCGGTGTTCGCCAACATCGTCCTGGTCGACGAGATCAACCGCGCCTCGCCCAAGACGCAGTCGGGGCTGCTCGAGTGCATGCAGGAGCGGCGGGTGACGGTCGACGTCCAGACCCACGAGCTGGCGCGGCCGTTTCTGGTGATGGCGACCCAGAACCCGATCGAGTACGAGGGGACCTACCCGCTGCCCGAGGCGCAGGTCGACCGGTTCATGGTGCGGATCTCGCTGGGCTATCCCGCCCGCCGCGCCGAGGCGGAGATGCTCGCGGCCCACGAGGCGGGCGACCGCGTGATGGCGCTGGCCGCCGTGGCCAGCGCCGCCGAGGTGCGCCGGGCGCAGGAGGTGGCCGCCCGCGTGCGGGCCGCCGAGCCCCTGCGCGCGTACGTCGTCAGCCTGCTGTGGCGGACGCGCGAGGACCCGCGCGTGGACCTCGGAGCCAGCCCCCGCGCCGGGCTGCTCCTGCTGCGCGCCGCCAAGGCGCGGGCGCTCGTGGAGGGGCGCGACCACGCGCTGCCCGACGACGTGCAGGCGCTCGCCCAGGCCGTGCTCGCCCACCGTCTGGTCCTCGCTCCCGGCGTGCCGCGGGCGGCGGCCGCCGAGGTGGTGGCCGACGCGGTCGCCTCGGTGAGGGCGCTTTAGGAGAGCCGTGCGCCGGGCCCTCGCGGCAGCGCTTGGCGGTGGCGGCCTGGTCCTGGCGGCGCTCACCTTCGAGGCGCAGCTCCTGTTCGTCCCCGGCATCGCGCTCGTGCTGGTGGGCCTGGCGGCGCCGGCCTGGGTGGCGGTGGCCGGGGCGAGCGTGCGGGTCACGCGCCGGCTGCACGCCGACCGGGTGGACGAGGGGCAGCCGATCGAGGCGACGCTCGAGGTCCGCCACGGGGCCCTCGGCCTGCCGGGCTGCGTCATCGAGGAGCCGCTGGCCAGCCGCCCGCTCGCCCTCACGCTGCGCGGGGCCCGGCTTCGCGGCGGCCGCACCGAGCTCAGGGTGGTGGCGCGCTTCGAGCGCCGCGGGCGCCGGGTGCTGCCGGCGCCGAGGCTGGCGCTGCGCGATCCGCTGGGGATCGCCAGCCTCACCCGGGCGGGGCGGGGGGCCGGTCAGGAGGTGCTGGTCCTGCCGCGGATCGTGCGCCCGCGCGCGCTGCCGGGCGCCGCGACCGATCCGCTGAGCCGAGCCGAGCGAGCCGGCTCCCCCGAGCCGCTGGCGGCGACCGACGTGGACGGGCTGCGCGCCTACCGGGCGGGAACGCCGGCCTCGCGCATCCACTGGCTGGCGCTGGCCCGGGGCGCCGGCCTGCTCGAACGGCGCCTGCGCGCCGACTCCGGGCTGGGGCCGCTGGTCGTGCTCGACGCGCGCTGCTCGGCGCCGGGCGAGCCGCTCGAGGCCGCGGTGCGGGCCGCCGCCTCGCTCAGCCACGAGCTGGCCCGCCGCGGCGGTTGCGAGCTGCTGCTGCCCGGCGAGCGGCGCCCGATCCGGATCGAGCACGAGCTCGGCGCCTGGCCGGGGGCCCACGCCCGGCTCGCGCTCATCGACGGCGGCCCGGCCGCCCCGGCGCCCGCGGTCCTGCCCCGGGCCGGCCGCGTCTTCTACGTCGCCGCCGAGCCGCCCGCGCGCGGCGGAGGGTGGCTCGAGCACGCCGCCGGGGTGGTGCTCGTGCTGCCCGCCTCGCGGGCCGCGGCCGTCCGGCGGCCGGCCGTCCTGGAGGTGGCCGGCTGCGTGGGCGTGCTGCTCGGGGAGGGCGGCGCCAGGCGGGCGCCCGCGCCAGGCCGGCTCGCCGTCGGGGAGGCGGCCGGGTGAGCGCGATCGCCCAGGTGGCGCTGCTGCCCCCCGCCGGGTCGCCCCCGGCCGCGGCCCGCGCGCTGGGTGGCCGAGCCGGGTCGCCGGCCGTGCGCCCGCTCGCGTTCGCCGCCCTGGCCCTGTACGGCACGCTGCGCTGGGAGACGCTCCTGACCGGCTCGAGCTGGCATCTGCGCCTGCTGGGGCTGTTCGCCCTGAGCGTGGCGGTGGCCGCCCTGGGCACCTGGCTGAGAGGCCGCGGCCGGGCGCTGGTCGGCCTCCTGGTGCTCGCCGCCTTCGTCGTGATGCTCGCGCTCGGGGGGATCCCGGTGGGCTGGCTGGTCCACGCGCGCGTGGCGGTGGTCGCGCGCCAGGTGGGGGACGGCGTCTCGGCGCTCCCGCGGCTCGAGGTCCCCTACCACGGGCTCAACCACTGGGCCAGGATCGTGGTGACGCTGGGCGGCGGAGCGCTCGCCCTCGGCGCGGCGGCGACGCTGGCGCTGGAGCGGCGGGCGGCGGGCGGGCTGCGCCGGGCGGCTCCCGCGCTCCCGCTGCTGGTGTTGGCGGCCATCCCGACCACGCTGGTGCGCCCGAGCTTCGCCTACATGCACGGCCTGCTGGTGTTCGTCCTGCTCGCGGCCTTCCTCTGGGGCGAGCGCGTGCGCCGGCACGACGCGCCGGCCGCGCTCCTGGTCTGCCTGGTGGCCGGGGTGGCGGGGGCGGCGCTGGCCCCGGCGATCGACCGCCACCGGCCGTGGTTCGACTATCAGCGGCTCACCGAGACGATCGCCGCGCAGCGACTGGAGCGGTTCGACTGGACCCAGGGCTACGGACCGATCACCTGGCCGCGCTACGGGCGCGGGGTCCTGCTCGTGCAGGCGAGGCGGGTCGACTACTGGAAGGCCGAGAACCTCGACCTGTTCGTCGGCCGCGGCTGGAGCCAGGCCAGCCTGCTCGCCCCGGGCAGCCCGGCGGCGGGGATCGACCGCGCCAGCCTGCGCCGGTGGACGCAGACGCTGACGGTCACCGTGCAGCAGATGAGCACCAACCAGGTGATCGCCGCGGGGACCGCCGCGCGGCCGGTGGGCCTCTCCGGCCTGGTGCTGAGCGGGGCGAGCCCGGGAACCTGGGTGAGCGCCGACCGCCTCGGCGTGGGCGACACCTACCGCGTGCGCGTGTACGACCCCCAGCCGACGGCCGCCGAGCTCGAGCGCGCCGGCACGCGCTACCCCCGGTCGGTCGTCCCGAGCTACCTGTCGCTCACCGTGCCGACCACTCCGGGGCGGCTCGTGCCCAACGACTTCGCCCAGGTGCAGATGACGCCGTTCGGATCGGACCTCCACGGGGAGCCCGATCCCGCGACGGCGTTCCTGCTCGCATCGCCGTACGCGAGCGCCTACGAGCTTGCCCTGCGCCTCCGCCGCCAGGCGCGCACGCCGTATGAGTTCGCGCGGGCCGTGCTGCGCTATCTCGGGCGGGGGTTCAGCTACGACGAGAACCCGGCCCCCGCCCGCTACCCGCTGCTGAGCTTCCTGCTGCGCACCCGGGCGGGCTACTGCCAGCAGTTCGCCGGCGCGATGGCGCTGCTGCTGCGCCTGGGCGGTGTCCCGGCGCGGGTTGCGGTGGGCTTCACCAGCGGAAGCTACGACCAGGCGACCAGGGCCTGGCAGGTGATCGACACCGACGCGCACGCCTGGGTCGAGGCGTTCTTCCCCCACTACGGGTGGGTTCGCTTCGACCCCTCGCCCGCCTCGCAGGACCCGGCGCTGTCGGGTCTGCAGGTCCCGGTCGGGATACCCGCCGGGAGCTCGTCCGCCGGGCAGGCCCTGCCTCACCGGGCGCCGCCGGGACGCCCCGGCGGCCTCCATCGCCGGCCCCCCGCGGGCGCCTCCGGACCAGCCGCCTCGATCGTGACGCTGCTGTTGGTGGGCTTCGGGATCGCGGGCGCTCTGGCGATCGCGCTCACCCTCACCCGCCCGCTCGAGGACCCCGAAGCTCTCGTGGCCGAGCTCGAGCGGGCCTTCTCGCGCAGCGGCCGGCCGCTGGCGGGGGGCGCCACGCTGGCCTCGATCGAGGCGCGGCTCGAGCACTCGCCGACGGCGGCCGGGTACGTGCGCGCGCTTCGCCTGGCGCGCTTCGCCCACGCGCCCGCCGCGCCCACCCCGGCGCAGCGGCGGGCCGTGCGGGCGACGCTGCGCTACGGGCTGGGCCCGGCCGGGCGGGTGCGGGCCGCGTGGGCGCTGCCACCGCGGCGAAGGGCGCGGTCGGCCCCCGGCGCCCCGCGCCCGTCTTCGGGCCCCGGCGCCCCGCGCCCGGCGTCGGACCCCGGCGCCCCGCGCCCCGGCGTCGGACCCGGTTCCCCCCGCCCCTAAACTCATCTCGCGATGGATGACGTCTACGAGCTCTTCACGCGCGGGACCGAGCTGCTCGAGGCGGGGCACAACCACCAGGCGACGATTCCCCTCTCGCGCGCCCGCGACCTGGCGCCGGACAAGACCTCGATCCGCGAGGCGCTCGGCCGCGCGCTGTTTGGCGCCCGGCGCTACCGCGAGGCCGCCGACGAGTTTCAGGCGGTGATCGACCACGCCCCGACCAACGACTTCGCCCTTTTCTGCCTGGGACGCTCGCTGCAGATGCTGGGGCGCCACGCCGAGGCCCGGCGGCCGCTGGCGCTGGCCGCCTGCCTGCAGCCCGCGCGGCGCGACTACCGCATGTACCGCGACCGCTCCCGCCGGGTGACCGGAACGCAGCTCTGAGCGCTCGCCGAGCGGCCCCGGGAGCACGCGGCGAGTGCTACCCTGAATCCCAGCCGGGCGCTTCCCGGTGGCCGTACCGGAAGTGGGCACTGGCCCGCTTTTTTTATGAGTTTGACCGACGGAGGAGATCGTGAGCATCACAGCACTGCAAGCCGAGATCGAGGGCCGCCTGGCGGCCAGCGAGCCCGAGGTCGAGGTGCTGCTCGCCGAGGTGTCCGGGTCGACGCTGCGGTTGTTCATCGACCATCCCGACGGGGTCACGCTGGCGCTGTGCGAGCGCGTGTCGACCCAGCTCGCCGACTACCGCGACCGCTACGCGCTCGAGGTCTCCTCGCCCGGCCAGGACCGGCCCCTGACCAAGCCCCAGCACTTCAGCCGCTTCCTCGGACGGCACGCGCGCCTGCGCCTGCGCGGGACCCGAGAGGGAGCGGCGCCCGGCGCCCGCCGCCAGGTCAGCCTGACCGGTGAGCTGGTGGGCGCCTCGGAGCACGACGTGACGATCGCGGCGCCCGACGGGCTCCTCACCATCCCCTACGAGCAGATCGCCCGCTCCAACCTCGTCCCCGGAGACTGAACATGTCACGTGAAATCGTAGAAGCGGTCCGCGGGCTCGCGGCGGAAAAGAACATCTCCTCCGAGAAGCTGATGGAGGCGCTGGAGGACGCGCTGCTCTCCGCCTACAAGAAGACGCCCGGCGCGGCGAAGTACGCCAAGGTCGAGATGGACCGGGAGTCCGGCGACTTCAAGGTGTGGGAGCTGAAGATCCCGCCCGAGCTCGAGGAGCACCTGCTCGTGGAGGGGACCGTCGAGCAGGAGCCGACCGTCGATCCCGAGACCGGCGAGATGCGCGAGCCGCCCGAGCCCGAGCTGGACATGGAGAAGCTGGCCGAGTACCAGGACCAGATCGAGACCGAGGACGTGACCCCCCACGACTTCGGGCGGATCGCGGCCCAGACGGCCAAGCAGGTGATCCTCCAGCGGATCCGCGAGGCCGAGCGCGACATGATGTTCGAGGAGTACCGCGACCGCGTCGGCGAGCTGATCACCGGCATCGTGCAGCAGTCGGACTCCCGCTACACGCTCGTGCAGCTGCGCGAGCGCGTCGAGGCGCTGCTGCCGAAGTCCGAGCAGGTGGAGGGCGAGCGCTACGACCACTCGCAGCGGATCAAGGCGGTGATCAAGGACGTCTCGAACTCCACCAAGGGGCCGAGCATCATCGTCTCGCGCCGCGACCCCGAGCTGATCAAGTCGCTGTTCGAGCTCGAGGTGCCGGAGATCGCCGACGGCCTGGTCGAGATCACCGGCGTGGCGCGCGAGCCCGGCTACCGCTCCAAGATCGCCGTGGTCTCCCACGTGGACGGCGTCGATCCGGTCGGCGCCTGCGTCGGGCCGCGAGGGTCGCGCGTGCGCATGGTCGTCTCCGAGCTGAGGGGCGAGAAGATCGACATCATCCCCTACAACGACGAGCCCGCCCGGTTCGTGGCCAAGGCGCTCTCGCCCGCCCGCGTGCGCGAGGTGCTGGTCGACGACGCGGGCAAGCAGGCGACCGTGATCGTCCCCGACGACCAGCTCTCGCTGGCCATCGGGCGCGAGGGCCAGAACGCGCGCCTGGCCGCCCGGCTCACCGGGTGGCGGATCGACATCCGCTCGGAGACCGAGTTCGCGGCCGAGGAGGCCGAGCAGGGCTACCAGGAGGATGAGGCCCAGGGGCGCTGCGCGGCGATCCTGGCCAACGGGCGGCGGTGCCCGAACGCCGCGCTGCCCGGGTCCCGGTACTGCGGGCTGCCGGCGCACCAGGCGCTGGAGCATCAGGGGGAGCCGGAGGCGCGGGAGGCCGCCGAGCCGGCGGCGGCTGCTCCCGAGGCCGAGGCGCAGCCCGGGGCCGAGGCCCCCGCGGACGGTGCGGGCGCGTAGGCCGATCTAGACTCGGAGTGCGATGAACAAGCGCGTCCACGAGATAGCCAAGGAACGGGGGATCAGCTCCAAGGAGCTGCTCGAGCGGCTGCACGCCGCCGGCGTGCAGGCCAAGGCGGCCTCCTCCAACGTGGACGAGGAGGTGGCGGCCCGCGTGCTGGCGGACGGCGCCGGCGCCCCCGCCGGGCGAGCCAGGCCGGCGCCCGCGGGGCCCGCGCCCGCGCCCGCGGCGGGGCCGGCGCCCGCCTCCGCGGCGGGGTCGGGGGCCGCGCCTGAGCGACCGGCCGCCCCGATCGCGCAGGGCTCGGCCGCCGAGAAGGTCTCTGCCGCCGGGCGGGCCTCCGCCGCCGGCCGGGCCTCGGCCGCCCCCGACGGGTCCCGAGCGCAGGGCGCCGGCTCCCCCGCGCCGCCGACCTCCCCCGAGGCTCCCGCGCCGGCCGCCCCGGCGCGGCACGAGCACAAGCGCCCCACCCGCGACTCCCTGCAGGGTGAGCGGGCGCCGGGTTCGGCCGGCGGCCGGCGCCGCGTGGTCATCGACTCGCAGGCGTCCCGTCGCCCGTCGGGCGGCGGCGCGCCTCCCTCCAGCCAGCCGCCGCGCCGCCAGCGGCGCGGCCGCCGTCGCCGCGGCGTCTACGACGAGGAGGCCGAGTCGCGGCCGGCCGCCCAGACCGCGGTCGTCGATCCGGCGATCCGGGTCAACTCGGGCTCCACGGTCAAGGACATCGCCGAGTACCTGGATGTCCCGGTGCCCGAGGTGATGAAGAAGCTGATGGCGCTGGGCGAGATGAAGACGCTCACCCAGACCCTGTCCGACGACTCGATTCAGGTCCTGGCCGCCGAGCTGGGCAAGGAGGTCGAGATCGTCCACACCGAGGAGGAGAAGTCCGAGGAGCCGGAGTTCGACGACGGCGAGGACGAGCTGGTCGAGCGCCCGCCGGTGGTCACGATCATGGGCCACGTCGACCACGGCAAGACCTCGCTGCTGGACGCGATCCGCCAGACCCAGGTGGCGGCCGGCGAGGCCGGAGGAATCACCCAGCACATCGGCGCCTACCAGGTGCAGCACGACGGGCGGACGATCACCTTCCTGGACACCCCGGGCCACGAGGCGTTCACCGCCATGCGGGCCCGCGGCGCGCGGGTGACCGACATCGCGGTGATCGTCGTGGCGGCCGACGACGGCGTCAAGCCACAGACGCAGGAGGCGGTCGACCACGCCAAGGAGGCCGACGTCCCGATGCTCGTGGCGGTGAACAAGATCGACAAGGAGGGCGCCGACCCGACCCGCGTGCGCACCGAGATGACCGCGCTCGGGCTCCAGCCGGTGGAATGGGGCGGCGACACCGAGTTCGTCGACGTCTCCGCCCGCACCAAGGAGGGGCTCGACGACCTGCTGGAGACGATCCTCGTCATGGCCGAGGTGGAGGAGCTGCGGGCCAATCCCGACGCGCCCGCGTCGGGGACGGTGATCGAGTCCAAGCTCGACCCCGGCCGCGGTCCCGTCGTCACGATCCTGATCTCGCGCGGCACGCTGCGGGTGGGCGACGCGGTGGTGGCGGGCGCCCACTGGGGCCGGGTGCGAGCCATGCACGACTTCCTCGGCAACCGCAAGGCGCAGGCGCTGCCCGGAGAGCCGGTCGAGATCCTCGGCTTCGACGGGGTGCCCGAGGCGGGCGAGCACGTTCGCGTGGTCGAGAACGAGCGCCGGGCCCGCCAGCTGGCCACCGAGCGCCAGACGCGGCTGAAGGCCGAGGCGCTGGCGCGCCGGGCGGGCCATCGCGTCTCGCTGGAGCGGATCTTCGCCACCGGGGCCAGGGAGCTCAACCTGCTGCTCAAGGCCGACGTCGCCGGCTCGCTGGAGGCGATCGAGGACGAGATCGCCAAGCTTCCGCAGGAGGAGGTGGCGGTCAACGTGATCCGCGGCGCCGTCGGCGCCGTCACCGAATCGGACGTGATGCTGGCGGCCGCCTCCGACGCGATCATCCTCGCCTTCAACGTCAGGGCGGTGGGTGACGCCCGCGCGGTGGCCGAGCGCGAGGGGGTGGAGATCCGCTACTACTCGGTCATCTACCGCGCGATCGAGGAGCTGCGCGACGCCATGCAGGGCATGCTGGCCCCCGAGGAGGTGGAGGAGACCGTGGGCATGGTCGAGGTGCGCCAGATCTTCCGCGCCTCGCGCGTGGGCACGATCGCCGGCTCCCACGTCGTGGAGGGCAAGGTCACCCGCGGGTCCAGGGTCCGCCTCGTGCGCGACGGGACGGTGGTCTACGACGGCGAGATCGCCAGCCTGCGCCGCTTCAACGACGACGTGCGCGAGGTGAGCGCCGGCTTCGACTGCGGCATCGTGCTGCGCGACTTCGCCGACGTCAAGGAGGGCGACGTGCTCGAGGCCTACGCCACCCGCCAGGTCGAGCGCGAGCTCGTGTAGTGGGGCTCGGACCGGCACGCCGGCGGAGCTGAGCGGTGGCGAGCGGCTTCGTCGCCGTGCTCGTGATCGACCTGCATTTCCCCGACGCGGGCAGCCTCAAGGCCAAGCGCAAGGAGCTGGCGTCGATCAAGGCACAGCTGCACGGCCGCCTCGGCGCCGCCGTGGCCGAGGTCGACCATCAGGATCTCTGGCAGCGCTCGACGCTCGCCGTCTCGCTCACCGCCGGCTCGCTGCCGGCGCTCCGGGCGGCGGCCGACAACCTCGAGCGCTGGCTCCACAGCCGCTGCCCCGACGGCGTGCGCGTCCAGCGGCTGGTGGCCTCGGTGGAGGAGCTGGTGTGAGCGCGCCCCGGCGCCACCCCGCGGGCCGCTCCTTCAGTCCACCTTTAGGTGGAACGGTTTAGGATGCCGCAGGGCCGGATGCGCCGGGTCGACGAGGCGGTTCGCGAAGTGCTCAGCGACGCGATCGCCAGGGATCTGCAGGATCCGCGCATCGGCTTCGTGACCGTGACAGGAGTCAAGACGAGCCCCGACCTGCGCCACGCGCGCGTGTACGTGAGCGTCCTCGGCGACGCGGCGGCCCGCGAGGCCTCGCTTCAGGGCCTGCGCTCCGCCCACGGCCTCCTCCAGGGGGCGATCGCCTCGCAGCTCGCGCTCAAGCGCACGCCGACCCTGACCTTCCACTACGACGAGTCGGTGCAGCGCGCCATGCGGATCTCCGAGCTGATCGCCGAGCGCGAGCCCTCGCACGGGAGAGAGGGCGATGGCTGAGAACGGCGATCGCTCGAGCCGTCAGGAGGTGCTCGACGAGCTGCGCCGCGCCCGCAAGCTGGTCGTCGTCACCCACGAGCACCTGGACGGCGATGCGCTGGGGTCGCTGATCGCCATGCAGGAGATCCTGCTGGCGCTGGAGAAGGACAGCCTCGCCTTCATCGCCGAGAGCGACCTGCCGCTGCCACCCGAGTACCGCTTCCTCACCGTGCCGGAGCTGATCACCGCGCCGCCCGCCGACGTCGAGGAGCGCACGATCGTGTTCCTGGACTGCGGCAACCTCGAGCGCAACCCGGCCCAGGAGCTGCACGGGCCGGACAGGCACACGATCAACATCGACCACCACCACGACAACACCCACTTCGCCACCGTCAACCTGGTCGACCCAAGCGCCTCGTGCACGGCGGAGATCGTGTGGGAGCTCATGCACGGGCTGGGGGTCGAGCCGAGCCCGGCCATCGCCCAGGCGCTGTACGTCGCGCTGATCACCGACACGGGAAAGTTCATGTACGAGAACACGAGCGCTCTGGCGCACCGGATGGCCGCCGAGCTGATCGAGGCGGGGGTCAACGTGCCCGCCGTGTACCGCAGCGTCTACGAGGGGGTGCCGTTCGGCAAGCTGGCGCTCCTGGCGCGGGGCCTCGCGCAGGCCGAGCGCTACGACCACGGCCGGCTGACCGTGACCCGGCTGAGCGCGCAGGACTTCGCCGACTCGGGCGCCCAGGAGAGCTACTCCGAGGGAGTGGTCGACCACCTGCGCGCGGTGGAGGGCACCGCCGTCGCCGCGCTCGTGCGCGACCGGATCGGCGACGGCGGCGGCCGTCCCCCTCGCAAGGTGTCCCTGCGGGCCTCCGACGACCGCATCGACGTGTCGGCGATCGCGCGCGCCCAGGGGGGCGGGGGCCACCGTCAGGCCGCCGGCTTCAGCACCACGATGGAGTGGGAGGAGCTGGTGGAGTTCCTGCGGGCCCAGATCGCCGCCCAGCTCGGATGAGCTGCCCCTGCGGGGTCATCCTCTACGACAAGCCGCCGGGGATCACCTCTCACGACGTGGTGGCGCGGGTCAGGCGCGCCCTCGGCCGCGGGGTCAAGGTGGGCCACGCCGGCACGCTCGATCCGTTCGCCACCGGCCTCCTGCTCGTGCTGGTGGGTCGCGCCACGCGGGTTCAGCGCTTCCTGATGGCGCTGCCCAAGCGCTACGAAGCGATCGCCCGCTTCGGCGCGGTCTCCTCCACCGCCGACCCGGAGGGCGAGATCGTCCACACCGGGCGCCTCCCCGCGGGCGAGCTGGCGCTGCCGGTGGGCCGGATCCGCCAGCGGCCGCCGGCGTTCTCGGCGGTCAAGCTGGCCGGCCGCCGCGCCTACCAGCTCGCGCGGGCCGGCCACGTCGACCTCGAGCTGCCCGAGCGCGAGGTGGAGGTCCACCGCTTCCAGGAGCTCTGGCGGCAGGGCGAGCGCAGGGGGTTCCTGGTGGAGTGCTCGTCGGGCACGTATGTCAGGAGCCTGATCGCCGGCCTGGGCGACGCCTACTGCGAGTCGCTGCGGCGCACCGCGATCGGCCCCTTCCACCTCACGGCCGCCGACCCGGAGCGGATCGTGCCCCTGGATGAGGCGCTCGCCTTCCTGCCCGAGCTCCGGCTCGATCCCCAGGCGGCGCGGCGCGCCGTTCACGGCGCGGTCGTGCCGGGCCGGAGCGCCGGGACCGTCCGCCTCACCGACGAGGCTGGCCTGATCGCGCTCGGCGAGCCCGACGAGCGGGCGGGCGGCATCCGGCCGGTCGTCGGCCTGAGGTCCGAGGGCTGAGCGGCCGTGCGGGTGACCGTGCTCCCGGATGTCCAGCCGCGCCCCCGGCGGGTCGCCGTGGGTGAGTTCGACGGCGTCCACCTGGGGCACCGGAAGGTGATCGAGGGCTCGGACACCGTGCTCACCTTCGAGCCGCACCCGCTGCGCGTCGTGCGGCCCGAGGCCGCGCCGCGGTTGTTGACGAGCTTCGAGGTCAAGTGCGAGCTGATCTCCGAGCTGGGCGTCGAGGAGCTGGTGGTGATCCCGTTCGACGAGCGCTTCGCCGCGCAGGGACCGCGCGAGTTCATCGACGAGGTGCTCGTCGGCCGCCTGGGCGCGACGCGCGTCTCGGTGGGCGAGAACTTCCGCTTCGGCCATCGCGCGGCCGGCGATCCCGGGGCGCTGGCCGCCGACCCCAGGTTCGAGACGCGGGTCGTGCCGCTCGTGGAGCTGGAGGGGGAGATCGTCTCCTCCAGCCACATCCGGGCGCTGGTGCAGGCGGGCGAGGTGGCGCTGGCCGCCCGCATGCTGGGGGCGCCCTTCCAGCTGCGCGGCGAGGTGGTCCCCGGCGAGCGCCGGGGGCGCACGCTCGGCTTCCCGACCGCCAACCTCGTACCCGACGAGGCGCTCGTGATCCCCGGCCACGGTGTCTACGTGGCCCGCGCCAACGACATGTGCGCGGCGGTGAGCGTCGGGGTGCGGCCGACGTTCGGGACCGGGAGGGCCGTGCTGGTGGAGGCCTACCTGGTGGACCGCGAGCTCGACCTCTACGGCCAGACGCTGCGCGTGGAGTTCCTCGAGCGCCTGCGGGGCGAGCGCCGCTTCGAGTCGGCCCAGGCGCTGGTCGAGCAGATGCGCACCGACGTGGCGCGAACCCGCGAGCTGTGCGGCTGCTAGCCTCATCGCCCCCATGACGCTCACCGCACAGCGAAAGCAGGAGCTTGTCGAGCGCTTCGGCCGCCGGCCGGCCGACACCGGCCGGACCGAGGTGCAGGTGGCGCTGCTCACCGAGCGGATCAACCAGCTGACCGAGCATCTGCGCAGCCACGGCAAGGATCACCACTCGCGCCGCGGGCTGCTGATGCTGGTCGGGCGCCGGCGCCGCCTGCTGAACTACCTTCAGCGCGCCGACCTGGAGCGCTACCGTGCCCTGGTCCGGGAGCTCGGCCTGCGCAAGTAGTGGACGAGATCATCTCGCCCGGGACGCCCGTCCCCGAGTTCACGCTCCGCCGCGAGGACGGCAGCGAGTTCACCCGCGCCGACCTGGAGGGCCAGACCACCGTCCTGGTCTTCTATCCGTTCGCGTTCAGCCCCGTGTGCACCGACCAGCTCAACCTCTATGAGGAGGTGCTCGACGAGCTTCGCGCCCACGGCGTCACGCTCTACGGAGTCTCCTGCGACGCCCGGTACTCGCAGCGCGCGTTCCGCGAGCAGCTGGGCGTGAGCATCGAGCAGCTCTCGGACTTCGAGCCCAAGGGCGCTACCTGCCGCGCCTTCGGCGTCTACCACCCGGCGGGGTTCCCCCAGCGGGCTCTGGTGATCGTGGGGCCCGACGCGGTCGTGCGGTGGAGCTATCAGGCCCCCTCGCCGAGCGAGCTGCCGGGCGCCAACCTGATCTTCGACGCACTCGCGCAGCCGGCCAGTTGAGCGAGCTGCGCTCGGCGCCCCTCCCGGAGGTGTCGCCCGCCGACCACGTGCGGGGGCCCGACGGGGCGCCGCTGGTGATCGAGTACGCCGACTTCGAGTGTCCCTACTGCGCGGCGCTCAGCGTCCGCCTGGACGGGCTCGCCCTGCGCCGGGTGTTCCGCCACTTCCCCGTCCGCTCGAGCCATCCGCGGGCCTGGGCGGCCGCCTGCGCGGCCGAGGCGGCCGGCCTCCAGGGACGCTTCTGGGAGATGCACGACCTGCTGTTCGCCGACCAGGGCAGGCTCGAGGACCCGCACCTGTGGGCCCGTGCGCGACGGCTGGGCCTCGAGCTGGAGCGCTTCGAGCGCGACCGCCGCAGCCAGCGGGTCGCCGAGCGCGTGCGCGCCGACTTCCAGGCGGGCGTGAGGGCGGGCGTGGTCACCACGCCCACCGTGTTCGCCCAGGGCCGAACCTTCGCCGGCCACTTCGACCCGGCGCTGCTGACGCGCCGCGGCTGAGAGCGGCGGCCCTCGCCGGCCGGCGGCCGCTACCATCAACCCGTTCGGACTAAAGAGACAGGAAAACGAAAGCCCTCCGCCTACCGAACGGCGGAGCAGAAGGGAACTGAATATGTCTGACGCGGGGAATCCGATCCCGCCCACCCGTGTCTCGGTCGAGATCGAGGGACAGGAGATCTCGTTCGAGACCGGGAAGCTGGCCAAGCAGGCCTCAGGCGCCGTCGTCGTGCGCTCCGGGGACACGATGGTGCTGTGCACCGCGACCGCGGGGAATCTCCGCGACGTCGATTTTCTGCCCCTCACGGTGGACGTGGAGGAGCGGATGTACGCGGCCGGGAAGATCCCCGGCTCGTTCTTCAAGCGCGAGGGCCGCGCGGGGGAGAAGGCGACCCTCGCCGCGCGCCTGATCGACCGGCCGATCCGGCCGCTGTTCCCCAAGGGGTGGCGCTACGAGACCCAGCTGGTGGCGATCCCGATGTCGGTCGACCACGAGCACCCCTACGACGTGCTGGCCATGAACGGCGCCTCCGCGGCGCTGATGGTCTCCCAGATCCCCCTTCCCACCCCGGTGGGCGCGGTGCGGATCGGCAAGGTGGAGGGCAACTTCGTGGTCAACCCCAACGAGGTCGACCTCATCGACAACACCGACCTCGACCTGATCGTCGCCGGCACCGAGGAGGCGATCCTGATGGTGGAGGCGGGGGCCAACGAGGTGCCCGAGGCGGAGATCCTCGACGCGCTCGACATCGCCCACAGCGAGATCAGGAAGCTGTGCGCGGCGCAGCGCGAGCTGGCCGCAAGGGCCGGCAAGGAGAAGCTGGAGGTCCAGGCGCCCGAGGTCGACCCCGACCTCTACGAGCAGATCAAGGCCTCCCACGGCGAGGCGCTCGACGCCGCGACGCAGGTGGAGGACAAGCTCGAGCGCCAGGACGCCTGCAAGGCGATCGAGGAGGAGGTGCTGGCCAGGTACGCGGGCGATCCCGAGGCCGAGACCTATGCCGAGTACCGCGCGCGGGCCCAGCTGGCCTTCGACAAGCTGGAGAAGACGCTGATCCGCGAGCGGATCGCCGTGCACAAGAAGCGGCCCGACGGCCGCGCGGCCGACGAGATCCGGCCGCTCTCGATCGAGGTGGGCGTCGCGCCGCGCACCCACGGCTCGGCGCTGTTCACCCGCGGCCAGACGCAGGCCTTCAGCGTGGTGGCCCTCGGCACGACCCGCGAGGAGATGCGGCTGGACACGCTCGGGCTGCAGACCGCCAAGCGCTACTTCCACCACTACAACTTCCCGCCCTTCTCGGTCGGGGAGGCCGGCTTCATGCGCGGCCCCAAGCGCCGTGACATCGGCCACGGGGCGCTCGCCGAGCGCGCGCTGGTGCCGATGATCCCCAGCCAGGAGGAGTTCCCCTACACGATCCGCGTCGTCTCGGACATCCTGGAGTCCAACGGGTCGAGCTCGATGGCCTCGGTGTGCGGGTCGACGCTCTCGCTGATGGACGCCGGCGTGCCGGTCAAGCGCGCGGTGGCGGGCATCGCGATGGGCCTGATCAAGGAGGGCGAGGACTACATCATCCTCACCGACATCGCCGGCGTGGAGGACCACCTGGGCGACATGGACTTCAAGGTCGCCGGCACCGAGCGGGGCATCACCGCCCTGCAGATGGACATCAAGATCACCGGCGTGACCTTCGAGATCATGCGCGACGCGCTGGCGCAGGCGAAGGTCGCCCGCCAGTTCATCCTGGAGGAGATGGCCAAGGTGATCGACGCGCCGCGCCCGGAGCTCTCCCGGCACGCGCCGCGCATCTCGACGGTTCACATCGATCCCGAGAAGATCGGCCTGCTGATCGGCAAGGGCGGCGAGACGATCCGCGGCCTCCAGGAGGAGTACGACGCCCAGATCGACGTCTCCGAGGACGGCCAGGTGCTGGTCTACGCCTCCGACGGCGAGCGGGGGGACGCGCTCGTGGAGCGGATCCGCGCCATGACCAAGGACGTGGAGGTGGGCGACCAGTTCACCGGCCGGGTGGTCAAGACCACCGCGTTCGGGGCCTTCGTCGAGCTCTCGAAGGGCACCGACGGGCTCCTGCACATCTCCAACGTGGCTCCCGGACGGCGGATCGCCACCGTCGAGGAGGTCCTCAGCAAGGGCGACGAGCTGACGGTCAAGGTGGTCGAGGTCGACCGCGAGCGCGGCCGCATCGGGCTGCGCCTGGCCGACGATCCCGAGGTCGCGGGCAAGAGCGTGGAGGAGCTGGCCTCGGTCGGCACCGGCGACGGCGGGCCCTCGCGCGGCCGCGAGCGCCGCGACGGCCGCGGCCGGGGCGGGCGTGACCGCGGCCGCGCGCGCGACCGCGATCCCGAGCGCCGCCGCTCCTAGCCGCTGCTCCCGGCACGACCAGGGTGGATCAGGAGCACCGCCTGACGACGCTGGACACGGGCGTGAGGGTCGTGACCGAGGTCATGCCCTCCGTCCGGTCCGTCTCGCTGGGGTTCTGGATCGGCGCCGGCTCGCGCACCGAGTCCGAGGAGCAGGCGGGCCTGTCCCACCTCCTCGAGCACCTCCTGTTCAAGGGGTCCTCCAAGTACAGCTCCCTGGAGATCGACCAGATCTTCGATCGCATGGGCGCCGAGCTGAACGCCGGGACCGGCAAGGAGACCACCTCGGTGTACGCCCGGGTGATCGACGAGCACCTGGAGGAGGCCTTCGACGTGATGGCCGACATGGTGTTCCGCCCGACCCTCGAGGACCTGGACTCCGAGCGGGAGGTGATCCTGGAGGAGATCGCCATGTACGAGGACGATCCCCAGGAGAAGGTCTTCGACACCTTCGGCCGGGCCGTGTTCGGCTCCGACCCGCTCGGGCGCGCGGTCATCGGCCGGGCCGAGGTCATCGCCCAGACCCCTCCCGGGACGATCCGGGCGTTCCACCGCGCGCGCTACGTCCCCGCCAACGTGGTGATCGCCGCCGCCGGCTCGGTCGACCACGACGAGCTCGTGGCGCTGGCCGCGAGCCGCGCCGGCGGGTCCGAGCGCGGCGGCGGCGGTCCCGCGGTGCCCGCGCCGCCCGGCCTGGCGGCCCGGCCCTCCGTGTTCGAGCGCAAGGAGACCGAGCAGTACCACGTGTGCATCGGCGGCGTCGGCCTCTCGCGCCACGACGAGCGGCGCTTCGCGCTGCGGGTGCTCGACACGATCTTCGGCGGCACGTCCTCCTCGCGCCTCTTCCAGGAGGTGCGCGAGCGGCGTGGCCTGGCCTACGCTGTGTACTCGTTCATCTCCGCCTACCAGGACACCGGCCAGATCGGGCTCTACGTGGGCACGCGCGCCGAGAACCTGGGCGAGGCGATGGCCGTGGTGGGGGCCGAGCTCGAGCGCCTGCGCGAGGCGCCGGCGAGCACCGATGAGCTGGAGCGGGCCAAGGAGAACCTCAAGGGGAGGGTCGTCCTCTCGCTCGAGTCGACCGGAGCGCGGATGAACCGGCTGGGATCCGAGGTGCTGGCCGGGGCGAGCCTGCTCTCACTCGACGAGGTGGTGCGGCGGATCGACGCGGTGACGGTCGAGGAGCTCGCCGCGCTGGTCGCCGAGCTGTGGGCGCCCGAGCGGCTGCGCAGCGCCGGGATCGGACCCGACCAGCGGCGCTTCGAGCAGGCGGTGGAGTCCCTCTCGCTGGCGGCGGCGCGATGATCGCCGTCGCGGTGGCCGGGGCGGCCGGGCGGATGGGGGAGACCGTCTGCCGCGCGGTCACCGCGGCGCAGGACATGGAGCTGGTCGGCCGGGCCGACCCCCGGCTCTCCACCGCCGTGGCGGACGTGCTGGAGGAGGCCGATGTGCTGGTCGACTTCACGACCCCCACCACCGCGCTCGCCAACGCGCGCCTGGCGGTCGCGGCGGGCGTCCACGTGGTCATCGGGACGACCGGCTTCGACCTGAGCGAGCTGGAGGGGCTCTCCGGCGCCAACGTGTTCGCCGCTCCCAACTTCGCGATCGGCGCGGTGCTGATGATGAAGTTCGCCGCCGAGGCGGCCAGGCACATGGCGGCGGCCGAGATCGTGGAGCTGCACCACGACCGCAAGCTGGACCGGCCGAGCGGCACGGCGGCCAGAACCGCCGAGCTGATGGGCGGCGGGGTTCCCATCCACTCGGTGCGGCTGCCCGGCCTGGTCGCCCATCAGGAGGTGATTCTGGGCGACGTGGGCCAGACGCTGACTATCCGCCACGACTCCACCGACCGAGAGTCGTTCATGCCCGGGGTCCTGCTGGCAATCCGGCGGGTGGGGGAGCTTGAGCGCACGCCGGTGATCGGGCTGGAACAGCTGCTCTAGAGAACGCCGCAAACGGCCCGCGGGCCGCGTGGACGTTTGTCGTAGCGTGGACCGGGGGCTCAACATCCGGTCCCCCGGCGGCCGAATACAGATGTGCCCGTTCGTCCGCGGGTCGCTCGGTCTGCCCAGCCGGGCGCGTTCCGACCCAGGTGGTGGTGAAGCATGCCGAGCAAGCAAAGAGAACCCGGCTCGCGCCCGGACCGAGGCCAGGTGGCGATCGAGCGCTCCCAGCCCACGCCCGACACGACGGTGCTGGCGGTGGCCGGCGAGCTCGACCTCGCCTCGGCTCCCGCGTTCAAGTGGGCCGTCAGCGACGAGCTGCGCGGCGGCGCCCGCCACGTCGTGCTCGACCTCGGGCGCGTCTCGTTCATGGACTCCACCGCGATCGGCGTGCTCGTCGGGCTCGAGCGCTCGCTCGCCGAGGGGCAGTGGCTGGCGCTGGCCGACCTTCAGAGCGATGTCCGCATGACCTTCGAGGTGACCGGGCTCGACGGCGCCTTCCCCATCTTCGGCACGGTCGCCGAGGCGCTGGCCCGCTCGGCCGAGCTCGATTCAGCCCACGACGAACGGGCCCAGTCGGGCTGATGGGAGACGGCGCCGGCGTGCGTCCCGGCGGACTGCATCGGGGCCTTCGACTCCTCGCGGCGCTGACGCTGAGCGCCACGGCGCTCGGCGCCGGCGACGCGGCTGCATCGGCCGATCCCGGCGGTGGGCACGGCCGCCAGGGCCCGCCCCCCGGACAGGCGCAGGGCGGCCCCCCCGGACAGGCTCAGGGCCCGCCCCCCGGACGGGCACAGAACGCGCCGCCCGGACAGGCCCAGGGCCTGCCGCCCGGCCGGCGACATACCCCACCGCCCGGCAACCCCCAGGCGCCCGGCCTCGCCCCGAGCAACGGGCAAGCGGCGGCCACCACGACCAACCCGGGCCCCCGGGGCGCCGGCTTCGCCGCCACCGCGGCGTTGGCCCCCGGGGTGGGCCATGGCCACGGGCACGGCCACGGGCAGGGCAACGGGAACGCCAACGGCCACGGCCGGACCCCCGCCCCCGCGCCCACACCCGCGCCCGCCCCCGCGCCGGCGGCACCCGTCGCCTCGGCGCCGGCACCCGCCCCGGCGTCCGTCGCCGCGCCGACGAGCCACCCGGCCCCAGCGCACCGCCCCCGGCCCAGGCGCCCGCGAGCCCATCGACCCGCCGCCGGCGGGTCGCGGGGCGCGATCGTCGGCCAGCATCCCGTGGGACTCCTCGCCACCTCGCTCGCCGCCGCCGCGCCGGCCGGCCGACCCGCCGCGCCGGCCAGCCACCCCGCCGCGGCGCCGGCACGCCGCCGGACCGGCGGCCACCGCTCCGTGACTACGGAGCCCCCCGCACGCCAGGCGCCGCCCGCGCCGCTGCTGCGCACCATCACCCGGATCATCGGCGTGGTGCCCGCGCCGGTGCGGATCCTGCTGGCGGCGCTGGCCGGCCTCGCCGCCGCGTTCGCGCTCGCCCTGCGGCTGATCGCCCGGCGGGCGCGGCGACTGGAGCGCCAGCGGCGGCAGCTGCTGGAGGACGTCGGCCTGCTCCAGGCCGCGCTCCTGCCGGCCGTGCCCGAGGACCTCGGCCCGCTCGGGGCCTCGGTCGCCTACCGCCCGGCCGACGGCCCGGCGGCCGGGGGCGACTTCTACGATGTGTTCGCGCTGGCTGATGGGCAGGTGGGCGTGATCGTGGGCGACCTGTCCGGCCACGGCCGCCGCGCCCTGCCGCACACCGCGCTCGTCCGGTTCACGCTGCGCGCCCACATGGAGGCCGGGCTGTCGCCCAAGCTGGCGCTCCAGAGCGCGGCGCCGCTGCTGGAGCGCCAGCTCGGCGAGTCGTTCGCCACCGTCGCGGTCGCCAGCTACGACCCACGGTCCCGGCGGCTGGTGTACGCCACGGCGGGCCACCCGCCTCCGGTGATCGTCGGCTCCCGCCCCCTGGCGGCCCTGACCGCCTGCTCCTCGCCCCCGGTGGGGGTGGGACGCCCGACCGGGCTGCGCCAGACGACCGTCGAGCTCCCCGGCCGCGCGCTGGTGTGCTTCTACACCGACGGGCTGGTCGAGGCCCGGGTCGGCGCCGAGCGCTACGGACTGGAGCGCCTGGAGCGGTGCATCGCCCGGCTGGGCCCGGAGGCGACCGCGGAGAACGTGCTCGGGGCGATCGCCGCCGAGACGGTCGAGCGCCCGGACGACCTGGCCGCCTGCCTGATCCGCCTGGACGGCGGGGAGGCCGAGCCGCGCACGACGCTCGAGGAGCTGGAGCTCGCCGAGGCCGACGGCGCCGACCAGCGGATGGCCACCTTCCTGGCCGCCTGCGGGCTGAGCCACGGGGCGATCGCGCGGGCCAGGCGGGCCGCCCAGGCCGACCTCGCCCACGGCCGCAGCGTCGTGATCGCGGTGCGCTCGGGCGACGGCGAGCCGACGGTGGCGGTGAGCCGCGGCGAGGTCGCCCGTCTCCCACGGGGGAGCACGGACGCCGCGCCGCGGCGTAGGATGGCCCGATGAGACGTCGTGTGTCAACCCCTGGGGACGAGAAGTTGTTGTTGGAGGGCGTTGTGGCGGGCGGGGTCGTAGGGGATGCCGTCTTGCCAGCTGCGCCACAGGACGCGCGTCCAGGCGCGTCCGACGGTTCGGATCGCGCGTTGGTGGTCGTGTCCGCGGGCGCGAGCGTCGCTGTAGAGGCGGTGTGCCCAGGGGTTGTGGTGGCGGGTGC